>Ga0123339_10000306_pt1 | contig 40318 bp, 75 predicted proteins | sample lystaG_FD_89956 | JGI IMG/M metagenome (GOLD analysis project Ga0123339, IMG submission 89956) | Glacier valley bacterial and archeal communities from Borup Fiord, Nunavut, Canada, to study Microbial Dark Matter (Phase II) -... | ecosystem: Environmental > Aquatic > Freshwater > Ice > Glacier ...
CGGGATTTATTACAATAGCAGTAGAGGCACAGAAGTAATGGGATTGTTTAATAATTCCTCGCCAGGTGTAAGGAGAAGAAAACCATTAATCATTGATTGGATTACAGATGTGCATATAAAATCATCTTCTACAGATAACCCCGAATCGAACGGAGCAATAGTAACGGTCAAATATATATATACTGCGGAAGACAAAATGAAAAACTTTGTAGACCTAGTAAATACAGATAAACCCAACATGGTACTATGTACAGGGGATTTAGTTGATGCCTATGTTGAGGATTTTCCTGTTTTTATGAATTATTGGAATAGTATTAATGTAGATAAAAAATATTTAACAGTAGGTAATCACGATATGTCATTTGTAACTACACCAGAAGCAGAATCTGCTTTGGGTGTATCTGCTAGAACATCAATAGCAGGAAGTAAATTTAATTATGCTTTTAGTATCACTGGTGGAGATGCATCGGTAAGAGTATTAATGTTAGATACAACAAATGGTGTGCATGAATATGCAGGAAGGTGTACTGCTGAAATGCAATCGTGGATACAGACTGAACTTGCTAATTGTAGCGAAAAAATAGTGTTAATATGTATGCATCATCCAGTATATCAATATGCAGTAGTACCACCTCAATTTGATGAAACAGAAGCACTTCAATTAAAAGCAATTGTAGAGAATGCAGTTTTAACAAGAGGGTTAACTGTATATGGGTTGTGCGGGCATCAACATGGCTTAACAACTCTTTGGAATACAGAATCATTGGGGGCTAGTTTTCTTGGTTTAGTAAACACTTGTGCTGTTGACCTAGAGAGTAGTTATTATAATAGGCTTAAAATATTTAAAAATGGTGCGATAACTGTAACACCAGTAAAAATTAGTTATCCATATCCTGTTTAATGTCGCATAAGGTTTCTTATGTGCAACAAGAGAGAGGGAGAAATCCTTCTCTTTTTTATTTTAAAATTTACGGAGGTGTAATATGGATTATTTACCAAACGTTAAAGCAGGTGTAGCAGGCATAATAGGAGTAGTTGGGGGAATAGCAATAGGACTACTCGGGGGGTGGGATATGGCTTTACAAACACTACTTATGCTCATGGTCCTAGATTATGGTTCGGGATTGTTACTAGCAGGGGTATTTCACAAAAGCAAAAAAACTGAAACAGGTTCTTTAAGCAGCACTGTAGGATGGAAAGGGATTTCTAAAAAAGTAATGACCTTAGTATTCGTTTTAGTGGGAGCACAGATTGATAAATTAATGGGAATAGATACTGTTAGATATGGCATTATCATAGCTTATATAGTCATAGAGGGAGTAAGCCTAGTTGAAAATGCTGGACTAATGGGTATGCCAGTACCTAAGATATTACTAAATGCAATCGACATATTGAAAAAGAATGAGGATATGGTTGTGCCTAATCCTTTAAGCGAAATATATGAGGAAATAAAATAATGGATTTATTAATTATTGATGCAGGACATGGAGGTAATGACCCAGGAGCAAGCAAGTTTGGATATGTTGAAAAGGACTTAACTCTAGTAATTGGTAAAAGGGTTCAAGAACTGCTTAGCATATATAATCCTCATATCACTAGAACAATAGATAAGACTATAGAACCTAATGATAGAACAACTTTAATTAGAGATAAATATCAATACTGTTTATCAATTCACCTAAATGCAGGTAATGGCAATGGTGTCGAAGCTATACATTCAACATTTTCTACTAAGGGTAAAAGAATAGCCGAATTAATTACAAATGAATTAAAGGCTACTGGATTGCCTTTAAGAAATACCCCGGTATTCTCTAAGACTAGAAGTGACGGAAAAGATTATTATTATATGCACAGAGATACAGGCAATACAGTTACGGTTATCGTTGAATGTTTATTCTTAGATAATGCAGATAATATAAAATTATTGAATGTAGAAGCAATAGCTCAATCTATTGCTAAAGGATTTAAAACTTTTATAGAGGGAATTGTAAAAGTAGATAATCCAACTAACAGATCTAAATATTATAAAAATGGGGATTCGCATATAATTGAAACTACTCCTGGTAATATAGATATTAAAATAATAGGCGATACTTTAAATGTAGTAGGATTAAATGGAATCAATGGTACCTTCTTTGATACTCCAAAGCCTGAGTTAGCAAATTCATGTTGGGCTATAGCTACTAATGAAGGTAAGGCAATAGGCGGTAATGCAATGTTAGTATCTTATAACAAAGATATTAAAAGAGGTACTATTGTTTATGATGATGATGGTAGCATAGAAATAGTAAGAGTAAATAGCATTAATGAATTTAGCAAGCCTCATAGATGGTCCATAAGTGGATATTCCGTTTACCCTTATCTAAATTTTGAAGAAGAAAAAATGTCAGGTGGAATTAATTATAAAACAGCTCATACCTACATTGGATTTAAGGGAAATAAAATATATCTAATAGTAAAACCAAATCATTTAATAAAAGAAATATTGCCTTTGATTAAAGATTTAGGACTAGAAGGTTGCATAGTTTTAGATGGTGGAGGTTCTAGTCAATTAAAGCATCCAAATGGGAACTACAATTCAAGTAGAAAAATAAATAGTGCGGTGATATTGAAACAAATTTAGGCTAGGGAGAAATCCTTAGCCTTTTTTTATTTCTATTTGTTAGTTACCGTATAACTGACAACGTATAGTCTTTATAGTAAAGAGATTTATTATATACCAATACACTTGCTTACCTAACATAACAAAACCTCTTAAATAGCCTTTAAATGCCTTTAAAATAAATAAAGGATATTTATAAGTTGAAATAGAATAATCCTCTATACGGAGGGGATAAAATGGTCAAAAATAGGTTACTAGAGATAAGATTAAGGTTAGGATATAAATTTCAAAAGGATTTTGCGGAGTTTTTAAGTTTGAGCCAATATCAATATAACAGATATGAACGAAATGAAAGACAACCAAGTTTAGAAGTAGCATTAAAAATATCAACTAAATTAAATACGGATCCTCGAGATATATTCTACCTAGATTAATTTCTAGGTATTTTTTTATTTATTTTTATAGGACAGACAATATATAATCCACTATGGCATATAAATAAAGTAATCGTTAAGTTAATCGTTTAGTTAGTAGTGGTCAACGAACATAGTACACCTGATAGATTAGATAATCATTAGATTATTAAATTGGTATAGGGCGAGAAATAGAAGGTTAAAAAAGAAAGGGAGAGGGAGAGGTAATAATAAAAAAATAAAAGGGGTGTTGTCCATGTCCAGCATGTTACCAGGAGGAGACAAACTACCTAAGACAAAAGGGAAACAATATGATATTGATGCAACATTGACCGCAGTAATAGGAGGCATAGCCATAGCCAAGCTAGGAGGCATGGAGACATTAGGATATATGGTTGCTAGTGTTGGGTGTCTATCTACTATGATGGAGGTTAGGAGACTATTTAATCCTTATAAGGCATTGTTCGAGAATTGCAATCTTAAAGTAGGTAATCAAGTACCAAGATATATTAATAAAAAGGCAACTAATTATGGCTACTGTTTAACATTTGCTTTACCTTACGGAATGAGTACAGATGATATAGAGAAAAAGAAACTTGCAATAGAACAATATCTTAATAAAAGAATAGAGATTACTTACAACAACTACAAGGTATTTATGAAAGTATACGAAACCGAACTTGAAAAGTCTCCTGAGTTTAGAATAGTACAGACAAAGAATATATTAGAATTCGCCATAGGAGTAGCCTTTGGATACAAGATTATAACAGTAGATTTAGCAGAGGCGGTACATCTATTAATAGCATCCGAAACAGGCGGAGGGAAAAGCACATTACTAAGAGGGATAATTACACAGTTAATTTTATCAAAGAAGAATATTTCTCTTTACCTGATAGATTTAAAAGGTGGAATTGAATTTAGTGTATTTAGGAAATCGAAGGTTGTTAAAAAGTTTGCTAGAAATATCAAAGATGCAGAAGAAGTTTTATCTTTTCTACTTTTAGAAATTGATAGAAGGTATGATTTATTTTATGAAAATGATGTAGTTGACATTAAAGAATACAATAGACTAAAGAATGTAAGGAAATTAGACTATAAAATTCTAGTAATTGATGAATTTGCAGATTTACAGAATGAAAAAGGAAGTATATCAATAGTTGAAACTTTAGCTGCTAAGGCGAGAGCTTGTGGAGTGCATATGATACTGGCAACTCAAAGACCAGATGCTAAGATTCTAAACGGAAGAATTAAGGCTAATGTTCCATGTGTTATAGGACTAAAGACTAAAAATGGATTAAATTCAAGAATTATAATTGACGAAGAAGGACTAGAGGATTTACGAGGATTTGGTCATGGATTATTATGTGATAGAGGGATAACTGAATTTCAATCATTTTACATAACAAATGAAGAAGCAAGAGACTTAATTAAACATACATACGAAGAAAAGAAAATCGAAGTAAAAAAAGTAGAAGAAGTTAAAGATTTTGGATTCTTGAAGGTGATAAAATGATAGTCACTGATAGAGATAAGAGAGCGATCCAATTTATAGCTGATTATAAAATAGCAACAACTCAAACTATATCTGATTTATTCTATCCATGTTTACGAGTAGCACAAATTAGATTAAAGTTGCTTTCAGAGAATAAACATTTAAAAAGAGATAGAGATGATTATACAAGCCAATTTTATTATTATCTAAATAAGCCTAAACAGATTAGACATAGTTTATTGATAACGGATTTTTATAGAGAGTTTAGCAAGGTTGCAATAATAGAAATGTTTAAGATTGAATTTGTAATAGAGGATATTAGAGCTGATGCTTTCATAGCTTACGAAATTAACGGTAAAAAGGATATTGCTTTCCTAGAGGTACAGGTTTCCAATACTCCACTGGATGTAGATAAGTATGAGAAACTAAATAAGTCAGGTAAATTAAAGAAATATAACTTTCCAAAATTTCCTACATTGTTCGCTTTAACGAATAAAACCATACCTAAGACTAATCTGAAAGTAATAAAAATCAATGAAGATACCTCTAACCTATTATCTATAACAACCTAGTAACTAACAAATGCCTTTGAGTATATTACAGTTACTAACGCCACAGTTATCCACAATATAAAAATATGCAAAAACAAATCCCTTAGACACTGATGTTTAGGGGATTTTATTATCTAACATACCTATGAAATTGTACCAATTCTTATATATAACTAACATGAAACTATCACATAACTAACAAATAATTATTCTAATAAATCTATTGCTTGCTTTAATTGTTCTATATCTTTATGAGTATATATATCGGCAGTAGTAGCATAACTTGAATGGCCTATTATCTTTTGTATTGATTTATGATTAGCTCCTACTTGGTCCATAAGACTAGCAAATGTATGTCTACAATCATGGGGATTATGTTCCATACTTAATTTATTCATTAATGGTTCCCAATGTTCCCTTTTGTAATTGTCATACTTATAAGGCTTACCATTTGCCCTACTTATTAAGTGCTCGTGTCCTTGATTAAATCTAGCCTCTACAAATGATAATATCTTTTTGCTAATAGGTATTACTCTATCCTTTCCAGCCTCAGTTTTAATACCACCGATAATAGTTCTATTAGCTATATCTACATCAACATTTTTAATAGTCATTAGTTCTCCTATCCTCATTCCAGTGTAGATCATAATTAATATAGTATCAACCATATTAAAATCTTCTTCATTTACAACTTTAAATAGTCTAGCAATTTCTTTACTGGTGAATATCTTTCTATTACTTTCATCTTTCTTCTTAGGCAAAGTTACATAGTCACTATAATCCTTACTTACAATATCATTAGCCATAGCATAAGAGAATAGCTGATTAAATAGACTTCTAATACTTTTTAATGTTGAATGACCTCTAGGGTTATTGTTAATTATATCTTGTAAGTCCTTAGTTCTTATATCCACAAATCTTACATCATACAAAGGCACACAAGAGCCATAGGAGACATTATAACTATTGATTGATGACTTGCTTACCTCTTTATACTTCTGTTCACTCCATTGCTTAAAGACTTCACTAAATGTAATCTTAGATTGTTCAATAGAAAAAGGACTTTTATTATATTCAGCTAAAGCTAATATAGCATCTTCTCTTTTTGCATAATATCCTATAGTTTCATATAGTTGTTTACCTTTTTTAGAAGCAATGTCTTGTAATCCTTTTTCATCATAGTTTATATTTTCATCAAAGTTTATATCTTTTTTATCCCATCCAATAGTCTTTCTTACTATCCATGGTTTCCTCCTATTGCCACTTAATTTATAAACAGAACCATATCCATTTGCATTTCTCATTAGTTATTCTCCTTCTTTATATTACATTTGTGTTACATTGTTAATATTCGACAATAAATGTCATAATATTCTTATAAATTATTAGACGCGCTAAATATATTTGTGTTATATTGTAATTAGTTAATATATTTGCTTGATTTATCCTATTCAAAAATGGTAATCTAATTAAGAACATGAACAGATGTTCTTGTGACAACGGAGGCGGCTTATGGATGAAGAGAGGTTACGATTAGTAAATGAATTTGTTGCAAAACTTTCCAAAGGGGAAAGGAAAACAAAATTAGCTGAAACAATTAGGTACATAACTAAAAATCTAGAAAAAGAAAAGCAGTTAACTTAATAGTTAATTGCTTTTTATATATTGTTTATCTCATCTAGCTTTAAAGCTTTAACTATCATTTTGGCAATATCTTCGTTAGATTTGCCTTTTATATCGTAGCCATATTTTGCTACTTCCTCACGGATCTCTTTTATAAATTTATCCGCATCAGGATATTTTGTAGTTTCTTTTCTTGAATTAACATTCCCTATTAGATAGTCTGTACTAACATTAAAATATTTAGCAATCTTCTCTAGCACATCAATATTAGGGATTCTTTGACCGTTCTCATATTTAGATAGTGTTGATTGGGTAGTATCTAAATGTTTAGCCAAATCTACCAAGACCACATCCTTTTCTCTTCTTAACTTTCTTAGTCTTTCACCAAATATATTATCCACTTTGCATCTCCCCTTAAATCTTCCCAATACTTATTATACCTCATTGGAATAAAATAATACAAACTTTATGACAATATTAAAAATAAATATGAAAATAGGTGTTGACAATTATATTCAAATGGAATTAAATAGTCTTAAGAGGAATATATTAGAAGTTGAGGAAAAAGGAGGTGACAATATGGGAGTTAACTTTAAGTTAAGAGGTGCAAGAGCTGAGAAAGGTTTTACACAAGGAATGTTAGCCGAAGCCATTGGATTATCAAGGTTTGGTTATTTTCAAAAGGAGAAAGGTATCAATAGCTTTACCGAAATAGAGATAAAAAGAATATGCCAAGTGTTAGAAAAGAATGTTACTGATATTTTTTTTAACTAGGAATATGCCAATAAGATATAAAGGGAGTGAAGTTATGTCACATATAGAAAAATTGACAGTTAAAGAGGCAGCAGAAACCATAGAGAGAATTTTAGAGGACAAGCCAATGACTACCAGGACTAGAATATCAGTTAAAGAAACAGCTCAATTAATGGGAATATCTGAACAGTTTATAAGAATAGGGTTGCAAGAGAAAATATTACCCTTTGGTACTGCGGTAAAACTATCTACTAGATGGACATACCATATTAGCCCTAACCTAATAGAAAAATATACGGGGTGCAGAGTAAATGACTAACATACAACTTTACTTTAAAGGCTTAATAGGTATAGCAGACAACTTTTGGCCAGTATTTATCTATATCATAGCAGCACTAATTTTTTATGGAGGACTGAGAAAATTGAAAAAAAGAGAATGGAAGAAGCTTCTAAAAGGATTAACTCTAAAAGAATTTATAATGACTAGTTTATTAGGTGGTACTAAGACTTTAATTTAGGACGTTAAATGTTTTTTATGCGACGTAAAAGAAAGGGAGAGTGAATAATGGAACTTGATAGAATTTATAATATGGATTGTTTAGAAGCTATGAAAACTATGCCTGATAAATACTTTGAATTGGCAATAGTAGACCCTCCTTATGGGATAGGAATTAACCACAATATAGGTAGAAGAAAAGGTGATAAACCAAGTGATTATAAAAAGGTTACATGGGATAATGAGCCTCCAAGTAAAGAATATTTTGATGAATTATTTAGGGTATCACAAAATCAAATTGTATGGGGCGCTAATCATTTCATAAGCCTATTACCCTATGATAGTCCTTGTTGGATATGTTGGGATAAGGGTTTTTCACCGGATGTAAGCTTTGCATCGTTTGAAATGGCTTATACAAGTTTTAAAAGTGTATCAAAGAGAATAGCTTTGACTTCAATACAAAATGATAGGATACATCCTACACAAAAACCTATTAAATTATATAAATGGTTACTGCAGCATTATGCAAAAGAAGGAGATAAAATATTAGACACTCACGTAGGTAGTGCAAGTAGTATCATAGCTTGTTATGAAATGAATTTTAACTATATGGGGTTTGAAATAGACAAAGAATACTTTGATAAAGCAATAGAAAGACTTGAAATAGTGAAGGCTCAAGTAAGTATGTTTGATTTAGGTTAGTGTCGTATAACAAGTATTAAACGAAGGAGGACAAGCTAATGGATAACAGAGCAAAGTATGAAGTAGTTTATGATGTCCACAGTGAAGATTATCAAAAGTATGCAGTAAGGTCATTTACTAGGACCGAAGCTGAAGCTATAGAGCTATCAGATATGCTAAGACAATGTGATGTATATAGCAACGTTAATTACTATGAGATAGGAGGACAAGCAGAATGATAAGAAAATTTAGAAGAGATAGTTTAAGGAAACAAGTAGGTAACGATAATTTAAAAAATGTTTGGGAGAGATTTCAACAAAAGAAATATGGTTGGAAATGGTTTAGAGTTTGCATGAAGACACAAGGGAGGGAAGCCAAATGAACGATTTAATAATAACAACCAATAGCTTTACACCAGCAAAGGTAGATTTTAATTATCAACAAATTTCAGACCAATTAGAAATAGTATTAGAAAAATATAAAGGTTTAATATTTACCGAGGAAACAGTTTCAGATTGTAAGAAAACAATTACTGATTTAAGAAAGGGTCAAAAGTCTTTAGAAGATTTTAGAAAGGATACTAAAAAGAAATTAACAGAATCAGTAACAGAATTTGAGAATGATTGCAGATTACTATATAAAAAATTTGATGAAGTAATTAATCCTCTTATTGAACAATCAGACTTCTTTGAAACAAATCGGAAAGAAGAAAAGAGAGAAGCAATCCAATATTTAATAGATAGATTTAAAAAGGATTTACAGATAAATGATAAATTTAACAAACCTTTACAAGTAATAGAATCTTACCTTAACAAAAGTAAATCAATGAAAAGTGTACAAGAAGAATTAGAGTTCATAGCTAACAACTGTAAGAAGGCTCAAGACCAAGAGGAACACGATATAGAGTTAATCACTAGCATAGTTACTAAAACTAACACAGATGATGAATTGATGCTATCAGACACATCATATACAAGATTACTAGATTTCCAAAGTGTAGGAACTGTAATATCAAAAATATATGAAGATGCTAGAAAAATGGTTGATGCTAGAGAAAAAGAAAAGCAAAGAATTGAAGATTTGAGAATACAAAAAGAATTGGCTGAAGCTAAATTATTAGAAAAGCAAGCTCTAGAACAAGCTATGAAAGAACAAGCTTTAGAAGAAGAAGAAAATAAACTAAGAGCAATTGAGTTAGAAGAGCTATTTGACTTAACAAAAGAAGAAGAAAGCGAAATATTTATTACAGTATACGAAGATGAAATTGAACTTCTACCAGTAGAAATTATTGAAGAACCTAGAACTGAATTATATGAGATTAAAGGTACAAAGGCAGAGCTTGAAGCACTAGAAGAATATCTAAATAACAATGTAAATGATTGGACACTTATATCTAAATTTTAATAGGACAAGTTATGCGGGTTAAGGAGGGCTGATGTCTTGAAAAAACTAGTTGCCAAAAGAAGGTTAAAAAACGGATGTTGCCAATGTAAGAAGCCAATATTGAAAGGTCATGTTTACTACAAGAAAAGGACTGTATGCACTGAAGAATGGGGAATATGGAGTTATGCAATCACCTATTGTCCTAAATGTAAGCATAGAAATGAAAATAGAGATTTAAGGTTTAAAAAGTTTAAAGAAAAATGTAAACATCCAAAGGAGTTTATTGATGAAATCTGGACTAATATGCCAGGAGAAGCAGTAAAGGAACCTAGCCATTGTGAGTGTAGATTGTGTGGAAGTTATCTTTAATATCAAGAGTTAATCGAAGGAGGACAAGCTGATGGATATGACACAAGAGTTTGACAAAATAATACTACTCAATAAAGAGATTATAAAAAATGGTAGTCGTAGTGACCATATAACAGACTATACCTTCAAAAATACTTGTTTGGAATGTAAGGTTCTAATTTTAGAAGTACAAAGATTAGAAAGGGCACAAAGCGTACAGAAAGGAACTGAGAAGTGGCTTGAATGTACCCATGAAGTAAGAGTAATAGATGAAAATAAAATTGTTATAAGATTTGTATTTCCATATTGCGGATAGTTAGGACAAGTATAGGAGGACTGAATATGAAAGGTAAAAAGTTTGATGCACATGAGAAACACTTTAAAGCAAAAGAAGATAAACTCAATAAGCGAATTAAGTTTTTAGAAAGACGATACCAAGAAGTTTGTAAAGAGAGCTTATATTACAGTATGGAGAATGAAGAACTAATTAAAGAAAATACAGATATTAAAGTGAAGTATGAAAGGTTGTTGGAGTATTCTAAGTTGACTGATATAGAAATAAAAGAAGCACTTAAAAGAGATAAGTCGGTTAATCAATTAGCAGTAGCATTAAACGTAATAAATACAATATCAAAGTATTAGATAGGAGGCTATCAAATGGATTGTGAAAACTGCAAATACTATAAAAAAATCAATCAACATTGTGGCTATTGTACTGTGTGGGAAGAGCAGATGAAAGCAAGTGATAGTTGTAATGATGGAGAAGAATAGGAGGATAAGATGAGTAAACCACTAACTGGAATGGGTGAAATAATTAAAATAAATGATAAACAATATCATATCCAATGTGTAACTTGCTATCAAGGGAAAGTACCTCACAAAGAATTTGAACTAGGATTAAAAGTTGGGATTGAAGTTAGAAGGATGTCAGACAATAAAGTCTTAGAGTGGAGCGATATAAAAGGTAGTTATTTAGCAGAAAAAATAACAGATTTTGTTGAAAATTCTATAAATGGTCAAAGAACTTTTTATTGGGATTGGAGGAAAGAAAATGAATAACTTAGATATTTATAACAAAGTAAGAACTGTACCAAATGAAGCTAAGAAATCAATCGGTGGTGGAAGGCTAAAGGGTATGACAGACATTAACCCTATGTGGAGAATAAAAACCCTTACAGAGCAATTTGGACCTTGTGGATTAGGTTGGTACTATGACATAGAAAACGAGAGATTAGAAGAAGGTGCAAATGGTGAAAAGGTAGCATTTGTAAGAATTAATCTATATGTAAAGTTTGGAGATGTATGGAGTAAGCCAATACTTGGAACTGGTGGAAGTAGTTTTATAGCAGACGAAAAGAACGGATTATATACCTCGGATGAATGTTTTAAGATGGCTCTTACAGATGCAATATCAGTAAGTTGCAAAGCATTAGGAGTAGGGGCAGATATATATTGGGATAAAGATAGAAGCAAATTTGATGTAATCCCTGGTGAAACTCCTATTAAAAAGCCTTTAGAAGTACCAAAGGAGATACCCTTGGAAAGTTCCAAAACTAACACTGTAGAAGGTTTAAAATGCAGTGATTGTGGAATAGAAGTAACTCAAAAGATTTATGACTATAGTATGCAAAAGAAAGGTAAGGCTTTATGTTATTCATGCCAGAAGAAATAAGGAGGATTAATTATGTGGGAATTATCTATAGAACTTGAAAATTGTACTTCAAGTTTTTACTTTAAACAATATAAAGAATTAATGGATTTTATACAACGACACCAGAAAGCATCAAATTGTACTAATTACAAATATACATTGTGGTTTGAAGAAAACTAAAGAGGTGAATAAATGGCTGATGTAAAATGGATCAAAATATTAGTCGACATATTTGATGATGAAAAAATATTATTTATAGAGCAACTACCTGATGCAGATTCAGTTATTGTAATATGGTTCAAACTCTTAACTTTATCGGGAAAGATTAATAATGGTGGAGTAATGTTGTTTAGAGATAAGATTCCATACACAGATGAAATGTTGTCAACTATCTTTAGAAGACCAATTAATACAGTAAGGTTAGCAATTAAAACCTTTGAAACCTTTGGAATGGTAGAGATAGTTAATAACACAATCACTATACCTAATTGGAGTAAACATCAATCATTAGACCAATTACAGACTAAAAAAGAATACATGAGAACATATATGCAAGATTACAGGGAGAAACAAAAGCAACTTGCAGAGGGTAAAGAAGCTTGTAAAACTAACAGTAAAACTAACAGTAAAGCTAATGTTAGCTCGCTAGAAGTAGAAGTAGAAGTAGAAGAAGAAGGAGAATTAGAAGGAGATATAGATATTATTGTTAGTGAGTGGAACAATTTAGGATTAACTCAAATTAAATCAATTAAATCTAATAGATTGAAAATGGTACAAGTAAGAATAAATGAATATTCATTAGCTGGAGTGGTACAAGCTATTAGAAATATTAGTACAAGTAGTTTTTTGAAAGGACAAAACGATAGAAGTTGGATTATAACCTTTGATTGGTTTGTAAAACCTAACAACTTTATAAAAGTATTAGAAGGAAATTACTTTGATAAGGAAAAAACTAATAAACTTAAAAAATCAAGTAATCCATTTTTAGAAATGATGCAAGACGAAATAGACAAAGGAGGATATACAAATGAATAAATTTGAAACTATAGGAATAATGGCAATATTAAAAGAGGCTTATCCAATGTATTACAGAGATAAATCAAAAGAAGATTTGAATGTAGCTGTTAGTCTATGGCTAGAAATGTTTGCTGATGATGATATAAATATTGTGAAAGCATCTATAAAAGCATATATAGCAAATGATGTAAAAGGATTTCCGCCAGTAATAGGACAAATTAAAAATAGTATGCATAAATTAACAGAGCCTGCTCAATTATCAGAGATTGAAGCTTGGGGATTAGTTAGTAAAGCTATAAGTAATAGTTGCTACAATGCTTTAGAAGAATTTAAAAAGTTACCTCCAATTATTCAAAAGACAATAGGTAGTTCCGACAGGCTTAGAGAGTGGAGCATGGTGGAGATAGATACTTTGCAATCGGTAATTTCATCAAATTTTATGAGAAGTTATAAAGTTAAATCACAAAATGAACAAGAATATCAAAAACTACCTAATGATATTAAACAATTAATCAGTAGGACAACCTTGCAATTAGGAGGCGAATAGATGAATAGAAAACCTAAAGATTGTATAAATTGCAGATTTGAACTCGGTAGATGTAAATTTAAAGGAATTGATAACAGGCAACTTAGAAAACTAAATAGAACGGCTGATAAATACGGAATATGGGATAGATTTTATTGTAAAAATTATAAAAAAATAAGGAGGTCGAATTTATGAAAGAGTATGCACTCTACAAAGGCGAAGAAATATTAAGTATAGGAACCATTAAAGAGATTGCCGAAGAACTTAATATTCTTCCTGACACCGTTAGATTTTATAAAACTAATACTTATAAAAATAGATTATCTAAGAGAAAAGTTAAGAATGCCAGGGAATTAGTCGTATTAGATGAAGATTAGGAGGCTAATATGGATGATGATAAATTAAACAAAATAGCAGCAGAGGCAGTAAAGATACACAAGGACTTTCCGGAAATGTCTTATCATTGGTGCCTTACTAAAGCAAAGGAGGTTATAGCGTATGAAAATAATAATAAACGAAATACCTCCATCAAATAATAAATTTATGGGAAATTCAAACTCTTATCATATTTACGGAAATATAAAAAAACAATGGACTATGTTGGTTAAACTTGCAGTAGGTAGGGACAAGCCAAAGGAACCTATAGAAAAAAGCATAGTAACCATAACCTACTACTTTAAAAATAGAATAAGACATGATCCAGATAATTATTCTGGAAAAATGATACTAGATGGCTTAGTACAAAGTGGAGTAATAAAAGATGATAGCTTTAAAAATATAAGCTTAAGACTTGAAGGAGATTATGACAAAGCAAACCCAAGAACGGAAATAGAAATCCAGGAGGTCTAATGATGGCTGATAAAACATGTCCTAGATGTAAAGAAACTAAAGATGCAACAATGATAAATTTTTCAAGGGATAAAAAATCATCTACTGGTTTAACAGCTTGGTGCAGAGTATGTATAAACGATTACTATAAAAAAAGATATAAGCCTAAAAGTAAAATAAATAATGTCACAAAAGTAATAGAATTTATACCCGAAAAAGAAATACCAAAGGTTATTATGCCAAAAGTGAATATGTTTAAAGGTCATAGCTACTCCATACAGGTGCCAAGACAAGGAAAGGGCACAGAAGGTAGGCTAGTAAGAGGACAAGTCATACAAGAGACAGATAGCTTTATAACATTACAGACTAAAAACTATAAAGAGGGCTTTAGTAGATGGGAGCTAAGTAAATATAAAATAATGGAGGTATAAAAATGGTTTGTAATAGTTGCTATGGCAAAATGGTCGAAGTAAAAATTATAAATAGAGTAAATCATGAACAGATCGTCAAAGTTTGTACCTTATGCGGTAAAACAGCAACAAAGGAAAGCCTATATTATAAATTTAAAAGTGAATATTTAGTAGATTTTATAGATGGTTATATGGAGGTGGCTAATTAATGGGAAACTTAGAACAAGCTTTACAAGAAGATTTACCTTTTGATGAAGATTGCTCCTATAATTGCCACGAAATAGAAAACTGGAAGGAACTTGTTACCCAAAAGAATGAACTACTGATTGAAAAGAATGTTACCATCTTAGAAAAAAATCTAATGATAGTCGAGTTAAGAGATTTGATAGAAGAATTAATGAATGAAAATCAAGCCTATAGAGCTACAATCGACAGATATGATGAATACATAAGCAACTATGATACTGCTAATAAGACAATTTAATAATAAAAATGCTAATTAGGAGGGTTTAAAATGGCAATAACAGAAGGTTTGTGTCCTTGTATGGAAATAGAAGAAGGGTTAATAAATGATTGTGATGATTGCCCTTATACTCCTGTAAATGGAGAGAATGAAACATTTGAACGAAAAGAAGTTGTTATGAAAGACTTAATTAATTCAATAGAAATTACATTATGCCAGCTATTAACAGATATACCATATAAGGATTTAAGTAAGAAAGAGATTAAAGAAGTATTAGTAGAACTGTTAGTAGTAATAAGAGAATTTGATAAGTAATGACCATAAATGTTTTTTATGCGACACAGATAAGGGGAGGACGTTATGTTAAAAATAGGAGATTCAGTTGGAGCAATTTACAAAAGAATCAAAGATGGTGTAGAAGAATGGTATTTACATGAAGATAAAATTAACAAGATTGTTGAACTTAAAAGCGGTAAAAAATATTATACAAAATCTAAATTTTATCCATTAGATGCGGATGATGTTGATAGTAATACAGAAATTCAAGAGAAAAGCGAAGGATATATTCTCACGAGAGAAGTATTCGGACTAAATGATATTACTAGACCAAAAGCTGAAAATTGGGTTGAGTGGACAAAAGAAAATATGGATAAAGCTGTTAGTGCTCTATCATCAATAAAGAGTAATGTCGTATAACAAGTATTAAACGAACTAATCGAATTTATCGAGTAGTTGAAAAGGAGGATTACAAATGATATTAGATAGTGGTAATAGGAGAGAGTTTCCCTCCGGAAGTGTAAGGGATATAAGCGAGGGAAAGGGTCGCTGTGATTTACTTCCTCTTGGAATAATAGGGGCAAGAATGGAAAGTAAAACATTAGAACATATAGAAATGTATATAAGATGTGGAAGTGTTAACGACCTTTGGGCGGCATTGGATTATTGTGTGGGTGGAGAAGAAGAAGATTTTATAACAGCTATGCTAGATGTATCAGTCCAATACGAAGAAGGGGCAAAAAAGTATAGTGATAGAAATTGGGAAAAAGGAATACCGTTACACTGTTACATTGATTCAGCAGTTAGACATTATTTAAAATTCAGTAGAGGTGATGTAGACGAAAATCATTCTAGGGCCTTTATTTGGAATATCATTTGTGCAATATGGACCCATGAGAATAAGCCTGAAATGATAGATTTGCCTTTTAAAGATAATTGGAAGAAGGCTAATCCATTAATAGATGAATTTAATTTTATACAGGAACCTAATGAATAAGAAAATAGTACAAGCAGTGTTAGAAAGGTCAAGGGGAATTTGTGAATATTGCGGAGTATACAAGGGTGACAGCCTTGAACTCCATCATATTATCGGTGGCAATGGTAAGAGAAAACAACATGAATCAATAGAATCAGTTATAGCCTTATGTTATGAACATCATAGAGGGACTAATGGAGTACATGGGAAGAATGGTAGAGAATTAGACTTAAAACTAAAAAGGAAATTACAACAGACATATATAGAGCAAGGATATACAGAGATAAAGGTTAGGAAATTAATGGGCGGAAAATTATATTAGGAGGGTTAAAATGAAATTATGCACGCTAAAGAACGGGGCTATTGTTTGGGAAATAGATGAAATGAGAGTTCAAATTGTAGATTATCACATATGTAAATTTAAAGAAGTTGAAGATAAAATTGAGGTATTCGCACATGGTGGAAATGTAAAAATAACATTAGAAAAAGATAAATTCAAAGAAATGTTCAGAGAGGTTGCTTCATTTTCTAAAGAATAAAGGGAGGATTAATATGTGGAATGAGGTTATAAGAATTGTAAATTTGGATGGAATGTACAGATGTATAAAATGTGGTACTGATTTAGAATATGGAATAGAGGGAGTAGATTTTGAATTTAGTAATGGTTATAGTAATAAAGTTTGCATAAGTTGTGGAGGAACAAAATTTAAAGAATTAGAAGAAGTTACTAATATTTATTATAAATTATATTGGTTTTTAGGAACAGGGATAAGAGCAAAAGCAGAACTAGATACCCAAAACTTATGGGACAAGATTAGAACTTTTATATGGTTAAAATTACCTAAACCAAATAATAAATAAAGGAGGATTAAATGTCAATGGATAATAAGTTTGAACTTGGAGAGTTGCTTTTAATTTATGATGCATTGTTAAGATTACCAATAAGTATAGTTTTAAATGCTGGTGAGATGCCAAGTGGAGTAAAATATCAATCTGTTAGTAGAAGAGATTTATTAACTAAAGTAAAAGAATTAGGTAAACAGTTAGAAAATGCAGGAGGGTTAATATGAGTGACTGGGTAATGTTAATTTATGTTGCTATAACAATAGTATGGGGAATAGTAGGCTATGTTAAAGGATTTGATGATGGTAGAAAAAAACAAGATGAAGATATAGAAAACATCATAGTAAAGGCATTTAAAAAGTATAACGGGTGCTAATATGAAAGCTAACTCCATAAAAATACAATACCCAGAGGACACTAAGCAGATGGAAATAGTCCTCACTACCTACAGAAGCAATCAGACCATACAAGAGATATTAAAATTAAAAGAGATAGTAATAAATGGCAAAGAATTAACAGTTGATATAAAGCAATACAGAAAGAAACGTTCACTTGATGCGAATGCTTATTGCTTTGTGTTGTGTCAGAAGATAGCCGAAGTCATAAAGAATACTAAAGAATATGTATATAAACAAGCTATAAAGCAAGTAGGACAATTTGAGATAGTACCAATTAGAAATGATGCAGTTGAAAGATGGATGGTTGCTTGGAATAGTAAAGGATTAGGTTGGCAATCAGAAATATTAGAGGATAGCAAATTAGAAGGATATAAAAAGACTATAAATTATTATGGTAGTAGCGTATACGACACAAAAGAAATGTCTTTATTGCTTGAAGAAATAGTAGGACAAGCAAAGGAATTAGGCATAGAAACTATATCACAAGCTGAGAAGGTTGCTTTATTAAATAGATGGGGAAAAGGGGTGTAATATGAAGGGGAAAATAGAGAAAGCTAACTTTAAACTAATAGAGGCTGAACTAAGGTCTTTTAAAAATAGTAAAGCAGAATTAGAAGCTTTAAGAAGAGACATAATTGAAGATGCTCAACTACAAGGGGAAAGAGTTCAAAGCTCAACTATAAGCGATACAACATCAAATAAAGCCATTAGGTTAGTTAGTAGTCCTGAGATATTAGAGATAAGCAAGAGAATTAATGCAATAGAAGATGGTTTGATGATAATAGCAAAGCATGACTTAAAAATAAGACTTCTTAAAATGAAGTATTTTGAGCATAAGTACACAGATAGAGGGATTATGGAAGAATTAAACATAGGACAAAATTGCTTTTATAAATGGAGAAATGAAATTATTGCAGTAGTGGCAAATAAATTAGGGTGGAAGATATAGGAGGGGTTAGAGTGGATATAAAAATAGAAATAAAAATAAAATCTCCTAATATAGTAAATTTATGCCCTTATTGCTTAGGTTCGGGAAAACTCAAAGCAATGCAAATGGCAGCTGTTTATGGTGGGGGCTCTATTAGAGTAAATGACACTAAAGTTAAATGTAACCATTGTAATGGTACTGGAAGGAGATACAATGAATAATGATAGATATTCAGAGTTGATGAAAGAATTAGCAGATAAAAAGAAAGAATTTGATAAAATGTATGAAGAAAATCCTCTAATGGAATACAGTACAACACAATTAAAAGCTGAATTGAGAAGGAGAAAAAAGGAGTGTTAGAATGGATAAAGAAAGTATATTAAAAATATTAGACTATATAACATATGCTAAAAGAAAAAATTCAGGTGTATTAATAATTGATGATGAAAAGATGATAGACACAATTGAAAACTCATTAGAAAAACAGATAGCATATAAGCCTCAAGACATAGACAAAACATATAATATGGAAAAGATAGGTACTTGTAAATGCGGTAACAATTCAGTATTAGAGTATGAAAAGTATTGTTCTAATTGCGGTCAACGTTTATATTGGGATTAAACAGGTAAAAAATGGGTAGTTTTGGCATACCAAAAGGTGTTATTATTGTATTATGAGAGATGTGTGTAAAAGGATATAGAGATATGTATGGGATAGGTAAGGATTAATTACCCTTATCGAACAGTGGTATTCCGAACCACCTTCCCATATTAATAATTATCGGACAAGCATTACGGAGGTGCTATTTTATGGAAACAAAGATATGTAGTAAATGTGGAGAAGAAAAATCTTTAGAATGTTTTTATACTGAAAAACGAAATAAAGATGGGTTTACGGGTGAATGTAAAACTTGCTTAGCTATACGAATGAAGCAATACAACAAAGATAATAAAGAAAAAATAGCTATAACAAAGAAGCAATATTGCGCAGATAATAAAGAAACAATATCTATAAAAATGAAGCAATATCAAAAAGATAATAAAGAAACAATTAAGCAATATTACGAAGATAATAAAGAAATAATATCTATAAAAAGTAAGCAATATAGAGAAGATAATCCTGAAAAGTTTCGCCTTTACACCCAACGTCGCAGGGCACTTAAACAAGGGTTACCTAGTACATTAACAACTATCCAGTGGAATGGTGTAAAGGAATATTTTAATAACAAATGTGCTTATTGCGGCGAAGATAAGCCATTAGAACAGGAGCATCTAATAGCTTTAAGTAAAGGTGGAGAGTACACTCATAATAATATTATACCTTGTTGTAGGAATTGTAATAATAGCAAACATGATAAAGACTTTTTTAAATGGTATCCAACACAAAAACAATATAACAAAGAAAGAGAAAGTAAAATATTAACACATTTGGGTTATACAACTGAAGATACACAACAATTGAGCATCCTATAGAGGGTGCTTTTTTAATACCTATTTGGAGTGATAATATTGCGAAAGTACATAAAGAAAATAGGTAAATATAAAATTAAACGAACTAGATTTGATTGGATAGTAATTAATACAATAACACAAGCTCATGCACACTTTAAGTCTAAATGGGGTTGTGAATCAATTATACATATGTTAAATGAAGAAATAGAGCCTGATAATCCTTATTTTATAGAGAGTAAAAGAAGATTAACCGAAGAAAAGAAAGAGAAGCAATATTATATTATAAATAGGGGTGTAAAAAGATGAAGGAATATATCGTATATAAATGTCTAGTATGTGGGTGTATCTTCATCTTACCTAGCGACCACGTTAAATATAACGAAAATGAAGGCAATTATATAACTTGTCCATTTAGAGGGCATAAGCAAATAGTAGTATCAGGAGCATATGACAGTTTAAAAGAGTGTATGGAGCATTCACATTACAAAAGAGATCATAGAGCAATAAAGCAAATAAAATAGTTGTCTCCAGCGTGTGGGCAACCCTAACTAAACGTTTAAATTTAGCCATACTAAAAAAAGTAGATTTGTTTAGAAAAAAAGTGGGATAGGGTAGCTCCTGACAAGTAAAACCTTCCGAGTTTTATTTCCCATTATAGATATTATCGGATAGCACTTCGGAGGTGTAGACTATGGGGAAAAAGTGTAATAAATGTGGAGAAGAAAAAGGTTTAGAATATTTTAGTGCAGATAAGAAAAATAAAGATGGGCTTAACGGTGTATGTAAGGGTTGTGTGGCTATAAGAAATAGACAATGGCGAGAAGATAATAAAGAAAAAATTATACAATGGCGAGCAGATAATAAAGAATGCAAGAAGCAATATGATGTAGATAATAGGAAAATAATATCCGAAAGAAGAAAGGTGTATCGAGAAGAGAATAAAGATAAAATAGCTAAACAGATGAAACAATACAAGATAGATAATAAACAAATATTATTCACAAAATATAAGGAATATGGTATAAACAATAAAGAAAAAATGGTTAATCATAATAAACAATATTACATAAATAATAAAGAGCGAATATCTAAGCAAGTGAAACAATGGCAAAAAAATAACCCAGAAAAGAAACGTATCTATGAGCAACGTCGTGAAGCGATTAAAATAGGGTTGCCTCATACATTAACAGGCGACAAGTGGGAACGAATAAAGCAACATTTCGATAACAAATGTGCATATTGTGGAGAAGATAAGCCATTAACCCAAGAACATTTTATTCCAATATCAAAGGGTGGAGAATATACTCATAACAATATAATACCAGTTTGCCAATCTTGCAATAGCAGTAAACGAAACAAAGATTTCTTTGGTTGGTACCCAAAACATAAATATTATAGCAAGAAAAGAGAAAGAAAAATATTAAAATATTTAGGCTATGAAAACCAATTGCAACAACTAAGTATGTAAAAACGAGGTGAGTAACGTTAATATTATATCTGTAAGTGTGAAGAAAAAGTGTGTAGAAATGGCAAATCAAGGCTTAACATCTTCACAGATTTATACCCAATATTACAGTTCGCTATACGATACTCGTTATACAGGCTTTAGAAGTGCATTAAAACGTTGGAAGAAGAAATCATATAGTGATAATGAAATATTAGAGGTTGGCAATCTTAATTATGACTTTATACCTCATGCAACAACAGTTCAAGTCAATGCAGATGGCGAAATAGTACAAAGTTGGATTAAGTCTAGGACATCTGATAATTTATACTTAGAGATACTAGAAGCTATTAAACAAAATACTACTTATGAAAAGATAGAGATAATAAAAAAAGAAGAAGCTAAAGGAATGTTAGAGATACCTTTATTTGATATGCATTTTGGAGTATCAGATCTAAATCATTATAGAGATACATTACAAGAAATATTATTATTAATAGACAAGCAAGTCTATGAAGAAATAAACATAATAATTGGACAAGATATGATGCACAACGATAACTTCAAAGGTACAACAACCAAAGGAACTGTAATAGAAAAGGTTGACATGATTAAGGCTTGGAATGATGCTAAAACATTTTGGTATAACATAATAGATAAATCAATAGAAAAAGCCAATAAGGTACAAATAATATATTCCAAAGGAAATCATGATACTACAATATCATGGGCATTTATGCAGATGCTAAAAGAACGTTATGGAGATATAGTCGAAGATTCATTAAAAGAACGTAAATGTTTAACATATGGTACTAACTTTATAGGCATAACACATGGAGAGTTTAGAAAGAATAAGCCGAGTGATTTAAGGAGCCAATTTAGTGTAAGGTTTCCTATTGAATTTGCTAATGCTAATGTCAAAGAATTGCATTGTGGACACCTACATAGTGAGCATGAGAAGGATGAATATGGAGTAATGTGTAGGAGATTAAGCACTGCAAATATAACTGATGAATGGTCAGATAGCGAAGGATATATAGGAGCTAATAAGCGTTTTATGTTGTTTGAATGGTCACTAAATAAATTAATATCAATTCATTATGTATAAGGAACTGTAAGGGGTGGTTAAATGTTTGTTATAAAAAAAGGTTGTTTATCAATGGATAATTATGATTTAGACCATTTATCTGATGAAATTGAAGATGGATATAGTCCAAAAGGGATATTAGAAAGTGAATTATCAATGGTTGGCTTAGATATATCAAAGGTCTATAGCATTCAATTAAACGGAGAACAACTCAGGAATAAAAGATATTTAGAAACTTATTCCAAGATAGTATGTGATTTTTAAATGGTTAGTATTAAATAATTATTGAACGAATAGTTGTTAAATTCTTCCTGTTTGTATATACTATAAATAAATAGGGAGGTCGGTATATATGGCATTATTTGGAGAGAAAAAATCTAAAGACGAAAAAGAGCAAGATAAGCTAGAACAATTCATGGAAAAGTATCAACTAGAGGACATTGACGAGAAAGATATGGTAGTGCTTAGAAGAATAGCAAATGATTTAATAGGTAATAGTTTAATGAAAACTGGCATGGCTTTATCAATGGCAAAAGCAGAAGAACAATTAAAGGTTACTTACTTATCAACATTAGTTGAACAGAATTGGCTAATAATTCGCTCGCTAAGCAGATTAAACAAAAATATAGAAAATATGAAAGTGCCTGAATAAGGGTGCTTTTTTTATTGCGATTAATGGGGTGGTGAGGTGGATAAAGGGCTTACACAAAAGCAAGAGAAGTTTGTACAAGGATTAATAAAAGGTAAGTCACAAAGAGAAGCCTATAAAGCCGCTTATAATGCTTCAAAGATGGCAGATAAAACAATAGATGTTAAAGCATCAGAATTATTTAAAAATGGTAAGGTTAGGGTAAGGTTTGAACATCTTAATAATAAGGTCATAAAACGTTCAGAAGAAAAGGCTATTATAACAGCCGAAGAAATAATAAGAGAGATTGCAAATATAGCCAAAGATGATATATCGAACTACTTAGACTTTGAAACTAAAAAAACTATTGTTGCATATGAAGATGGGGAACCTGTTATAGATTATAGATTAGTAGTAGATATGAAAGACAGTAAAAATATAGATACTAAGAACATAGCAGAAGTATCATTAGGTAAAGATGGCCAATTTAAATTTAAACTATATCAAAGAGATACAGCTCTATATAAGTTAGCTGAGATATTTGGATTAAATGAATTAAATAAGGCTAAACAAAAGTTGGCAGAGGATAGGTTAGATATGGATAAAGATATTAACTCTAAAAAGTATTGGTGATAGAGTGGATAAATTACATCAATTTTATTGCAGCAAGAGTTGGAGAGACTTAGCATATAGCTTAAAAATAAAAGCTAATGGTAAGTGTAATAGATGCGGTAACGTTCAATTAGATTTCAGTAAGCTTATAGGGCATCATACAATAGAGCTTAACGAGGACAATATAAACAGCCCATCAATAGCGCTTAATCCTGATAAGATAGAGATAATATGTCATTCATGCCATGATAAGCAACATAGAAGGTTTGGCAATAAGCAGAATGTCTATATAGTATATGGAAGTCCTTTGTCAGGTAAGACAACATTAGTTAGAGAGCTAATGCAGCATGGAGATATGGTATTGGATATGGATGCAATATGGCAGGCAATAACGCTACAAGATGAGTATGTAAAGCCTAGTAACGTACGCTTTAATATATTTGCATTAAGAGATAACCTATTAGATCAGGTTAAAAGAAGGTATGGTAATTGGTATGATTGTTATATTGTTGGTGGATATCCTGACAAGTATGAGAGAGAGAGGTTAGCGCAGTCACTAGGCGCAGAGGTAATCTATTGTGAGAGTACCAAGGAAGAATGTATTGATAGGTTAGATAAGAGTAATAAGCCTGGTCAATGGCTTGAGTATATAAATGATTGGTGGGATAAGTATGAATGAGGATGATAAGAAACTAATAGCTATTGAACTTACTAAAGAACAATGGGAAGAAGTATACCAATGGTATCTATGTATTAAGGATGAATATAGAGTGGAAGATTTTGAAAAGGATGCAGCTAAAACAATATGTGAATCGTTATATGGTGAAGGAAGTTTTATATAATAGCCCCCCTATCAACTGGAATATTACTTAGTTGATTTACTGGGAGTGCTTTTAATTGCAACACACGCTGAACTTTTGACTTTTCATTTCTGAAATTTTGATAACAAATAAAAGTAGGTGAGAACATGGGAACTCCAGAATTAACGAACGAGATTAACAGGCTTAAAGCACAATTCACAGGAGCTGAAGATAATAAAATTAATGCCTTGGAATCATTAATAGAACAAGCGGCCTATGAAAAATTATATTTAAGGCAATTAAATGAACAAGCAATTATAACTGGATTGGTTAAAATACACCCGGATAACCCATCTATCCAGCAGACATTACCTATCTCTGGTGAAATATCAAAGCATTTGGCAGCACTAACGAATATAATGGACAAACTAATGAAGCATTTAGGAGTTACGTTAGAGGATGAAGATGATGAGTTGAGTGAATATGAATAGGTTGCAAGAATTAAGGGAGAGTTACCCTGGTTCGTTCTTACTTGAGTATATTAAAAAGTGTAAAAGTAAAGAAATCATAATAGGGCATGAGTTAATGCAAATGCTCGATATATTACTTACTCACTTTGATGATCTAAATATAAAGTTAGATTTTGAAGGGGCAAATAAGAGAATCAAGTTCATTGAAGAACAATGTAAACATGCTGAAGCTCCATTTGCCGGTAAACCTTTCTTATTAATGTTATTTCAAAAGGCATTCATTGAATCAATATATATATTTACTATCTATGATGATGAAGTACAAACTTGGGTTAGGTTATACAAGGATGTGCTTTTTTTAGTTGCTAGAAAGAATGGTAAAACCCCTTTAATAAGTGCAATATGCTTAGCAGAATACTTTGTAGGTGAGATGGGAACTAAGATTCTATGTAGTAGTAATGACTATACTCAAGCAGACCTGGCATTTAGTGCTATAAATGCTATGAGAGAACAAAGTCCAACACTTGAGAAGGTAACTAGAAAGAATATAAAAGGGATCTTCTTTGGAAATCCTAAGAAGCCTAAGAAAAAAGGTAAATTTAGTTATGCTAACAAAGGGAACATATTAAAAATATCAGCTAAGACAGGAGCTAAAGAAGGAAAGAACATTAGAGTAGGAATGTTTGACGAAGTGCATGAACTAAAAGATTCAGCAGCAGTAATGCCAATCAGACAAGCTTTATCAACTCAAAACAATCCTTTATATTTTGAATTAACAACAGAGGGCTTTACACAAGATGGTTATTTAGACACTAGGCTAGTAGAGGCTAGACAAGTATTAAAAGGAGAACTAGAAAGACCTAGGTGGTTAATATGGTTATTCACTCAGGACAAAGAAGAGGAGATATGGAGAGACGAGAAAGTATGGAGCAAAAGTAATCCGGGACTTGGTACTATAAAGAAATGGTCCTTTGTAAGAGAGTTAGTCGAGGAATCAAAAATCAATAGTGCAACAAGAGCTTTTGCAATGGCAAAGGATTTTAACTTTAAACAATCTAATGCTCAAGCATGGTTGCAACAAAGTGAAATATTAAATACTGAAACCTTCGATTTGAAAGACTTTATCGGAGGCTTTTATATATCTGGGAATGACTTTGCAGAAACAACTGACCTTTGTGCATCAAGAATACTTCTTAAGAAACCTAATGATAAAAAAACATATCTTTATTCAAGATATTGGATACCTGAAAGTAAGTTAGTAAATGCTCCTGATGATGTGGACTATAAAGAGTGGGAAAGAATGGGCCTAATAACAATAGTACCAGGGAACACAGTAGAAAGTTCCATGATTGCTGATTGGCACTTTCAATTATTAAAAGAATACGATTTAAAACCTTTTAAAAGTGGTTATGATAATAGATTTGCTAAGGACTTCCAGAACCGTTATATAGAGATATTTGGAGATAAGATAACCGTCAATATACCTCAAGATTTTAAAGTCTTAAATAACCCTATGAGGACACTTGAAGCAGATTTTAGAGATAAACTAGTCATTTATAATAATAACCCTATAGATTATTGGTGTTTTTGCAATACTGGCATTAAGTTAGACCAAGTAGGAAGGATTATACCTACTAAGATGCACGCTACTAAAAAGATAGATGGTACAGCAACAGCGGTTATAGCCTATGCAACCTTAGAGTGGTATAGGAGCGAATTTATGTCCTTAATTGGATAAGGGAGAAGGTGAAAAATGGGAATTTTAAATTATTTAAAAAGTGTTTTACCAAACAACCAAACAAAGTATCAATCGTGGTTAATGAACTCACAACCTATATTCACAAGCTTTGGTAAGAATATTTACTTAAGTGATTTTGTAAATAATGCGATTGATAGAGTAGCAAGTGAGATAGGAAAGATAGAATTAAAAAGCATTGTGCAAAATGACGATATATTGCAAATACAAAATGATGATATAACAAGGTTATTCCGATTTAAGCCGAATCCTCTACAAACTACAAGTGATTTCTTTGCTAATGTAGAATGGTTAAGGCGTAAGAATTGTAATGCTTTCATATATCCTCAATATCAACTAATAACTCTTCCAGATGGTAGACAGTTTAGAAGATACACAGCTTTTTATCCTCTTAAACCTAGTGCGGTATACATTGGTGAGAATAATGGCCAAGCATGGGAAATAAAAATGGATTTTGAAGATGGAAGTAGTTATACATTGCCTTATGCAGACTTAATCCATATGAAATGGAGAAGGGGAGCAAACACTGTAGTAGGTGGCGGTGATGATTATGGACAAGTCAATGATTATGACATTATCAGGACCATAGATGCATTAGATAAAACAATTCAAGGATTACCTAAGAGCATAGAAGCATCCTTGCAAATAAAAGGCGTGTATAATGCTAAAACATTAACAGATAGCTTTAAATTAGGAAAAATAAGAGAAGATTTTGAATCCCATATGAGTACAAGTAAAAGCGGAATCATTGCTACTGATTTAGGAGGCGAATTTACTCCGGTAAGAATAACGGCCCCCGAAATATCTGATACGGCATTAAAATTCTTGAAATCAGTTATACAGGAACGTTATGGAGTATCAGCTGCAATCCTATCAGGTGATTATGATGGTAAACAACATGGTGCATTTTATCAAACTACAATTGAAGAGTTCATAGTTCAATTCGAACAAGCTATGTCAGCTTGTGTATATAGCCCTAGAGAACATGATGTAGGTCATAGAGTTAAATGTTATTACTCTAAAGTTAATTACATGGCTACTGAAGATAAAAAAGACCTCTCTAATTTAGCAAAAGAAACTGGAATAATGACACTTAATCAGATTAATGAAATGTACGGCATTCCACCATTTACTGAAGGCAATAGGAGGCTTCAAAGTCTTAATTATGTAAATATCAAAGATATAGATGCTTATCAGAAAGGGAAAGCAGGAGTAAAGGAGGTAGAAGATGAGCAAGACTAATAAAATACCAGATAAAGACAAGATACAGTATTCTAGATTTAGCGAAACGCATGAATTAAGAGCAATAGAGCCTACTGATAAGACAGGTTACGTTATAGAAGGGTACGCAATTGTTTATGAGCAAGAAGTAAGTATAGGTGGTTGGTTTAATGAAATTGTAAAACGAGGCGCTATAGATGGAGCTGATTTGACCGACGTTCCATTGTTTATACATCATAATGGCGATTATATTCCTTTGGCAAGGAGCAGAAGAAACAACGCTAATTCAACTTTACAACTAACTCCTGACGATAAAGGGTTACATTTCAGAGCAGAATTAGATGTTGAAAATAATGCAGAAGCTAAGTCTCTATACTCAGCAATACAACGTGGAGACATATCAGGAATGTCATATTCATTCAGAGTAAAAGAAGAAAAGTGGTTAAACATGGATACTCCTACCCCTACAAGGGAGATATATAGATTTAAAAAGATAGGAGAAATATCAGCCTTATGGAGTCCCGCTTATGATGGGACTAGTATAGAAGCTCGTGCCAAAGAGTTGGATAACTCGGATAAAATTGCATTGGATAGTGCAAGGGCAGCGTTGGATAACGGTAAAAACGAGTTAGAAGTCGAGAAGCTAAAACTAAAAATAAAATTTGGAGGTAATAATTAATGAAAGAGAAATTATTAAAACTATTAAAGACTAAGCAAGAGGCAAGAGCAGCAAAAATGAAGGATGTTGATAAAGCTACAGAGGTTGCAGAATTAAGAGGATACCAAACAGAGTTAGAATCCATAGACGAAGAAATCAGAAGTTTACAAGCAATGATTGATGGGTTAGAAGAAGCGCCTGCAAACGAAAGAACAGCAGTAGTAAATGGAACAATTCCAGATGCTGTAGTATCAGGAGTAAAAGGACAAGAAAAACGTAAATCAGTAGATGAAAGTGAAATGGAGTATAGAAAAGCATTTCAACAATTGGCTACTAAAGGAACTCCAATACCGGCAGAATTAAGATCTGATGCAAACACTTTATTAAGTGACATTCCTGGAGCATTACCTACAATTATGGTTAACAGAATTGTAGAGAAGTTAGAATCAACAGGTATGATCTTACCTTTAGTTAATAGAACAGCATTTGCAGCAGGTATTGCATATCCTACTTCAGCAGTAAAACCAGTAGCAACATTTGTGTTAGAAGGAGCAAGCTCAGACAGACAAAAGAAAACTACAGCAACATCAATTACTTTTACAAACTTTAAACTTAGATGTGAAATTTCAATGTCTATGGAAGCATCTACTATGGCCTTAGCAGCATTTGAAGCAGCATTTGAGAGACAAGTTGTTGAAGCTATGGTTAAGAAACTTGAAGCTACTATTGTTTCCGATGCTGATGGAACAGCATCGCCAAAAGGTATATTAGCAGAAACTCCAGCAACAGGGCAAGCATTAACTGCTAAAACTTTATCATATAAGCTTTTAGTAGATGCAGAAGCAGCGCTCCCACAAGCTTATGAGAATGGAGCTGTTTACTGTATGACTAAGAAAACATTTATGGCTTATGTTGGAATGGAAGATGCGGAAGGAAACCCAATAGCTAGAGTAAATTATGGAATTGGCGGCAAGCCAGAAAGAACTTTATTAGGTAGAACTGTAGTGTTATGTGGAGATTATATGGATTCATTTAGTGCAACACTAACAGTAGGAAAAATCTTTGCTTTCCTATTCAACTTTGCAGATTACACGTTAAACACTATTTACGATATGGGAGTACAAAGAAAACAAGATTGGGATACAGAAGATATGCTTACTAAAGCAGTAATGTCCGTAGATGGAAAGGTAATTGATAAAAATTCCCTTGTAACTATAGCTAAATCAGCGTAAGGAGGGGTAGAAAATGTTATCAGCTTATAAACATGGATTTGGACAAATAATAACCACTGATGCTAATGAAGTGAGTGTAGATCGTTCATTTCTGGCTCATTTTCAAGTAGCAGCCGCTAAGGCGACCGGGGCAAGTAATACTAGCGTACACGCTGCGGTGACTTTGGGGGAAACGGGAACCAATGTGACCACAGCAATTACAAATCCAACAGTTCCTAGAAACATTATAATTAAGGGAAGCGCTGTTGGAATGCAGGGCGAAGTTGGGATTACCGGTACAAACTACAACGATGAAGCAATAACGGAGGTATTAACAGTTGATGGAGCAAGTGCTGTTGCAGGAGCTAAAGCATTTAAAACTGTCAATTTAATTCAGCTTCCCGGTAAAACGAATGCTAGTGGTGACACTATTTCGGTCGGAACTGGGGAGATATTAGGATTGCCATACAAGTTGGCGCACAACACCTTATTAGTCTCATATCACGACAACGCTTTGGAAAGCACAGTAGCAACCGTGACAGTAAGCGCAACGAACTTGGAAAGCAATACTGTAGATATCAACACAAGCTTAAACGGAAAAGCGTTAGATTTTTATCTAATTGTGTAAGGAGGTAATGGAGTATGGCATTACTAGAAGATGTAAGACCAAGGATAGGAGTGTTCTACTCCGACCCAAATAAAGATCTAGAAGTACAACAAATGATAGATGGAGCAATAGCATATTTCAAAGGTGGGGGATGGGATGTTTCCATCCCTTCTCCTTTATCTACAGAAGCAGTAATCTTATATTGTAAAATGGCACAAAGCACAGACCCTTCTCTATTAACTAATCATCCAGTATTAATCTCATTTATAGCACAAGGTAGGGCGGTGGTCCAAGATGTTGAAATTTAATCCTACTACACCGATTAAATTTTATACAAAAGAAAGCTCTTATGTACCAGGACAAGGCACAGTAAACACTTGGTCATTACTTGCTAGTGGAGGGTTTAATACCTTCTACGGTGAATGGAGAGGCTCGTTTGGAGATAGAGCAATGTCAGCTGAGGCATTAGGCGTTAAGGATTCAGCTACTATTAGAACGTTCTATAATCCTATTACTTGTGCAAAGCTTAAAACTGTAAAGGTAATAGTAGTAAAAAATGCAGATAGTACGGCTATTGTTAATGGTGAACCTAATTTGAATAATCCTAATGTTTATGAACTTTGGGGTGGAGTAGATAATGTACTAGAACAAAATCAATTTATGGAATTTAGGGTTAGGAGGTATGAAGGACTATGATAAAAGACTTAGTACAAACAACCCTTGATACTGTACTTTATACTAAAGGTATTTATGTACATGAGCAAAGGAAATCCGGAACAGATGCAAATGAATATGTTGTATATAGTTCAGGTGGAGATAGTGGAGAAGATTTTGCAGATGATGTAGTATTAACTAAAAATGCAAGTATAACGGTTAGGTATTATTACAGAGCAGAAAAGCTTGATAATTATACAAATAGGAAAAAGGTTAGAGAGATTGAGGATCTAATCGAAACATCTTTGAATGGAGCAGGTTTTGACATCCCAAATGGTCGTTTTGATGTTGGGGATATTGATGATATAGGATATATGGCTACGGTGTTTGAATGTGAATACTGGAGATTAGTATAATGAGTAGGAAAGAGGCTTTAGAAAGAGGACGAGCAATAGGAAAGTATGAAGGGTTCACAAGTGTTGGAGTAGATGGTTTAGAAGATGCAATTTTAGGCATTTTGGAGGGATATGGCGATTTAATTTATCAAGCTACAGAAGATGGATTAGATGCAGCTGAAAAAGTATTAATCAATAACCTAAAAGTAGCAAGCCCTAAAGCATCAGGTCATTTTGCTAAACAATGGAGAAGTAAAGGTAAAAAATATAAACTTGTTAGATATGTAGGAAACACTGAGACAGTAACAAGCAAGAGTGGGGAACTAGTTGCACTCGCTAATATATTTGAGTATTCAACTACAAGAGGAAAACCATTTATAAAAGAAACTTTTCAAAGAAGTATTAACGAAATGGCAGCAGCAATTGTTGCTGAAATAAAGAAGGAGGTTTAACATGGCTAATAAAGTTAAATATGGTTTAAAAAATGTATATTATTCAGTAGTTACTGATACTGCCGGGGTAATAAGTTATGCAACGCCAGTTATTATACCTGGCGCAGTAAATATAGCATTAAGTGCAAAGGGTGACAAAACAGAATTTTACGCGGATGATATACCGTATTTTGTTGCAAATTCAAATCAAGGGTATGATGGTAGCTTGGAAATGGCATTGCTACCTGATGCTTTTAAGAAAGATGTATTAGGTGAGGTCGCAGATGCTAGCGGAGCATTGTTTGAAGATGCAGATGCGTTACCTAAAACTATTGCATTAATGTTTGAATTTACAGGAGATGCAAACGCAATAAGACATTTACTATATAACGTATCTGTAGCAAGACCTAATATAGAAGGTAGTACAAAAGGCGCTTCCATAGATGTAAAAACAGAAACATTAAATATAACAGCAAGCCCAGCGTTAGATACAGGATATGTAAAAGCTAGAGCCGAAGTTGCTAATACATCATACGCTACTTGGTTTACTACTGTTTATAAATTCGTACCCGTAATTTAGGAGTGAGATAAATGGAAAGAATAATAACTATTGATGGGCGCCAAGTGAAATTTAAAAGCACTGGCGCTTTTTTATTAAGGTATAAATCACAATTTCATAGGGATGCGCTGCAAGATATTTTTAAATTACAAGATGCAATAGATTTAGATACTAATGCGATAAAAAATATAGAAGCATTGAATCTTGAGATATTTTATGATTTAGTTTGGACACTGGCAAAGACAGCGGACACAACAATAGACCCGCCTTTGGAATGGTTAGATACATTCAATGAGTTTCCATTGATGGATATAGTTCCACAAGTAATGGATTTAATATTTAGTTGCTTAAGTTCTTCAACAGCTAGTAAAAAAAAAGTATAAATAACACAGAATCAGGTGAAGCCTCTTTTGAACTAACAACAGAAAAATTAATGTTGAGAAGTATCGAAAGGGGTTTGCTTTTGTCCGAATGGGATAATGTAACTATTGGAATGATATTAGATTTTAAAATAACTTATGACAATGAACATTTAGATGATGAAGATAGAGAAGAAGAAATAATAGTAGCCGACCAATTTGAATTTGATCGCTTTTAAAGTGAGGTGAAAATATGGCAAATAAAATAGCTGGACTAACTATAGAAATTGGTGGAGAAACATCCGGCTTAACAAAAGCTCTAACAGGTGTAAATAAACAATCTAAAGACCTACAAGCAGAATTAAAAAATGTTGATAGACTATTAAAATTAGACCCTAAAAACACAGAATTGCTGGCTCAAAAACAAAAGTTGTTAGCTGATTCTATTTGCGCTACTAAAAGTAAACTTGATACGTTAAAAGAAGCAGAAAAACAAGCACAAGAACAATTTAAACAAGGCAAAATCGGGGAGGAACAATATAGAGCAATAGAGAGAGAAGTAATAGCAACAGAACAAAGTCTTAAAAAATTAGAAACTAGTTTAAAAGAGACAAATAAAAATTGGAAAGAAACTGCTGATAATTTGGACAAATTTGGAAAGAAATCTACCGAAATAGGTAAAGATTTATCAACTAAAGTAACATTGCCAATATTAGCAGCAGGAGTCGCATCTTTTAAGTTTGCGGCAGACTTGCAAGACGCATTTGGAGCAACTGAACAAATATTTAAGAGTGCTGGTGGGGATGTAAAAAAATGGGCAGATGAATTAGAAAGTTACTACGGAATAGCTGAAGGCGAAGCGTTAAATTATGCTAATATTATGGGAGCTATGCTACAAAATATTGGAGGATTAACAGAGGAAGAAGCTGCAAAACAATCTCAAACACTGGTAGAGTTGGCAGGGGATTTAACAGCTATGTTTGGTGGCACAACTGAAAGTGCAGTACAAGCATTAACTGGTGCATTAAAAGGTAATACATCAATGCTAGATAACTATGGTATGGGTGTTAATGATGCTACTATCAAAACAAAAGCATTAGAGATGGGGTTGTATGAAGGAACAGGCACAATGGATTTAGCATCTAAACAAGCAGCTACATTAGCTTTAATCATGGAACAGACCGCAGATGCACAAGGACAGGCTAGCAAAGAGGCAGAAGGTGCATCGGGCAATATGAGAGGGTTAGTAACTGAGCTAAAAAATATGGCAACTGAAATCGGTGAAGTTTTGCTACCAATTATTACTCCATTTATTGCAAAAGTAAAAGAAATCATTGAAGGATTTGGCACATTATCACCTGAAATGCAGAAAACAATAATAATCATAGCGGGCTTGGCAGCTGCATTAGGCCCTATACTATTAATAGTAGGTCAAATGTCTATAGGGATAGGAGCAATAATAGCAATATTGCCAGTCTTAGGAACTGCTTTTACATTCTTAACTGGTCCGATAGGTATAGCAATAGCAGCAATAGCAGCAGTAATAGCAATAGGTGTACTTTTATGGAAAAATTGGGACACAGTGAAAGCCAAAGCAATAGAAATAGGTGGAATGGTTTCCGAAACATTCACTAATTTAGTTAATGGGGCCAAGGAATGGGGCACGAATCTAGTTGATGGTTTATGGAATGGAATGGTAGGCATGAAGGATTGGATAATTGGCAAAGTAACAGGTTTCGCAGCTGATATAGCAAACGGATTTAAAAACTTCTTTGGTATAGCTTCACCATCTAAATTGATGGCTGAATATGGTAAAAATATAGATGAAGGACTTGCAGAAGGTATAAGTGCTAATGAAAATATTCCTATTAATGGTATTATTGCATTAGGAGAAAAAATGTCAGAAGCGGCTAGAAAAGCTTACTTAGGTGCTTTGGAAATTATATCAGCTCCAATGGGTATGGGTGAAAAATCTAGCAGAGCAAGCAGCTTAAATGATTTATTGAAAAATGGAACCATTACAGTACAATCAATGAAAAACTCAGGAACTAATATACTCGACTTGATTGACGGTGGTTATGAAAAAGCTAAAGATACTGTAAATAAATCAGCGGCTTCAGCTTCCGTGAATTTGAATATAGGAACTTTAGTTGCTGATGATTATAGCTTAAAACAACTTGAAAGAAAACTTGCTACTGTACGCATAGGTGAAAACGATAGAATGGGGGTAACGGTATGAAACTAAATGGAATAGTAATACCTGAACCCCGGACTACGGATATTGTACCTTTTGAAATATCTGTTAAAGATAGGACTGCAAGCGGGAGATTGGTTAAAGATATAAAAGCTTTTAAAAGATATATAAATCTTCCTTATCTTGGACTTAAACCAGCAACTATTAAAGTATTTAAAGATGTTTTTTATTCGGGAGAAGCAGTACCTTTTGAGTATAATGATTCTGAAGGTACTCAAGTAGTAAATGTATATATAAATACTTTACCCGAGAGTTTGCTAAAGGCAAACCCTACGCTTAGCCAAAATGTAACTATAACCTTGGAAGAGGTGTAGACTATGTATACTGTAAGTACTGAATACACAAATAAAATAAAAGCACAAACTAGACGAGTATATGGAAAAATTCAAATAGATTATACAGATCCTTTTATGGACCAATCAATAGGAATAACATCAAATGAAGAAGCTAATATATCCTATGATGACCAAGTAGCTGACAACTTAGTAAATCCAATAGGTAAAATATTATCATTAGATGGTAGTTGTCCTTTAGATGGTAGTTATGTATTAGCTCCTACAATCGAAGAAGCAGAAACTCGCCAAATGGGTTGGTGGGGTAGTCAGTTATCAGGTGTTGGTGGAGCTTTTATTGTACCTTATCCTACATTGACCGCAAGCTTTTATAGTAGACCAATATTAAGTTTAAAGGTAATAGGAGATAGTGCAAGACTAGAATATCCAATAGACTTTACAATCAAATTATATGATGGAGCAGATACTTTATTACACACTGAAGCTGTAGCCTCTAATAGCCTCGTAGCGTGGAGTAAAACTTTAAGTAGTGCAATTACTCAAGTTACTAAAATGGTGCTTGAAGTAACTAAGTGGAGTCACGTGGGTAGACAAGTAAAGGTGTTAGAGTTTTTTACCTCTATTCAAGAAATTTATGAAGGTGATGATATTCTAATGATTAATCTCTTAGAAGAAAGAGAAGTATCACAAGGATCATTGCCAGTAGGGAATATTAGCAGCAATGAAATTGACATAAGATTAGTAAATGAAAACAGAAAGTTTGATGCAGGCAATACATCAAGTCCTTTATATCAAATACTAAAACAGAATAGAAGAATAAAAGCCTGGTTAGGTGTAGATGTATTAGGAGTTAAGGAGTTTGTACCTTTAGGAACGTTTTGGACTGGTGACTGGATAGTACCTGAACAAGATGTTTACGCTCAAACTACAGGGAGAGATAGACTAGAATTATTAAGGACATCAACTTATTCTACAAGTGAAGTTAAAATAAATGCAACCCTTTATGATTTAGCAATAGAGATATTAACAGATGGTGGACTAACAGTAGAAGAATACTTCGTAGATACTGAATTACAAGGCTATATTATCCCTTATGCATGGTTTGATAGTCAAAGTCATAGAGAAGCATTAAGGAAGATTGCAGAGGCTTGTCTAGGCCAAATTTATTGCGATAGAAGCGGAGTATTAAGAATTGAAGGACCATCTTATTTAGATGTTAATTTAACAGTTGATACCCTTACAAAAGATGATTATTTTAACAAAGATAATCCGGTTAAATGGAGTGAAGTTGTTAATTATATTGAAGTAGAAACTCAACCATTAAGGCCAGACATACTACAAGAAGTTTATAAATCTAATAATCCAGTTGCAATAGGGATAGAAACTAAAACTATGACTATATTTTATAATGAATCTCCTTGCATAAATGCAGTAGCAAGTATTACGGGTACTGGAACAATATCAAGCGCAACTTATTACTCATGGGGTGCAAGTGTAACAGTAACCAGTGGATCAGTGGGAACATTTGAAATAACAATCAATGCTCAACCTTTAAAAGTATTAAATAAAGATAGAGTAATAAGACAAGACGAATCATCAATTTTAGAGATGGGAAAATTAAAGTATTCATACGCAACTAATCCTTTAGTACAGACTTTAGAAGTCGCAGAAATTATTGCAGACAAGCTATTAGCTTATTATAAAAACGCAAGACGAGATGTTGAAATAGATTGGAGAGGTAATCCATCTATGCTATTAGGTGACAGAATAACAGTAACAGACGATAAAGAACAGAATGACTATTATATAGTAAAACAGGAATTAGAATTTGATGGTGGACTTAAAACTAAGCTATCAGGGAGGCGTGTATAATGATAACTCCTATAACTGATTGGGAAAATAATGATGTATTAACAAAAATAGATTTTGACAGAATAGAAAAAAATATTGAGTATCTTAGAATACTTTTAGGATAGGTGATAGTATGCCATGGATTAATCCCAAACTAGATTGGATTGCAAACCCAGTAAATCCCACAAGTGTGGACATGAATAGAATTGAAAGTAATATTGATTTTATAAATACTGATATAGAAACTAAAAAAGGCTCAATAGTAGATGCCTTGATTAATGTAGGTATACCAACATTAATTACTGATACTCATGCAGCAATAGCAGCTAAGATTGCAGCAGCAGAAAAAACAGGGGTAAGCATTACTCCAAGTGCAATAAATCAAGCTATACCAAAGGGAATATTTAATACTGGTGGCGGCGTAGTTGTTGGGGATGCTGATTTAGTAGCTAGTAATATAGCAAATTTAAAAGATGTATTTGGAATAATTGGTACATTTAAAGGAATTAAGAGTATACAACAAGGGAGTTTGTATAATAGTGGAGTTGCTTCCGTTTCGGCTACTATTAATGCGGTTAATATAGATAACAGTATTATTCTAACCGATTGGAGAACTTTCCCTTCTACTTCTGACCATAATATGTTATATGATTGCTCTTTTGCAAGTACTACTTCTGTAGTTTTAAAAGCATCAGTTAATTATTCTGGTGGCTATTTAGATTTTATAGTAATTGAGCTTGAACCAACAGTCATAAAATCACTCCAAAGGGGTGTTGCAACAGTTCAACCTGGAACTCCTGTAGTCATTGCACTAACATCAGTAAATTTGAGTAAGTCAATAGCATTTTGTGCAGGCGGATATGGAAGGTATAGAGGGACAGGTTCAGATACACAAGGTCATATATATGTAAGTACAAAAACAACCACGTCTGTAACACTTACCAATCCACACAGTTCCGCTGGACTAAATACACATTGGCAAGTAATAGAATTTTATTAGGAGGTATAGCATGGCTTATTATGCACAATTAGGTAAAGACAATATAGTAGTAAGTGTATCCAATCTATCGGCTAAAGTTGTATCAAGTAGTTTAATAGAATTAGCAACCAATGATACTTTATTACTTGGTATGACTTATAATAATGGAACATTTATAGATACACCAATCGTTGAACCATTACCAGAACAACCGGATAGGATTGATGTATTAGAGCAAAAGGTAGCTGAACAAGATATGGTACTAGAAGAAATAATGTTCGTAATTATACCTGAAATGATGGGAGGAGGAATTTAATGATGGCTATGTATATCGCAACAAAGATTTTAAGTGGTAGTCAAGATTATACCTATGTGTTTAGTATTAGTTTATATAAAAAGTATCAAGACGATGTGGATGCAATTCTAATCGGTGAGGGTAGACAAGACTTAATTGTCTAGGGAGGTGATAGCTTGATTTTAAATATGGCAACAAAGGCAGGAATAAGAATAACTAACAAAGAATATCACTTAGAAAATAATATATTAACACTAGAATTTGATGTAGGAGATTATGATCTAGTAGGTAAAACTGTAACTGCAGTATTTGCTCCTACACAGATAGAGACAGGAGCCCTAGAAGTAGATGGCAGCATTATAAAGTTATCTATAACAAGTGGGTTAATCGAGCATGGAATAAATTATATTCAACTTAATTTTAGATGGAATACAGACAAGCTAGAACAATCAGGTAAGATGATGTGGGTAATAGATATGTCTTTACCTACTACGGAGGTAGCGCAAGAAACAGTAGATATAATAAGTTATCTTGTTAGCATAGCGACTACCGCTAAAACTGATGCAGATGATTTAGTTGAATTAGTAACATTAGCAGAAGGTATTAGGGTTAGTCAAGAAAACAATCGGAAAGATTTAGAGACTATCAGAGTAGATAAAGAAGTAATTAGGGAATCAAACGAAGGTACTAGAAAATCTAATGAGATAACTAGAATAGCAAGTGAAGTTACCAGAGGTACTAATGAAACTAATAGAGGCGTAGCAGAAGGTAGCAGAGTAACTGTAGAAGGTAGTAGAGTTATTGCAGAGACTACTAGGGTAAACCAAGAAGCAGCTAGAGTAATAGCAGAAAATGGTAGACTAGCGTTAATAAATAGTAAGGCTAGTCAAGTGGACTTTGATGCACATAAGGCAGAAAATGCGTCACATTTGTTAAATTATGCGACACAATCTAATATAAAAGGTACAATCCAATCTGTCGCATTTAATCCAGACAAGTCAATATTAAGAATTGAGCATAGCAGCGGAAGTAATATTTTAAGAAATGATTCTTTTACGTATGCCACTAATTTAATCACTGAAGTTAGAACTCTTTCTACAGGACAAGTATTAACATTAAAACATCATTTAGATACTTTTGTAACGGAGGTAATATAAAATGGATATGAGTTTAATTATAAATGACAAAGCTAAAGCTGTTCCAGTGCTTTCATTAGGTTCAACAGATGGAGTTGCAACATACCCCTTAAAGGTAAAAGATACAACTGGATTATTGTTAGTAGATTTAGATACACCAATTATATTTATTGATTTAGCAAGTAACGTTTCTATCACAGATGCTATTTCACATTCTTATAAGTTTTCGGTAGCTACTGGCTTGGATTATAACAATATAGCACGATTTAGAAGATGGCAAATATCATTTTTTCACACTCACAATGCCCCAGTAACAGTAACACTTAACACATATTGCAGAGCATTAAGACAAACATCAGGAGCTGTAGTAATGTATACATCAGCAGGGTTTATGCCAGCAGGCAATACTAAAAAAATCATAACATCGATTGATGCAGGAGCAGGTTCAAGTGGGATTATATCTGTACCTTTACTTGATGGTATTCATGGGGATATAGAAGTAGTCATA
>Ga0123339_10000308_pt1 | contig 40170 bp, 35 predicted proteins | sample lystaG_FD_89956 | JGI IMG/M metagenome (GOLD analysis project Ga0123339, IMG submission 89956) | Glacier valley bacterial and archeal communities from Borup Fiord, Nunavut, Canada, to study Microbial Dark Matter (Phase II) -... | ecosystem: Environmental > Aquatic > Freshwater > Ice > Glacier ...
GCCAATTGGTTAACGAATATAAATCTGAACATATTTATAATACAAATGGGCAATTAACTGCTGATCTAACTTCATTATGGGATCGAACAAACAAATCATGGTATTATACTGATAAGAATGAATTTATTTTTGACAGCAATGGAAATAAAACATTGGATATTAATTATACACTTAACAGAAAAAATAACCAGTTTATAATTGGATACAAAAAATTATATTATTATTCGCTTCATACTCTTACCGATAATTTGTATATTTCAGAAAACCGAAAGGTAAAACTCTACCCTAACCCTACCGATGGGATGTTTACCCTTGAAATTAATGACCGTTCAGTTACCCAGTGTGAGTTGTTCAATTCAAATGGTCAGTTGCTTAAAACATTGCCAGTTGAACAAGGAGTGAACAACTATACTATCAGTGATTTAAAAGAAGGTTTATATCTGATTAAAATAAAATTAAAGGAGGGAATACTGGTTAAGAAAATAATTAAAAATTAAAGCTCAGAATTATATAGAAGGAAATAGAAATAAATCTCATCTTGTATCTGGGGATTTTAATCTGTGGAAAATTGAATATAATTGACTAAACTGTATGTTGTTTTTTGAAGTTATATATCTTGTGATAAAAACACACTCTAAATAATAGTTTCTATATAATGAAACCTTTTAATTATCTTTGTAGTAAAAATGAACAATTAAATGGATAAGAATTTTGACATTGAATTTTTAGATGAAGCATTTAAGTTTCTTAGTGGACTTGAAAATAAACATTACGAAAAAATTCTTTTTAATATTCGTAAAGCGCAGACAGATCGCGATCCTGAATTGTTCAAAAAATTAATGGATGAAATCTGGGAATTTAGAACACTTTATCAAGGTTTTCACTATCGCTTACTTGCATTTTGGGATAAGACAGATTCTCGACACACATTAGTTATCGCGACACATGGATTTATAAAAAAACGAAGTAAAGTACCTGACAATGAGATTCAAAAAGCAATCCAACTAATGAATAAGTATTTTGAAGACAAAGAAAAACTTAAAATGGATAAGAAATGAAAACATACACATTGGATGAGGTTACTGATCAGCTTATTGGCGAAATTGGTACCCCTGAGCGGGATACGTTTGAATATGAATTACAAATGGATTTAATTGGTCAAACCATTAAACAGACAAGGCAAGAACGCCATTTGACGCAGGAAGAATTGGGGAAAATGATTGGAGTTCAAAAATCTCAGATTTCAAGAATAGAAAGTAATGCAAGTAATGTAACTATTGACACATTAATGCGGGTTTTTAATGCTTTACAGGCAAAAGTTAAACTTCAAATTGAATTGCCTCACTTTAAAATCAGTCTGGGACAATAATCAATGATTTACAACCGCAAGAATGGTTTCCACAAATGACCTTTAAAAGGCTGATATTCATAAGTATAGAAAATTTTTAAATCAAAACAGCCGGACTGCAGGTTTTATAAGCAGTACTTTGAAGAGGATATGTAACTTGCAATTTTATTAATACATTATACAGTTTAATTCTTTTTACTTCAGCATAAATTATTGTCTTTGAACTACGTATATTTGCATGGCCGCAATGGCTATAATAAATGTATATCACAATTCAATTATCAATTAGAACGGCATGACTTTAATTAAATCAATATCAGGTATTCGCGGCACCATTGGCGGTAGGCCAGGGGAGGGACTGAGTCCGCTTGATGTAGTAAAATATACCGCTGCGTATTCTGAATGGGTAAAAATGCAGCATCCCAATAAAGCGATTACCATTGTTGTAGGTCGCGATGCCCGTATTTCTGGACCAATGGTGCAGTCATTAGTTGTAGCTACCCTCTGCGGAATGGGTTGCAGGGTCGTGGACCTTGGCATGGCTACTACACCAACTACTGAAATTGCTGTGACAGGTGAAAAGGCGCAGGGTGGTATCATCCTGACTGCCAGTCACAATCCCAAACAGTGGAATGCACTTAAGTTGCTGAACGATCAAGGTGAATTTCTGAATGCTGCTGAGGGAGCGATCGTGTTGGACATTGCTGAACATGAATCATACCTATTTGCAGAGGTTGATGACCTGGGTACAGTTTTGACAAAAGACTACCTGAACATTCATATTCAACAGGTACTTGCCTTGAAACTGGTTGATGTTGAGGCTATTCGGAAAGCTAATTTCAAAGTGGCCATAGACGCAGTAAACTCGGTGGGAGGAATTGTGATTCCGGCATTGCTCAAAGCTTTGGGAGTGAACGATATAGTTGAAATTAACTGTGAAGCTACAGGTCATTTTGCACATACGCCTGAACCTATCCCTGAAAATCTTGTTGAGACTGCTGCAATTATTCGCCAAGGGGCTGTAGATGTGGGTTTTGTGGTTGATCCTGATGTAGACCGATTGGCAATTATAAGCGAAGATGGATCTATGTTTAACGAGGAATATTCGCTTGTGTCTATTGCCGATTATGTATTGAGCCAGACTCCCGGCAACACGGTATCCAATTTATCATCATCGAGAGCGCTGCGGGATATTACTGAAAGAAATGGTGGAACTTATTGTGCTTCAGCAGTTGGGGAGGTCAATGTGGTTTCAAAAATGAAAGAAACCAATGCTGTGATTGGCGGTGAAGGTAATGGGGGAATCATCTATCCTGCTTCACATTACGGACGTGATTCGCTGGTTGGTATAGCATTATTCCTGAGCCTGTTGGCCAAATCGGGATTGAAATGTTCTGAGTTGCGCCGTACATATCCAGACTATTTCATCTCCAAAAATAAAATAGCACTTACTTCAGATATTGATGTGGATGATATCCTGGATAGAATGAAACTAAAATATGAACGCGAACAGGTTACAGATATTGATGGGGTGAAAATTGATTTCGCTGATCGTTGGGCACATTTACGCAAGTCAAACACCGAGGCCATCATCCGTATCTATGCCGAAGCGCCTTCTATGACGGAGGCTGATGAACTGGCTCAAAATATTATTCAGGATATAAGGTTATTGATCTCCTGAAAGTTTTTTAAACTATAATGATGAGAATCGAAAGGGCAACCACACAGGGTTGCCCCTACAGTGCTCTTCATTCCAACTATTGTTGTTGGATTTCCCCTTTTTCCTTTATTAATTCTTCGGCAATTTGTTGCTTTTCACGAATGACGGCTTCCTGGTTTTTTATTTCAAGTTCATTTTGTGCTATTTGGTTTCTTGCTGATTGAATTTCCAATTCTTTGGATTTGATTTTTCCTGTCAAAGTTCTGATATCCCTAGGGTACTTTGCTCTTTCCTTTTCCAGAAATTTTAATTCAGCTTTGGTTTTCTTATAATTTGTCGAATCTAAAGGGATCTCTGAAAATTGCTGCTTCTTTAAATCAATAGATTCAATTAAGTTTGCACTGTCATTTCTAAGTATAGCAATTCTGGAGTTATATTCCTGTATCAATGTTTCGTAACGGCTGATTGATTTTTCAGCTCTCAGTGTACTGGCATTCAGCTCTTTTAAAACGCTCTCTTCTCTCGATAACTCCCTGTTAGCCGTCTTGATATTTTCATCCACCACATTTCTATAAGCTTTAACACCGAAATCAGACACAAAGTCTGCAATTAAGTTCAGTCTGCTGTCATCGGTATTGGATGGATCAATAAAAACGGAATCAGTATATTGAAAAAATGCAATGAGTTGGCACCCTTCAGGCATCTGAGTGATAATAGCATAAACATCCATCGGACTGCTTGAGATTTTTCCCAATTCAATTGACCTTATATGCAATTCGTCCCTTTTTTTATCCATTGTCAAACGATTGCGGCGTGTCTTTTTATCCTTACTTTTAAAAACGTTACCCACCTGGGTAGTGAAATTTTTGACTCGTTTATCGACCGTTCTGTTGTTCACATATTTCTTCCAACGATTTTCTATGTCCAGTACTTTTGATTCAGGAATTAACACAGTGAAGGTTGCTTTAGGACCCAGAGACGTCTCTTTTACCGCGCCTTCGACCTCTATTTTGTTCTGAGAATTGACATTCAATGCCCATGACATTACAACTAAAAGAATGACCAATAGTTTCATTGTGATCTTATTTTTAAATATAGAATACAGCTATCCAATCCCTTTTGTTTATGTTTTTAAATGAATTTATTGGATTTTCTTTAAATTGTCTTTTTTCTTCACCAGGTGGTAATGTGAGGTAAGTTTCTTTAGTTCCCTTTTATCATCACTCCCTGACACTGAAGCTATAATCTTTTCCAGCGGCAGATGGAATGTTGGTCCGAAGAAATCCTTGAATCCTTTGTCATGCGAGCCGTTCTGACCCACAAACCTCTTCTGGCGTAACTTCTCGGTATAGTCCGACTGCGAATACGTTTTTTGAGGGACTACCCGTTTGATATCCTTGAGGGTTAGCTGAAGATTCCTCATTTGCTGAACTGCATTATCCCTTACATCTACCTGCTTTAATACATTGATACGAGGTTCGAGCATAATGATTTTCCCATTGTCATCGCTATTGGCGAACTGCCTTTGGTATCCAAAAGTGAGTATAAGAAACCTCATTTTATAATAAGTTAGTTTGCAGGAACTAATATACAACTTTTTTTGCTTAATAAATCATAAATAGAATGAAAAATATCAAAAGCGGGGTAGCCTATTTTTTTGAAAAAGATATAAAAATCAGTCAATTTCAAGCAATTTCATAAAATGTTTATTTTAATTACTTATTTGGCATAAAAATTGATCGAATTTTACGTTAAGAACATATCAATTCAATTGCTAATGAATGTAAATGGAGAGTTGAAATGCCAATTTTTTTTCGTTCATTCACCGATTGGAATAAAGCCAACTAAAAATACTTATTTGATTCAACCATGAATACCAAAAAGATCCTCTATGTAGCAGTACCTACAGTATTACTGTTAGTCCTCTATTTATTTTTTGCCAAAGGAGAAACAGATTTAACCCATGTTACCGTCAATGTTGAACGTGGAACTTTCAATTCAATAGTCTTTTCATCGGGACAATTGGAATCGGAGAAGTCTGTTAGCGTAGAGATACCTGAAAAGCTGAAAGATCGTACCCTCCATATTTATGAATTGGCCATCACTGATTTGGTTGATGAAGGAACCTGGGTTGATTCAGGTGATTATGTTGCGACTCTGGATCACAAAGCAGTGGAGGAACAAATAAAGCTGGCACAGGACGAGATGGAGAAGACGCTGTCGGAGTATGAAGACGGCAAGATTGATTCGAACCTTAACCTCAGCAATCAACGCGACGTGATTGTTAATGCGAAACTGGATATGGTTGAGAAGAAGATTATCATGGATGAATCGATTTACGAATCTCCTTCCATTCAGAAAAAAGCGGCTATGGACAATGATAAAGCTGCACGTAAACTGGAGCAGGAGCAAAGAGCTTATGTGCTGAAGACGCAGCAGGAAGGAAATAAAGTACTACGCCGATATATTAATTACAGGCAGGTTTTGGAACGTTCACAGGAACTCGATAAACTGTTTGGGTCCTTGGAAGTGATGGCCCCCAAAGCTGGAATTCTGACTTACCTAAAATTTCCATGGGGCGAAATTATAAAGATCGGATCGAAGGTGGGACTCTACAATACCACCATTGCAACAATTCCTGAGATGACCAACCTGATTTCGAGGACATATATCAACGAGATTGACATTTCGAAGATCAAAAACGGACAGAAAGTAAAGCTTGGTATTGATGCTTTTCCTGATAAACAATTAAATGGTGAGGTATTGACAGTTGCGAACATTGGGCAGGCCATGCCCAATAGCGATGCTAAAGTGTTTGAGGTGAAGATAAAAATCTTCGGCATTGATAAGGACCTCAAACCGGCCATGACAACTAGCAATGGCATTGAAGCGGGTACTTTTCTTGACACTATCATGGTTGCTTCGGATGCTATTTTTGAAAACGACAGTTTGAAATTTGTATATATCGGTCAAAAATCACCAGTAAAACAAATTGTTTGGCTGGGTGATGAGAATGAGAATCAAGTGTTGATTAAAAAAGGTCTCAAGGCAGGCGATGTGGTTTGGCTGACTGAACCAGAGAATGCTGCTGAACTGAATTACAAAGGCGTTGAGATTTATGCTGAAATGAAAAAGGAGAAGGAGAATGCCAAGATTCTTGCTGATAAAGAAAGAGACGAGCTGATAAGGAAGCAGGCGCTCATTGTACCTGTGAAGGCATCAAGCACTATAAAACTTACGGCTCCCAGGTTAATTGACAGGAAAAATAATTAAGCGACTATGATTTTCAAGAAATACTTTCATGATATAGTAATTGGCTTTGAAGCAATTATTGCCAATAAACTGAAATCAATATTAACTGCCTTGGGTATCATCTTCGGTGTTGCTGCTGTTATCAGCATGATGGCCATAGGTAATGGGGCCGAACAGGAAATTCTGGAGCAGATAAAGATGGTGGGTGTCAATAATATCATTGTGAATCCTAGCCAGATTTCAACAGATGGAACCACTGACAGTGAGACCGATCAAGCAGGAGGCAAAAAGTTCTCCAGAGGATTGACAATGCAGGATTTGAATGCCATGCAGCAAGTTATACCTACCATAAGTATGATAAGTCCTGTAATTTCTTACCATTATTCAGCCATTATTGACGGAAAAAGCAAGCCTATCGTTCTGGAAGGCGTGAATTCCAATTACTTCACCATATTTAACATCCAGTTGCAATCTGGCGAGATATTTAAACCCATTCAGGGAGAAGCAGGCCAGCCGGTATGTATCATCGGTGACAATATCAAGACCGTATTTTTCAACCAGGAGAATCCAATCGGCAAGTCGATCAAATGTGGACAGATCTGGCTGAAGATCATCGGGGTAGTCGAACGTCGTGATTTTACAGCTTCAGCTTCCGACGAAATGGGAATCAGCAGTTCAGACAATAAAATATTTGTTCCCGCACAAACGATCCTGATGCGTTTTAAAAACAGAGGTCTGATAAGGGCTGATGAGGTGGAGCGTTCAAGTGCCCGCCGACGCCAAGTTGTATCCACAGGTCAAAGTGTATTGGCTGAGGCGGATGACAAGAATCCAAATCAACTGGATAAGATTATCCTTCAGGTTAAGGAAACTGAACAGCTGGGAGTTACAGCCAATATTGTAAAGCGGTTGCTGTTACGCCGTCATTCAGGATTATATGATTTTGAGGTGACCATTCCCGAATTGCTTCTCAAACAACAGCAGCGGACCAAGAAAGTCTTCAACATTGTTTTGGGAGCCATTGCAGGTATTTCACTCATCGTAGGAGGGATCGGTATTATGAATATCATGCTGGCCTCTGTAATGGAGCGTATTCGTGAAATTGGTACACGACAGGCCATCGGGGCTTCACGGAAAGATATTGTGGCTCAGTTTTTGGCTGAATCGACCCTGATAAGCATCTCAGGAGGCATTATAGGGATTATTTTGGGCGTGATACTTTCAAAAGTCATTACTGTAGCCTTCGATATAAAAACCATCATTTCATTCTTTAGTATTTTCATTGCATTCGGCGTTTCAGCCCTTGTCGGAATCATGTTTGGCTATATGCCTGCCAAGCGGGCTGCCGAAAAAGATCCTGTTGAATCATTACGTGCCTAACCTATAAACAAACCAACTATAAAATGAACAAGATATTTCTTTTAGTGATAGTCCTTATTTCAGGATTTGGCCTTCGGGTAAATGCCCAGCAGGAAGACTTTAGCCTGAGTCTGGATGAAATGATTAAACTTGGAAACCAGAATTCATTGGATGCTTTCAGGTATAAAAATACCTATCTTTCAAGCTATTGGGAGTTTAGGTACTACAAAGCTGATAAGTTACCGAGCTTGACACTGAATGCTACTCCACTTGAATTTAACCATTCACAGAGTCGTGAGTGGAGTGAAAAGGATTCCACATATAATTATTATCTGGTTTATTATGCCAATTCTGATGTAGGTTTGCAGATGAACCAAAAGGTTGGATTAACTGGAGGTAATCTGTTTGTCAATTCAAATTTGGGAATGCAGAAGAATTATAGTGGAAAAAGAACTACAGATTATACTTCGACTCCTGCAAGTATTGGGTACTCTCAGACGTTAAACGGATTTAATGCATTAAGATGGGAATCCAAGATTGAACCTCTCAAATATGAGAAGGCAAAAAAAGGGTTTATTCAGTCTCAGGAAACACTTGCAATGAAATCAACATCCATGTTTTTTGATCTGGTTGAAGCTCAGATTCAGTTAAAGATTGCAGTCAACAGTTTATCGAATGCTGATACCTTATATAAAATAGGTAAGGGACGTTTCCAGGTAGGAACCGTTACCCAGGACGAATTGCTGAACCTTGAGCTGAACCAGCTGAATGCTATACAGGCTTTAAGTGTTGCCAAACTGGAGGTCGAAAGATCGCAATCAGGATTGAATTCGTATCTGATGCTAAGTAAAAAAACCAAGATTAACTGCTTGGTACCTTCCGTCATTCCTGAAATGCAAGTCAATGCAGATGAGGCATTGAGCCTGGCATTGAAGAACAATCCTACTATTCTGGATCAGGAACAACAAATGCTCGAACAAGATAGGGAAGTTGCGCGGGCCCATTCAGAATCAGGATTGAGTACCAATATTGTGGCTATTTATGGTCTCAACCAAAAATCCGCAGATTTTGCCAAGGTATATGATTCTCCCAGTCCAAGACAGCAGGTGACAATTGGATTGAGGGTACCTATTCTTGATTGGGGACGAAATAAGGGAAGGATGATGATGGCTGAATCAGACCGTGAGGTGGTGAATGCACGTGTCAAACAAGCACGTATCGACTTTGAACAGAATATAATTCAATCGGTGATGGAATTCAACCTTCAAGCTGAGCAGGTTCGAAATGCAACCAAAGCAGATATTGTGGCTCAAAAGGGTTATGAGGTTACCTTTCAGCGGTTTCTGATTGGTAAAGTGGATGTGATCAAACTCAATCTTGCACGCAATGATCGTGAATCGGCAAAAAAAGCATACATCAATGCCATCAAAACCTACTGGAATTACTTCTACCGATTACGTATGCTTGCATTACATGACTTTGTAACAGGAGTAAGCCTGAGCGCTGAATATGATAAAATTATTCAAAAATAACCGATATGAATAAAAACAAAAAGTACCTGATTGTTGCCGCTTCAGTAATTGCTGTTGCAGTGGTAGTATTCTTTTGGTTTAGGATAATTCCTGCATCTGGGAAAAGCTATAAGGTAAAGAGAGGTAATCTGGAATCGGTTATTAACTGCAAGGGTGAAGTTAAAGGAGAAAAATTTGTAGAAATCAATCTCCCTAATGAAATTTGTGACGAGGAATTGCGAATCTATCAGATAAAAATTGTCGATGTAATTCTTGAAGGAAAAGTAGTCAAAAAAGGCGATTACATTGCCAAAGTGGATGAAAGCCAGATTATGAACATGATGACTGCCCAAATATTGGATAAAGAGAAAACTGATGCCGATCTTCGCAATACAATCCTTGACTCAACGGTTACTCTTTCCAATAAGCGCCAGGACATTATCAATGCGGTACTCGACCTGGAATATGAAAAGATCGACCTTGAACAATCCAAATATGAATCTGAAGCCTATCAGCGTAAAACCCAGATGAGTTATAAAAAGGCTGAATTGGAGGTTCAAAAAATAAGGAGAGATTATTTGTTGGCAAAGAACAGACTGAAAATCCAGGTGGGAAGGTTCCAAACATGGGTCAACAGGCTCCAAAAACAGATTGATAGTTACCAGGTAGCAATTGCGGCAACAACCATTAAAGCTCCCAGCGATGGAATTGTAATGTTTGCCAAGGACCATTCAGGAAAAACATTCGGTAAAGATTCAGAGATCAGTATATGGCGACCTTTAATTGCCACGTTGCCTGATATGTCGGTTGTAATTACTGAAACTTACATCAAGGAAATTGATATTGCCAAGGTTCACCTCAACGATAGTGTGCGTATTTCCATTGATGCTCTGCCTGACCAGGTTTTCCTGGGAAATGTAATCAAGATTGCTACCATTGGTGAAGATCATAAGGATTTTGATATGAAAGCATTTAAGATTATCATACGTTTCGAAAAATCTGATGTGGGTCTCAAACCCGGCATGAGTTCCAATAACGACATTGTTGTAAGTAATTTCAGAGATAAATTGTTGGTCCCACTTCAGGCCATTTTTACTAAGAACGGAAAGAAAATTGTTTATCTGAAAAAGAGTGGACACATAACTGAGCAACCCATAGAAGTGATTGCCCAAAATGAAGTATATGCTTCTGTTGAGACAATCTTAAAAGTGGGTGATGTGCTTTTACTTTTTCAGCCTGAGGAATTTAAAGTTGAAGCTGAAAAGATTGCCAGCAGGGAATAGATTCACAGTGAGTTAGAATTCCAATATTTATTTACCTGAGTTCGATGTGAGGTATTAATAATTTATACCATCAACTTTATTTTATTTCCGTCGAAATGCCATAATGCCAAAATGCCATAATGCCACTCTACCCATTTCACAAATGGCGGAGTGGCATTATGGCATTTTGGCATTATGGCATTTCAGCGCACAAGGAATTCTATTTATTTCTAAAGAAAGACAATACGATCATAGAATAGTGTATTTTGCAGTCAGATAGCATTGCCATCCTGCATGTGATCGCTCTTTATCTGCAACGGTGAAAACAGTATGAATCATCCTATCTGCAAATTACGGAGATTACGGAACCTGCTTATTTCCGTAATTCCGTAATATAGACTTATACCAGACTTCCTAAATTAGTTGATACCATTAATTCAGTGATAGGTCGCTATTGGCCTTATGTGGAAAAATAAATCTTTAGAATAAAACTGAAAGAATGATTATCAGTTTTTTAATGATCCTGCTAATTCCAACACGGTATTGAATAAGTACGATCAAATAAATAACTTTGTGTTTGTGTCTGTTGTAATAGTTTTTTAGGGTAAAACAATATATTAACAATTATTTGAAATTTGTTCTATGTTGATTAAAGGTTTTGTATATTTGGGGATTCTAATAATACCGCTACACTAAGCCAACTCGATGAGATTTTTCTTACTTTGTATGTTGTTATTACTGAATATTATAACCTATTCATTTGAAAACCAGATTTCTTCAATCAGGGTTTTAAATGCAGATACGGTTGTTCACAAGAACAATGGAAACATAATTCTTCACATCAAAAAAGCGAATAGTCCTATCAAGATTGATGGACTGATCAGCGAACCTGATTGGGAAAATGCTGAAAAGGCAAATAATTTCCGTCTGGTACTGCCGGTTGATACGGGTTTGGCTAAATCGAAATCGGAAGTTGTAATGTCCTATGACGACAAGTCATTCTACCTTGGAATTACATTTTTTGATACCATTCCAGGCAAACGGATTATGGAATCATTCCGTCGCGATTTTATCTTCAGTAACAATGACAATGTACTTGTCTTTTTTGATACTTTCCTTGATCAGACCAATGGCTTTTCTTTCGGAGCCTCTGCATCAGGGGCCAAATGGGATGGAACCATGTCGGGAGGCAGCGCCATAAATCTGAACTGGGATTGTAAATGGGACTCAAAAACTACACAATATAAAGATCGCTGGGTGACTGAAATGAAGATTCCTTTTCGATCCATACGTTTTAAATCGGGAACGGATAAATGGTATGTCAATTTTAGCAGGCTCGATATGAAATCGAATGAGAAATCATCATGGGCACCTGTCCCAAGACAATTTCCAACAGCGAGTCTTGCTTATACCGGTGTTTTGCAATGGGACAAACCGCTTCCCAAATCTAAAATGATGTTTTCAGTTATTCCATACCTATTCGGCAGTGCATCAAGGGATTTCGAAGCAGGAGGAAAGACAAAATATCATAAGGATTTCGGATTCGATGCCAAATTGGGATTAACCACCTCAATGAATCTTGATCTTACCTATAATCCTGATTTTTCTCAAGCGGAAGTTGATCAACAGGTTACCAATCTCGACAGGTTTGAACTGTTCTACCCAGAGAAGCGTCAGTTCTTTCTGGAGAATAGTGATCTCTTTTCAGGTTACGGATTTGCTTCAGTGACTCCGTTCTTTTCCCGCCGAATTGGGTTGGATGCTCCGGTTCTGGCAGGTGCACGTCTTAGCGGAAGTCTTGATAAAAACTGGCGCTTAGGCCTACTGGATATGCAAACAGAACAAACAACGGATCAGTTATCTCGTAATTTTATGGTAGCTTCACTTCAACGTAAATTGTTTGCCAGATCAAATATAGGGATGATTTTTGTGAACAAGGAATCAATGGACGAACCGGGTCCACAGAAGTTTAACCGTATTGCAGGGATTGACTATAACCTGGCGAGCAGTAATAATAAATGGTTTGGTAAAATGTTTTATCATCAATCATTTAACCCTGAGAATCCAGGCAAACAATATGCTCAAGGTACTTATATAGCCTATAATGCCCGACAACTGCATGGTGCTATTGTACAATCCTCTGTTGGCGAAAATTATATTGCTGAATCGGGATATGTTCCCCGCAAAGGATATCAGCGCATGAATGCAGAGTGGGGTTATTTATGGATTCCAAATAAGTTTATTGTCAGTCATGGATTCTCGATGCAGGGAAATTATTATTTCAATCCAGAGTACAATGTTCAGCTGGATCATGAACTGACACTACTGTATAAATTTGAATTCAAAAACCGGGCATTCATCGATGGGGGAATAAAAAATAACTACACGCGTCTGAGCGAAGATTTTGATCCGAGACAGATCAATGACACTGTTTTATTAAAAGGAACTGAATATAATACATATTCGGGATTTATCGATTACTGGTCGGATAACCGTAGAATGTTTAATTATTCGCTAACAGCTGCAACCGGTGGGTTTTATAGTGGTAGAATGAATCAGATTAAAGGTCAGTTGATTTATCGCTTCCAACCATATCTGAACTTGACGTTTAATTTTTCCTATACTGAAATTCTCCTTCCATTGCCATTCGAACGGGCCGATTTTTGGCTCCTGGGACCCAAACTCGATCTGACATTGAGTGATAAAGTTTTCTTTTCGACCTACGTCCAGTACAATGAGCAAATTGACAATATGAATATCAATATGCGGTTTCAATGGCGTTATAAGCCCGTTTCTGATCTCTTCTTGGTATATACCGACAATTACTATACAGGCAATTGGAGTCCCCGCAATAGGGCACTTGTGGTGAAATTATCGTATTGGTTTAATTGATCTCATAAAGTTAGATCGATTTAAGGATAACTCAAGCGAGTACATTCATATAAAGGATTTTTATCATTAGTTTCTATACTAACACTCCGCCAAACCGCCAAACCGCCAAGACCGCCACTTGTCTTTTTAATCTTACGAAGGAATTAGTGAACTATTAGAATGACAAGTGGCGGTCTTGGCGGTTTGGCGGTTTGGCGGTTTAACTGAACTGTAATAGGAATGTTCAGGGATTTCATTTGTTTTGACAGAGCGCTTTTTCGTAGAAGGCATGAAAGATAGTCTTGCCTACCTTATTTTACTCAATTTACCCAATTTACTCAATTTACATACTTTGCCAATTTACACACCATGCCAATTTACATACCATGTAAATTGAGTAAATTGAGTAAATTGGTAATTAAATGCTTCAGGAATTGCACTTTTACAATTGAAAAGTTAATGCTAACTATTTGAGGATTTATTCAACTCAGAACTTTTCAAAAACTCCCAGTCCGAAAAGTGCAAAATCATATTTAATAGGGTCTTCAGGATCAAATTCACGTAGTCGGGCTGTGATTTCCTCCACTGCTCTCCAGTCGTTTTGTGTTCGGGTAAGCAGTCCAAGTTTACGTGCCACATTTCCAGTATGAACATCAAGCGGTAACATAAGAGCAGATGATGGAATTTGCTTCCAGAGACCAAAATCAACACCAAACTGGTCGGATCCTATCATCCAGCGAAGAAACATATTGAGACGCTTGGCCGCAGCGCCTTTTACAACATCTGAAACATGTTTTTCAGTACGGTGTTCATGTTCAAGCTCAAAAAAGACTTTTCTAAAATGAAGCAGTGCGCTGAATATAGTTTGGTCTTTCTGAAATCCAATGTTAAAAATAGATTCTAATCCTCCATGATTAAGGTATATATTTCGCAAAGACTTTAGAAAATACTGACAATCGATTCCATTGAAAGTGCGGTGTTTAAAATCAGCGAATGTGCTCCATTCAACTTCTGAAGTATTGAGAAGAAATTCAAGGGGATTATTGTCCATTCGATGAATTATGCTCAGCGCGTTACGGATTATAGTTGGCCTTTGTCCCCATGAAAGTGTAGCTGAGAGAAATCCTGCAATTTCAATATTTTCCTTGGTAGTAAATAGGGCAGGGACCTGAATCGGATCAGTTTCAATAAAAACAGGATGATTGAATGATAAATACTTCTGATCTAAAAACGAATGAATATGTTCAAATGGTTCGGGCATTTATTTTCTTCCTTTTTTTGAAAACTGAATACAACTAATTACTTTTATATATATCCTATCGGAGAGTGCTTTGCATGAAAAGACATACCTTAATGTTTAGCCGAACCAATGGTTGGCCAATTCTCATTTTCAAATGATGATTAAACCGAACTCACGTTATTTCAGAAATTCAACCATTCAACCTATTAACGATTGCAGATTAACGATTAACGATTGCAGATTAACCATCTAACCCTCAATTAACCCATCCTTCATGCGGATGATGCAGTCGCTTTGGGCAGCAAAACTTTCGTCGTGAGTCACAATCACAAGGGTCTGTTTGAATTGGTCGCGCAGGGTGAAAAACAATTCGTGAAGGTCTTCGCGGTTCTTGGTGTCTAGGTTTCCAGATGGTTCATCAGCCAGGATAACCGATGGATTATTGATGAGTGCTCTTGCTACTGCTACACGTTGGCGTTCACCACCCGAAAGTTCATTGGGCTTGTGGTTCAGCCGATGCGATAAACCTAAAAAAGCCAGATACTCACGGGCTTTTTCTTCAGCCTCCTTTTTGGAGACTTTTGCTATAAATGCAGGAATACATACATTCTCGAGTGCCGAAAATTCAGGTAAGAGATAATGAAATTGAAATACGAATCCTATTTGTCGGTTTCTGAAGTCGGCCAATTGCCGCTCTTTCATTACCGATATATTTTGGTTTTTGATAAACACATTTCCCGAGTCAGGTTGACTTAAACTGCCGATGATTTGAAGTAAAGTAGTTTTTCCTGCACCGCTAGGTCCAACGATAGAATAAAGCTTCCCGTCAGGAACTTCAAGGTCAATGCCCTTCAATACTTGAAGTTCTCCAAACGATTTAGTTATTTTTTCGACCTTTATCAAACCTTGAAATTCTTATATAGAGAAATCATTTTCTTTTTTGACCTCTTTGATGGTCGTATCCGACTCAGTCTTTACTTCATCATTAACTGTGCTGGTCAGATTATCCACTCCCGTCTTAACATCATCATTGATAGTGCTGGTCAGATTATCAGCTCCAGTCTTTACATCCTTCATGTAGGTATCAGTACTGCTTTTTACATCATCTTTTATCTCCTGAAGGTCAGTTTTGATATCACTGGTTTGTTTATTGATTCCCTCCTGAATATCTGATTTTACATTTTGTATGGTTGACTTAAGATCGCGAATCTCATCACCAATACCACCACCACTTTCATTGATTTCACGTTTGATTTCATTGGTAGCTTTCTGAAATTCGCGCATGGCTTTACCCATCGTTTTGGCGATATCAGGTATTGCTTTGGATCCAAAGAACAACAATGCCACAAAAATGATTAATACTATTTCACCTCCACCCATAATAAAAATAAATAAATGGTTGACCATTTTTAAAAACTCCACAAATATACAAACTTGTTCATTAATTTGAATGAAGATGATAAAGAATGATTGCTATGTTCGAGTATTTTATACAAAAAAGCAGGAATTCCATCCCTAAATTGTTGGATGAAATCCCTGCTTCAATTTTATTTGAAATCTATAGAATTACAATTTTGCAACTCCCTTGGTTTTCCTGATTGTATCGTATACAATTGGGGCCGCATTAAATACCGATGAATAGGTACCTACGCCGATACCAATCAACAATGCAAAAGTGAAACCTTTGATGGAAGTTCCACCGAAAATGAAGATTGCAAACAGCACGATCAAAACAGTTAACGAAGTACTAAAGGTACGACGCAGTGTTGAGTTCATAGCATGATCCATCGTTTCTGCCAATGGACGTTTGGGGTATAAGTGCCTGTATTCACGGATACGGTCATAAATGATTACCGTGTCGTTGATCGAATATCCAATTACGGTCAATATAGCCGCTATAAATGCCTGATCAATTTCAAGTGAGAATGGCAAGAAGCCGTATAATAAGGAGAAAGCTCCCATTGTAATGATGGCATCATGAGCCAAAGATACAACCCCACCCAATCCATATTGCCACTCGTTGAATCGAACTACAATATAAAGGAAAATTAATAATAGTGAGAAGAGAACTGCAAGAGCAGCGTCTCTGGTGAGCTTATTTGAAATGGTTGGCCCCACTTTTTGAGAACTCTTCAGGTTAACTTTGGAGAACGTTTCTTCAGAGACATCACCGATGAAGTTACCGCTTTTAAGTCCCTGGTACAATAGGTTTTCTACTTTATTATCAATATCAGCTCTTACATCTTCAATCATATAACCAGTTGTGATTCGAACTGTGTTTGAATTGCCGTAGGTTTTTACTTCTGGAGTTGAATTGAATACTGGAGACAAAGTGCTCTTAACATCATCTACTTTAACATCTTTGTCGAAACGAACCACATAAGTACGTCCTCCTTTGAAGTCGATTCCTTTATCGAAACCACGAACGGCAAACGATACCAGTGAGACGACAATCATAATACATGAAATCGTATAGAAAATTTTCCTTTTTTCGATAAATGGAATTTTCACAAAACGTAACCAGTTTTTAGTAAACTTGGTAGTAAAGGTAATTTCCTTGTTTTTTTCAAGCTGACGTTCAAAAATCATGCGTGTAATAAAGATCGAAGTAAACAAGGAAGTAAGAATACCAATGATCAGGGTAGTTGCAAATCCTCTGATCGGTCCTGAACCAAATATATAAAGTACAATACCTGTCAATAGGGTAGTTAACTGACCATCGATGATGGCCGAATAAGCAGCATTGAAACCGTCAAAGACAGCAAGCCGAACCGATTTACCGGCTAAAACCTCCTCTTCAATACGTTCATATATCAACACGTTGGCATCAACAGCCATACCCATAGTCAATACAATACCTGCGATACCTGGAAGGGTTAATACAGCTCCGATCGAAGCGAGAATTCCAATCAGGAAGAATATGTTCACAATCAATGCAACGTTTGCAGCCATACCTGCTTTACGGCTATAGAAGAATAACATGTATATCAAAACAAGTCCAAATGCGATGATAAACGAACCCAAACCACTTGTGATTGCTTCCTGTCCCAATGATGGACCTACAACCTCTTCAGCCATAATCACTGCCGGTGCAGGCATCTTTCCTGATTTCAGAATGTTCGCTAAATCCTTCGCTTCTTCAATGCTTTCCATTCCTGTGATAGACGAACGACCGCCTGAAATTTCACCATTTACATTTGGAAATGAACGTACATAACCATCAAGAACAATGGCAATAGATTTTCCCACATTGTCTTTGGTAAGGCGGGCCCAAACTTTAGCGCCTTCGCTGTTCATGGTCATGCTAACTTCAGGACTACTTCCCATGTTGGATAATTCCTGACGTGCATCAGTAATCACATCTCCTTCAAGAGGTGCACGACCATCACGGCCTGTTACTTTTATGGCTATCAACTGGAAGAATTTACCTTCTTTGTCTCTGGCCTTTGCAGTCCATCTGAATTCCAGGTTACGTGGCAACAATGCTTTTACCTGATTCATTTTCAAGTAAGTGTTAACTGTCGCGGTGTCTTTGAAATGTGCAATTCCAACAGCAGCTCCGGGAAACATTTGACCTTGGGCATTTATACTTGGCTGCAAGATTGAAAATAAAGGATTTTGTTTCTTTGCATCCGTATTTTTATCAACAGAAGTCGTATCTGTTTTAGCTTTGGTTTCCAATTCATTCAGCAAACTATTTGTATTATCGGCAGTTGCAGTTTTTGCAGCTATTGTATCTAAAGGTGTTGCTGATGGATTAGCCTTCAACGCAAGTATTTCAACCAGTTTTTGGTTAGCCTGGTTCAGAAAAGGAAAAACTTCGCTGTTGTCATAAGTTTCCCAGAATTCCAGATTAGCAGTTCCCTGTAATAGTTTACGAACACGTTGAGGATCATCAACTCCTGGAAGTTCAACCAAGATACGTCCTGCAGTCTGCATTTTCTGAATGTTAGGCTGAGCTACACCAAAACGGTCAATACGTGTGCGGATAATATTGAATGAATTGTCGATAGCAACCAAAGTTTCCTTATGCAGCACTTTCAGTACTTCAGCGTTGGTTGAATTGTATTTGATTTGATCTTTTAATTCAATGGTATTGAAAATAGAAGCCAGTTTACCACTGGGTGATATTTCTTCAAATGCTTTTCCGAAAAGAGTTACAAAGTCTTCCTGACTGTTTAACTGTTTTTCTTTGGCGAGCCTCAGGGCTGCTGTAAATGTAGAATCCTTACTGTAGTTTGACAGTGATTTGATCAAATCAACTACCGAAACTTCTAGAGTAACGTTCATACCACCCTGTAAGTCAAGACCAAGACCAAGTTCGAGTGCTTTTACTTCCTTGAAAGTGTATTTACGAAGTCCCAATAGATTGTAGACTACCTCATTCGAAACCGAATCAAGATAAACCTGCTCTTTGTGTTTGTCACCTTTTGCGAATTTTTTTGCTGCGCTTTCAACCTGGCCTGCCTTGAAGGTAAACATCAGCTGATAAACACAAATTGCAGCAAGAAGAATTGCAAAAATTCTGATTGCACCTTTGTTTTGCATTTGTTAGAAATTTAAATTGTTGTTAATAATACTATGATTGAATTTTTTTAATCAAGAAAATGAATTGGTTGTTCCCCAATATGTATTGAACGTTATATCGTTAAATACATTGATCTCTATAAAATAAGGGGAACAATAATTATGAAAGTGGAGGTATATCGTCGGGACTGGAATATATAACCCGGTTAAATGGCAATGAATGAATCGAACAAACTGCGGGTATGAATGAATGCAGAGACTCAGCTTTCATAAATTGGAAGGTCCGTAAATTATAATGTCTTACCAGAAATTTATCATGACTTATGGCAAACCTCAAACGAACAGAGAAATCACCACTGGCAGGTGTTTTGAAATTGAAAGTATTTACAGGGTTGCAAAAATACATTTTGCGTGTGTCAATCTCCTTTTGTACAGGGATCTTTGTGTTCGAACCTGCTAATTTATTATTGCAGACATGGTACATATCAAACACTGCCGCTGAGCCGATCAAAGCGATAAGAAGGCACAAACGCAGTATAAAAAGTTTTGAAATGTACATCTTGAAAACCATACGAATCATTTTTCAGAGGCCAAATATATAATTTTTTTCTAAGTTAGTTTTACTAATCGTTTGATTTTCTTTTTCTGCTTTGAAACTTCCCCTGGATAATGAAATCGAATTGTCTTACTCCCATAGTCGATGCGGCATTTGTATTCCATGAGGATATCTCCACCCAATAGTCCAGCAATTCGACAGGATGTAAATTTTCCATAGATTTCGTTCACATGGTCCAGGTCAATCAATGCTACTTTTTGATTGAAAATTTCCAATTTACCGAATTTCAGATAAAATAATTTACCTACCGATGTTTCCATCAGTCCCTGATTGATACCTGCACTATGGTAGTCGTCCTCATTGTCTGAATCCAAAATTTCGTAGTACGCCTTTTGGTTAACGTCCATCACTGATTTAGACGCTCCTGTATCAATAATCCAGCTTAAACTGGTTGAGTCCTGAAATTCCCCTTCAATAAGGATATGAAAATTATCTTTCTCGAGTTCTATTATTTTGATTGGTATTTCAATCATCAATTCATTAAAATTTCTGGTTAGCCTGATCTTGATTACTATGATTAATAAATTTATAAAAAAAAAGTCCCTGTATTGCTACAGGAACTTCAAATGTATAGTTTATTATTTGTTTTATACTATAAAACTTAAAGAATATTCATTGCATCAACAACATCCATAATTTCTTTTACTGATTTGGCTGATTCAACTAACAATGCATGTTCTTCATCGGTCAGTTTAACTTCGATGATTTTTTCTACGCCGTTCTTGCCCAACTTAACAGGAACACCTACAAAAATATCATTCAAACCATATTCGCCTTCCAGTTTAACACAACATGGGAATACACGTTTTTGATCCATCACAATAGCTTCAACCATTTGAGCAGCAGCTGAACCTGGAGCATACCAAGCCGAAGTACCCATCAGGTTAACCAGTTCGCCGCCGCCTTTTTTGGTGCGGTCAATGATTTTGTCAAGTGTTTCTTTGTCAAGTAATTCAGTAATAGGAATTCCTGCAACAGTGGTGTAACGGGTCAAAGGTACCATTGAATCGCCATGTCCACCCATCAGTAAAGCCTGAATATCGCGTGGCGAAATGTCCAATGCTTCAGCAAGGAAAGCACGGTAACGGGCTGTGTCCAGAATTCCGGCCATACCCAGTACTTTGTTTTTTGAAGTTTTTGAAACCGCATGTGCTACGTAAGTCATTACGTCCAATGGGTTCGAAACAATAATAATAATGGCATTGGGTGAATATTTGATCACATTTTCAGTGACACTTTTCACGATACCTGCATTGATTGAAATCAAATCGTCACGGCTCATTCCTGGTTTGCGTGGTACACCTGAAGTAATGACAACTACATCAGAACCAGCTGATTTAGAATAGTCATTTGTTGCGCCTACTGTACGGGTATCATAAAAATTTATGGGGGCAGTTTGCCACAAGTCCAATGCTTTTCCTTCAGATAATCCTTCTTTGATATCAAGTAATACTACTTCGCTTACAATGTTTTTTTCGGCTACTATCTGTGCGCAGGTAGCTCCTACATTTCCAGCGCCAACAACTGTTACTTTCATAATTGTATTTTTTTTTGATGATTGTTTTTTTTTATCTGAGTGCAAAGATAAAAGGTATTCTGAATTGGCACCCATTTTTTAAAGTCGCTTAACAATTTGGTAAAAATGAGTTTAACTCTTCCAAAGTTCAAAACTTTGGAAGAGTTAAACTTTGGAAGAGTTAAACTTCAGATTTTATTTTCCTTCTCCTTTTTTCGTAGTTGCCAAAACCATCTTCACACCCGTCTTGGTTCCCAATTGTAATACATCCACCATTGATTGAACTTCAATCGTATTGTCGCACCTCACAATTACAAATAATTCATTGTTGCCCTGTTTGGCTTTCAACAGTGCCGGTTCTAACTGTGAAAATTGAACCTCCTTATCATTGAGGTAATATTTTAAATCTTTGGTAATCGAAATGGCAATTTTTTCCGACTGTTTTTCTATTGAGGGTGACTTGTTGGCTTGCGGTAGAGCTAGCTTAATCGCTCCCGGAGTGATCATTGTTGAAACAATCAGGAAAAACAACATCAGGAAAAACATAATATCACTAAAGGAGTTCGAGAATACTTCAAACTCTTGTCTTCGTTCACTTCTGAAATTCATGTCAAAGGATTATTAATTAAATCAATAAACCGGACACAACGGTAATCCCAGTTCTGCACCAATTTATTAACCCGATGGTTTAAATAATGATATAACATATAAGAAATAATTCCAATGGTGAGACCTACCCCCGACGTAATCAGTTTCTCATATAATCCCCCGGAGATCAATGAAATGCTAATATTATCGGCCAATGAAATATTGTAAAAAATCTTGATAACTCCCACAATAGTTCCAATAAAACCTAACATTGGAGCTATCCCCGCGATGACTCCCAAAAAATACATGTTGCCTTCGTATTTGTAAACCTCAATTTTACCTTCCATCTCCATCTGATCATACATATCGCGAATAGGCCTGCCTAAATTCAGCAATCCTTTTTTTAAGATACGTGATTCGGAGCAATCGACTGATTCACAAAGAGTCATAGCATCTTCTACCTTCCCTTTCCTTAATAAGTCATTCCACTTTTCATAAAAGTGAGAATCAAGTTTCCTTTGACTTTTTATATAAAAATAGCGGTCGAAAAATATAAAAACCACAGTTATTGACAACAGGAACAACGGAATCATCAAAAATCCCCCCTTAATAATAAGGTCAAGAAATGACACTTCTGATGCAGCTTCTAATAGTAATATCATAATATAGATTCTTTTGACTTTTAATTTATCTCAATTTATAGTGTGTGCTCAATTACAGTAAGTGTGAGGTTGGCAATCTCCACATTGGCTAAAGCGTTTTATATTCCTTCACTGTTTAGAAAAATATTGTCTTAGGGTTGAAATTAGCATTTTTCCCTGAAGTTTCAACAATATACAGGTGAGGTGTCGATAGGCAGTTTCGAATATCAAATTTAACTTTTAATTCAGTAGGTATATATTCAACTATGCTAAAGTCAAGTAATGCTAAATAATCATTTATATTGTATTCAGATGACAATTCGCATGCGTGACTGCACAAAGATCCTTCAGGGGAATTATCCATCCTGGCTTTTGCAATTCCTGCTGAATGGGAAATACAAAGTAAGAATATAAATAAAAGCAATCTCATTATAAAATTCTATTTTTCAATAATCCATCAATTACACATCACATTTCTTTTTCGATTTTACTTGAAGATAAAAATTCCCGAAAATAGAAATGACTTCTTTTTGACAAAACTTTAATACATCAAATATGGACATATTTTTCCAAATAAAAAAGTCGGTGAAGCTGTATCATTGATTCAACGTAAAGAAATATTGATATATTGTTATTGGATGAATATTTTGATCAATTGAATCAATTGTAAGTGAAGAATTGAAATGTACAAAGTCTTCATTTCTGTAAACTAACACCAATTAGTTGGTTGGATGTTGAAGGTAATCGCCAATAGTAAACTCTGGAAATGATAGGAAGATTATACATTGATTATTTGAAGACTATTCGATGATTTTATAAACACAGTAGAACCATCTTCGAATAACCTTCGAATAGTCTTCGAATAGTCTTCGAATAGTCTATGGTTTAACCATTCATTGGGGGTTTAAAAGACCTTGGCAAAAGTATAAGTCATTTTTTGTAAAAGGTTATAGATAATATAGATCTGATTTCATTTTATAAGCCTCATTACATGAATATTATGGGATAGTTTACCTGATAAGAAGAGCCGCTCATAGACAAAAGTTGGCCAGTTTTAAGGTGTTTCATTCGCAGAGTATAAGATTTTAGATTTGGGGAGATGGTCGTTTTGATCAAGGTTTTGCAAATTTATCAAGTTGTTTCTGGAACGGCTCATAAGATTCTTAATAAACCTTGAGGCTTAAGATCTTTGCCACTTCATAAGGAAACTTTATTTGGGATGAATCGTACTGATCTATTGGAGAGAGGACATCCCATCAATGTTTAATGGATTTTATGTTTTCAAATGGTCTGGATTGACAATTCGCCAATATTAAAAATAGTTATTTTAACCTTTTATTAAATGTTTTGAACAAATGGAATAAAATTTCGAAAATACAATTATATTACCTATTTTTGCGTTAACTAATTACAAATTGTATCCAATGATAAAGAAACTATTAATAAGAGATGTTACGTTAAGAGATGGTCAGCAATCTCTTTTTGCAACACGTCTGAAACAAGAACAGATCGAACGGGTTCTGCCAATTTATAAGGAAGCGGGTTTTTATGCCCTTGAAGTATGGGGTGGGGCTGTTCCTGACTCTATCATGCGTTATTTGAATGAAGATCCATGGGAACGTTTGGAGAAGATTAAAAAAGAGATAGGGACTATTTCACATCTTACCGCCTTGTCGCGTGGACGTAATCTATTTGGCTATAATCCTTATCCTGAAGAAGTTATTGAAGGCTTTAACCGTAATGCAGTACAGTCAGGAATTTCGATTATGCGTATTTTTGATGCGCTGAACGACACGAGCAATATCAAATCCACCATTAAATATGTAAAGGAAAATGGTGGTTTAGCCGATTGTGTAGTCTGTTATACAGTAGATCCTAAATTTACAACAAAGGAGCGTTTGATAGCTCGTTTGAAAGGTAAGCCATTACCCAAAGCTATTTTCTCAATGGACTATTTTGTCAATATGGCAAAAGAACTCGAAGCGATGGGTGCCGATATGATTACTCTGAAAGATATGGCTGGATTGATCCCTCCAGTTAAGGCAGGTAAAATCATTAATGCGTTCAAGGAAAATGTTAAAATCCCTATCGATTTCCATACCCATTGTACACCAGGATTTGGATTGGCCTCTGCTCTAACTGCAATCATCAACGGTGTGGATATCCTCGATACTGCCATGCTAAATTTTGCTGGTGGTCCTGCTGCTCCTGCATTTGAATTGATTCAGATTTGGTGTACCAAATTAGGAATTGAAACTGGGGTGAATTTGGATGCAGTGGTTAGAATCAATAAAATTCTGAAGGATATTCGTTTGGAAATGGCTGAGGTAGATAGTTATAAAGTTTATCCAATCGAGTTTGATATCACAAAAGATAAGTTGCCTGTTCAAATTGACAAATATTTCGATGATGCCATTGAATATGCTAAAGCCAATGATGAAGAAAGCTTAATGGAGGTATGTAGTAAAATTGATAAATACTTTAATTTTCCTGATCCTGATGAAAAAGTAAAATTTGCAGAAGTTCCAGGGGGAATGTATACCAACATGTTGGCGCAGTTAAAACAATTAAAACAAGAAGAATTATTACCACGTGTACTTGAAGTAATTCCAACAGTACGTTTAGCGGCAGGTTGTCCTCCACTCGTTACTCCTACCAGCCAAATCGTTGGCGCTCAGGCGGTAAATTGTGTGATTGACGAAAAACATGGCAAACCGTTTTATACCAATAACTCCATTCAATTTGTCAACCTTGTAAAAGGTTCTTATGGTAAAACACCTATTCCTGTAGACCCTGATTTTCGTGAAAAACTAGCAGGTACACGCGAAGAAGTCCCATATAATACAGCCAACTACGAAAAACAACCAAATCCATCTTTTCCTCAATATGGAGAAAATATAAAGCTTGCTTCTAATGAAAAAGAAGAATTGTTACTTGAATTGTTTCCGATGGTTGCAACCAAATTTTTATACGATAAAATTGAACGAATTTATGGTACTAAGCTGAAAGAAACAGAGTTACAGAAACAAAAGGCCTATGACGCTGAATGTCAGAAATATTTGAATCTTTCAAATGAAGAAAAACAAGCCAGACTTGTAGATGGCCTATATCATTGGAATTAATGTAATTTCACTTAAAATAAACAAAAGGTGCACCTTAATCAGTGCACCTTTTGTCGTTATAGAAAATAGACGATACAACATATCCTGTTATTGTTGTTGAATAAAAACTTTGCTGAGAGTCTAATCTTCGGTGTTTATGATCATCTACTAATTTTAAAACCTATTTATCCTTATTTAAATGATTCAATTCGTTTAAAGAATGGTGTTTTAAATCTTTAAAAAACATTCTATTTAACCTCAATACAAATACTATTTAATTGTATCTCTCGTTTGATAAAATTTTCTTTGTTGATTTAATAAAGTACTCAATATCAGCTATTATATCAAAAGTTGGATGAATGTATACTTCTATAATATTTAATTTGTGACCGAATAAAATGAAAGATACATCAAACCATTCAACTTCTTTTTATCTTTTATTTCCAATCTTATAAAATTAGAATTTTCTAATTTGGCTAAAATGTAAACTTTTTGAGATTATAAAGGTTTATATAAGAAAGACTAAAATTTTAATTATGGCTGACAGATTATCAGATCCAATTGGGCGCTTGATGGGTTTCCGTTATAAATCTCATCCCTGGCACGGAGTTTTTATCGGAAAAGATGCACCGGATAATGTAACAGCTTTTATTGAAGTGGTGCCTACTGATACGGTTAAATATGAAATAGACAAGGAATCTGGTTATCTTAGGATCGACAGGCCACAAAAGTATTCGAATGTAGTACCAGCACTTTATGGATTTATTCCCCAGACCTATTGCGGCATTGAAGTGGGCAAATATTGTATGGATAAAACTGGTAAAACAGGAATCAAAGGTGATGGTGACCCAATTGATATTTGTGTATTGACAGAAAAAACCATTGCTCATGGAGATATTTTGGTGGATGCACGTCCAATTGGAGGCTTTCGTATGATTGATGGAAATGAAGCTGATGATAAAATTATTGCAGTATTGACCAACGATGTGGTTTACAGCGAGTACAAAGATTTATCTGACCTCCCAGATATTGTGGTTGAACGATTGAAACATTATTTCCTGACTTATAAAGATATGCCTGGGAAAGTGGCTCATACTGAAATAACACATATTTATGGCGTTGAAGAAGCCCTCGAAGTGATTGAATGTTCAATAACCGATTACCAAAAATGGTTTGAAAATCTGGGTAAATTACTTTAGAGTAGTTTAGTGTCAAGGATAAATCGACGCATCCGACTTATCATTAACACGTCATTGCAAAGAAAGAAGCATTCCCATATTAAGAGTGTAATTGCCTCATCATTGAATCATTGCGAGGTATTGAATGGTATATGTAACTCATTCAGAAAATCTTTTGCAGAAGTGGTTTTCAATGTGCCTTTCTTAAACCGTTCTACTTCTTTTAACCCGGCTTTTATATTGTTTACAATTTCCTCTTTGGTAGGCTCATCGTCAGTTTCTACTTTTTTTACATAACTTAGATTTTTAGTGAGTTCTAAGAAATGATTATATTCTTTGTCGTTTACGTAAACAGTTAAATGTCTCATATTTCACCTTCTCACCTTCTCATATTTTCACCTTCTCACTCTCTCATCTTCTCTATATATCCACCCACTGCCGCCTTACATTGTGCACATAACTCTGCGTCTTTTTGGTCAATGTCTTCAACATAAGTGCTTGATCGCATGACACATGCAGAATTTCGGCAGTGAATCAATCCAAAAGTATGTCCAAGTTCATGAATCACTTCTTTACGGATACGGTCCAGATATATTTTTTCATCTGCCTTTATCCCATAGAGTTCATTGTTCAATCGATAGATAGACGCAATGCCTGATCGTCCGCCCAGATAGGCTTGTCCGAATATGTAGGTAAGAATAGGAATATAGAGATCAACATTAAATAGACCAAGTGTTTTCTCATGATCGGAACCAAACCTTGCATCTATTTCATGGATGAGGCGATTGCCGTCGTACTGTCGTCGTGATGGATCATAAAATTCACTCAGATACAAATGACCTTCCCTGATTTTTACTGGAAGCGAAAATTCACGTTCCACATCCCCTACGACCATCTCAAGAATTTCCTTCTCGAAATACCCAATAGAAATTAACGTGATATTTTCAATGCTCATTCACAAAGAATTTAGTCAGCATCCTGTTAAATGCTTGTTATTTTGCAGGTTTTAAATCGTATTTCTTTATTTTGTTGTAGAGAGTCACCCGATCAACTTTCAATGCTTTTGCTGTTGCTGAAATGTTCCAGCTATATTTACTAAGTATGCTGAAAATGTGGTTCTTTTCAATGTCATCAAGGCTCTCAAAGGTGGTATGGACAGTAGTTTTCCCCAATGGAAGATCCTTGAGACTGATTTTTTTTCCATTGCCTACTACGATAGCCCTCTCAATCATGTTCTCCAACTCACGTATATTGCCTGGAAAGGAGAATTCTTCCAACCTCTTTATGGCTGATGCGTCGATAGTTATGATTGGCCTGTTCATTGAAGTACAGTATTTAAGTATAAAATACTCCACCAGTTGAGGGATATCTTCAATGCGGTCGCGTAGGGGTGGTACATTGATATTTACCACGTTGAGGCGGTAAAAAAGATCCTCTCGGAATACTCCTTTTTCGACCATGCTTTTCAGATCCCTGTTGGTAGCGCATATTACCCTAAAGTCGGAAGTGATTTCCTTGTTGCCTCCCACCCGCATGAAACTCTTGCTCTCTAGTACACGCAACAGTTCAACCTGCATCTTTTGTGAAATGGTGGCAATTTCATCAAGGAAGATCGTACCACTATCAGCCATCTCAAACCGACCCTTGCGATTGTAAACAGCCCCTGTAAAGGCTCCTTTCTCGTGCCCAAACAGTTCGCTTTCCAGTAAACTTTCACTCAATGCACCGCAATGTACACTTACCATGGGGAAGAATTTACGCGGTGAATTGGCATGTATAGCCCTGGCTACTAACTCTTTTCCTGTTCCGCTCTCGCCTGTTATGATGACTGAAGCGTTCGAAGGTGCTACACTTTCGATTTCCATCAGTACTTTTTGCATTGCAAGACTGTTGCCAATCAGGTCTTCAACGTTTTCGAGGGACACTACCTTATCCTTAAGGATTTCATTCTCCTCCATCAGTGAAATTTGTTTAGAAGCATTCCTGATGAGGTGTGAAAGGTCGTCAGGATCGAATGGCTTGGTTACATAATCGTAAGCACCGTCTTTCAATGCCTGAACCGCTGTATCGACCGTTGCAAAGGCAGTTATCACAATTACGATGGATTCTTTCCTTAAGGCTTTGATGCGTTTGAGCATTTCCAATCCGTCCATGCCAGGCATTTTTATGTCGGCAAGGATGATGTCAATGTTGTCGGATTCAAGTATGGACAATGCCTTCCTCGCATTTTCGGCACACTCAACCCGATAACCGTCTTCTATAAACCAGTTGTACAATGAATCTCTTACTGATTCTTCATCGTCAACGATTAGTATGGAGATTTTCTTTGCCATAGTATATATTCCTTAAGTCCGTATCAAAGGTAAGGTGATTGATATTGTGGTTTCTTTTCCTGCTATTGATTTAACATCTGTTTTCCCCTTGTGACTTTGTACAATGCCGTGTACAATGGCCAGCCCTAATCCGATACCGCTTTCTTTTTCCTTGGTTGAAAAGAAAGGTTCAAAAATATGGGGGATATCTGCTTCCGATATCCCAACTCCGTTATCAGTAATTTCAATGCGAATATGATCATCGTCAGGATTAAGGGTTCTGATCAGTACTTCACCATTTTCACCCACAGCTTCCGATGCATTGACCAGTATGGCAATACAAATCTGCTTGATTTGGTTAGGACTGCAACTAATCAGATCTGCTTTGGCATTAAAATCAGCCAGGAAACTTATATTTCCGACTTTCATTGGGTGAGACATCAATTCAAAAGTTTCATGCAGTATTTCGTGCAGGTGCCTTGGTTCAAAACCATTCTGATCCTTTCGCGAGAAATCTAACAAGCCTTTGACAATATCCCCGCAACGTTTGGTCTCATTCTCAATCAATTTCAGATGTTTAAGCATCGACTCTTTCTTTGCCGGGTCAAAGTCCTGATTGCCCAATTGCTTATAAATCAATTTTGTATAGATAAGTATTCCTGCCAATGGATTATTGATCTCATGTGCCACCGACAGTGATAATTTACCCAATGAGGCAATTCTTTCAATGTTGATCAGTTCATTTTGTGCCTGTCCCAACTCTTCAGACTTTTTCTGCACTTTATATTCTAACTGTTGCGACCAGTTTTGTAGTTCTGTATTGGCCGTTTGTAGGTTGTCTAGCATACCGTTAAATGCATACGAAACCATCCGCATATCTGATAGCTGATTAGGCATTATTTCCAGTCGTGTACTTTTATCACCTTTCGCAACTGCTTCACTGGCTTTAATAAGTGCATTTAATGGACTCTTGATTTTTTTATTAGTGAAGAATATCAAAAACAGCAGCAGAAGAAAAGTCATCAGGGCGGCAAGAAGGGTATAATCGGTTGTCGATTTTTTAAGTGCATTATCAAGCCCTTTGAGCGGCATTTTAATGATCAGCGATCCAAGTACTACATCACTTTGATTGTGTGCATGACAGGCGCTGGTATAGCAGGATGGGTCGTTTAAAATGGGCGATTTGATTAAAAGATGCCTGCTGTTATTGTTGTTCGGATTCATAATGCACTCACTGTCTGCATCAATAATCCGATAAGATCGTGATCTGGCTGAGAACATAGACGCAAAATCCTTATGGCAGCTTTTGCAGTCTGGATTGCTGTGATTGGTGGTATCGTTTGAAATTGAAGTATATACGAGGTTATTCTGATTGTCATACATATTCACATCATCAATCCCCGACATGGTATTGATCACATCCAGAGTACTTTGCAGTGATGTACGGTTGTTTTCCAGCATGGAACGATACAAAGCCCCTTCAACGAGAAATCCTATATTATTTCCATTCTCACTGATGACAGATTTCATATACTCCTCATTCACTGACCGAAATATGATACCAAATGATACAAACAGAAAGAGCGACGAAATAGTGATGATAAACACTACCCGTCCATAGATGGAAGAGCGGAATCTCACATATCCTTTAAATATCGGACCTCCCACATTGTTCTTCGCGGCCATTTTTTCGAACCAACTCATGACGATCTTCTTAATTCATTTTATGAAATGCTAAATTAGTCTCAATATTTTACATTCTGTGATAACTATTCTATTTTGTTTATAAAATATTCCTTTACTCAATTTTACTGAGAGTTTCACTCCAAGTGAAACTCTCAGTAGAATGTTCAGAGTTTTAAAGTCTGCCTATTTCAAGATTATCTTTTGAACTTTAAAGTCTTTCATATTGGTTCTTATCAGGTAAACTCCTGGTGAATTGCCTTTCAGATCAATCCATTCTTCCTTATTCTGAATGGATTGCGTTAGAATGGTCTTTCCTGTAAAATCATTCACTGTCAGCGTTGTCCCCTTTATTGGAATCTGGTCAAATACAAGCTTTACTTTTCCTGTTGTTGGATTCGGATAGGTATTCAATTTCTGATCACTGATGATTGGGTCTATTCCTGTAAAGTCCTTTTCAACAATATTGGTAAAATCTTTCCATTGATCGGCAACCTGATAGGCACTTTTTGAACCAACAGGAACATACAGTTTGCAGGTGGTTTTATTCACCTGGTAAAATACATTTAACGAACTTAAATTAATAGGGATTAGTCTTGTCGTAGTTATCGAGGTCAATCCGGTACAATCCTGAAAAGCCCTCATTCCAATTCTAGTCACCGAAGATGGAATCGTAACAGTGGTCAATCCTTTACAACCATCAAAAGCATAATCTTCAATTAAAGTCATTGATAAGGGAATCCCAACAGTAGTCAAGCTGCTACAATATCGAAAAGCACCAACTCCAATTGAAGTAACAGAAGAAGGTATCGTAACAGTAATCAATCCGCTACAATATTTAAAAGCATTCATACTAATTGAAGTAACTGAAGATGGAATCGTAACAGTAGTCAATCCATTACAAAATTCAAAAGCATCATCGCCAATGGAAGTAACTGAAGATGGAATCGTAACAATAGTCAATCCTTTACAACCCAAAAAAGCATAAATTTCAATAGAAGTAACTGAAGATGGAATCGTGAAACTTCCGATTTTTGAAATAGGACATGAAATCAAAGTAGTTTGAGCTTTATCATACAACACGCCGTCTAAACTCGAATAATTGGGATTATTTGAATCCACTGATACTAAACCGCTATTCATCGCAAAAGTACAAAATCCAATTGAATTAACTGATGATGGAATGATAATGGAATTCATCCCGCTACAATAATAAAAAACATATTGTTTTAATGATTTAACTGAAGAAGGAATCGTAACATTGGTCAATCCGTTACAATGCGCAAATGCAAAACTGTCAATTGTGGTACACGATGTAGGAAGTACAATTGATATTAAATTTATTTTACCCTGTTCTGTGTTTGGATAACTAAAAGCATAATTAGGAAAATTATTTGCCGGATAATTAAAATCACCCCATGATGGGCTGGTTCCCCCCGAACCATAATAAGCTGCAATAGTAACCCCGCTCATATCCAGTACTGCCAGCAAAGGCATTTTATCGCGCATGGTTTTAAAATCACGGGCATCAATAGTGCCTGTTACGGTGAGGTTGGTAATTGTGGCAAGTTCGTTAGAAGCCAAAGTAGAAGAAAGTGTCCCGGCAGTAGAAACGTTTACGGTTTTTGAAACCTGGGCAAATATGCCAGAAGTAAGGCTCAGAAATGTTAAAAGAAGTAAAAGTTTTTTCAAGTTAGTTGTTTAAAATGAATAATCTATAAAAGTATAAATAATATCACTAATTATACGGTTTTTTTATATATTATTATTATTGTTATTCCCTATTATGACCACTATTACAATTACTTCCTTCAACCTCACTCATCTTTTTTAATTCATTTTGATCTATCTTTTTAATTATCAGATCATAGCTTCCCAACAAATAAAATTCACTTTTCCCCAAATTCCCCTTTTCCTCCACTTACCCCATCATCAATTTTATCCAAAAGGTCCGCGGTAAATCACCCTACATCCACGTTCTAATCTTCTACAATTAGGAGGGTGTCTCAAAAAGCAAAAGCGATATGAATATTACCATCGCTTTTGCTTAAAATTCTCAATCATCAATCAATCTTTAAGGACATTAAAGTCCTTAAAGTCTTTAAAGTCCTTATTTAAAATCTTAAATTGTTCCCTGATCCAAAAAGCAGTTCTTATTCCCCTTCAGCGATTTCTTCTCCAGAAAGTCTTGCTGAAACTCCTGCCACACTTCCACAGGTAGCTCCGACAGTGGTTGATCGCGCAATTCTCCACCATCCTGCATAATCAGATTGGACGGTTGAGGAGAATACTTTCCAATTGATGCTGATAAAAAGTCCTTGAACCTTTCCAGTTCCTGTATCGACCATTTTGTTGCATCCTCAGCCATAAAATACGCATTCGTATCTGCCACCCAACTGCTTGGTTTAATTTTATAGATCCAGCCTTTAATATAGGGGTCTTCATTCAATAGCTCAGGACTGTCAACAAGCTCTGTATTTGCACCTACAATCTCTCCTGAGATGGGTGAATAAATCTTGAGCAGTTTACCATCATGGTCAATCTCAGCCAGTAAATCACCTTTTGTAATTTGTTCACCTGAAGTTTTAGTAGGGTTAAATTTTACTGCTCCTGTGATATGCATCAACAGATCATCGAGACCAACTTTGGCAACTCCCGATCTTTCCAGGTGTGCCCAGCTATGAAATCTGCTGTAAAATAATCCCTGTGGAATACGCAATGTATTGGCAGTGAGAATGCCCAGCGACTTTTGTATTTGCTTAGCTATAGTAACTTTCTTATTCAGAAGCATCCAAAATGGGATGAGAATGACAAAAAAAACAGCGATAGCCAGATATTCGAACCCTTTCGTTTCGAAGATGTTGTGATAAGTAAATCCTTCCATTGTATTTGTTTTTTATGCGGTCACTATCATAAGCGACCGCTGATTAATATTATTTTTCATCCTTTGACCATTCTGGCGATTCGCGCAGTACAGGCATACGATTGATCACCCACCTGAATACCCAGATCTCTGTAAAGATCACGGCCAGCGTAACCACAATTTCCATCCACGATGGTATATAGGGCACTGATGCATCCCATCGAAACCCTATCACTGTTACATTCAACCTGTTCATCACAACCCCAACCATGGTTAAAATGGCCGCAAGCCGTATCATGAAAATGTTGGATTTACGATAGCTGTAGAAGAACAAAACCATCGGGATAAATACAAAACCAATCATCTCAACAAGGAACCAGTAACCCATTGGTGTATTGATCAAATCCCAGCGTTTGGCATGTATAAATACCAGAAATTGAAGGCAGAAGTAGGCAAACATGGTAACTGCGCAAATCTTTGACAAGCCATGAACAATACTGTTCTCCGACTTATGATGCTGATCGCTGATCTGGTCTGCAAATACTTTTTTACTGATCGATCCCTCAAATATAACCATTGATAGTCCTGCGAAGATGCTTGATACAAAGAACAATACAGGGATGAATTCAGAATACCACAGCGGATTGATCTTTTCTTTGGCCATCAGGTAAAGCGCACCCAATCCTGACTGATGCAGTGTCGATAAGGTAATGCCGAAGATTACAGCACCGATGGTCATTCCTGAGAGTATTCTTTTTGCTTTTCGTGATCCAAGCCATTCTGCAATCGCTGGTGAAAATTCTAAAAGTTCAGCCATCATATAGAGTACAAAATGCCATGCTACCAAAAAAAGTACAGAGCTGGTGCCAAAATTGTTTCCAATCATAGGATTAATCACATTCCATGGACGTCCCAGATCGAGTAATAATGCACCAGTATAAAAAGCGTAGGCAAGAAAGCCATTCAGCACCGTGACTCTCACGATAGAATGATACTTTTTCATATTTAGAATATAGACCATGAAGGTGACCACATAAGCCCCTCCCGCGAATGCTACCCCTGTAACCACATCAAAGCCAATCCATAGACCCCATGGAACTTCTTGTGTCAGATTGGTAATTGCTCCCAGTCCTTTCCAATACCTGATCACTATTAAGCCGATGCCTAAAAGTATAATTGGTATGGAGATAATATTAAAAGGTGTAAGCCATTTGCCTTTCGGTTTCAATTCGCTTAAAAAAAACTTCCAGATGGATTTACCATCATTGTCTCTTGCAATTGGGAATGCCTGGCTAGTCATTTTCTTCTTCTTCTTTAGGGTTATTACTCTTTGTCGCTGCATAAATTCCCAGTAGGAGTGGGGGTAGGAGCACGTCTATAGTTGGAATACTGTATAAGAATCCTTTTGTTAGTTCAGGATAAGATGAATTCTGAAGCTCGGTATTCAATCCAATTTCTTTGAAAGGAGCCGCTGAAAGGTAGATGAATCCTGTACCTCCTGCTACATGTTCACCATAAATTTCGCCATTATAGGTATCAGGACTTGCGGCTATTCTCTTTCTTGCCTCTGCTATCAATTCCTTGCGTGTTCCATATTTCAAAGCCTCAGCTGGACAACCTTCAACGCATGCTGGCAGTTGACCTTTCTGTAACATTTCATAACACATATCGCATTTTACAATCTTGGGATTCGTACTGTTGAATTCGAATTTAGGAACATCAAACGGACAAGAAACCATGCAGTAACGGCAACCCATACATTTCTCGCCTCTCCAGATTACAGGCCCCTCCTTCGTTTTATACATCGCTTCCGTAAGGCAAGCCGAAGCACAGGCGGGTTCGTTGCAGTGCATACATTGATTTTTAACGAATGCCTCCCCCTTTGAAGTCTTGAAGCTATTGATCACGCTTCGTCTGGTATCATTGGTCTTTCGCAATTTGCCTGTCTCTACCGTTTCTGTAGGTTCTGGCAGATCATGAGCTGCTGCACATACTCTTTCGCATTCCTGGCATCCAGCGCAAAGGGTTGAGTCATAAAGTACTCCATGAAATTCTATTTCGCTGTCATTTGGTGCTGTGGCTCCAAAGCTTTTACCGATGGCCATGGAAGTCCCGATTAGTGCAGCTGTCTTAAAAAATATTCGCCGGTCTATACTCATTATTTTAGTGTTTGGTTTTTAATATCTAATTCAATAAGATTGCACGGATTAATCCCGATAGCTATCGGGAGGATTACTCGAATTGCTTCTCCAAAAATATTACCCTACAATTCCTTATTCCTTATTCCTTATTTCTTATTCCCATGTTACACAGAGTTTAAAAAGCAATAATACTCTGTGTCCCTTTTTTTTTCTTTTTAAACTCTGTGAAACTCTGTGTAGCCTCTGTGAAACTCTGTGTAACTTTTATTTTTCTTATTTCTTATTTCTTATTCTCAAGTTATATAGAGTTTAAAAAACAATAATACTCTGTGTCCCTTTTTTTTTCTTTTTAAACTCTGTGAAACTCTGTGTAGCCTCTGTGAAACTCTGTGTAACTTTTATTTTTCTTATTTCTTATTTCTTATTCCCAAGTTATATAGAGTTTAAAAAACAATAATACTCTGTGTCCCCTTTTCTTTTTTCTTCCTTTTTTCTTATTTTGAAGTATCTATAAACTTACTCTGGAAATCTTCCCACACTTCAGGTCCCATATCTGCCAACACATTGTCAGTAAGCTCTCCACCATCCTGAAGAATGATATGTGCATATACCGCTGTGTTTGATCTTACGGAGTCGGCAAAGAAATCTTTCAGCCTTGTAAACTCATCATTCAGCCATTCCTTGTATGTCGTACCCATAAATAGAAACTGCATCTCCCTAGCCCAGTTTTTTGGTTCAATCAGGTACACCCATCCTTCCGAAAAGGGAGATGTGTTCATCAGCGATGCATCAGATAACAGTGCCTTATTGTTTTCAAGGATAGTCCCTGAAATGGGTGCGTAAATATTTAACTGCTTGCCGTCATGGATAATAGAGATAATTTTTTCACCCTTCCTAACACTCTCACCAACTGCTTTCATTGTTATCCGTGTCAGTGTTCCCGTGATATGTTGAATAAAATCATCAATACCCACTTTCACATTTCCGTCTGTCTCCATAAAAGCCCAGGTATGTGTTTTATCAAAATAAATTCCCTTGGGTGCCAATATTGTATTTTCATTCAATGCAGGGGTGAGTTCAATTTCCTCATTGGGTTCAGTCAATTTATGCTTTTTAATATACCTAATCATTGCAACTACGATCAAACCAACTATCAGCAATATGATGATATTTACGATCCAAGTGTTTGATATAAAAGCCTTTTGCTCATTTTCAGCCAATATTGTATTAGGGATTAGGGACACAATGCTCGATTTCACTTCTCTGCTGGCAAGTACGCTATATCCGTAGTTGTTCAGAAATTTCTGTCCGTCTGTGATTACCCAGGTGAGGAATGCGATGGTATTCTGATCCGTAGGTTGAGTTGACGAAGTGGCATAAATGCTTCCACACAAAGCAGTTGGATATTTGCCGATCCATACGCCTCTGGTAAAAGCTGCCATATTACTATAGATGTCCTCAAAATTATCAATCCGTCCATTTCTGTTTTTATCAATGGGTAGAATTTGAATGTTCTCCACCATCTCGTTGGTCGTTGCATCGCGTGCATCGGTTAGTTTACAAAAGCCAATGGCATAAACATCCTGTTGTACTGTTGAAATGATTTCCTGTGATGAAGCTATCGTAATTCCATTGAGTCCAGTGGGGGCAAGGTTGGTGAAGCTTCCTATGCTCTCTATTACTTTTGCATTGTCTATAATATAGGTATGTATCGGAGTATTTTCTCCTCCCTTGAGTATACTTTTCCAATTTCTCCTTCCAGGATCAGATAGGAGTAATGCAAACTCTTCAGCTTGAATACCCTGGACATGGATCTCCTTCAACATCGGATTCTTTGCATTGATCACTGCAACAATAGCATCACGACCTACTATCATCTTCCAACCTTTTCCATCATTTACTGCCTTCGATTGATCATTGGAATTGAAACTAAGTGTATTAACTCCTTGAACATCATCTAGATTGCCCATAGTGATTTTCACCGTTGGATTTAACCTGCCGTATTCCTGTGCCCAATTTCCTGTCAGGCTGCTCAGTTCAGGTGAACTCATAAGTTGAATAGTCTGTGCATCAGAGCCTGTAGTAGCTGCTCCTGTTTGATTGTCAGATGCGCCATAGCTTATACTTGTCGTGCAACAAAGCAACAGTGACAATAGGATAAGAAAGAATGAAGAGTTTTTCATGATCGTTAATTTTAAAAGTGAACTTTGTAATGTACCAGACGACTTAGAATTGTAATTTTCTGTCTATCCCATTTCCTTTATTCAATTACAGTGCCAATATAAAAATAAGTATCTAACGTATTGTAAGTATGATACATACAAAACAGAGCACTACAAATTTAACAATCAAAAGTGTTGAATAAATATACAGTAAATATCCTCTGCCTATCTATATTGCAGATTGTTAGCATTATAACCGTATTGTATATTAATTATACACTGATGAATAATGCAACATAGGTCTTTATAAGTGATTGAAAATAAAGATGTTTATATTTCAATGAATTTTATCAATGCTGAGAAATGATGGACTATACTGTACTTTAATCCCTTTTGTATTGACAAATTAAAACTGTGATATAAGCTTCATTTTTTTCTCATACACCAAATCTGTGTTCCCTTTGTGTTTTTATTATACCCACTCCTTATTATAAGTACTGTTTCCGTACTATATCTGTACTAAAATGACTATCTTTGTATAGGAACAGTACGGAAACTATACCAATTATATGGATCGGATACAATACTAATACAATCAGGTTATGGCACGAATGAAAAGGAATATAGGTGAACTGGTTTCTGGTAAGATAGGAAACATCGTCTTTTACCAGTTAAACGGAAATTCTTATGTGAGAGCAGCTCCTGTAATGAAAAAGGAATCATGGACGGAGGAACAGCAATTCCATAGGCAACGAATAAGCAAGGCCAGTGGATATTGGAGAGCCTTACGTTCGGAATTGATGTCTAAAATATGGAACAATGCTGCTGAGCAAATGAATGGATATGCTTATTTTATGAAAGCAAATATGCCAGCTCTGGAGTTGGATGACACCTTGATTGATCCCAAATTACTGAAAATCTCAGCTGGCAAACTTCCTGTACTACAGCAACTCACTGCTGAAAGACAACCAGATAATTCTGCAATCATTGTGGTAAGTTGGCAGAACGATCCTCATTTAAAAGGAGAAAGGTTGAACGATGAATTGATGGTTGTGAGCTTTGCTGATGATAAATTCTCACCCATAACGGCTACAGGCATTGTAAGGGGTGCAAAGAAAGGTTCGTTTTCATTACCACTACACCCAACTACTGCAACCCATATTTACCTGTTTATGGCCTCGAGGGATAGGGAAGAATATTCAGAGAGTGTTTGTGTGGAGGTATAAGGGGAATTTTAAGCATGTCCGTCGGCTAAAGCCAGACGGTAAAGGATATCGCTCTGAAGATGCGGTATCCTTTACCGTCACATTTATGTGACGGAGGGCCTTATCGGCTAAAGCCAGAAGGTAAAGGATATTAGCACATTTAATAATCATACGATTTTGATTCCATTAATCCTGAAATCTTCATTCAATGCGGTATCCTTTACCGTCACATTTATGTGACGGAGGGCCATATAAGAATCCGAATAAATATTAGCTGTAATAATGAGGCTTGGAGTTTTCCATTCCATTAAAATTTCGTAAGTTTGCTTTATGCAATTAGAACCCAACAAAATAGAGGCCATTAAAAAATATTTCGAAACACGTCCGGTTCTGAAAGCTTACTTATTTGGCTCTTATGTTAGGCATGAGGCTGATAATCAAAGCGACATTGATATTCTCATCGACTTGGATTACTCTCAAAGTATTGGTTTGCAATTTATCCAAATGAAAATTGACCTGGAAAAACTATTAAATACCAAGGTGGATTTGGTCTCCTCAAACGGCTTGTCAAAATATATTAAACCGTTGGTTGATGATGAAAAACAACTGATTTATGCGAGGTAAATTAGGGGATAAGGTCAGATTGCAACATATCTATGATGCTATCCTTGAAATAGAGTATTATTTGTTGAATAAAGAATTTTCTGATTTCAATTCAAATTCAATGATGAAATTTGCATGTATTAAGCAAATGGAGATTATTGGGGAAGCAAGCAATCAGGTTTCAGAAGAAATAAAATTTGCATTTTCAACTATTGAATGGGCTCAAATAGTTGGAATGAGAAATGTATTTGTTCATGAGTATTTTGGAGTTGACTCCAGTTTAGTTTGGCAAATTATTAAAAACGACTTGCCTGATTTAAAAAACAAGATCAAAGAGATTATAGATAGCATAAAATAAATTAAATCAACATTTTAATACCTAGTTTAGAGAATAGTTCCTGCGAATCTTTCACTCTTCCTTTCCCCGTTAGGGGATTGATATCCATAAAAACAACCCATCAAACCACGACTACCCTTTCCCCGTTAGGGGATTGATATCCATAAAAACAACCCATCATACCACGACTACCC
>Ga0123339_10000310_pt1 | contig 39953 bp, 31 predicted proteins | sample lystaG_FD_89956 | JGI IMG/M metagenome (GOLD analysis project Ga0123339, IMG submission 89956) | Glacier valley bacterial and archeal communities from Borup Fiord, Nunavut, Canada, to study Microbial Dark Matter (Phase II) -... | ecosystem: Environmental > Aquatic > Freshwater > Ice > Glacier ...
CACTCCCAAGCCATCCGTTTTGCCAACTTGTTAGCGTTATCCCCCACTGACCGGGAACTGCTTACAAACCTGCTCTCTACCCGCCTGACCTCCCTTGACCAACTATTAGAGGGAAATATTCCTAAATCTGCCGAAATCATCGCTACTTTCGAGGCGGTTCTTACTTCGTAATCTTGACAAATGACCGATGGTCAGCTATACTAATAACTGACTAGCGGTCATTTAGATAGGGGTTAGCTAGGAGGAGTAAATAATTGAGTGATAACAACAAAAACGCTAAAACGGTTTTGATTACGGGCGCATCCAGTGGCTTCGGGGTAGAGTTTGCCAAATTGTTTGCCAAAGATGGTTATAATCTGGTGCTGGTGGCTCGTAGCGAGAAAACCATGCTGCAACAGGCTCAGGGCTACCAGAAAAATTACAAGGTGGCGGTAAAAATAATTGCCAAAGACCTTACCCAACCTCACACGCCCCAGGAAATATTTGACTAACTGCAAGCGGCGGGTATTCAGATAGAGGTACTGGTTAACAACGCCGGATATGCCACCTATGGCCCCTTTGTTGAACTTAAAGCTGATAACGAGCTGGATATTATGCAGATTAACATGTTCGCCCTAACTCACCTGACCCACTTATTCCTGCCCGAAATGGTAGAATGGCACTCCGGCAAGATTCTGAATGTGGCCTCAACTGCCGCCTTCCAACCAGGGCCGTTAATGGCAGTTTATTACGCCACCAAAGCCTTTGTGTTATCCTTCTCCGAAGCGATTGCCAATGAATTAAAGGGTACAGGCGTAACCGTTACGGCTCTGTGTCCCGGCCCCACCGAAACAGGTTTTCAAAAGCGGGCAGCAATGGAAGAGTCCAGGCTGGTCAGTGGCAAAAAGATTATGGACGCAGCTACAGTGGCGAAAATTGGCTACAATGGCCTGAAAAAAGGTAAAGCAGTAGTAATTCCCGGCTTCAGGAATCAGATTATGACTCTGAGTGTGCGCTTTACTCCCCGCAAAATGGTCACTAATATTGTGCGAAATATGCAGGAAAGCACCCACAAATAAATCAGGGGTCGGGGGATAGGGGATGGGGGTCAGGGAAATCTAAAATCGAATATCCAAAATCTAAAATCGGGATGAATTCGTAGGACATGATACATCGTGTCCGGGGCTAGGTTCCCCGCCGAAACATCCTGTCTATCCTGTTCATCCTTGTGAATATTTTCCCGTTTAGAAAGTGGAAACCTGTATGGAGATGCGTCGCGCCAGAAATGAAAACCAGAAACAGGCTCGCCGCCAGACTTTACTGAATGCCGCCAGCGAACTTTTTAGCCAGACCCAGTACGAGGCTGTCACGATGGCGGAAGTGGCCCTGAAATCCGGGTTGGCAAAGGGTACGCTGTTCCTCTATTTTAAAACCAAAGAGGAACTATTTTTAGAGGTTCTGGAACAACTGCTGGACGATTGGTTTGAGGATGTAGATAACCAGTTAAAACAACTGTCTGGCAACGACCCTCTAGACCAGGTGATAACCTTGTTTTGTGCCTCGCTGGAGGGGCGCGACAGCCTGACCCGGCTACTTTCGATACTACACACCACCCTGGAGCAAAATACCGACTTTGCCGCTATCTATCATTTTAAACAGTTCTTGCGTGACCACCTGATAATCACGGGCGAGTTGTTAGAGCAACGCCTCTCTTTTCTCAAAGTGGGGCAGGGAGCTGGAGTAATAACGAAAATAGATGCCCTGATAATTGGCCTCTACCATCAAGCTAATCCCGGCCCAATCGCCCAGAAAGTGCTGCAAGAACCCGATATGCAAGTCCTGGCGGTAAACTTCTCCGAAGAATTTACCCAGACCCTCCGTTCGCTCCTTCACGGCTTGCAATATGAGGCGGAAGAAGAAGCAAGAAAACTGTAGGGGCGATTCGCGAACCGCCCGGTATTACCAATCCCGGACACGCTGCAGCGTGTCCCTACGAAGTCCCCCGATTTTAGATTTCTTCCACAAACAAAATTTAGTATGTACTTGACACCAAAGCCCCGGCGATATCTTGCTAATCAAAGGGCTTGCCGCTATTATAGTTGAGGCGAGACAGGCGCAGAAAAAGGAGTTTAGAAACCACCAACATGCCAACGGTACGGGCGGGCGAACTTAATATTCATTATAAACTTTCCGGCCCGGCAGATGGGGAGCCGCTTATTTTTATTAGCGGGCTAGGGGCGGACTGGACTAACTGGCAACTTCAGCTTGCCGAGTTCGAGCAACATTACCTTTGTCTAGCCTTCGATAACCGGGATAGTGGCCTGAGCGACAACAGCCCTGACCACGAATATTCTATTCAGGATATGGCCCGTGATGTGGTTGAACTTAGCTATGCCCTCGGCCTGGATTACGCCCATGTCGTGGGTCACTCGATGGGCGGGGCTATCGCGCAGGAAATTGCGATTAATTTCCCCGAACGAGTTACCAGCCTGACTCTTGTGGCTACTTTCTCGCGTCTTGGAGCGTTAGGGCTGGAAATCTTGCGTGAGGTCGGCCCGCTTAATACTTTGGCCCAAAATGGCTTTGTCGCCGACCTGATAGCACCCTTTGCGGTAAACCTGAAAATTTTTAACGACCAGCTTTTTGTGCGGTTACTGCGGGAACAGGGCGGGCGCGGCCCCTTTAATACTCCTACCGAAGGCTATAAACGTCAGCTTCGAGCGATTATGAGCCACGATACCACCCCGGAACGGTTGGGCTTTATTTCGGCCCCTACCCTGGCAATTGCGGGCGAAAAGGATTTAGTAACCCCCAATAGTGGTATGCTCAAAATTGCCCAGATCATTCCCGGTTGCCAACTCTACACCTTCCCCGACACCGGGCATGCCCCCCACGTTGAGCATACCGCCGAATTTAACCAGCTATTGCTGGCCCACCTAACCGCCCACCCGGCTTTCACCACCAATCAAGGGGCTAAGGGTTAGGAAAAGTCGAAGGTTAAAAAGGAGAACTATTTCATGAGTCAGGCGACGGCGGCCCATCATCCCAAAGTTCGGCGGCTGGAAGATAAACCCCTTGTTAGCGGGGAAGGCCAATATGTAGATGACCTAAAATTTTCCCGCCCGCCCCTGCATATGTCAGTGGTGCGCTCGGTCTATGCCCACGCTCGGATTACAAAAATAGATACTAGCGCGGCTTCAGCGATGCCGGGAGTGGTGGGGGTCTACACGGCGGCGGACTTTGTGGGCAAATTTGCTCCTTTTAGCTGGTTTCCGGCCCAGAATATCCGACCTGCTAGCCGCTATCCTCTGGCGGTGGATAAAGTGCGGTTTGTAGGCGACCCCATAGCGGTAGTGCTGGCGGAGGATAAATATACCGCCCGTGATGCGCTGGATTTGGTTGAAATCGAATATGAGCCGCTACCAGTATCACCCAACCTGGAAGCTGGGTTAGCCGATAATGCGTCTCTGTTATATGAAGAAAACGGCACGAATATTGGCTATAACACTCGCACTAAAGCGGGCGATATTGAGGCTGCCTTTGCTCAGGCCGCCCATATCATCCCGGTGAAACTGAATAACCAACGCCTCGCCCCTGTCTCTTTAGAGGCCCGTGCGCTGGTCGCCGATTATAATCCCGAACAGGATTTATTGACGGTCTGGATGTCCTCACAGGGGGTTTATCGTATCCGGGAGCAAGTCTGCGAGGTGCTGCGACTGCCCCTTGAAAAGGTGCGGGTGATTGCCCCTGATTGCGGTGGTGCTTTTGGCATCAAGGGACGGCTAATCAGCGAAGAATCGCTGGTTTGTCAGTTAGCCCTTGAGCTAAAACGCCCAGTGAAATGGGTGGAGGGTCGCAGCGAGAATCTGGTGGGGGCACCACAGGGTCGGGGTCAGTTGCACGAGTTGGAACTGGCGGTGGATGCGGACGGGAGATTGCTGGGCTTGCGGGGGCGGATTCTGGCTGACCTCGGCGCGTTCCTGATTGGCATCAACACCTTTATGGCGGCCCGGAGTGCGATGATGTTGCCAGGGGTCTATAATCTGCCTGCGATTGATATTGAGGTAGTAGGAGTGCTAACCAACAAAGTTCCTATCTTTTCCTACCGGGGGGCGGGCCGTCCCGAACCAGCCTATTCCATCGAAAGGTTAATTGAGGCGGCGGCTCATAAACTCGGCCTTGACCCGGCAGAGATGCGGCGGCGCAATTTTATCCCGCCCGATATTTTTCCCTATAAAACCTTAACGAATTTGGTTTACGATAGCGGGAATTACCCGGTAATGCTGGAAAAGGCTCTGGCGGCGGCGGATTACACGGGTTGGCGTAAAAAGCAGGTTGAGCAACCCGAACGCTGTTTGGGGATTGGGATTGGGGCTTTTGTGGAAGTGGCGGCGGGACCAGTGACGGTAGCAACTCCCGGCCTACCCCCCGGCGAAAATATGCAGGCGCACCTTTCTCCTGAAGGAAAAATCGAGCTGATTAGTGGGGTAACTACCAATGGGCAGAGCCATATGACTTCTCAGGCGTTTATTGTGGCGGGGCAGTTTGGCCTGAAAAGCGAAGATATTACAGTGCGGATGGGCGACACTAACCTGCCTGTCTATGGGGTTGGCACTTTTGGCAGTCGTAATACCGCGTTGGCGGGGAGTGCCGCCTTGCTAACCAGCCAAAGTTTGCGGGAGAAAATTATCGCGGCGGCGGCTGACCTGTTGGAAGCAGCTCCCGTTGACCTGGAAATCGTGGATGGCGGGGTGCAGATTAAAGGTCTGCCTACCCGTCGCCTCAGTTTTGAGGAGATTGGAGCGGCAACGGGCGGACTAAGTGCCACCGGGAACTTTAACCCGGACGGCGCAACTTATCCTAGCGGGGCTCACATTGCGGTGGTCGAAATTGACCGCGAAACCGGGGATATCAAGATTTTGAAATATGTGGCGGTGGACGATGCCGGGAAAATCCTGATGCCAACCCTGGCTGAGGGACAGGTGGCAGGGAGTCTGGCACAGGGTATCGCTCAGGCTTTGTACGAAGAAGTGGTCTATGATGAAAATGGTCAGCTTATCACCGGGACATTGATGGATTACGCCCTACCCACCGCCGATATGCTGCCCAATTATGAGAGCTATTTTCAGGAAACCCCTTCTCCCCTGAATCCGTTAGGGGCAAAAGGCATCGGCGAAAGTGGCTGTATCGGTGGCCCACCAGCGGTGGTCAATGCCGTGCTGGATGCCCTGCGCCATCAAGGAGTTGCGGCGGACGAATTAAATCTGGATATGCCGCTCCGCCCCGAAAAAATCTGGAAAGCTTTCAGGTAAATCTAATATCTAATATCTGGGAAATTATCCCCCCCTAAACTTTATAGGGAAGGGGGAACAAGAATTTTTTATGCTGACTCCTAACTTCTGACTCCTTGTTTGACTGAACTCTTTCCAAATGATACTATCTCAAACACCGTATCATAAAAAAGAACCAAGAACTAGCTTTTTGCCGATTGCAAAACCTCTTTCCAAAAGCAGCATTAGTTAATAAAAGAGAAAAACTTATGGCTACTAACCTACCCTGGTATAAGACCGCCACTATCTACGAAGTACACGTTAAATGCTTTTTCGATAGCTCCAACGACGGGATTGGGGATTTCGAGGGATTGCGCCAAAAGCTGGATTATTTTCAGGATTTGGGGATTGATTGTATCTGGTTGCTGCCCTTTTACAAATCGCCCTTGCGGGATGATGGTTATGACATTTCGGATTACACCGAAATTAACCCCCAATATGGCAACTTGAGCCAGTTCAAAGCTTTTCTGGAAGAGGCTCACCAGCGCAATATCAAGGTTATAACCGACCTGGTGCTAAACCATACTTCCGACCAGCACCACTGGTTTCAGGAAGCCCGAAAAGACCCGCACTCGCCCAAACGGGATTATTATGTCTGGAGCGATACCGACCAGAAATATCAGGGAGCGCGGATAATCTTTACTGACACCGAGAAAAGCAACTGGACGTGGGACGAAGAAGCCCAGGCATATTTCTGGCATCGTTTTTTCTCTCACCAGCCCGACCTTAACTTTGATAATCTTGCTGTCCACGATGAAATGATCGCGATTGTCAAATACTGGATGGATATGGGGATTGATGGCTTTCGGTTGGATGCGGTGCCCTACCTTTACGAGCGGGAAGGTACTAACTGTGAAAACTTGCCCGAAACTCATGAATTTTTGAAAAAAGTTCGCCATGAAGTAGAAACTAATTATCCCGGCAAGATATTGCTGGCGGAGGCTAATCAATGGCCGCTGGATGTGCGTCCCTATTTTGGTGACGATGATGAATGCCAGATGGCTTTTAACTTCCCCCTGATGCCCCGCCTGTACATGTCTCTGAAACTTGAGGATAGCACCCCGATTGTGGAGATTGTGCGCCAACTACCCGAAATTCCGGCGAGCTGTCAGTGGGGTATTTTCCTGCGTAACCACGACGAACTGACGCTGGAAATGGTGACGGACGAGGAACGGGCTTATATGTACCGTGAGTACGCCCCCGACCCCCGCCATAAAATAAACGTGGGAATTCGCCGCCGCCTTGCCCCTTTGCTGGATAATAGCCGCCGCCGGATTGAACTTCTCAATAGCTTACTTTTTAGCTTACCCGGCACGCCAATTCTCTACTATGGTGACGAAATCGGGATGGGCGATAATGTAAATCTGAAAGACCGCGACGGAGTACGCACTCCCATGCAGTGGAACGGCGGCTTTAACGCTGGGTTTTCTCAGGCTGACCCTGCCGACCTGTATTATCCCTTGATAGACGACCCGGTTTTTACCTATAAAGGGATAAATGTCGAAGCCCAGCAAAGCTCTCCTTCTTCACTTTATAACTGGATGAAGGGTATGATAAAAATACGCAAGGAAAACCCGGTCTTTGGGGCGGGAACCTGTGAATTTCTAACTTCCAGCAATAGCAAGATACTGGCCTATATTCGTAGCTTTGAGGATAATAATATACTGGTGGTGAACAATTTATCCAGCTATGTGCAACCGTGTGAGTTGGATTTAAGCCAGTATCAGGGCCGCACTCCCCATGAACTGTTGGGCAATGGAGCTTTTCCAGCAATTGGCGATTCGCCCTATTTCCTATCAGTTGGCCCCCACGATTATTATTGGTTCAAGTTATAGCTCACCTTCTTTGCTCAATTAGGTAAGGTGAGTATTACTATTGAAAAGCTGGATTTATTGCTGGATACGGAGGTAATAATGCGAAAGATTGTAGTAGCAGAGTTTGTGTCGTTGGACAACGTCATCCAAGCCCCCGGTGGCGCAGAAGAAGATACTGATGGCGGCTTTACTCAGGGCGGGTGGACATGGCCGTTCTGGCACGACGACATTGGCGCGCACTTCTTTGAGGCAATGGGCCAAAGTGACGCACTGCTGCTGGGTCGCAAAACATGGCAGATTCACGGTGGGGCCTTTGAACCAATGCCAGCCGGTGACGTTTTTGGCGACTTAATGAATACCATGCCTAAATACGTGGTTTCTACAACCCTGACAACAGCCTCGGCTTGGCGCAACTCAACCTTGATTAGTGGCAATGTGGTTGAGGAAGTACGCGCCTTAAAAGCCCAGCCCGGTAAGAATATCGTCATGGATGGCAGTAGTGTGCTGGTTCATACCTTGATCGAGAACGATTTGGTTGACGAATACAGCTTGCATGTTTATCCGATTGTGCTCGGCAGTGGCAAGAAGCTTTTTCCTGACGGGCCGCGCCTTAATCTGAGCCTGATTGAGGCCAAGCCACTTCCATCAGGCGTTGTGTTTATGCGCTACGCCCGCACATGAATCAAAGCGCATGTGTGATAAACGGCAAGGGCTGAAGTTTTCAGCGTTCACCGTTCCTGGTTGTTTTTGCATGTTGAGTTATAGCTGAAAAAAGTTCCGGGCGGTGTGGGTAGTGGCCTGGGCTACCTCCTCCGCCAATTTTCGCATAGACCTTGCCACTGTTTCTAGCACATGGGGCAGGAAAGCGGGTTCGTTACGCCCATCTTTAGGTTTAGGCACAAGGTCACGCGGGGTCAGAAAAGGGGCATCGGTTTCCAGCATCAGCTTATCCAACGGAATCCGTTTAACCAGTTCGCGCAGGTGCAAGCCCCGCCGCTCATCACATATCCAGCCCGTAATCCCGATATAAAGCCCCATCGCAAGATAGCTATCAAGTTCTTCACCTGTCCCGGTAAAACAATGTACTACTGCCGGGGGTAGCGAACCCTTATATTTTTCCAGGATTTCGATAAGGCGAAAATGAGCGTCCCGTTCATGCAAAAAGAGCGGCATTTGTAGTTCACAAGCCAATTCAACCTGGGCTTCAAACCACTTATCCTGCACCGGGCGGGGCGAAAAATCTCGATTATAATCCAGTCCACATTCGCCAATCGCTACAACTTCTGAATTATGGGCTAATTCCTTGAGAGTTTTAATAGTTTCGGCATCGCCTTGGCGGGCGTTATGGGGATGTACCCCGGCGGTAGAATAAAAAACTTTGGGGTAACGTTTGGCTAGTTGTAGGACGGTTTGGCTACTTTTCAGGTTAGTGCCCGTCAGCACCATTACCCTAACACCCGCCCCAATCGCCCGTTTTATAACCTCGTCACGATCATGGTCAAAGGAGCGGTGGTCAAGATTTACCCCAATATCAATCAGTTCCAGTGGTGTTGACATCAATTTTCTCTACTCGATAGTTTCAAAACCAAATTTAGCTTAGTTGGTTATACTATAACATAAGGGTTGCTGTCAACTTTATTATTTACAGATTTCCATTTAACTCTATCATCTCCCTGTCCCTTTTTGAGTTAAAGGCAAATCCTAACTTACGGGCGAAATCCATTACGCCCCGATTTTCAGTCTGAAGAATGGCTTGCCAGGAATTCAGGTCGTGTTTTTTGCCAAACGCGCTTAGCTCAAAAACAATGGCACTACCTATCCCTTGCTGCTGAAAATCATCCCGCACCACCAACCCTACTTCTACCGGGAGCGCATCCGCCAAGCGATTAACTTCCCCAATACCAATAACCTGTTCCTGACCATCAATTTCCACTATCGCCAGCATCGCCACCACCAGTTGGGGATTAGCTATCCAGAGCTTTAAAGTTTTTTCAAGAGCCGCTTCGGGGGTTTGTTTCGGAAAAGGGGTCATAAAACGGAGAAAGAGACTTTCTCTGGACAAATGAACTAACAAATCAGCTACTAGCTCCAGGTCGCTTTCCCTGAGTGGCCTCACCTGAAAAGCTTGCCCCTGTTTGGTAAAGTGTAGATTGATATTATCGCTTAATTCATTTTGATATTTTTTGGTCAGCATACTATCCTCTGCTTTCGCTAAAAGCGAACTAGCCACCGAGTTATTTCTGAACTTCTGCCGACACCTTTGGCGATTTGCTTTCCAGAGCTTCCAGCATAATCCGGGCTATCTCACTATAGCCGTAGGCGTTAGGATGAACCTTATCGCTACTCCAGAAATTTTCCTGACGAGGTTCAGGCTGATCCCAGGCTTCGGCATACTTAACGCCATAACTTAGAGCCAGTTGCCTGATAGTTCCATTTGCCTCCTGAGTTTGAAGCGACAATCTTTCCTTGACTTTGGCGGGTACTGGCAAGTAATAGAAATCGGGCAAAGTGCTAGTTATGACTGTTGCACCAGACGCTACCAACTGCCTCAACATCTCAGCTATATTATTTTCAAAATTCCGGGGATTCCAGCCGCCCTTCAAAACATCGTTACCCCCGGCAATCACGCTTACCAAATCTGGCTTTAGTTCCAGAGCGAGGGCAAGCTGGGTAGCCCGGATTTCACTGAAGAGAAGGTCGCGCACCCCTAGATTGGTATAACGTAGCCCTGGATTCTGGGAAGCCAGCAGGTCATAAAACTGGTCTACCCAACCCAACCGCTCATAACCCGCTACCCTATCGCCAATCCCTTCAGTTAGACTGTCACCTATCGCCACATAATGCTGCCACATAATTTTTTACTCCTTTTTAAGACCGAACGGTCTGTTTTTAGTCAAAAGAAAAGCCATTCTAAAACCAGAGTAAAATCAGGCTCGAATGGCGGTTTCGATAAAAGCAATAATATGGTCAACGGCCCGGTGCATGTATACCTTATCACGGTAAAGTTTACTGAGCATTACCGCCCCTTCCAGAGTGCTAATCATAATCGTAGCGGTGGCATCCGGGTCAACCCCAGGCCGGATTTCGCCCTTCTCAATACCATCCCGGACGGTGCGAGTAATCAAGCGATACCAGCGATCCATGGCTTTTTTAGCTCTGTCGCGCAAGGCTGGTTGGGCATCATCACTCTCGATAGCAGTGTTGAGAACTGGACAACCACCGGGTAAAGGTGGCGCATCAATTAAACTCCGAAAAACTCCCACAATTGCCACTAGCCGCTCTACCGAATGGGTTTCCTTTTCAAGGGCCAACCGATAGCGTTCCGTTATAAGCCCAACGGCATAATCGAAGGCTTCCAGGGCCAGTTCTTCCTTGCTGGCAAAATGGTTATAGATACCACCCTTTTCCAGCCCCGTAGTCCGCATAATATCAGATAAGGACGAGCCAAAATAACCCTGTAGGCTGAAAAGCTGAGCCGCCTTGTCTAAAATCATCTCTCTGGTTTGGTCGCCTTTTGCCATTTTCTTTCTCCTGAATTTTTCAGACCGCTCGGTCTGTTATTGCAAGAATACCAATATTGCCAAAAATTGTCAAGGTCTAACATCTAATATCTAAAATTGAAAATCACAAACCACCCCCTATCCCCCATCCCCTTTTCAGAATTTCCCGTAACCAACGGGTGGCATTAATCGTTAGTGTTATGTAGAGCTAAAGCTAATCTAAAATCCAAACAAAGGTCAAAGGTCTAAAGTTTAAGGTCGAAACCTTTTTGACTTTTGATTTTTGACTTTTGACCTCAAACTGAAAGCTGAGAGCTGACGGCTGAGAGCTTCTTAACGACTGGACAACCGAATGTGCGCTTTTGACCCGCCCCGCAAGCGGCTAAACCTGTTTGTTATCTTTTGTCTGATGGCGATACTTTTGCTAAACCCTGCCGTTAGTCAGGCCCGTTTTTCGGCCAATTATGCTGATATTCCCCAACCGATTGCCCCGCCGGATTTCTTTGGAATAGTAGGACGTGACCCCTGGTACGATTTTAATACCGACCCTAAAAATCCCAACCAGCCTAACCGGGCTTTCCAGGAGAATATGGCCCAGCAGTTACAGTGGATGGGAGCAAAGTGGGTCAGAATTGAGTTTCACGCTGACCCGAAAGGTGGTGTGCGGGGCGGCTTGCTGGATTTTGCCAAATACGACTCCTTTATTAATGATATAGCTCCAAAATATGGCCTGAAAATTCTGGCATTGGTGGGCTCAGGCACAACGCTTGGGATAAACCCCGACGACCAGAACCTGAATTACGCCCATCTAAATGACCAGCCCGACCAAGAAGACGGCTCTAACCCCTTTATTCGTTTTTTCGCCAACCGCCTGAAAGAGATTAGCGACCACTATGGCGATAATATTGCCGCGTTTGAACTGTTAAATGAACCCAACAACTGGGGTGGCATCAAGGCTAACCCCGAAAATCTGGGAATATTAACCACCCTGGCCTATGACCAGGTTAAGCCCGACCATCCCAATGTAAAACTAATTTTGGGGGCAACGGCTGCGACAGGCGATCCTTACCTAGACCACGTGGGTTACCTGACCAATATTTATAATTCAAAGGGAGTGCTGGCGTTTAAGGCCCGTACCAATCATGTGGGTGAGAATCCTTTTCCATTTGATGGGGTGGCCTGGCATCCTTATTTTGTTAGCCCCTGGGACTCGCTTTATACCGCCGACCAGGCTATTGCGGTTATGCGGCGGGCGGGCGATGTTTATAACAAACTCTGGATTACCGAAACGGGGGTTTGGGGAGCGTTTAATAACCAGAACTGTACCACTGGAGCGACCAACAAAGCCGACGATGCTCAGGCTTATTATTTGAGGGTAATTTATCAGGAGGCCGCCAAACGACAACAGGATATTGCGGCGGTGTTCTGGTTTAAATATGAGGATTTTTACGACAATGGGCAGGTACAGCCGTTCGGGTTAGTGCATCTGTCGGCTAACCGCGATAATTATAGCCCCTATCCCGGCAAAATAGTGCGCTACAAACCCGCCTATCTCAGTTATCAGCAATTAGCCTTGCCACCACTACCCACCGTAAAAGCCACCGCCCCCACCGCCCCCAACTCGGCTTCCACGCGTTATTTCCCCGAAACCGAACATAATCTGGCAGGGCCCTTCCTGAAATATTGGCAGGAAAACGGCGGGCTGGATTTATTTGGCTATCCCCTGACCGACCCCTACCCTGAAATTAACCAGAACGATGGCAAAACTTATATCGTGCAGTGGTTTGAACGGGAACGCTTTGAATATCATCCTGAATTTGCCGGGACAAAGTACGAGGTTTTGTTAGGATTGTTAGGTAACGAATTGACCTCTGGGCTATGCAAAAGTTTCAAACGGGCGGTACGAATTCCTGCGCCGCCCAACTCTGACCCTAAAAAACCCGCACCTCCGCCCGACCGTTACTATTTCAATGAAACAGGTCATAACTTATTAGGCACGTTCAAAGCTTATTGGGATAAAAAAGGTGGATTAGCTATCTTTGGTTATCCCATCAGCGAGGAATTTGGCGAGGCCAACCCGGAGGATGGCAAGTTCTATGTGGTGCAATATTTCGAGCGAGCGCGTTTTGAATTGCACCCCGAAAGTAAGGGCACTGATTATGAGGTGCAACTTGGTTTATTCGGCAAACAAGCCTTGAAATCGCGCTCTTGGTTATAACGCCCTGGTTTGGGCAACCCGCCCTTACCCCTTATTCGGTTAGCTCCTGTCCGGCTACCCAAAAGAAAGGCACCGCCGTCGCCACCAGCGAACCTTTTTCGTGCATCATCTGATATTCGGTGCTAACTGGCACGCCCGCCCCCATCCCGCTAATCTGCGGCCCGGTCATAATCCATTGAAAACCTTGCATTACCAGGAATTCCATAATTTTCTGGGTGTTAGCCGCACTGGCCTTATCAAAGGCCTCGTCTAAAGCTAAAAGGCGGGGACAACCGGGGGCGGCGACACTATCGTAAAGAGCCGCCAGAGCCGCAAAAAGTGGCACATAGAGCGCGAAAAGTTGTTCTGCCCCGCTCCGACTACTAAGCGAGCGGTCAGTCAGGCGTTGGCGAGTGCCACCCTGGGGGGTAACAAAAATGGAGAAATGGAACCACTCCCGGTAATCAAAAACCTGAATCAGGGCTTCCATAAAGTTAAGGCCGGGCTCCTCTTTCTGGCGCAAGCGTAAATTTTCGATTTCGCGCCGGAAAGCGTCCATCAGAAGTTGTTTTTCTTCTTCGGTAAGGCTACGGGCGGCTTTGCGAAGGAGACGCTGCTGGCGGGCAATCTGACTGCCCAACCCGTTAACAAAGGTGGCTTCCTCGGCAGGTTTCCAGTCCAGGGTATAATGTTCGCCCACCATTGGCAGATTATTCAACAGCCGATTGATTTTCTGAACCCATTCTTCCGTTTGCCCGATATGGTAACGAATCGCCTCCGCCATCTCTTGCAAAAGAAAATCCTCAAAAAGGGCGCGTTCTTCGTTACCCAGCAGGGTCTTTTGAATATCAATCTGGTAGGCCAACATTTCTAAAAGGGCGGGGGGCTCGACCCGTTCCTCCACCACAAAAGTAATGCGCCCCTCGGCTTCCATTTCGGGGCCATATTCCGCCAGGGTAGAGCGTTCTTGATGAAACTCTATATTCAATTGATTAAAAGCGCGGCTACAGTCGGCCTCAAGCTGTTCCTCATCCGGCAGGGGCTGGTTGCCGAGCAAACGTTGGGCTACTTTGGTAAAATCCTCACGCTCTGCCAGTAGGCGAATATCGGTTAGGCGCGGCACGGGGTAGGCCGCTAAACGTAGGTTAAGGGCGGTTTGAGCAGCAGCCCGTTGTTGCTGGTTTTGCTGCCAAAACTGTTCGGCTTGCGCCAGATTTTCGGCAAAATTGCGGACACGCTCCTCGACCCGCGCCTGTTCGCCGTAAGCATCGGTGCGGGCTGGGGGCAACTCCTTACGACGCTGGCGGAGTTGGGTCAGCCGTTCAAGCGAGTCCTGCACTCCCGCCTGAGCCATTATCCCCTCCAACTCCAACCGCTCGGCCTCAACCTGGGTATAACGAGCCTGAGTTTCGGTATAAAGCTGGGTCGCCAGTTGCTCGTTTTTCAGGGCGTTTTCCAGGTCAGCCTGATTCTCGTGGTATTGCAACCAGAGGTCGGTCTGGCTTTGCAGGCGTTGCCCAAGCAAAGTACACTCAGTTTTCAACTCACGAGTAGCCTCCAACAAACTTCGTAGGCGGCGCAAATCGCTATCAGCCCCCGGAATGTCAGCACTTTCTTGTAATAAACGGCTGGAAAGGGAGGTGAGTTGTTGGCGGGCTTCACGGGCGCGAGTTTGATATTCAATTAAAACTTTCTCGGCGAGGTTGCGGGCTATTTCAAGCCGCTCACGTTCGGCTTCGGCCCGGAAAACCCCTTCCGCCCGGACTAATTCGGTCAGGCTAGTTTGCTCGGTAACGAGTTGTTTCTGCTGGGACTGATTCTGTTCAAGCTGTTGCTCAAGCCGCCCTAAATCCTGACTGGCTTGCTCAAGGCGGCTCTGCAAAGTGTCGAGTTCCTGGCGGCGCAAGCGGCGGCGGTTGGCAGTACCAATAAACCCGATAGCGGCCCCCGTCCCAGCCTGCCCTGCCAGCAACCCTTGCCGCCACTCCCCATTTTCCGCCAGGTTAGCCAGACTGGACAAATTTCCGCGTGAAACCGCCCCCAGCAACTTTTCGACGGTACTTTGCCAGCCAATTTGCTCCACCGCTTGAGCATCAAAAACAAGCCAATCGGTCAGAGTTGGCCCACTTTGCGATTGGAAATTATCAGGCTGTAACCAACAGTCGCTTAACCCCTCACTTTGTAATAGATTAGCCGCCGCCTGTTGCTGCTCAGGCCGAATAACCAGCGCGTCCAGCAGCCCGGAGTCTTCCAGCATCCGCTCTATCGCCCCGGCCTGTTGCTGCTCTATTGTCGGACTAAAATCGATCAAGGCATAAAGTGGGTAGGCCGTTATTCCAGCCTGAGTTAAACGCTCACGGGCTTGCTGGCGACGGGCGGAACGAGCGGGAGTCAGGTCGGGTTCGTTTTGTTTTTGCTGATATAATTTTTCAAGTTCATTCAACTGGCCTTGCTGAACCCCTTTGGTCTGGAAAAGCCGCCCCTGTTCGTCCCGCAACCGAGTGGCGGAGCGTTCTAGCTCATGGGCAAAGTTCTGAGCCACTTCCTGATATTGCGAAAAGCTCTCGTGCAAAACGGTTCGGACTACCTCCGCCAACCGATATTCGGGCAACTCCGCCACCCACTCACTTTCGCGGTAAAGTTGGCGCAAGCGGGCCGCTAGATACTCGCGCTCGGTTACAACGGCGGCCTGAGCGGTGTCACGACTCTGGCGGGCGGCATCATAGTCACTTAGTTTTTCGGTTTCGCGCTCACGGGCGTTTTTTTCCTGGGTGGCGGCCTGTTCACGCTGCTGGTGTAGTTCCTCAAGTTGGCGCAAACGGGCAAGGCGTTCCTCGCTGGAAATTCCCGCCAGACTCGCTATTCCCGGCGGAATAATTGGGCGGGTGGGATTATCAAGGTTGAATGACTCAAGCTGCCGCCCGACCTCTTGCAATTGGGACTGAGCCAGCAACCAGCCCGCCTGTTCCGCTGCCAGCCTTTGCAACCGCTCTACCGTTCCCAAAACTTCGCGATGTTGCTGCTGCCAGCTACTCCGCAAGCGTTCCTGACGGGCGCGGGCTTGAGTCAGGGTAGTTCGGGCTCTGGCAAGCTGCTCTTTTTGCAATTCTAATTGAGTACGGGCCTTTTGGGCAGTATCGCGCACCTGGGCCAACCGCTCGGCGATTTGCAAACCTTCGCTGCTTTCCAGAGCGGCAATTTGACCTTCGACCTGTTGCTCCTCAATGGTCAGTTCCTCGTAACGGGCACGGGCGGCCTCAAGCTCAGCCTCCGCCCCCTTCAGATTCTTGTTTAATAGCGTAACCTGACCCAACGCACTGATTTCGCTTTGCCGCGCCCGCCAGAAAACCAGAGCCGAGCGACGGGCATTGGCAAAGGCCAGCTTTTGGGAGGCCGTATCCAGCCGGGAGGTAGACTCCTGAGCATCTTGTAAACGTTCTAATTGGCTTTGAATATTATCTATACGCTCAATTGTGCCAGTGACGCGCCGGGTGGTATCTTCGGGAATTTTGCGTAAGGATTGCTTAAGATAGGTGTGAACATTGGTCAGATTTAGCTCACTGCCCAGGTTAGGTCGCCGCAAAACCACCAGCATGCTCATAATATTCTGGAACTCGCGCACCTCCTCAATGCCAAACAGATAACGGGCCACCCGCTCCTGATATTCGGTAACGGTTTCGCAGACCTGCCCGTGTTCGCCCAACATGCGTTTGAAGCCGGGATGGTCGAGCGCGACGGCCTTCGAGTCAACCAGATGTAATTCATGCCCAAAGCGCGTGCCATCCGTCACCACAAAACGCAAAGCCCGCAAGGCTGGTGAGAGGTTTTTGTTACCCGCCAGACTCAGGCCAATCGTCAGCCAGCGTGCCCGTTCGCGCTCCTGACTTTCGCCTTCCAGCCACATCTGGCGCAAATCGGGGGCAAAGGGCGGCTCTTGAGGATTTAGCCATTCAAATTCCAGGGCAATATAGGTGGTGCGACGTTCGTGGCTATAGGCGGTGGAGGACTCGCCCCCCAGCACATAATATTCCATTTTACGTTCGCGCCCACCGAAGGTATCCAGTCGGTTGGGCCGGAAATCGCCATCCAGAGCCAGAGGCAGAGCCGCCGCCAGGACGCTGGATTTCCCACTGGCATTTTCACCCGCCAGAAAGAGGCGACCATGCGCGACCTCAAACTCCTGCAAGCCATACAGCCAATAATTGCATAGGATAATTCGGCGCAAACGATAGCCCACCGTACCCCCGGCCTGAACCTGAAGGGCATCTATCGCCGCCGCCAGCCGAGTATCCTCATCATCCTCGAAGCGGCTTGCCAGAGTGTCAAAAATATTTAGCTGCAACTTATCGGTCAAATTCGGCACTCCTATTTTTTCTTGAGACGCTCAACCTCGGCGACGGGTATAAGCCAAACCCGCCCCGAACGCTCGGCTTTAAGTCGCCCAGCCTTAATCCAGCTTAAAATAGTTACGTCGTTAACGTTTAAGATTCGACTGGCTTGCACCGTATTGTAACCTTTAACCTCGTCGCCGTTCAAGTTTTCGCCAAAATTTAACTGCTCGGCGGGGGGCGCGACTTCGGGGGTTACTTCCTCCTCATCCTCGCGGCTATAGCCTACCGCAAAACGGGCGGCGGCGGGCAATATCAGCACATAGCCGTTGCGGTCTGGGCCACGCATAAACCCAGCTTGCCGCATTTTGGCGTAAATCTCCCGCTTTAACATTTCAAAACCAGTCTGGCGGGCGGTGCTACCCCAACGGTCGCCATCCCGTTCGCGCACCTGCAACAAAAGTTGGGCCACTTCCCCCTCGGCAATAAAAATACAACCCTCTTGGGCCAAGCCACGCTGGTCGGGTCGCCATTCACCCGCCGCGACCTTCTGGCGGATAGCATCACAGCAAAGTAAAGCCGCCTGGTCAACCGCCGCTTGCAGGTTCAACAGCATCACCGGGCTGGCAGCCGAGCCACTGGCCCGCATAATCGAAGCATATTCCCGGCGCAAGTCCAGTTGCCAGCCAAAAATCTCGCCAAGTTCGGAGCGGAAATAGGCGGCGTGCTCTTCCAGAGCGGCAAAAGCGGCTGGGTCATCGTAGCGCAAAAGCTGGGGGCCAAGTAACAAAGCTCGCCACGCTCTAACTTTTGGCTCAAGTTGTTCGGCTCCCGGCAAACGGGTCGGCTGGAGTAGCTGGGGATTACCATCCAGAACCTGCCCGGCAGCCTGTACTTTTATTAAATCGAAGGCCGAAATCAGCGAGCGGGTTACTTCGGTAAACTCCCAGAGGGCATCTTCCTGCCCGGATTTATTCACCCAATCCTCCGTGCTACCATCCTGCAACTGAAGTGCGCCAAGCGTGTGCAAGATTTTCAGGGCGCGTTGCAAACTATAGCGGTCATCCTGCTTGCGAAAATCCAGGGCAGCCACATGCGGGGCAAGTTTGCCACCGCCGGACTGTTCTTCTAACCGCTCGGCTAGTTGCGACATCAGGAATTGCTGTTCATTACCACGCCCCGCTTGCTGGCGACTCTCGGCATACCAGAGTGTCCAGCAGAAACAGGCGAAATCACGCGGTTTTTGCAAAGTGTTGAAAACATAGCCGGGAATAAAGGTGGAGGGGGCGCGTACCAGCCGAATAACGCCGGAAGTACGCCGGATACGCCATTCGGTGTGGCGGTCATGCCAGTTTTGCAAGGCGGCATACTGGTTGTTTATCAAGCGATAGAGGTTGGGCAAATTGCTGCGGGTAACTAGCTCCCTTTCTAGTAAAGCAACATGCGCTTGGCTAAGGGCTTCGGTCAGGGGGTTAATCCGGCTGGCCCGTTGGCGGGGAGAGCGAGGGGGAAGGTTTTCCGACTCCAGTTCTTCGCTACTCATTTTTCGACCCTCTCCAGCCGATAGCGCGGCATTAATAAACTGCCATCGGGGGCTCGCAAAAGGCCATAGCGTTTTTCGCGAGGGTTAACCAGTTGGATAAAAGAACCATCGGGGGCGCGATAACGGAATTTAGTATCACGCAGACAGCCGCGCACCACCAGCAAAAGGGCATTACGGTCTGCCGGACTTGCCAGCCAAACTTCGCCGACCTCTAGCGAACCTGTTGCAAAAAGCGCGGCAAAGCGGGCGCGTTCGGCCTCCCGTTCACGGGTACGTTGTTCTATCAGGGCTTGTTGGGCGGCCCGGTTATCGCTAATTGCCAATTCGGGGGTGCGGTCAAAACGCGCCCGCCCGATTACCCGTAAAATCGGCTTGACTGTCGCAAGTTCATCCCAGGAAGATTTTAAACCAGTGCTGGAAGTGGGCGAGGTCAGACTTTCGGGGAAATGAGCGGGCTGACCAAAGCCAAAAGCTAAAAGGGTGAGTTGAGAAGTTTCTTCGGGGTTGACGGCCTCCATCATCCGGCGGGCCAATGCATCCAAGTCGGCGGCATAACTGGCATTAGGACGAGCGGCGGTGGCAAACTGCTCGGCCCGTCGTACCACCTTCTCCACCTCAACCGCCGCAGCCCGCCGAAACTTATCGGCATTTTCCCCAACCGAAAACCAGGTTGTCAGAGCCTGTATCTGTCGTCCGGCCTCTTGCAATAATTGTGGGAAAGGACGGCGATATTCATCCTCCAGGGTGGGGGGTTCCAGGTAGTCGGCAATCGCTTCCACCAGAATTTGGGTTTGCCCGCCCGCTAACCAACCTGCCATCAATTCGCGAAAAGAAAGGCTGTAATTAGCTAAAGCTTGCCCGAAATTGGTGACGTATTCCACCACCGCCCGTTTGTAGCTCTGAAAAGATTCCAGGCTGGCACGGGGGCGATGTCCAGCACTGCTCATATTCGCCAAATATTGGGCCGCTTCCTGAGCCATCGTGGTAAACAGCTCAAAAGCCCGCCGCCATTCCTCGGCAATTTCTAGCCGATTCGGCGCGTTCAATTCCGAATTTGGGGTTAGCCAGAGGTTGATTTTTTCCAGCATTTCCCACAGGCGGGGCAAGTCTCCTTGCCGTAAAGCCCCCAGCGTGCCACCTACCCGCCGTTGTTGTTCCAGGAAGGTTTCAACCGCAATCGCTAAAGGGGTCGCCTGATAAAGTAAAGCGGGTGCGCGGAAACTCTGAATTGAGGTATGACGACTGGCATCGTAGGTCGTAATCAGGTTGCCCCAATCCTCCAGAGCTTTCAGGTCGGTCTGGCATTTTTCCTGAGTGTAATGGGGATCGTATTCCTGGCGCACCGCTTCCCAGATTTCCAGGGCAGTTAGTTGGTACTTATAGATTTCACGATGGCGACTCAAAAAGACGCGCATGATGGTGCGATACCAGGCTACCCGCTCGTGGGCTATTAAGTAATTGAAAATAGGGATTTTGTCGGTGAGACCAAAACCAAACTCAACTTCACTTGAGTTTGGCTTACTATTTTCGTTGTTGGGTGGTTCTATTTCGATTTCCATTTCCCAAAGTTATGATTAAATGTAAGTGGTCACGGGATTTGTCATGCTGAAGCGAAAAATCTCGGCCTTATCAACAAGACCCTTCGTAGGTTCAGTACCGCGACAAGGAAAAACTGTCACCCCTCACCCTGGCCCTCTCCCTTTGAAAGGGAGAGGGAACGTGACAATATCTACTTGTTGAGGTATTCAGTAGTCTGTAATACAAGTCTTTACCTACATGTTTAGTGTATGTTGAGTTCAAAAATAGCAATTCTATAACCACAAGATTTATGTTACAGTCTATTCAGGGTGACAAGCGGTGAACGCTTATGAAAGATTAACAAACCGGGAAAGTTTTTGCAAGTTACGCCCGGTGGTGAGGTAATGACCAATCTACCAAAGGCCCTACCGGGACAATTTTGGTGGGGTTAATGAGTTCGTGCGTCATATAATAATGGCGTTTTATGTGGTCAAAGTTAACGGTCTCGCCAATCCCATAAGATTGGTAGAGGTCGCGGGCATAACCCCACAGGTTAGGATAATCAATCAACCGCCGCAGGTTACACTTGAAATGGCCTACATAAACCGCATCAAAACGCGCCAACGTGGTGAAAAGCCGAATATCGGCCTCAGTCAATTGGTCGCCAAACAAATAACGGTGCGTGGCAAGGCGTTCTTCCAGTTCATCCAGGCGAGCAAAAAGGGCAGTTACTGCTGCTTCGTAGGGGGCCTGAGTAGTGGCAAAACCAGCCTTATACACCCCGTTGTTAACATCGTGATAAATATTATTATTGAGGGCATCTATCTCCGGGCGAAGCTCTACAGGATAAAGGTCGGGAGCGGCGGGGCGGTGGAAGGCGGTAAATTGGGTTTCCATATCAATCGTGAGGTCAGGGTAGTTATTGCTCACCAAGCGGCCTGTTACTCTATCCCACAAACAGGGGACGGTAAAACGCCCGGTAAAATCGGGGCGGGTACGATAATATGCTTCGGATAGAAACTGAAAGCCATTCACCGGGTCGGGGCCATGTCCTGGGCCTTCCCGAAAAGCCCACCCGCGCTCATCGCGTACCGGGTCAACCACCGAGAGCGAAATGACTTCTTCCAAACCAAGCAACTTACGCACAATAATACTGCGGTGAGCCCAGGGACAAGCCAAAGATACATATAAATGGTAACGTCCCGGTTCGGCCTTAAAGCCAGAGGAGCCATCTGCCGTAACCCGGTCACGGATACTATATTCCCCCCGTTCAAACTTACCTGTAGCATCAGAGGGGGGGGTCATTTGTTCGCTTATGCTCATTGGTTATACTCCTGATATTATTTTTAAGGGTTCACCCCGCTTGTCACCCTGATCTTGAGAAGGGTATTGCTCATAACATTGAGATTCTTCGGCTTCGCCTCACGCCCCTTTGGGGTGTGACAATCCCCTAAACTGTTGTAATTATTTTACTGTAGCTAATTCGGCGATTGGCTGATTCTGGTGAGTTTTGATACTGTCCCACACCTCGCTCATTAGTCCAGCCATTACCACTGTGCGCCCAGTAGCCTGTTCAATATCAGCGGGGGTCAAATTATCCAGAAACCGCCCGCCATAACCTTTTTTATCCAACATTACCTGTGGCAAAAATAGCACCTCACCCAAATCATGCCCGGTTCGCTCGAATTCAAGTAGAGCCTCGCGCACATCTCCGCCCGTGAGCAGACCCGCCACCGTTACAGTCGGGCCAAGCGCGGTATTAGCTACCGTCAGCAGGTTCAAGTTCAAGCCTTCTATCTGATTCAGCCGCTCAATAATCGGCAGAAATGTGGGGGTAATGAGTTTGGCGGTGACAAGCGTGGCCCGTAGTGGACTAGACAGGGCGGCGGGCAGCTTCTTCTCGGTTTTTTTCCAATCTTCCAGGAAACGGCGGACTAACCCCACCCCATTTTCAATCTGGTCGAACTCCTGATAATGAGCCTTGCCCGGCACTTCCTGTCCACATAGCAAATAAAACTCGTCTGAAAGATAGACCAGCGGTGTTCCTTTTTCTTTCCTGAAACGCTTCTGCCAGGAATGGGTCACTTCTATTATTTTTTCAGCCTCCGCCGGGGTAAATGTCCGCATAGGCATCTGGGGGACGCTATCAAAGCCGCGCCCGTGTGCCGCCCCATTACGCCGTCTGTCACCATCATAACCATCGCCACCTGCCAGACCCACCGGGACAACCGCGATAGTCTGCACCGCCGGATATAAGGCCGCTAAATCGTTGACGGTTTTTTCCAGTTCCACCCCATCATTAACCGTCGGCACAAGTACAATCTGGGTATGCACCTGAATATTACCCGTCTCAAGCCGCTTTATCTGCTCAATTATGTCCGGAGCGGTGGAGTTCCCCAGCAGGCGGCGGCGCAACTGTAAGTCGGTGCTATGAACCGAAACATAGAGTGGAGTCAGGCGTTGCTCGATAATTCGCCCCCAATCCTCATCTTTCAGATTGGTCATGGTCACAAAGCCGCCATACATAAAGGAGTAACGATAATCATCGTCCTTGATATAGAGGCTGGAACGAAAACCTTTGGGGGTGCGATAGACAAAACAGAATGGGCAATCGTTATTACATACCCGAATACCATCGAAGGTTGGCTCGGCAAACTCAAGACCTACTGGTTCGCCCGCCACGTTTTTGAGGCGTAACTCTAACAGCTTGCCATCGCGTTCTACCTCTAATTTCAGGCGGTCTTCGGCAGTACCAAACTGATAATCAATCATATCGCGCACTGGCTGCCCGTTAATCGTCAATAAACGGTCAGCGGGCTTTACCCCGGCCTTATCTGCCGCCGAGCCAGGAGCTACCGAAATTATTTTGTCACGACCCTTTTTTTTATTACCCGAATGTAGACTTGAAATATCCAAACTTACTTTTACCTTATATACTTTGACACAGTTAAGGGCGGTTCGCGAACCGCCCCTACGAATTCCTATATTTATGTTCCCCCTTCCTTCACAGAGAAGGGGGTTAGGGGGTTACGTTAACTAGAATCCCGTTCCCGTAATTAGCCGGGAAATATCCTGCCAGGTAAAGGCCACCATCATGGTTAGCAGGAGCATCATTCCGGCAAAATGTACCAGCCCTTCTTTTTCGGAAGGAACGCGGCGACGGAAAACTAACTCAATTAGCACAAACACAAGTCGTCCACCATCAAGGGCGGGTAAGGGCAGGATGTTGATAATACCCAGGTTCACCGACAACAAAGCCATCAGCGAAAGAGTTCCAACCAGACCGCCATTTTCCACTACGGTGTTAGTGATTTGGGCCATCCCAACCGGGCCAGCAAAACTCTCAAAACCAACCGAGCCATTGACCAGAGCCTCAATACTGCGGGGTATCAGGGTAATGGCATAAGTGGTCTGATTCCAGGCTTCAGTTACCCAATCCAATGGGCCGAGGTCTTTGTGGGTAAAACGATTGATTAACAAACCGTCCAGCACCGTTTCGGCACGGGGTGAGCGGTCTTCCGCCGCAACATTATCGGTCAGGTTGGCAAAGATAGTAGCGGTTTTTTCGGTTTTAGTCTTAGCGTCCAGGAAGGTTAGCGTAACCTGTTTATTCTGGTTCGCTTGCATAATATTCCGATATTCGACCTCTGAGCCGATTTTCTGACCGTTGACCGTTAGAATAACCGAGTCGTTAGCCATACCCTGTTGGGCTGCTTCCGAGCCTTTGTAGACCCACCCGGCATAGAGTTTCAGGGGCATCGCAACGACCTGGGTAGTGGTTTTGCCATCTACCACGCGCTGTACCGTCACATCTACACTGATTTTATCGGTAGTTTTGAAATAACCCAGGAATTGGATAATGTCAGTAACGGGCTTGCCGTCCAACGCCAGCACCACATCATCTTTCCGCAAACCGAGCGAGGTGTTACCATCAGCCAATTTAAGCTGCTGGAAATAGTTGCCCATTGTGAAACCAACCGGGCCTTCGCCTTCGGGGGGAGTGCGACGGGGCTGAATGCTACGGGTGAAAACCTGATCACCGCGCTTGATGGTAAATTCCTGTAATTGGCTTTTCTTGAGTTGAGTTTCAATCGAAACGTCACGGGTAGAAGTTACGGTGTTGCCGTTGATGGCTACAATCAGGTCGCCCACCTGCAAACCCGCCACTGCTGCCGGGGAGCTTGGTTCAACCCTGGTCAGCACCACCGGGCCATTAGGGACATCCTTACCGCCAGTTGCCAGCAGCAAATATAGCACGAAAGCCAGCACCAGATTCATAAAAGGCCCGGCAGCTAACACAATCATCCGTTGCCAGGGCGGCTTAGCCCCAAAACTGTTAGGGTCGGTGCTATCGCCGTTTTCGCCCTCAATCCGCACAAAACCACCGATTGGCAGGAGGTTGATAGACCACTCCATGCCATCTTTCATCTTTTTCGACCAGACTTTGGGCGGGAAACCAATCCCGAATTCGTGGACTTTCATCCCGAATAAACGGGCCGTTAAGAAGTGGCCCATCTCATGGATGGTAACCATTACCAGCAATATCGGAATAAACCATAACCAGCTCATGCATTTACCTCTAAAATATATTTATTAAAACGAATTTATCGCTTGCTTCTCAGAAAACAGAATCGCCGTTTGCCGCGCCCAACTGTCGGCCTCCGCAATCGCCTCCAGAGTTGGATGCGCGACATTAGTATGGGCGTTCAAAGTACGTTCCACCAACTCGGCAATGCCCAGATAGCTAATTCGCCGTTCGTGGAACAGCCGCACCGCTTCCTCATCCGCCGCCGCCAACACGGTTGGATAAGTTCCACCCTGCTCACCAGCTTCATAGGCCAGACGCAAGGCCGGGAAACGGTCAGTATCCGGCAGTTCAAAGGTCAGTTCGCGCAACTTGGTAAAGTCCAGCCTGGGATACTCATTAGACAGACGTTCCGGGTAGCCCAGCGCGTATTGAATCGGCAGACGCATATCGGGTGTTCCCAATTGGGCCTTAATCGAGCCATCGAGAAACTCCACCATACTATGGATGATGCTCTGGGCGTGAACCACCACATCAATTTTAGCGTAAGGTAGGCCAAAAAGCCAGTGTGCTTCTATTACCTCTAATCCCTTGTTAAACAAAGTTGCCGAGTCAATGGTAATTTTTGGCCCCATATTCCAGTTGGGGTGCTTCATGGCCTGTTCAACCGTAACATTCGCCATCTGCTCTTTGCTAAAGCTACGGAACGGCCCCCCCGAAGCGGTTAGAATCAGGCGACCTACTTTATCGTTAGCCTCGGCCCAATTTTCGTCGCCGCCGGGAGTAATAAAACTTTCACCCCGCAAACTCTGCCAGATAGCACTATGTTCGCTGTCAATCGGGCGAATCTGGCTGCCACTGGCTTTAGCCTGAGCTGTAACTAATTCCCCCGCCATCACCAGAACTTCTTTGTTAGCCAGGGCTACTTCCTTGCCAGCCTTCAGAGCCGCCAGAGTGGGGGCAAAGCCATGTTGCCCACTGGTCGCCACTACTACCACATCCACCTCTGGGTCAGTCGCCAGAGCTACCAGACCTTCCGCCCCATAAACATACTCAGGTTGGGGGTTAAAGCGCATTGTTTCCAGCAATTTGCCAGTTCCGGGCCGACTTAGCCCCACCCGGAGCGGCTTAAAGCGGGCAATTTGTTGGGCCAGGGCTTCACTATGCTTACTGGCGGCGATACTAACCAGTTGAAATTTATCTGGGTGTAGCCCTATTACGTCCAGCGTTTGCTGCCCAATAGACCCGGTGCAACCCAGCAAGGCGATTCGTTTGGTCATAGTTTGTGCTCTACCTGTCCTCAGATGCTATCTTTATTTGGGTAGATTTCCCCTTTTAATTTCACTTTTATCATCTGAATTATACCAGATAGCGCAAATCGGTAGCGATGAAAGTAACGAGTAACGAGTAATGAGTAACGAGTTAGAAAATTAGCTAACGGCTGACAGCTAGCTGCTTTTCTAAAAACGATTTTAGCAAAGTCGCGCAGGAATTATCAGGATAGAAATAGGGTAATTTGTCCAGAATTTGGCAGAATAAACTATAAAAACCCAAAAAGTTCCTATAATTGATAAATTCAACTTGACGAAATGGTTATTGAGCGTACAATAAAAAGAGAGATTCCTGAGTTGCTAGTTCTTTTGAATTTAACTCAGAAGACCGTTGGGGCAGATACCCTCTCTAAACCATTTACCAACAAACTAACCTTTAACCAGTTTTTTGATTTAAATATTGTGCGAATAGTAGGCATAAGTGAATTGTTGAAACGGGCGCAGGAGTACATCGGGCCAAACCCGGCCTGGGAAAATATTCTGGCGGAAGAACGGCGGGGCGTTTTAACCATGCACGAATATGTTGTGCCATATGGTCTGGAGCAATGGCAGGGTTATTATGCGCCCTGGGCCAGAGTTAGCCCGGTGGATGATGGGCACAGCCTGTTTGTGTTAGCCTATTTTCGCGATAACAAAAAGTGGCAAGAGCTGGAGGTAACTGGTCATCTGGAGGAGTGTTTGCAGGGTATCAAAGAAAATGTTTATGGGGCGTTTTTCAGCTAAAAGTTAAAGAAAGGAACGAGGGCGTGAAAATTATCGTCAATATTGAGGGAACAAAGGACGACTTGAAGACCATTCTGCAAATTTTACGTGACAATATGGACTACGCCAACCCTGAAGATATTTTCCGAATCTATATGCAGGACGATGTGCCAGGGGGTACGGTTATTGAGGAACGCTACGATGAGAATGATAATTTAATCGAGCGACGCAGACACTAAGTAGAGAAAAGACATAGGCCATGCGGGTAATCAAGCGTTACAACAATCGCAAGCTCTATGATACCAAAACCCGAAACTACATTACGCTCGAAGTGGTAGCTCAGCTAGTAGCGGCGGGTGAGGAAATAAAGGTGGTTGATAATGACACCGAGGAAGATTTAACGACGGTCATTCTCAGCCAGCTTTTGCTTGAGCGCGAACGGGAACAACGCTTTTTACCAAGTGGAATGTTAAGCCAGCTTTTACGGGCGGGCGGACAGACCGGGCGGCGTATCAGCAGTACCCTTACCCGCCCTTTTAATCTACCGATTGCCCAGCTTTTGGAGCATGAAATCGAGCGCAGTTTCAAATTCTGGCTGGATTTAGCCCAGGAGCGGGAGGAAGAAGTGCTAAAGTTGCTAGAACGCTTGATTGAGCAACGCCGTCGTTCGCGCCATATTCCTGACGATAAACCGCCCCGCCACCAACCTACTAACCGCCTGGATAATTTTGAAGAAATGTCCGACGAATAAACCGTGATTATAGATGCCCACACCCACATTTTCTCCCCTGAACTAATCGCCCTTCGCACCGAACTATGCCAGAGCGAGCAACATTTTGGCGAGTGTTACGCCTCCCCTAAAGCTAAAATGGCAACCGCCCCTGAACTGATTGCCGCGATGGATGCCGCCGGAGTTGACCGGGCGGTAGTGACGGGTTATGCCTTTGCCAGTGGCGAATATTGCCACATCTCCAACGATTATATAATTCAGGCAGTTAAGGATTATCCTGACCGCTTTATCGGGCTGGCGGCAGTACAGCCTTTGGAGGGCGACCAAGCGGTGTATGAGGCCGAACGCTGTTTTGCGGCGGGGTTGCGCGGCCTGGGGGAACTAACCGCCGATGGGCAGGGCTTCGACCCCACCGACCCCCGCCTATTTCAGGATTTGGCAACACTGGTGCAACAACATAAAGGGGTGCTGATGCTACACGCCAGCGAGCCAGTAGGCCATCTTTACCCCGGTAAAGGCCAAACTACCCCTGAAAAAGTGTTAGAATTAGCCCAGAATTTTGGCGATTGCCAGATTATCGCGGCGCATTGGGGTGGGGGCTTGCCTTTCTACGAATTGATGCCAGAGGTAGCTGCCAGCCTCAAAAATCTGTATTATGATACTGCCGCTACCAGTTATCTTTATCGTTTCGGGATATTCCGGGCGGTTTGTGATATTGCCGGAGTAAATAAAATTCTGTGGGCCAGTGATTGGCCTTTGTTGGGACAGGCCCGCTTGCTAAAGAGGGTTCGCGAGGAAAGCCTTCTAACCGAACCAGAACTTGAGCAGGTTTTGGGTGGGAATGCTGCCCGATTGTTCGAGTTGTGAGATAACCATAATGAAAATATTAAGGCTTTATTGGCTCCTGGGCATCTATATAGTTGGTTACGGCTTAATTTTATTGGTAATAACTCTCCTTTTTTCGGTTTTGCTAAATTTTTGGCAATTGAGGGCCGAAACCAATACTTATGTCTGGCTTGGCTTTGGTTACATTTTTTACCCGCCTTCTTTATTTGTGGCTTATCGTTTATACTTTGGGGCGATCCAACCAGACCGAACGACAAGTTTTTTGGCGGTAATAAGTAGTGGCCTTGCATTTGGTTTAGCCTTTTTACTACTGAGTTTATTGCAATTTGAGTGGAATAGCCGAACTGAGATTGATGTTACCACGTTGGACAAAACTACCAGAATTGAAATCGTAGCCATTTGGGGTGACCCAATTAAAACTATCTATTCACCAACTAGAATCAAAGCTATTCAGGATTATTTAAAAACTAGACAGGCTAATTGGAAATATCAGTTGAATGTGGGTGGGATTGGTGGAATTGGCTTGCTCTTCTTCTCTAACGATGAGGTTTTAAAGAATTTGTGGCTAGATAGATCCTCAAGTAAACTTACGCTTGATATGCATTATTACAAATACCTTAGCGAGGTTGAGTGGGGCGAATTGGAACAAATGTTAGATCTACCAGTTAAGAATAATTACCTGGCAAATAACAACTCTCCAAATATTACCTCATTTATTAGAGATGAGGGATTGGTCAAGATTTTACTATCGCTTACGCGACGGCGACTTTCGATTTGATATTCCAAACTTTGCAGCAAATCGTCAATCACTACATAAATGGTTATAATCCAGTTGGCACTCATAAATCTTCCATATTTCTTTTGGTTTGGTCAACCCAATTTTGTAAGATTTACTTTTGAAAATCAACTAACAATCAGGGTTAATGTTATGAGTCTGGTGGATGATAACAATTTAGAAACCAGTAAATCCCAATCTGCTTCTGTTGAGAAAAGGGGCAGACCACGCTGGCCTTTGCTGGCGGCGTTGGTAGTGTTTGGCGTGCTTTATGGCTTTTTGCCAGACGACCTGCGGATAGGGCCGAGCCTGTTAATCTGGCCGGTGATGATATTGTTGGTAATTGCTTTTTACTTCACTCACCGTCGCGGAATGCACCAGATAAACCATTATCTGGCTTTAGGGGCGGCGGCGGTAGTTACCTTACTACTCATTTCGAGTGTGATTCTATTAATTACCTTGTTGATAACGAAGAGAGAAAAAGCGGTTACCCTGTTAGGTAATGCCGCCATAATCTGGGTTACAAATGTGATAGTTTTTGCTACCTGGTATTGGCTGGTAGATGGTGGCGGGCCGCAAATGCGCCACAGCGACCACCACGAAACCTCTGACTTTTTGTTTCCCCAGATGGTGGCGGGTGGGCCGGGTGGCGCAAACTGGATGCCCAATTTTATTGATTATCTTTTTCTGGCCTTTAACACCAGTACCGCCTTTAGTCCCACCGATACCGCCGTTTTAAGCCGCCGTTGCAAACTCCTGATGATGGTTCAGGCTACTATGTCGCTGGTAGTAGTGGGAGTTTTAGCCGCCCGCGCCATCAACATTTTGTAGAAGTTTATCCTTCCAGGTGCAAACCTAGCCCCCTTCCCTAAAGTGGAAGGGGGAAATGCTTTCAACTCATGACTCGGCACTCGTTACTTTTTAGCGACAACCGACAACTGACCACCGATAACCGATTTACCTTTGAGTATATTGTCGCTGGTAGTATTCCTGGAACTCACCAGACTTGAGCGTCCGCCACCAACTTTCGTTCCGCATATACCATTCAACGGTCTGTCGCAGGGCTGATTCAAAGCTATAGGCGGGCTCCCAACCTAATTCGCGGATTTTGCTGGTATCCAGCGAATAACGACGGTCATGTCCAGCCCGGTCTTTGACGTAGGTAATAAGTTCCTTTGGCTTCTCGGTCAGTTCCAGCACCTTGTTGACAATCGTAATATTGGTGCGCTCGTTGCCGCCACCCACATTATAGGACTCGCCCAAAGTGCCTTTGTGGAGGGCGATGTCAATCCCGCTACAATGGTCAAGCACATAAATCCAGTCGCGAATTTGCATCCCATCGCCATACACTGGCAACGGAATATCGTCCAAAGCATTGGTAATGTGCAGGGGGATCAACTTTTCGGGATACTGGTAAGGGCCAAAGTTATTGCTGCCGCGTGTGATAATAACGGGCACGCCGTAAGTCACAAAATAAGCGTGAACCATCAACTCGCCACCTGCTTTGCTGGCACTATAGGGGCTGCGAGTTTCAAAGCGGTCAGTTTCTTTGGACGAACCTTCCGCTACATGCCCATAAACCTCGTCGGTAGAAACTTGCACAAACCGCTCAATCCCAAACTTGCGGGCCGCTTCCAGCAACACAAAAGTGCCATAAACATCGGTCATAATAAACTGACCGGGTTGCTCAATAGAGCGGTCAACATGGCTCTCCGCCGCAAAGTTAAGCACATAATCACAGCCGCGCATGGCTTCATCAACCACCACCGCATCCGCAATATCACCCTTTACAAAGCTGTAGCGGTCTCCATAATCGTGTTCAACATCCGCCAGATTCGCTAGATTCCCGGCGTAGGTCAACTTGTCCAGCACCACAATACTATAATCGGGGTATTTTGCCAGCATATAGCGCACAAAATTTGAACCAATAAAACCTGCGCCGCCCGTCACTAAAAGTTTCTTCATTCTGTTACTTTACTTCTCCTGTTTTAAAATTCCCCTTTCCAACTGGAACGGGGCTAGGTCGAGAAACCCTCACCCTACCCTCTCCCTTAAAAAGGGAGAGGTGAAATTGTTCCCCATTCTGTAGGGACACGATGCATCGTGTCCGGGGGCTAGGGGGTTAGGTCGTCTATAACACTCCCACCCGGCTATTATCGCCCAGCAGCAGTTTGTGGGCCTTTGGTTTGATAGGCGATTTCTCCACCACCACGTTCCGACCAATCAAGCTATCCTCAATTCTGCCGGGAATATCTAAAATCTGACTGTTTTCCAGAATAATGCTATGTTCAATTTCACTGTCAGTGACCACACAATGGTGATTAATCGAGGTAAACGGCCCAACATAGCTATTCACAATCCGGCAACCTTCGCCAATTATGACCGGGCCGCGCACCACACTGTTAATAATTTCTGCGCCCGTCTCAATCACCACTTTGCCATCAATCCGGCTATCTTTGTCCACAAAACCACGCTGGGCCGGCTCAAGGCGGTCAAGAATCAGGCGATTGACTTCCAGCATGTCGGCCTGTTTCCCGGTGTCCACCCACCAACCCTTAACGATATAAGATTTTACATTAAATTCGTTAGTGACAAGGTACTGAATAGCGTCAGTGATTTCGAGCTCATTGCGCCAGCTTGGGCGAATGGCGTTAACCGCCGCGAAAATGTTGCTATCAAACATGTAAATGCCCACTAGAGCAAGATTGCTGGGGGGTTCGGGGGGTTTCTCAACCAGACGGGTTACGCGGTCACCATTCAGAACGGCAACCCCATAGCTCTGGGGGTTTGGCACGGCTTTGAGCAAAATCTGGCAGTTACTATCGCTATTCTGAAATTCTTCGACCAGGGGGCGAATACTTTCCTCAATCATATTATCGCCCAGGTACATTACAAACCGCTCATTGCCAAGATAATCCTGAGCAATTTTTACCGCGTGAGCCAGACCCAAAGGGGCTTCTTGTGGAATATAACTAACCTTAATGCCCCAGCGTTCGCCATTGCCAACCGCCGCCATCACCTCCGCCGCCGTGTCGCCCACCACAATCCCGATTTCGCGAATCCCGGCTTCAATCAGGGTTTCGATAGCATAAAAAAGGACGGGCTTGTTAGCCACTGGCACAAGTTGTTTGGCACTGGTATAGGTCAGGGGGCGTAGGCGAGTTCCCTTGCCACCGCTCAGGATAAGTCCCTTCACGCCGTTGGTTCTCCTTTCAAAATAGGTGTTAGGTATTAGCAAATTATCTAAAATCGAATATCTAAAATCAGGGGGTTATTGTAGGAGACTGCTTCGTCAGCCGATTTATCGCAGGACAGAGCCTGCTCCTACAAATTTCTTTCCAACCACCGACAACCGCTAACATAAACGGGCCGCACAACCATTTTGTTGCACAGCCCATTATACTACAGCCTTTTGGGAATAAGAGGCGTGTTTTGCTGAGGTTAAGAATTACCCAAATGAATCAATTCTCATCCCAAAGCGCGACGGCAGATTGGGGCGAGCCGTAACCCGTTGGGTCAAGCAGGTGCGAGCCTTCGTGGGCGGTGCTATTGACCTGAGTAGAAACGGTATAAGCCTCCATTAATTCAGGCGGATAGGGCTTCAGTAAAGGCAAAATTTGGGCGGGCTCAGTCAGGTGCGGGTCAAGCCAGGCTTCCTCTAACTCTCGCGGCAGAATAACCGCCATCCGTTCATGTAAAGGTCTTATTAATTCGTTAGCTTCGGTAGTGACAATAGTGTAAGTTTTAAGCTCTTTACCATCCGGGCCGCGCCACACATCATATAATCCCGCCAGCGCAAAAAGCTGGGGATTGCCATCCAGGCTTTTCAGCCGAACATGATAAGGAATTTTTTCTTTAGAACCCACTGGCTTATTCCACTCATAAAAACCAGTCGCCGGAACCAGACAACGCTGGCTACGCAGGGGCTTGCGATAGGCGGGTTTATCCTCAATCCCTTCGACACGGGCGTTGATGGTGGAGTAGTTGGCTTTGGGCTCTTTAGACCAGGAGGGGATTAAACCCCATTGCATCATTTCCAGTTGGCGTTCTTCCCGGCCTAAAATTATCGGGATAGATTGGGTTGGGGCAATGTTAAAACGCGGCTGAAACCCCGCCGCAACCGGGCTGGGGGTGGCACTAAAGCGGGCCGCAATTATTGGCCCGGTGGCCTGTAAAGCATATCTTCCACACATAGAAAACTCCTTTTAACGGTTGTCAGTAGGCAGTTGTTGGTTGTCGGAAAGAAATTTGTAGGGTAGACCAGTGTGTATACCTGAACCTGTTTCCCTTCCTCGTAGGGACACGATGCATCGTGTCCCTACAGGGGTTAGGTTTGTTCCCTATTCTAACTCCTGACTCCTGGTTTCTGACTTCTATCACCCTTTCAGAAACGGTTTCGAGGCTTCATCCAGGCGAGCAACTTCCTCTGCGCTCAATCGCCAGCCTAAAGCTCCAGCGTTTTGTTCGGCCTGTTTCTGGTTTTTCGCGCCGGGAATCGGGATAACCAGTTCATCCTTGCACATCAACCAATTAAGGGCGACCTGAGAAGGGGTTTTGCCCTTTTCCTGAGCAACTGCCTTTACCTGAGTTACCAGCGACTGAAGCTCCACTGAGCCACCACCTCGAAAAGCACCCCTAAAACGGCGCAGGCCCTCAACTTTTTGGGCGTTAGCCCCGGTATATTTACCAGTCAAAACGCCTTGCGCCAACGGGCTATAGGCAATTACCGCCACGTTTAGCTCCCGGCAGGTCTGCAACACCCCGTTAGATTCGGGCTTGCGGTGCGCCAAATTATAAAGTATCTGGTTAGAGGCCAACGGCACACCATAGCCCGCCAAGAAGGTGTGAGCTTTGCGAGTCTGGGCAGCGTTGTAATTGCTGACCCCTACCGCTTTCACTTTTCCCGCTTTTACCACCCTAACCAGAGCTTTCATCAAATCTTCTTGTTTTATCAAACTGTAAGGCCAATGAATCTGATACAAATCCAGTTGGTCTAACCCTAACCGAAATAGCGATCTATCCAATGCTTTTTCCAGTTCAGCCGCGTTCAGGCGCAATGGCAATGGGGCGAATTTGGAGGCTATCACTACCTTTGAGTTATAATATTTCAGGAGTTGGCCTACTATCCGTTCCGACTCGCCCTTGCCATAAATCTCGGCAGTATCAAAGAAATTAATTCCGGCGGCAAGGCTGGTTTTGAAGGCTTCATCAATATCGTAACGAGTAAAACTCTTGCCATATTGCCACATACCCTGGTCGCCCCAGGCCCAGGTGCCAATCCCAATACTGGAAACCTCGATTTTGGATGCTCCCAGAAATCGTTTATCTTTCAATTCTATTTCAGCCATATTTTTCCATTCTTATCTATCTATATTTTTGGATTAAAGTGTCAAGCGGTTGTCAGTTGTCAGTAAAAAGTAACTAGTTAAGAATTATTCCCCCTTCCTTGCTAGGGAAGGGGGTTGGGGGGTTAGGTTTATTCTGACTCCTTCATTATACCAGTATTGTTAAACCAGAATTCAGGTAGTCAACCTTATAGCTTAGTCAACCAAAAAGTGAGCTAAGCCCAAGTCAAATTCAACCATTGAATTAGTACCATTTTGGGCTAAACTGATTGCAAATAATATGCCACCCTTGCATAATTAGGTTATAATTAGAAAATGTGGCACTTTGCAGAAAGAGCATGGCTTTTTGTGTTTTAAGGGGTTATTACCGTCAATTAGTCAGGTCAGGTGGAAAGGCTATTATTTATTATGTTAACTTTACCCAAACGAAACGATATAGATGAAAAAAATAAATGGAACCTCGAAAGCATCTATCCAACCGATGCTGCCTGGGAAGCCGATTTTGTTTCGATTAACGAGAAGTTACCCGGTCTAGAAGCTTTCAAAGATAAATTAGGCGAGTCGGGCAAGGCTCTTTTTTCGGGCTTGCAAATGTACGAAAAAATTATGATGAACCTGGAGCAGGTCTATGTTTACGCCAGCATGCGCCGCGACGAAGATAACACCAACGGCACTTATCAAGCTTTAGCTGACCGCGCTGCCAGCCTCTATTCTCAGGCGGCGGCCTCGGCCTCGTTTATCACTCCTGAAATTGTGGCAATCCCTGAAGACAAGTTAGCGAGCTTCTATCAGGATGAGCCCAGATTGGCCCACTACCGCTTTATGCTCGACCAGATTTTGCGGGAGAAACCTCATACCCGCTCGGCAGAGGTCGAAGAAGTGCTAGCCCAGGCTTATGAGGTTACTTCGGCCCCCGACCGCATTTTTAGTATGATGACCGATGCCGATTTCAAGTATGGCAATATTCTGGACGAAAACGAGCAGGAAGTAGAACTGACCAACGGGCGTTTTATCAACTTCCTCGAAAGTACCAACCGCCGAGTACGCAAAGATGCTTTTGAGGCCAAATACAAAGTCTACGGCAATTATAACAATACTTTGGCCTCAACTTATGCCGCTTCGGTCAAAGCTGATATTTTCCAGGCCCGTACCCATCACTACAAAAGCAGTCTGGAAGCCAAGTTAAAACCGCACAATATCCCCGAAGAAGTTTATACTAACCTGTTACAAGCAGTTGACCGCAACTTGCCCAGCTTACACCGCTACCTTAAACTACGTAAAGAGGTTTTGAGGCTGGACGAACTGCATATGTACGACCTCTATGTGCCCTTAGTCTCGGAGGCCAGCCGCAAAATTCCCTACAGCGAGGCAGTGGAAATCGTAACCGACGGTCTGGGTAAGTTAGGCCAGCAATATATCGCTGATATGACTAAAGGCATTAACTCGCGCTGGATTGACGTTTACGAAAGTACAGGCAAAACCAGTGGGGCTTATAGTAGCGGCTCTTACACCACCCAACCTTTTATCCTACTCAACCATCAGGATAACCTTTATAGTACCTATACCCTGGCACACGAGTTAGGCCACTCGATGCACAGCTTCTACACCAACAAAAATCAGCCCTATACCTATTCAAACTATAGTCTGTTTGTGGCGGAGGTGGCTTCTATTACCAATGAGGCTCTTTTAACCGATTATTTGCTGGAAAATACTACTGACCGAGCGATGCGGATGTATCTGATTAACACTCAGCTTGAGCAGTACCGGGGCACTTTGTTCCGGCAGGTGTTGTTCGCCGAATTTGAGTACGAAGCCCACAAACGAGCCGAAGAAGGGCATTCGCTAACGCCGGAATTGCTTAACAACATCTACCGAAGCTTGATTGAGAAATACTATGGCCCGGTTTGTTTTATGGATGAGCAAATCGCCCTGGAATGGTCGCGGATTCCCCATTTCTATTCGTCGTTCTATGTTTATCAGTATGCAACGGGGATGTCAGCAGCCGTCTCTCTATCGCAGCAGATTATTCAGGAAGGGCAACCCGCCGTTGACCGTTACCTGAATTTCTTGCGAAGCGGTTCCAGCGATTATCCGGCCAATATCCTGAAAACGGCAGGGGTAGATATGACCACCCCCGAACCTGTGCAACAAGCCCTGGATTATTTTTCCAAGCTGTTGGACGAATTCGAGCAATTAGCCCTCGAACCTGTGGGGGTCTAAGTCATCTAACCGCCAAGTCCGATTACCTGTAGGGGTGGGTTTATAACCCACCCGCAAATGCGAAATATTATGTGTAGGGATGGGTTTATAACCCACCCGTGAATACGAAAGATTATTGGGTAGGGGCGTGGTTTGCCTGCCCCTCCTGTACTCAGGGGGGTAACCCGTCCGTAAAACCCGTTCTGGACAATAAAATGTCACTACCATCAAGACATTCTATTCGACTTAAAGACTACGATTAGTCCCAATTAGGGGCTTACTTTGTAACTATATGCACGGAAAATCGAGAATCTCTATTCGGTAAAATTGTGGAGTCTGAGATAGTATTAAGCCTCTTTGGAAAAATCGTACACGATTATTGGGAAAATTTGCCAAATCATTACCGCAACGTGGAATTGGATTTGTTCATTATAATGCCCAACCATATACACGGCATTGTGGTATTGAATAACGATAATCCTGTAAAGAATAATTCTGAGGATAAGCTACATGGGTTAGCCGAAGTTATGCGGGGATTCAAAACCTTTTCGGCCCGTCAGATTAATCAGCAACGAAATACACCCGGTAACGCGGTTTGGCAACGTGGTTATTACGACCACATCATTCGTGGCGAAGAATCGTTGCAGAAGATTAGAGATTATATCGAAAGTAATCCTTTAAAGTGGGAATTCGATAGAGACAATCCAGATTTTATTACGGGTGGGTTGTAAACCCCAACGGGCGGGTTTGAAACCCGCCCCTACAATGGGTTATATTGCGGGTGGGTTGTAAACCCACCCCTACACAAAACAACATCTTACAGGGACTTTGGGACTACATATGACAGCCGTAGCAGGCCCCACAAAGGCCACATCAAACAACAGTTCTGGAAACCGAGTAGCCGGCTTTTTCAAGGTAAAAGGCGGGGAGGGTATTGGGCTTGCCCTGCTTTCGGGGGCAATGATTGCGGTTGAATCTGGCTACTGGATGGGCGGAAACGGTCTGGACGCGCTGGTATTCGGGCAATATGGCTCAGGAGTGTTACCCTGGCTATTAATGACGAAGGGCGTGTTGGCCTTTATTGCTCTGACCCTTTATGGCTACTGGCTAAACCGAGTAAATCGGGGCGTGCTGCTGGCAACCACCAGTTTCACCGTAGTAATCGGCTTATTACTCGCTCGTTTTGTAATCGAAGTTAGCCCCAGTGGGCCAATCTACTTTGTAATCTGGCCCTTAGCCTACGTCATCCCCGACCTACTGGTAATGCAAACCTGGTCATTGGCCCGGCAGGTCTTTGATAGCCGTCAAGCCAAACGGCTCTTTCCTCTGATTACGGCGGGTGATACCGTTGGGATTGTTATCGGTAACTTCCTGACCCCGGTAGCAATCAACCTTGTAGGTGGCTCAAAAAATCTGATGCTGGTGTGGGCCGCTCTAACCCTGGTGGCCTATTTTCTGATGCGCCCCTTGCGGCTAAAGATAGACAGTCAGAACAAACGGGTCATGCGCAAAACCCGTGATGACGAGCGCAACCAGAGCCTATGGGAAAGCCTCAAGCTAGGTTTTACTATCATTCGCTACTACAAAATGCTGGGCTTGCTGGCGATTACCACCGCCACCAGTGCCTTGCTTTATTATGCCCTGTGGCTACCCTATATTGACGTATCCAAAAAGAATTACACCAATGCGGACAAATTGGCCTCCTTTTTCGGGGTAGTTTCGGGCGGCGCAACCCTGGCGGCTTTTGTATTAAGCCTGTTTGTAGTAAACCGCCTGTTCACTCGCTTTGGGGTACGCAACTTTGTGATGGTTACTTCCACCGTCAATGCTTTGGGCTTTATTCTGATTTTTGTAACAAATATCGCTTTTCTTCCAGTGGTAGCCTTCCGCTTTATCCAACTGGTTTCGATGCAAGCCTTTACCACCAGTGCCACCCAGACTCTCTATAATCTGGTTCCGCCCGAACCCCGCGACATTGGCTCAAGCTTTAATCAGGCCGTCAGCCGCCAGATTGGGATAATCCTGGCGGGCATAATGGTGTTGCTACCTACCGCTCATATCGTGGATATAAAGGTAATCGTGGTGGTGGCGGTGGTGCTATCGGGCTTTTATTTCTATACCACCCTGAAAATGCGTAGTCACTACCGCCCCTCGCTGGTACAACTCCTGAAAGAAGGCCAGCAGGATTTCTTCAGTTCGCAGGAAGACGAAGAAGCAGCCCTGTTTAGTCGCGGCAACAATAACGAAGCCCTCAGCATTGCCATCAACGGCCTGAAAGACCCCAGCGAGGGTACGCGCCGCCTTAGTGCCGAGGTGCTGGGCAAAATGGGAGTGGAAGAAGCAGTTGCCCCTCTGTTAAAAGTGGTGCTGACCGACCAATCTGCCGAAGTACGCCGCACCTGTATTGTGGCCCTTAGCCAGCTAAATTCGCCCGACGCTTTTTCGACTATCGCCGAGGCTTTGGACGATGCCGACCCCAGCGTGCGAGCCCAGGCCGCTACCGCCCTCCGCACCAGCAACGCCGCCCTTGACCCGATTAGTATCTATTTCCTGCGTAAAGCTCTGGCGGACAAAAGCCCGGTGGTGCGGCGCGAAGCGGTTCTGACGATGAGTGCTTTTGGCTATCAAAAGGAAGCCCTCTTTGTGCTGTGGGAAATGGGCCGCGATTCCGACCCACTGGTAAGGGCCGAGGCTGCTACTGGCTATGGCGAAATTGGCGATACGGGCGAGCAGGTTTTGACGATGGAGGTCATTTATCTGCTCAAGGATTTCGATGCAAATGTCCGTCGAAACGCCGCCGTAGGGTTGGGCAACCTTAGTGAGGTCAAAGTGCTAACCTCGCTGATTCTGGCTCTGGACGACGAAAGCCCCTTTGTGCGGGAAGCCGCCGCCCACTCTCTGGCCTATCATCGTCAGGAGTCTACTCCCCTGATGGTCAACTACCTGACCGGGAACGCCACCGAACGCGGACAGATTGAAGCCTTGCACGCCCTGACTTTAGCCCGGTTAGAGGAGATAAAAAGCCAGAAGAGTTATAACTATGAGGCGGTCAAGGAAAGTCAGGCGGCGGCGGATGCTTCTAACGGGAAAATGGGCAAACAGGCGGCAGAACAAATTGTCAACGATAGTGTGCTGAATGCCTCTAACGAGCAACGCCTCCTTGAATATGGCAAACGCCAGCTAAGTAGCGCGACCCGGATGGTGGAGTATCTGCGCTGTCTGAATTTGCTGGATATGAGCCCGAATGCCTGGCAATCCAAAAGTGGTCGGCCCAAACGTGACCCCGCTAAC
>Ga0123339_10000313_pt1 | contig 39806 bp, 38 predicted proteins | sample lystaG_FD_89956 | JGI IMG/M metagenome (GOLD analysis project Ga0123339, IMG submission 89956) | Glacier valley bacterial and archeal communities from Borup Fiord, Nunavut, Canada, to study Microbial Dark Matter (Phase II) -... | ecosystem: Environmental > Aquatic > Freshwater > Ice > Glacier ...
CTTTACTTGCGGATCTTATTGAAAAATATGAACTTTGCAAAAAAGTAAATAATTCGAACAGCATTTAAAACTGACAAATCAAATGAAATCACAAGCAGTCAACTTTCACGGGTTACAATCAAATGTCTTTGAATTAGAGAAGACCTCGGCAAAGATGAACCTATCAGAAGTATTTACTGAAAGAAGTTTCGGAACCTATCTGAATGTATTTACTTTGTTTACGGCACATTTCAATGCTATCCCAAATTTCATTCATGAAATTGAGATCAGTTGTTTAAAAGCGAATAGCTGGTTTGCAGAGCATTACAAAAGCGAAATTAAAGACTGTTACTATTCTAAAATTTATCGCGATCAAACAAAAAAAGCAGAACTGGACGAAATGTTTTATTTTCTATACGAAGATTTAATAGTCAACTTTGAGGTAGAGAATTCGAAAGTCAGGTTTCTATTCAAAAAAACACATATTGACAAAATTGAGCTTATAAATCTTGAAATTAATAAATTCAAAAAAAGAAGAAAAAAGGGATTACCCGAAATCTCGCTTTTGGTAAATACCAGTAGTGGTATTGAAACCAAATCATTATTTATAACGAAGCCCAAATTAAGTATAGCAGATAATTACAATGACGATTTTAAAGAAATCCATCAAACCATCATTAAGAGACTTTCAAAGAACAATGATAAAGGCCTTGTTCTATTACATGGTAAAGCAGGAACAGGCAAAACCTCCTACATCCGTTATTTGATTTCAATGGTCAAAAAACAAGTGATATTCCTTCCCCCCAACATGGCAGGTGCGATCACCAATCCTGATTTGATTTCAATATTAATTGATAATCCGAACAGCATTTTTGTAATCGAAGATGCTGAAAACATTGTGGTTGACAGGGAAAAGAATGGTAGTTCGCCTGTTTCGGCATTGCTTAATATATCTGATGGGTTGCTGTCCGACTGTTTAAATATTCAGATCGTTTGTTCTTTCAATACAGATATTTCAAAAATCGACAATGCTTTAATGAGAAAGGGAAGATTGGTAGCAAAATATGAATTCAAAGAACTTGAACTTGAAAAAGCACGAGCACTATCCACAAAGTTAGGCTTCAAAAGCATCATTAATTCACCGATGACTTTAACTGCCATTTATAATCAGGAGGAAAAAGATTTTCAACAATCCAGGAAGCATAACACAATTGGGTTTAATGGATAGGATAAAGCTTTTCAGCAATCAGGAATAAGAAAACAATATGTATTGTTCCCATTTTGGTAATTGATATCAAATAGGCGTTTTTACAAATAGGACCGTAGGATTCGTAGGAAACGTAGGAAATGAAATCCATTTCCTACGTTTCCTACGTTCCTATTTCGATTTTTGACATTTTCACCTTTTTAAAAACTACTGACGAATGTTGCCATCAATTTTCATAATTGATACATGAATAAGATTGAAGGAGAGGTTGTTGACCCGGTTACTATAGTTGAGGGGCAAAAGTAAGGTTAAAAAAACGACACCTCCGGGTATGATTTTGGGAAAATACCTCCCTATAAACAGTGAAATATTTCCATTTTGGTAATTGATACCAAATATGCGTTTTTACAAATAGTATCGTCGCAAGTGTCGCAAGTGTAGGATCATTGACAATACCACTTGCGACACTTACTACACTTGCGACGGTACTATTTCGATTTTTCACTTAAAGTACATTTTCACGAATTAAAAACGAATTTGACGAATAGGGTTCAAGGTCCACCTTCTCACCTTCTTATTTTCTTATTTTCTCATCTTCTCAAGTATTCCCATTTTAATAATTGATATCAAATAGGCACTTTTGCGAATATTACTGTTGTAAGTATAGTAAGTGAGATGAGAAGATAAATAAGAAATAATAAATTGAGTTGCGCTGCACTATTGTCGTAGAGGCAATCCGTGTAATCCGCTTCAATCCGTATAATCTTAATAAATACATAAAAAAAGAGGAGAACTTTCGTACTCCTCTTTTTAGTGGGCGATGACGGATTCGAACCGCCGACCCTCTGGGTGTAAACCAGATGCTCTGAACCAGCTGAGCTAATCGCCCGATTGTGTTATTGTGAACGCGCTTTGTTTTTAAAAGCGTTGCAAAGATAGACCCATTTCTGAAATATGCAAACAAAATATTCAAATAATCTCATAAAATTTCAGCCACTACAAAAGTACTTCCACCTACAAACACCAGATCGTTTTTGCCTGCAATGTTAAGGGCGGCAGAAAGTGCCTGACGAACAGAGGGGTATGAGTTTCCCGTCAATCCAAATTTGGCAGCTTTGGCAGCAAGTTCTTCCGGTTGGGAGGCTCGTGGAATGTTGGCTTTGGTGAAATAATACTGTGCCTTGGTAGGGAGAAGCGATAAAACTTCATTCTGATCTTTGTCGTTGACCATGCCAATAACGAAATGCAGCTTCTCAAAGGCTGTCTGATGGATTTGTTCTACCACCAATTTGATGCCTGCCGGATTGTGGCCCGTATCGCATATCGTCAGGGGATTGTTCCCAATAATTTGCCAGCGACCCATCAGGCCTGTATTCTTGATCGTATTCATTAAACCCCTACGGATGACATCCTCCTGTAAATTCCATCCTTTTTCGTTTAGTACGTCAATTGTTTTAAGTACTGTTGGCACATTGAACCGTTGATAGATGCCCAGCAAATCCATCTTTAAATCGGGGTAAACAACTTTATCATGACTTCGTATGTTCAGGATTTGCTTGCCATCAATGGTCAGCATTCCATAAGTGGCTTCATAATATTGGTCTGCAAAAACAATAGGGGATTGTGTTTTAGATGCTATTTGTTCAAAAACAGCATTTGTTTCTGTAGCCGATTCCCCGATGACTACCGGAATAGTGGGTTTTATAATCCCTCCCTTTTCAGCAGCAATGAGTGGTAATGTATTGCCCAGCAAAGCTATATGATCGAAACTGATGTTGGTAATTACTGACACTTCCGGAGTGATGATATTGGTAGAATCCAACCGGCCACCCAACCCAACTTCAATTACAGCCACATCAACCTCCCTACTGCGGAAGTAATCAAAGGCCATAGAAACGGTCAGTTCAAAAAATGAAGGTTCCATCTTTTGGATCTCATTATTCGAAAGAAATGATTCGGTGAACTGAACCACCGCCTCTTCAGTAATCATTTCACCATTTACACGAATCCGTTCCCTGAAATCTTTTAAATGTGGCGAAGTATAAAGCCCTGTTTTATAGCCGGCTTCTTGCAAAACAGAGGCTAGTATATGCGAAACTGACCCTTTGCCATTGGTCCCGGCCACATGGATAGTCCTGAATGCACGGTGGGGGTAATCAAACATTTCATCCAGACGGATGGTATTGTCAAGGTTGTCTTTGTATGCTGCTGCGCCAGTGCGCTGGAACATTGGTAATTGACTGTATAAATAGTCAAGTATTTCCTGATAGGTCTTCATTCTTTCAATGTTATCAACAAATTATTTTGGTAAAGTTGAGAATTTAAGGGCTATCAATGGCCTATTGTATCTGGTTTTTTTATAAATTTATAGAAACCTTAAAGAAACAGGATGGCTGCTAAAAAACAAACAAAGATTTTTGTGCTCGACACCAATGTGATTTTGCACGACCACACTTGTATTTATCAATTTCAGGATAATGACATCGTGATTCCAATTACAGTTTTGGAAGAACTCGACAAGTTTAAACGTGGAAACGATCCGATTAACTTTCAGGCCAGGGAATTTGTGCGCGAATTGGATGAAATCATCGGAAACCAGCTTTTTAATGGGGGCGTTAAACTGGGTCCCGATAAAGGGAAACTGATCATAGAAACTGGCAAGCCATTTTCTGAAGAACTAAGGCAATCATTTATTGAAGACATTCCTGACCATCGCATTTTGGCCATTGCCATGTATGTTGCACAGAAATTCCCTACGCGGCCTTGTGTTTTGGTTACCAAGGATATCAACTTGCGAATGAAGGCCAAGTCGTTGAAAATACAAGCGGAAGACTACTACAACGACAAGGTAAAAGACATTCAGATATTGAACAAGAATGCTACAGAACTGGAAAATTTCGATGATGTGCTGATCGAAAAGTTATACAATGAAAATACGATTCCGGTTGAATTAATGGGTTTTGGAAGAACTCCTGACATCAATGAGTATTTTATCATGAAATCAACAAAATCAAGCGTATTAGGTCGTTATGATGGCGGATTGAAAAAGATTGTCAGGGTAGAGAAAAAAACTGCCTATGGAATTAAACCCCGAAATGCAGAACAGACCTTCAGCCTGGATGCTCTCTTTAATTCTGAAATAAAACTGGTTGCCCTGACCGGTAAGGCAGGAACAGGGAAAACACTGCTGGCATTGGCCGCCGCACTGGAACAGCACAAAAGCTTCGGGCAAATTTTGCTGGCCCGTCCCATTGTAGCATTGAGTAACCGCGATTTGGGATTTCTACCCGGCGATGCACTGGAAAAAATCAGTCCTTATATGCAACCTCTCTTTGATAACTTATCGGTTATCAAGCACAGTTACAGCCCACGCAGCCTGGAGTTTCAGAAAATAGAAGAACTTCTAAAAGAGGAAAAGCTGATTATCACACCTCTGGCTTATATACGGGGGCGTAGTTTATCAAATTCGTATTTTATCATCGACGAGGCACAAAACCTTACTCCGCATGAAATTAAAACCATCATTACCAGGGCAGGCGAAGGGACCAAATTGATATTCACCGGCGACTTGCAGCAAATCGACTCTCCTTACCTGGATATGAAATCGAATGGGTTGGCTTACATGACTGAGAAAATGAAAAACCATGAGATTTTTGCTCATGTAAATCTTATCAAAGGTGAACGTAGCTTTTTGGCCGAACTTGCAAGCGATCTTTTGTAATTTTACTAATTTGGAGATAGAGCGAACAAATGGGAAACAATCGAAAACTTTTAAAAGCCTTCGATTACAGTTGGTTAGTCCGATCTAAGCGTTAATCAGCACCATGCGTACTGCTGTATTTCCGCCAAAATGCTAAAATGCCATTCCGCCAATGGGCGAAATGGCATTTTAGCGCTTTATTAATTTTATCTATTTCTAAAGCGAGTCAATAAATTCATTGGAGTTAAAAAGCATTGCTGTCCTGTAAGTCATCGCTCTCTTTTTGCAAAGTAGGAATCTCTGGGTACTCGAAATTTAGATTACGTCAATTACGTAATTACGTAATTGACGTAATTGACGTAATTGACGTAATCAAGATTTCAATCGACCTTAATTCTCCATTCATTTATCTTGTGGAACCCGCGCAGCAGCTCTTCTATTTTCATTCGCTTCTTACCTGAAAGCTGAATATCGGTAATTGATAGCCATGTGTCATTACATGCAATCATTAAGGTTTCACACTCACTCCGCAGTGTTCCAGGTTCTCTTGGCTTATAAAAGTCATCAATTGTAGCTGCGTAAATTTTAGCGGTAAGAATCTCCCCTTTATCCGGATGAAATAGTTCTGTCCATGCTGTAGGATATGGCGACAATCCACGAATTAGATTGCGCACCGATTCTGCATCTTGGGCCCAGTTGATGCGGCAATCGTCTTTAAATATTTTAGGGGCATGCTTAACGGCATCCGAATTATTTATTAAGGCCGTTTGATCCATTGCCTGAACATTTCCTGCCGCCAATGCATCCACTGTTTTCATCACCTGGGTGGCTCCAACGGACATCATCCGGTCGTGCAAGTCACCCACTGAATCATTTTCACCAATACCAATTCGCTCCTGAAAAATAATTCGTCCCGTATCTATTTCCTGATCCAACAGGAAAGTAGTTACCCCCGTTTCCTTTTCACCATTAATAATTGCCCAGTTGAGAGGCGCCGCACCCCTATATTGCGGTAAAAGCGAAGCATGTAGATTAAAAGTTCCAAGCGACGGCATTTTCCAAACCACTTCAGGCAACATCCGGAATGCTACTACAATTTGAAGATCAGCTTTCAGGCTTGCCAATTCAGCCAGGAATTCAGGATTTTTCAGCTTTTCGGGTTGAAGGACATACAACTCATTTTCAACAGCATACTTTTTCACAGCCGATTCAGTGATTTGACGTCCACGTCCCGATGGTTTATCGGGAGCGGTAATCACGCCGACAACCTTATACCCATTGTCTATCAAAGCTTTCAAACTCTCTACTGCAAATTCTGGAGTTCCCATAAATACAATTCTAATTTCTTTTGGATTCATTGTATCTATTTATAGTTAGTATTTATTTTCTACGTCTGGCCTGAGTCTTCGGTTACCTTTCACCGCTTTTGGCCAATACGGACAATTTTTACATCCGTTTGAACAACACTGCCTCTGTTTTACCAAATAAAATTCTGTCAGTACCCTGTATCCATCCGGGTTCATAGTATAATCTACGCCTTCAACTTGCTTTTTACCATATCCAGGCTCAAACATATCATCGAACATTCCCATACAAATGAATTAAAATTTAATCCGATGTGAAGTTAAAACTTAATTTCATTAAACCGTTTTATCTTTCGGATATAAAACTGGAATACAATACTTTTAGAAAGCATTCCAACGGGTTTTCTGAAATGCTCATCGCGCCTGACAAGCTTCCGTTTACGATTCAATGCCGGTAATGAATTGTAGAAATGCAAATGTGCCTTCAATATACTTTTTATACCATTGAAATTGAATGCACCAAGCAGTTTGGTAGCTGCCACACTATCCAATATCATCCTGATGAATAAAATGTAGAACAGTTGATTACCAGGTAAGTTCTTATAAAGCAGCCAAAGGTTATTCCTGAAGTTCAAGTAAAGCTTTTGCGGATTGGTGTACGCAAGTGTACCGCCACCTACATGATAAACAGTACTTTCAGCAGTATACACTATCCGGTAGCCACTGTTTTTAAGACGCCAGCAAAGATCGATCTCTTCCATGTGGGCCCAAAAGTCGGCATCGAAACCTCCCACTTCATGATAAAGTTTAGAACGAATAAAAATGCATGCTCCTGTTGCCCAGAAAACATCTATTGTACTGTCATATTGGCCGTTATCAACTTCTACTTCGTCAAAAATGCGCCCCCGGCAAAAGGGATAGCCAAACTTATCGATGAACCCCCCGGCAGCGCCTGCATATTCAAAGTGTGTCCTGTGATAATAACTTCGTATTTTGGGTTGAACGGCAGCAATATTTTTGTCTGATTCCATTAACCAAATGGGAGACTCAAGCCATCCAGCAGTAACTTCAACATCAGAATTCAGAATCACAAAATAATCGGCTTCATTCTGTTTCAGGGCTTCATTGTAACCTCTGGCAAACCCATAATTTTGTTTCAGATCGAGCACTGTTACCTCCGGGAACATATTTCTGATTATCGGAATCGATCCGTCAGTAGAACCATTGTCAGCAACCACTATCTCAATCGATTCACCCTTGCTGAATTCAATGACTGAAGGCAGAAACTGTTGTAATAGTTTGGCTCCGTTCCAATTCAGAATTACGATGGCTATTTTGACATTACTCATCGGGCAATTACGGAATCAGAAGTTTGGCTAAAACAACAGCCATACTTTCCTTTTCAAGGTTGTACAATATATTGGCGATCTTTTCCATTTTCTCTTTGTCGGCAGACTGTAAAACTTCTTTTATCTCGCGGATTTGTTTACCTGTCATTTCTTCTTCGAGCAACGACCATATTTTCAGGTTTTCATCTTCCTGTTTCGGAATGCCTAAATGTTCCAATTCCATCTTGGTAGCCTCCAGTATTTCACGTGCTTTCATGATTACCGGATCTTTATCTTTGCCCGTACCGGCAGCATCGCGCAAGTTCCAACTTGAATAATCGTATTTCAACTCTTTAATCATCCGCACTTTGCTGCTTTCCTTTCCGAAAATACGTTCAAGGAATATAATAGTATGGCTTTTCCATGCTTCCAGATCAAAGTTTTTGGCTGTCAGGTTTTCAAGCTGATTGGCAATGAGGGCAATTTCTTTTTCGATCATTTTATTGATTGTTAGTTGGATGCAATTTACGATGAAAATCTGATCAGGCAATACCCTGGAGGGAAAATATCCTTAGAAAATTGAATCGAACTATTGTGTTTTTACTTTTGTATAGAATTAGGCCAAATGCTTGTGAATGATCCCATAAAATTCGTCAAAATAATTGGCATTGCAGGCAACCATTTCGCCCCCGAAGAGATAGTTTTCGCCACCCTTGAAATCACAAACTTTTCCACCTGCCTGTTTTAAAATGATGATTCCCGCGGCCACATCCCATGAATGCAAGGCGTGTTCGTAAAAGGCTTCGAACCTGCCTGCCGCAACGTATACCATATCAGTGGCAGCTGAACCCAACCGCCTCATCCCATGCGAGTTACGCATGAAATAGTTCATCGAATCCATGTATTGGTCAAGTTTGGAAAATTCATAATATGGAAAACCAGTAGCAATCAACGAATCAGCAGTGGTAGCTGCTTTTGAAACATCAATTTCATGCCCATTCATATACGCTTTGCTACCTTTCCAGGCGTAAAACATCTCGTCAAGGCTGATTTCATAAACAACGCCCATCACAACTTCTTCATTTTCCATCAGGGCAATGCTCACTGCATAGGGTGAAATACCATGAATGTAATTGGTGGTCCCATCAAGCGGATCGATTACCCAGCGGTACTTTTCCCCATTATCAATAGCGGTTCCTTCTTCAGCAATAAATCCTGAACCAGGCAACAACTCACGCAGGGTATCAACGATGCGAACTTCCGCAGTTTTATCAACATAGGTCACCATATCCGACTTTCCTTTGAGAATGATATCCGCGGCTGTAAATTTCAGACGTTCATCAGAAATAAACCGGCCAACTTCTCTGGCCAACCATTGAACTTGTGTACAAATTATTTCAAGATTCATATTTTATTCATTTTAAAGTTCCAAATTTTAATTTTCATGTTTTTCACTGCCCACTGCAACTGCCCACTGATCACTGCTCCACCCTTCCCCAAACGTTTCCATTGGGTAATATATTCTCAAGTTTTACAGATACAATTTGATTTTCCATCTCTTCGCAATATTCCATTTCAACTCTTACATAATTATCCGTAAATCCTGTAAGGCATTTTTTGTCTCTTTGTTCTTCGAAAAGCACTTGGTGCACTGTCCCCAGGTTTTGTGTGTAAAAGTATTTCATTTTTCGGTCTGAAAGTTCGATCAATCGTTGGGAACGGTGTTTGCGTTCATCGACCGGAATTACTGGTTGTATTTCAAGAGCTTTTGTTCCCGGACGTTCTGAATAAGGAAAAGCGTGTAATTGCGAGACATCAAGATCGGCTATAAATTGGTACGATTCACTGAAAAGTTCATTGGTTTCACCATTGGTCCCTGCAATAATATCCACTCCGATAAAAGCGGTTGGAATCTCTTTTTTGATTTTAGACACCCGACTTTCAAATACCTCACGTTTGTATTTGCGCTTCATCAATGCCAGAACATCATTTGAACCTGATTGAAGGGGCAAATGGAAATGTGGCATGATATGTTTCGATTGAGCAACAAATTCGATGATCTCATTGGTCAGCAAATTTGGTTCAACGGAAGAAATACGGATGCGTGGAAGGTTTTCAATCTTGTCCAATCCTTTCAGCAAATCAATAAATGCTTCACCTGTTGATTTACCAAAATCGCCAATGTTGACGCCCGTAAGGATGATTTCGAGTGTGCCTTTTGAAACAATTTCCCGAGCTTCGGCTACTGTATTAATGATGCTGTCGTTGCGGCTTCGTCCACGTGCAAAGGGAATGGTACAGTAAGTACAATAATAGTCACATCCATCCTGAACTTTCAGAAAACTACGTGTGCGGTCGCCAAATGAATAGGCATGAAAATAGTTTTTGATTTGATTGGGTTGCTGAATGTGTATTTCAGTCTGTTCTTTTTTATCAAGATTGCCTAAATATTCAGTGATATTCAGCTTCCCGGCTGATCCAACAATCAGATCAACACCTTCAATTTTCTGAATGACTTCGGGTTGCAACTGTGCATAGCAACCAGTCACAATAATCAGTGAACCTGGATTCCTGCGTATGGCCTGCCTGATAATGTTACGGGTCTTCTTGTCACCCTCGGCAGTTACCGAACATGAGTTGATGACTACCACATCGGCTTTCTCAGAAAAGTCGATCCGCTCGAACCCCACATCTTCAAAACACCTTGCTATACTTGATGTTTCGGAGAAATTGAGCTTGCACCCTAAAGTGTAAAATGCTGCCTTTTTGCCAAAATAGTCCATTAAAAACCTTTTGTTCATTTGCTTAATGTTGGACAAAAGTACGAAATTATCCTTAAGCAAAAGGTCTTTCAACGTGACATTGAAATTGAATAATTGGAATCTCTTTAAAATTGTGCGATGCGGGTTGAAAATGAAACATATCTGCTAAATTATATGCTGCACTTTCATTTCATTGTGAGGTCAGCCTTAAATCATTGGAGAATGACTTTTTGCGAATTTTCCAATTAAGAGCAATTAATCCTTAGAGCGTCATTGCGAGTTTCTACCCAATTTATTGGGCAGAAACTCGCAATGACGCTCTAAGGATTAATTACTGACGACCTTAATTGACTTTGTGACCTTTTATTTCTTTTTTGATAAATTTACTATCATGAAATAGGTTATAAATCCCATTGAGATAGCCACTAATTCGATGCCGAAGGGCAACATGCTTCTATTCATATAATTATGATACATATCCTCGTTATTTATATTTGGAGTCATCTCATTAATAATGATAAATCCAATTCCGGCAAAAAAAGCTACCAAGCCCCATTTCAGGGAGGGATATTTATTTGTTTCCTGATTTTCAATGCTTGCGGAGGCTACCCTCTGATCAAGAATACCGGCATTCTCAAAATGCCCTGCTTTAATGATCTTCCTTTTGAGTAAAAAATCAGTAAAGTTTTTTAGAATCTGGAAGATTGCGAAAAAGATGACAGTTACAATTAATACTTGATTCATAATTTTAAGATTTTAATGTTTGTAAGATGTGACAGCAAGACTTTGCAAAATGTTGCAAATGAATCAATTTTTTTTTTCTCCGAAAATTGTGCGTACTTACTGCAACATTTCAACTTCGATCGTTGTCAAACTGTCAATATGGAAGATGCTGAATTAATTAATCAGATTTTAATGGGAAATATGAATGCATTTACGTTTCTGGTGAACCGGTACCAGAAGCTGGTTGTTCATATCACCAAACGTTTAATTCAGCGACAGGAGGAAGTGGAAGATGTTTGCCAGGATGTTTTTCTGAAGGTATACCAAAATTTGGGGAAGTACCGCAATGAATGCAAGTTGTCTACCTGGATTGCTACCATTTCCTACAATACGAGCATCAATTACCTGCGGAAATTTAAAAAGAATATAGAGGTAAATCCCTATGATTCAGATTTTTTACGGAACCTTACAAATTATAAATCAGATGATTACGAACGCACTGACCTGCATCAATACATTCACGAACAAATTGAATTACTGCCTGTTCAATATCGTACAGTTTTAACGTTGTATCATCTGGAAGAGTTTTCGTATCAGGAAATTGAACAGATAACCGGGATGCCCGAGGAAACCATTAAAAGTTATTTGTTCAGGGCTAAAGCACTTTTGAGGGAAAAACTAAAGTGTGTGGTGGATGAAAATAGTTTAAAATCAGTAAAGGAGATTACCCATGAGAAATGAAGAACTTGATACTATCATAGAAAAGTCGTTCAGAACTGAACCAACCTTTGATTTACCTGTTGATTTTGTTCAAAAAGTCACCTTTTCGATTGTCAAACGCGAACAATGGAAAAGTGATCTGGCTGATTATATATCACTGACATCCATACTATTGTGCTTGCTTTCTATTGTTGGAGGATTGTACTATTACCTTGACAAAGCGGTAATAATTCAGGTTTTATCCTTTATCACCGGAAATCTAAGCCAGGTAGCTTTTACAGTATTCATACTTAATTTTATTTTGTTTACCGATAAAGTTCTTTTGCCACTTCTTTTTAACCGTTGGAACACCAAAGCTTGAACTACAGATTAAATATCTGATCATTTAAAAAAATTCCTGCTCTGCTTTATTTGTTCGAATTAGTACAATGTTTTTAATATTACAGGGTAAAGAATATTAGCCTGTAGATTCTGCCATAGCTATCAATTAACTGGATCATTTTTCTTTTTTACCCTACATTCAGAACCCAGTCGTCCTAAGAAATTCATAAGCTCCCTTTTTTCTTACTTCCCAATGTTACAGAAGCCTTACTAAAACACCAGTTTAAAGGCAAGGCGCATAGATTTTCAGCATATGGTAAAAGAAGTATATCGAGTGTTTATATATAAATAACATGATTATTTACCCCTTTCGTGGCCTCTTGTTGCGTAGGTAAATGATTTGTCCTTCAGCGGGTTCATCACCACTTTTCATTCTGTTTCGTTTAAGCAGAGGTTGAAGTTTTAACCCATATTTTTGAGAAATATAATGCATTTTTTCCCCCATCTCAACAACATGTTGTTTATTTGCATGGTTGGCTCTTCTATATTTTGCTTGAACATAAAGGATTTCGTTTACCTGTGGCTGTCTGCCTTTTTTGAAATCATTGTAGGTGTATAGCTCCCAATCCTTCAATTTTAAATCTTTGGTAAGGTTGGCATAAGTATCACCTGTAGATACTACAATGGTACGCAATCCGTTACGATGTTCGATTTTATGAATGGTGCTGCGTTTGGCCACAACGGGCCTGTGTAATTTGATCGGCGCTGGTTTCTTTGTCACGGTTGCCAATGGGCGGCTAACCAAGCCTTCATCGTAAACGAAGAGTTTAAACTCTTCGATAATCTTGATAAGACGTTGGGCATATATTGGATCAGTAGCATAGCCAGCCTTTTTCAAACCGAGGGCCCAACCGGTATAATCTTTTGGATCGAGTTTAAAAAGAAAGCCGTAACGAGTTCCACTCATCAGAAAATTTGAATGGTCGATATAGGATGCTTCGGCATGTACATATTTTCTGAAACATTCCTGGCTGGCGTCATCATCGTGGTAAATTTTCTTGCCTTTCCACTCGCTTTTACATTTTATTCCGAAGTGATTGTTTGCCTCGGTAGCCAAACGACTGTTGCCGTTACCCGATTCCCAACATCCTTGTGCAAGGGTAATGCTTGCAGGAATACCGCTGCGCTGCATTTCAGAAATGGCCAGTTGATAGTATTTCTGGATGTATTCATCGCGTGTAAATTGCTTTGGCAGAGCAATAACCTGAATAAATAAAAACAGGGAAATGAATAGGATCGCGTATTTTATCATGTGCTTTTTTACGAGTGTTTCCACAAAAATAAGAAAATGTTATTACTAATGGTCATTGCCAAATAAGAACTATTAACGTATATTTGGGCCAAACTGTTTGTAAATGAAAACGAGGGAAATCAAAATTGTTGTACATGAATTTGAAAATATTGGTGAATTATCTGAAGATGATCAGCTACTGTTGGCTGAAGCCCGAAGAATTACCGGCCTTGCGTATGCACCCTACTCGGGTTTTCATGTAGGGGCTGCAGTATTGCTCGCCAATGGACAGATCATTACTGGAAATAATCAGGAAAATGCTGCTTACCCCTCGGGTTTATGTGCCGAGAGGGTTGCCTTATTTTATGCCAATGCCAATTATCCTGATTCAGCAGTAAAAGCAATTGCCATATCGGCTGCTAAAAATGGTGTTTTAGTCAACGACACGGTAAAGCCTTGTGGTTCGTGCCGGCAGGTGTTGGCAGAAGCTGAAGTGCGTTATGATACTCCCATTCGGGTTATCCTTGACGGACAAGATTCAATTTATGTTTTAAAAGGAATAGAGAGTTTATTGCCTTTGAGCTTTTCGAAACGAGCACTATAGCCTCCACTGACCCTATCGTGTATAGGATCACTAAACCTTCACTATTTGAGATTGTTAAAAAATCTGTAGAATAATAGGTAGCATAGTTTTTTCTCTTTCTCCTCATTATTCTTTTATGTATATTTGAAAACGATTAAATTTAATGATATATGAGAAACAACGGTAGTGTATCCGGAACAATTCCTGTTAAAGATGGATACTTTAAAGTAAAGTTACCTATTATTAAATTTGAAGAAGATGGTTGTAAGATTGCATACTGTCCCGCACTTGATGTATCAGGATATGGTAAGAGTGACGAAGAAGCTATTGAGTCATTTAAAATATCGCTCAACGAATTCTTTAAATATAGTACCAACAAAAAAACTTTTGAAAAGGAAATGGAGCGAATGGGTTGGACAATTTCTCATAACAAGAGCAAGACCATGACTCCACCGCCAATGGCTAAATTGTTGCTGGAAAACGAAAACTTCAGTCGTATTTTTAACGAACATTCCTATTATAAAGAAGATTTAACAATCGAAATGCCAATTGCCGTTTAATGCTAAATGGTTTAAAAAACTACCACTTCATCTTTTTCGTCAATACCTATACTCTAAAGGGCTAAAACCAATACGTGAAAATGGCGGACATGAAGTATGGTCGCGTAAAAACTTATTACGTCCCATCATTCTTCAGTCTCATATCGACCCTATACCCGAATTCATTATAAAAAGTAATCTTCGAACCATGGGAGAAACTGCCAAGGATTTTTATGAGTTTGTAAAGAACAAATAATCCTGAAATCAATAATAGGTTTGAACCACTCTTGTCATAAAAATAAAAGGGGATTGCTCCTTACGGAACAATCCCCAACAGTCAGATTCAATCAATCAACCCTTATTGAATTTCAATTTTACGAGAGGCGCTGTCTTTTTGCTCTACCCTTTTTGGTAGTTCGATGAACAGTATCCCATTTTTATGGGTAGCATTGATTGCTGACGCATCGATATCCTTTGGTAAGGCAAAAGAACGTTGGAATGAGGAATATCTAAATTCGGTACGGACTACCTTCCCTCTTTCCTTTTCTTCTTTTTTGTCCTTCTTTTCAGAATAGACCATTAAATAATCATCTTTCAGATCAATTTTGAAATCTTCTTTTTCGAGGCCGGGAGCTGCAATTTCAATGTCGAACTTGTCATTGGTTTCGTAAACGTTTACAGCCGGAGTCGATTTCCATGCTCCTTCTTCGATGTAGTTTGGAAGTAAATTTCCACTAAAAAATTCATCAAATAAGCCCGGTAAATTTCTGGTTTTAAATACTGGTAACATAGTTTTAAATCCTCCATTCTTTAAGTTATACAAATTGTTTTTCTGGTTTTCGTGCAGCTATATTTCAAACGTGATGCCAAAGGGTAGTGTGTTGACCAATAGTGCCATTAAGTCATTTTAGGCTGTCAATATTTCTGAATATAAAGGTTGAAATGACAATATTTCCGGAAAGGCTGAATCGTAAATAAACCTTCAAGGTTTTTAAAACCTTGAAGGTTTAACTTACTATTTTTCTTTCTGAAAAGTTTGTTTCGTTTGATTAAAAATCTACTTTTGTCGCTATCTATTTACGCAATGGGGTGCCTTCCTGATGAAAGTCGGGGTAATTACAGGCTGAGATCACACCCACCGAACCTGATACGGATAATGCCGGCGAAGGGATGGCGAAAGGGAATAACTTGCCTCATTGGTTATTTATTAACCATTTTAAAAGAGAACAATGAAACGTTTTTATTTAACATTGCTATTGCAATGTGCTGTGTTTTGGGGATTTGCCCAATTCACCCTGAAAGGAACTGTTATAAATGAAGCAGGTGAGCGGCTCAGCAGGGCTAACCTGGCAATTTCAAACAGTTTTAGTAGAACAACAACGGATGTGAACGGGGCTTTCCTTTTTAAAAACCTGAAGGGGGGAAACTATCAGTTGACTATTTCTTACATGGGTTACGAAAAACAGAACAGGGAAGTTGAAGTCGCTGTAGATCAAAGTCTTGATATTGTTATGAAGTTAGATCCTATTCTGGCTCAGGAGGTACTGGTGTCGGCTACAAGGGCAAAGGAAAAGTCGCCTGTGGCTTTCGTAACAGTCGATAAATCAAGCATTGAAAGCCAAAATATGGGGCAGGATATTCCATATTTACTCGGACTGACGCCCTCATTTGTGGCCACATCGGATGCCGGCACAGGTGTGGGATATACCAATTTCAGAATTCGGGGTACTGATCTGAACCGCATCAATGTAACTGTCAATGGCATTCCAATGAACGATGCTGAATCTCACGGCACCTGGTGGGTCGATGTTCCTGATTTGGCCTCCTCGACCGACAATATTCAGGTACAACGTGGTGTGGGAACCTCCACCAATGGGGCGGCGGCATTTGGAGCCACCATCAATTTGCAAACTACCATTATTAACAAAGTTCCTTTTGCTGAATATAGTTCAACAGCGGGTTCGTATGGGACGATGAAAAATTCAGTGGGTTATGGGACCGGCCTTCTCAAAGGAAAATTTAGCTTCGATGCCCGTCTTTCAAAAGTCAGCTCCGATGGTTTTATCGACCGCGCTTCTTCTGATCTGAAATCATTTTTCGTATCTGGAGGCTATTTTACTGCCAGTACTATTTTGAAAGTCAATGTATTCTCAGGATTGGAAGATACTTACCAGGCATGGAACGGGGTACCATCAGTTCGTCTGAACAACGATCTGGCCGGTATGCAGCGGTATGCCGACCATTATCTATATAGCCAAAAAGAAGTTGATGAAATGAAGAATTCAGACAGCAGAACCTATAATCTATACACCTACGAAAATCAGGTAGACTATTATCAGCAGAACCATTACCAGTTGTTGTTTTCACACCAGCTGAATGAGTTGTATAATTTCAATGCCAGCTTATTTTATACTCGAGGGAATGGATATTATGAAGAATATAAGAATGATCAAAAACTGGTTGATTACCTTATTACTCCTCCAATTTATGGAAATGATACCATTCAAACCTCTGATTTAATTCGACGTAAATGGCTGGATAATGATTTTTACGGAATGACTTTCTCAATCAGTCAGAAAAAGGAAGCCAGTGAATTTACCCTTGGCGGCGGATACAATGTATACGATGGAAATCATTTTGGAAGGGTGATCTGGGTACAAAATGCTGGTGCTTCAGAAATAAACCATGAATGGTATCGGGGAACAGGTCTTAAAAAAGACTTTAACTTGTTTGCCAAATATAATTATGAACTGACTGAAGATCTCAGCCTTTTTGCTGATTTTCAATACCGTACTATTGATTACTCCATTGGTGGAATTGATGATGATTTGCGGGACCTGAAACAATCGCACAATTTTGAGTTTTTTAATCCCAAGGTGGGTATCTTTTACCAATTGGACGGGAAGCAAAATTTGTTTGCCAACTTTGCCAGGGCTAACAGGGAACCCAATAGAAGTAATTATGTCGATGCTGATCCTGCTGCAAAAGTACCTACTTTTGAAACGCTGAACGATTTTGAATTAGGCTACAAATACAATGCCTCCCGCTTTGCTTTTGGTGCAAATGCCTACTATATGTTGTATCAGAATCAGTTAATCCTGACAGGCGAAATCAATGATGTTGGGGCTCCTATCATGGTCAATGTAGACAATAGTTACCGCGCCGGACTGGAATTGATGGTTGGAATGAAGATCACTGAAAAACTGAAATGGGATGTCAATATTACTTTGAGTAAAAATAAAATCAATAATTATTCCGAGTTTGTGGATGATTGGGACAACGGCGGACAGATTGAAAATAAATTGGGAACTACCGATCTGGCTTTTTCTCCAGAAATGATTGCCAACAGTCAACTCAGTTGGATGGCTACCAAAGGTTTGAATATCAGTTTACAATCTTATTCAGTTAGCAAACAATACATCGACAATTCGTCGAGTAATGATAGAAAACTAAATGGCTACTTGCTTAATAATCTAAAAATGACTTATCAGGTTAAGCAAAAACTGGCCAAAGAGCTGAATTTGCATCTTCTTGTGAATAACTTGTTTGACACTCAATATGTGAACAATGCATGGGTTTATTCCTATGTATATAGTGGAGAGCGTTTTGCTATGGATGGTTATTTTCCCCAAGCAGGAATCCATTTTCTGGCAGGGATTGATATTAAATTCTAATTTTATCATTTTATTTAGGTCCTATAAAATATTCAGGCTGGTCTGCTTCGGTAAATCAGCCTGTTATTTTGTTCCTCCAATGTTATTATTAAAATATAAATTAAGGTCGTAATTTTCAAGTTTAAAATAAGTATATCCTGATACTTTTCTTTGGCATCACCTGTAGGTGCTGATAATGAGCTGTTTTATGTTTTTTTTATGTAAGGTCAATAAACTGAGGTAACTGGTAAAACCCTGTATAATTTATTTTATGCACAAAATACATGATAAAACTCAAATTGTAAGGGTTAAAAAGTTGATTACATTTGCCAGTATTGCAAAATTATACAACTAACACACCTTTTATCAATTTAAAAAAAAATCAAAATATGTTTAAAGGACACCCAAAGGGATTATTAGCGGCCGCTCTCGCAAATATGGGAGAACGCTTTGGTTTTTACACAATGATGGCGATTCTCGTATTGTTTTTGCAGGCCAAATTTGCCCTGTCTGGAACGAATGCCGGGATCATCTATTCTATTTTTTATTTTTCTATTTATATTCTTGCATTTGTAGGAGGTCTGATTGCTGATAAAACCAGAAACTATAAGGGAACAATTCTCACTGGTTTAATTTTAATGGCAGTAGGCTATTTATTAATTGCTATTCCTTCACCTACACCTACACCCAACAAAGTTCTATACTTAACTTTGACCTGTATTGGCTTGTTTGTGATCGCATTTGGAAATGGACTGTTTAAAGGAAACTTACAGGCCCTGGTTGGCCAGATGTATGACAATCCTAAATATGAAAAACTGAGAGACTCAGGTTTTTCATTGTTCTATATGTTTATCAATGTAGGAGCCATTTTCGCTCCCCTTGCTGCCATTGGTGTTAGAAACTGGTGGTTAGGGAAACATGGTTTTCAATACAATGCCGACCTCCCTTCATTGTGTAATGCGCATCTTGATGGAACCATTAACTCCGTGGCTTCTGAATCACTTAACGTGATGGCCAATAAAGTGAGCGCTGTGCCTGTTGTTGATATGACTGCCTTTGCCAAGGATTATCTGAATGTATTTACCACAGGATTTCATTATGCCTTTGGAGTTGCCATTATTGCCATGGCTATTTCTTTGGTGGTCTACCTGGTAAATAAGAATAAATTTCCAGATGCTAAAAGAGTTGTGGTAGGTGCTGCGATTGATCCTGATGCCATTCACATGGATATCAAAGAAGTTAAACAACGATTAACTGCTTTATTTGCAGTTTTTGGGGTCGCAATTTTCTTTTGGCTTTCATTTCATCAAAATGGTTTAACCCTTACCTTCTTTGCAAAAGAATATACCGATTTAAGCACCATTAAAATTTCTTTGGGTAGCCTGACTTTACAAGGCGCTGAGATTTTTCAATCCATCAATCCTTTCTTTGTTGTATTTCTGACGCCAATAGTTTTGGCCTTGTTTGGCTGGTTGAGAAGAAATGGCAAAGAGCCTTCTACTCCAAGGAAAATTGCCATCGGTATGGGTATCGCTGCATTGGGATTCCTGGTAATGTCAGTTGGATCGTATGTCAGCAACCTTCCTTTGCATTCGGCCATTAATCCCGAAGAAGGTGGCGTTCCTTTGGCCGAGAGCTTAAAAGTAACTCCATTTCTACTTATTCTTACTTATTTTGTCCTGACTGTAGCTGAGTTATTTATCAGCCCTCTTGGAATTTCATTTGTTTCTAAAGTGGCTCCTCCACAATATCAAGGTGTGATGCAAGGTGGATGGCTTGGTGCTACTGCCATCGGAAATTCATTGTTATTTGTAGGTGCCGTTCTTTACGATACGATTCCAATTTGGATGACCTGGTCATTGTTTGTCGTGGCCTGTACTATTTCAATGTTTACAATGATATTTATGTTGAAATGGCTTGAAAGGGTTGCAAAATAAATTGAAGGTACAATCAACCAATAAAATTTATATCTTTGAAGGAGTGGCTATTGCTGCTCCTTTTTATTTCGCTTTATACTGACCCCAGGTTTCTTTATTTTGATGTTCGGTTACACAACGTTAGGGGACTTAGCAACACGAATTAAAAGAAAAAAAGGCTTTTCAACGAATTAAAAGAATTTCCACGAATTAAAAAAAGAAAAAATAAACATTGACTCCAAGATTTAAGGATTAATTCAGAGTTATAAGATTAAGCTTTTTAATTCGTGTTAATTCTTTTAATTCGTGGAAAGCCTTTTTCTGTAATTTAATAAATTAGTGGATGGTTTTTTTTTATATCAGTTTCAATTCCAAAGTTATTTATTTTGATGTTCGTTTTCATGAACGAATGAACTTAGTCACTCGAATGAACTCACTGGCATTCAACCTTATTTACCTTGTCATCTTGAATAAGATAAATATAATTTGTGCCTTAAAGTGTCAATGCGTTGATGTTAAATGTGTTAAAAAGCATCAATGCATTGATAAAAAACGTGCTAAAAAGCATCAATGCGTTGATGTAAAATTTGCATAAAAGTGTCAATGTATTGATATAAAATGTGTATATTTGCGATATTGCATTTTATATTAATACTAATAAAAATGGATATACTTACTCGACGGTTTTATGAAAAATATGCTCAGATCAATACCAAATTGGTTCGTGATTTTATCAATATAATTGACTGGAGCAATCGTTTTATAGGTATAAAAGGTAGTAGGGGTGTTGGTAAAACTACATTATTGCTTCAGTATATAAAAATGAATTATAAACCAGACTTTAAGGTTTTATACACCAGTTTAGATAACTTGTATTTTACTGAAAACCATTTATACGATTTAGCCGAGACCTTCTACAAAAAAGGTGGAGAACTTCTAGCTTTAGATGAAGTTCATCGTTATCCTAATTGGTCAATAGAACTCAAAAATATTTATGATGATTTTCCAAACTTAAAAGTTGTTTTTACCGGATCGTCACTTTTGCAAATAAGTAAAGCGAATGCCGATCTAAGCCGAAGGGCAGTGATGTATGAAATGCCTGGTTTATCGTTCAGAGAGTTTTTGATTTTTGAAAATGTGATCAAACTACCTTCACTCACTATTCAGGATATCTTTAAAAATCATGTGCAAATTGCAGTGGATATAATTGGTCAAATTAAGCCTTTGGAACACTTCTCCAATTACTTGAATTATGGGTATTATCCGTTTTATCTGGATAATACAAAATCATTTCATCAGAAATTGTTTGAAACGATTCAGATTACACTTGAAATCGATATTCCTCAGTTTGAATCAATCCAGACTTCCAACATTATTTATTTACGGAAATTGCTTCAGATTATCTCGGCAGCCGTGCCTTTTAAGCCTAATCTGAACACGATTAGTCAGCGCACAGGAATCAGTTTAAATACTATGAAGCAATATATGAAGTACCTCTATGATGCCAATCTTATTTCAATGCTCTATTTTGAAGAGAAAGGAATAAACAGTATGAATAAACCTGAGAAGATATATCTGCAAAACACTAATCTGATGAACTCATTAGCTCCTGATAATACTGAAATCGGTCATATCCGTGAAACCTTTTTCTATTCACAGACATCCGCATTCTTAAAAGTAAATGCTGCTTATAAAGCTGATTTTTTGCTTGAAAATAAATATACAGTTGAAATAGGAGGTAAAAGCAAAACACAACATCAGATAATTGGTATCAAAAATGCATTCATCGTGAAAGATAATATCGAAGTTGGAAATGATAACATCATTCCTCTTTGGCTCTTCGGATTCTTATACTAACTGAGTACAATTCAACCGATAAAAAAATATATCTTTGAAGGAGTGGCCATTGCTGCTCCTTTTTAAATACAAAAAGTTTATGCAACTAATCCGGCATCTATCTTTAGTACATAGCCAAGCTTTTGCATATATTCATAACAGTCGTCCCATAATATTCCGTATGCTTTAACTTCTTCTAACCCAAGCTTAGCAAGTATATCCTTTACTATTTCAGGGTGTTCGCCCTGTATGTCACCTTCCTTAATTGCGCATTCGGCCCAATCTACCAAATCGCAGAGTGTTGTTTTATGTTGTAAATAGCATAGCAAATTTATTGCTAATAATTGTTTAGTTATTATCATCTGTTTTCAATATTTATAGGTCATTGTCAAAAGGATATTTCTTATGAATCTCTAAGAGTATTTAATTTTTATTAGACTTTACATAGATTAAGCAACAGGGTATAAATTTAAGTCCTGATAATCAGACACCTTATACTTTATTCGGAATAATGTCTATTGTATATTATTTGTCGAAATAAAATTGTAAAACAAATTTAAGAATTCTTTTAATTTTCACTTATTTATTTCTTATAAATATTAGAACACCTGATTTAGGAAATGATAATTGTCTGTGCCTATGCCTTTATTTTCATCGTTTTACCGTCACCAGTGCACCATTAATAATTTTATCAACTATTTCTTCATCCAGCAAGGTGGTGATGTCGTCCAGATTGGAAGTATCACCTTCAGCCACTTTACGAAGTATACGTCGCATAATCTTTCCTGATCGTGTTTTAGGTAATCCAGGCACCAGCTGAATCAGGTCTGGACGGGCAAAGGGGCCAATTAGATTGGTTACGGCCATTTTAATACTTTTACGGATACCTTCCTCTCCTCCCGTTGAAAGTTCACCACAAACCACGAAAGCGTAAATTCCCTGTCCTTTGATTGGATGAGGATAACCAACTACTGCTGATTCATTGACCAGTGGATGTGAATTGATGGCATTCTCAATTTCTGCAGTTCCAAGGCGGTGTCCCGAAACGTTGATCACATCATCAACACGGCCCAGGATGCGGTAGTAGCCGTCTTCATCGCGTTGCGCCCCATCACCTGTAAAGTAGAGGTTTTTGAATTTAGCAAAATAGGTCTTCTTAAACCGGTGATGGTCACCCCAAATGGTACGGGCAATTCCCGGCCACGGGAATTTGATGCACAGATTGCCTTTTACGCTGTTGCCAGTTAGCTCTTTTCCATCTCCATCAACAATAATGGGTTGAACCCCTGGCAAGGGTAGGGTAGCGAACGATGGTTTGGTAGGAATAACTCCAGGTATGGGACTAATCATGACTCCTCCGGTTTCGGTTTGCCACCATGTATCAACTATGGGACAACGGTTTCGTCCAATATGGTCGTGATACCAGTGCCATGCCTCTTCATTGATCGGCTCACCAACGGTTCCCAATACTTTAAGCGACGATAAATCCTTGTCGTTAATATATTCCATCCCCATAGCCAGCAATGAACGGATGGCAGTAGGGGCTGTATAAAACTGGTTAACTTTGTGTTTATCGACAATCGCCCAGAAGCGTCCTGCATCAGGCCAGGTTGGAACGCCTTCAAACATCAGTGTTTGCGCACCATTCAGCAGTGGTCCATAAACAATATACGAATGGCCTGTGACCCAGCCAATGTCAGCAGTACAGAAATACACATCCCCGGCATTGTACTGAAATACGTTTTTGAAGGTGTAGGCCGTATAAACCATAAACCCAGCCGTAGTATGCACAATTCCTTTTGGTTTGCCAGTCGATCCGGAGGTATAAAGAATGAACAGAATATCTTCAGCGTCCATTTCGGTTGCCTTGCATTCTTCAGATTGGCCTTCGATGGCAGTATGCCACCATATATCGCGGCCTTCAGTCATGTGAATATCCGAATTGGTTCGTTTGTAAACCACCACCGTTTCAACACAGGTGCAGCTTTTCAGGGCTTCATCCACAATATTTTTAAGGGGGGTAATCTTCTCGCCCCTAAAACCTCCATCAGCAGTCAGAACAACTTTTGCTTCAGCATCGTTAATTCTATCGGAAAGTGAGGCCGCAGAGAAGCCGGCAAACACTACCGAATGAATGGCCCCTATACGTGCACAGGCCAGCATGGCGATGGTAAGTTCAGGAATCATGGGCATATAAATTGCTATCCTGTCCCCTTTTTTGACATGTAGTTGTTTCAGGGTATTGGCAAATTTGTTCACCTCTTTCCACAATTCTGAATAGGTAAGTACTCTTCCCTGTTCATCCGGATTGTTGGGTTCCCAGATAATGGCAGGCTGGTCGCCAAGGGTATGATTATTTCGCTCAAAAATGTTTTCAGTAATATTTAGTTTCCCTCCTGTAAACCAACTGATAGAAGGAGTTTCAAAATTCCACTCCAGAACAGTATCATAACGTTTGCGCCAATAAAAATTTTCGGCAATCTCAGCCCAGAATGATTCAGGATTGGCAATACTTTTCTGATACTCATGGATGTAACCTCCTAAACTGTGAATTCTATCAGACATGATGTTAGTTGTTAGGTTCTGTGAAAAGATGTTGTGGATTGAAATATTTGTATAGTTAACAAGCAACTTGTAATTTAGTTGTAAATTATTGCCGTCGGGAGAGGTGATTTTTTTAACAGAGGTGTTCTGCAACTATCAATAAACATTCAGACTTGAAGTCACCCATGGATTTTAAACCGGATATCAAAGTAAATAATAGGGATGCATTCATGCAATTTTGCCAGGGATACATCTCTATCATCTGATACCCATTAGATACTCATCTGATACCTTTCTGTAACCCTACATTACAGAAAGGTATCAGATGAGTATCTAATGGGTATCAGATGATAGGGAGGAAATAGTGCCCCGTTAAAGGAGAAAAGCTGTTCTTTGCAAAAATCTACATTCCTCGCGCAATGGTTAAAAATAAAGCTGCAATTACGCTTGCCGTTTGAGGGCCTTTGTTTACATTTGACCGAAACAAACCAATCATGGATAAAATAAGTAAAGATCTGGAGCAAAAAATAATCGAACTGGTTAAATCGAATAAGCCAATTGAAGCTGTTACAATTGTTCACGATGAATTGAAATTGGGATTGAAAGAATCCAAAGACCTGGTTGACAAATACAGGCAGATCAAAAAATAATTTGCCTGGCTCAATAACTAATTTTTTAAACGATGAAATTAAGTGAATACAAATGTATTAGGGAGGCAGGGAAGGAATTGGGAGAAGAAATCTTTAAGCTTTCAACAAGTGTTTTTAAGAATGATTTAATCATCGCGGCCAAATTATTGGGTCTGTGGAATGGCAAACTGATGGTTTTTGAGGACGATAACGAAACGGAAGCCCTGATGGATTTTATGGTTTTTGAAAAGCCAGCAAATCATGCGCCTGCCTACCAGCGATTTTACGATAGCAACCCGAAATTGACCGATTTGCAGCAGGAAAACTTGAACGCGTTGCTCAACTTTCATTCCTCACTTTTTGAAGTAAAACACATCGACTCAACTAACCATACCGTAGTTTTTGTGGATATACTGGATGAAGATAAAAAAGAGTATCTTTTGATGGATGTCGGCCTGTCGCGAACGACATCGGTTGGCCTTATTTTTTATACCCGTTTAATTCCCATCCGCGATATAAATATGACTTCAGGATTGGGATTTGTCTTCGATAATAGTTTAAAAGAAAAGCTGCTATCTGCGATTTCATTGGCTTCCTTTAAGAAACGGAGAAAATTAACAAGTACCGAAATGTTTTTGCTGTTCTATGAAAAGAATCGTCAACATGGATTGAATACCAGAGCGGAATAAACGGATAGTTTTGCGGGTTCAAAGATTGTTTTGCCATTCCATTACTATCCTATCGCCAGCTAATTTGGATTTGTTCCGATAGATCGAAAGTTTATTTAACCGTGTAAGTTGACACTGCAAGGACTTGTATATTGTGAAAGACATGCATATAACGAAATGGGAATTAGAAAATGAATTTTGAGGATTTTAGATCTGACTTAGAAACAAAATTAAAATTAATCGTTGAATTCGAATTAATTGAGTTTCATTACTTACAATATTGTTTTGGTAATGGGACACTTGCATATAGAATAAAAGGAAGAATTCATAAATTTATTTTTGACGGTCGAGATAATAGTCTAACTTGGTTGATAAGTAAAAATCATCAAAAATATTCCGATGTCAAATTGACTGAATATTGCAGATTTAGTGGACTGATTATTAATGAAGAAGAATTATTAAAAGGAATAAAAAACGGCGCACAAAACGCGGTATAGCCAATAAGGGTTTAAGTGGAATGCGAAGGGCAGTAGCTCGCTTTAACTTTTCGTGTAACTTTATAGGAAATCGTCCGCAAATTAGCTAATCCGGATATGCATTCCGAATTGTTTAACCGGGAATCTTTGATCCTGAGTTTTTGTGGATGCCTTTTGCTAAGGATCAGAGATTTCTTACTAAAGAGTGCGTATAGAAAGAAAATAACCGTACTATGGCATATACACAGACGTTAGGTGTAATTTTAAGAACAGACACTGAATCATAAATTAATTGAGAATGGCAAGGCCAGGAAGACCTAATAAAACTGACCCTCGGATGGAAAATGTTAGTTATGACATCGAGAAAGGGAATAATGATAAAGTTATGAAATTATTATCGGAGTTCGGTATTGACTCATGTGATAGCTATTTGAGAACACCCTTAATGTGGGCGACTTTTTATAATAATATTGAGTTATTGGATTTGTTAATTAAAAATGGGGCTAATATGAACCATCAAGATAGGAATGGTTATTGTGCTTTACATTTTGCTGGACAACAAAAACATTTTGATTCAGCTAAATTACTCATTGACAACGGGGCAAACATTAATTTAACGGACATTCATGGTAATTCGCCAATATCCACAGCAATATTTAATTCAAAAGGTGATTATAAATTAGTTAGATTATATGTTTTAAATGGTGCAGACCTTGACATTGAAAATAAGCATAACATGACTTCGAGAAAATTAGCAGAAACGATTGCTGGATTTGATCTAAACTCAATAAAACAAGATTAATGAAAATAAAAAACATCAACTAATCGAGTAAACGGCTCCACCCTTAGTTAACTGATGGATTACGGTGCTCACACTCAGCTAATCCAGATTGTTTAACCGGGAATCTTTGATCCTGAGTTTTTGTGGATACCTTTTGCTAACGATCAGAAATCCCTTACTAAAGAGTGCGTATATAAAGAAAATAACCGTCCTCTGGCGTATGCATAGACGTTAGCGGTCATGCTAATGAACCTGTGCAACCAGTTTATTAGGATGAATCTAATAAAGACACAACACAAACTAAATAGACTATGATAAAAATAATTTTACTCGGATTCGCACTTGTTTTTACGTTATCCTGTTGTAATAAGGATAATGGCAATGACGATTCTATTAAGCAGGAAAACGGAAACGTTAGGCTTAGTGGAGGTTTAGCAAATTGCGCTGAACAAATACATCTTGACAATGGAGATACCTTAATAGTTAATGTAGAGGATATAATATCATTTAGGTCTGGAGATAGAGTAAGCGTAAAGTACAAAGGAAAAGGTATAAATAAGTTTTGTTCTCCATGCATTGACTGTGAAATCATCGAAATTAAAAAAGTTCAGTAAAACCGATCCTTTAACAAAAACTATATGTAAATTGGGGTTTCCGTGCGGACAACAAGATTCTTCACACACAACAACGTCGGTGTGGCTCGACAGGAAACAAGCCCGCAGTTCCTAACTTCATATAGTTCCGAAATTTAGCGGCAAGCATTTAAAAAGCACAGTGCGCAGCGAATAAATCGTGTAATTGAAGCAAATTATGCAACGATAAATTTTTAAATGCAACGAATAAGACGTATATTCGTTGCAAAATATACAACGAATGAAATCTTATATCCATCAAAAGGAGATTTGGCCAGATTTTACATGGAGAAGCGAAGAATTTTTAAACCAATTAAGTGAAGCAAGAAATTTGCAGGGACGATTAATTGGCAAAATGGAATCATTGGGCTTTGATTTGAGAAACGAAGCTTTACTGGAGACGTTAGCATTGGATGTTTTAAAATCATCAGAAATCGAAGGAGAGATTTTAAATCCCGACCAGGTTCGTTCATCCATTGCACGGAAATTAGGAATGGAAATCGCTGGCTCAGTAGATTCTGACAGGAATGTGGATGGGATGGTAGAAATGATGATTGACGCAACTCACAATTGCTTCAAAACATTGACGGCAGATCGGCTTTTTGATTGGCACGCTGCTTTGTTCCCGATGGGCAGAAGTGGGATATTCAAAATAACTGTTGCCGATTGGCGAAAAGATTCAACCGGACCCATGCAAGTTGTATCGGGAGCAGCAGGAAAAGAAATAGTTCATTTTCAAGCTCCTGATGCAGATATAATTGAGAATGAAATGAACCGTTTTCTGAAATGGTTGAACGAAAACGATCAGATTGATTTAGTATTAAAAGCCGCGGTTGCTCATCTTTGGTTTGTTACAATTCATCCTTTTCAAGATGGTAATGGACGAATAACAAGAGCAATAACCGATCTGTTATTGGCTCAATCAGACAAAAGCACTCAACGATTCTATAGCATGTCGGCTCAAATCAGGATAGAAAGAAATCAATACTATGAAATACTTGAGAAAACACAAAAAGGGAATCTTGATATTACTGAATGGATAAAATGGTTTTTAAACTGTTTAATAAATGCCTTAAAATCAACTGACATTCTATTGATAAAAGTCTTATTCAAAGCAGATTTCTGGATTAAAAATTCAAAAACAATTATTAACGAGCGTCAGAAAAAGCTAATTAATAAATTATTAGATGGATTTGATGGAAAACTGACTTCGTCAAAATGGGCAAAGATTGCAAAATGCTCAAAAGACACAGCAATTCGGGATATTAACGATTTGATATCTAAAGATATATTGCAAAAAGAAACCGCAGGTGGAAGAAGTACAAATTATGAATTGAAAAAATGAAATAAATGCCAGCAAGTAATGGAGTTTAAGGCTTCAAGCTAATCCTGATTTGCAATCCGGATTGTTTAACTGGGTATCTTTGATCCTGAGTTTTTGTGGATGCCTTTTGATAAGGATCAGAGATTTCTTACTAAAGAGTGAGAATATAAAGAAAATAACCGTCCTATGGCGTATGCATAACGTTGCCGGTAATAATATTGGTGCTGCTATGAGAAAAACAACAGACAATTTAAAAAACAACAGATGAAATATTATTTGCTTTTTGGAATGTTGACTGCATACTTCATTTGGACATTGAGGTTTGCAATTATATTTAATAGCACTGACGTGTTTTTTAACAAACGACAAAAACTTATTCATAATGTTTTAATTTGGTTATTTCCATTCATTTGGATAATGATTCTTAAGACAATATCAAAACCGACACCTGGTACAGCGAATAATAAAAAAACAAAAGACAAAGGGAGCTTTTATGAAAGTAATATTGGAATTTGGGGTGATGGACCACAAGCTAATACAAATTAAAGCGTCAATTTTTTGAGCGCCCATCTAAACGGGATTTGTCCCTCTAGATCGGGAGATTGTTTACCCGGCGATCTTTGATCCTGAGTTTTTGTGGATGCCTTTTGTTAAGAATCAGATAGATCCCTTACTAAAGAGTAAGTATATAAAGAAAATAACCGTTTTATGGCGTATACATAGACGTTAGCAACAATACTAAAAAAACTTGTAAATGATTCATATTTGGTGTAATTTTACATCAAAAATAAAAACTATGCCAAGACAAAGTATATCTTTCTCGAAACCAAATGATGAATGGTTAAAAGCTCAAATTGACAACGAGGAATATTCCAGCAAAAGTGAACTTGTCAACGATTTGATTAGAAAGGCTCGAAAACAGCATGCTCATATTGATTGGATGAGGGCAAAATTAGAAAACTCTGAAAGAAGTGGATTTACTGATGACACCAAAGAGCAAATTTTAAAACAGTCAAAGTCTATGCTTAATGGCTGAATATAAACTAAGTAATGAAGCCAAAGAGGATTTGATTCGCATTCATCATTTTGGAGTCGAAAAGTTTGGAATTGTACAAGCAGACAAATACTTTGATTCATTATTTGATTCATTTGAAATTATTGCTCAAAGACCATTTTCATTTGAATCAGTGGAAACTATAAAAGAAGACTATAGAAGATGTCCTTGTGGTTCTGAAACAGTATATTACAGAATTAGCGATCATATGATTGAGATAATGGCAATTGTAGGAATGCAAGATTTGAAAAATCTACTTTAATTTTTTTAGAACTATACTAAAAACGGGATAAATTTGTACACTGACTGTTTTATGTTTAACTTAATAATTCAGGTATTAATAAAGAGTTTTTTTTATTAATATTTTTTTTCTTAGGTATTGGATATTTGAAATTAAGCTTATCTCTTTGTAGTCACAAAAACTTAAAAGATATACTTCTAATAAATATCAGCGCAGCTGAAATTCAGCAGCTAAGTTACGAAAGATATCATTATCCCTGTCTGATTATTCAAAAAAGGATCCACGCCGTTTATCTGAAAGCCACTCTTGATATGCCCGACACCAAGATAGGTCAAATGGTCGGGTGCGTGGTACGGATGGTTCCTGACAACCATAATTGACCTTGCCAAATTTCAAGTTTGACACCTCAATGTATACTCCAATTTAGTTATGATTGCTATTGTTATAGTTGTGCATTAAATCTTTACAGGGTTTCTATAATGTAGCTATTTGGCTGGCCATCTCCCATCGTTTTTACTATGGTTTGTATATTGCTCGTATATTGTTTGTATATTACTTGTATATTTATGAATGTACGAAATATGCTTAATTTATGTTTGTTTGAAATAAAAACCATACAAAGAACAATGAAAGAATAGTAGGATTACAATAGTAAGGCCATTGTGAAAAATCAATAATATAAGAATTGCCACTAAGCCATAAAGATACATTTCGAGGCAGTGGAAATTATATGATATATATATTTAGCGTCCTGAGGACTCAGCGATTTATTACAGGGTATTAATTTTAGCAAATTATATTTAAACCTGAAATTTAATTTATAATTAAATAGAGTCTGCTGAAAATTTAAATCGTCCATGCAAATCTCAAAATACCTTGCCTTTTTGAATAATTTTACAAAAATTCCATCTATCTCTGAGTAATTACTCACTTTACGCAAGAAAAAAAGAGGAACACTGATGACACTGATCAAACGGATTTACACTGATCTTCTATAAATACGATTTACACGAATTTAAAACGAATTACACGAAGGCTTCTATGAAAATCGGGATGTTGATTGAGCGAAAAGTTCTTTTTGTGAAGCAGTCATTATAGATATAGAATACGTTCTTTGACATACTGTGAAAAATAATAAATAATGTCTGATCTCATTATTTTACAATCAATATTCCCTCCGGCCTGATTGAAAAGGCTGGAAGGAAATATTAATTATTCATTGGTTAAAATTAGGTATGACAACTTCGATACCCATACTTTACAAAAGAATATTGCCTATACTTTAATGGATCATGTAATGATTGCAATGGCCTGCCTAATAATAATAATAATAATATTTAGCAAAAATAAGGGAGGTTGTTTCACACTTTCACAAAAATACTTAACAAAAATGGTATTTTAGATACAATTATTAAGGTTAAATTCAGTTTATTACTGTGGATGTATTATTTTTGCCGATATGAGGCCAATTAAATTACTTTTATTCCAAATCCTTGTGATTGTAAGTGCTACAAGCATATTTGCACAAAGCAACAATGCCACTTTATATGGAAAAATTACCAACGAAGCAGGAAAGCCTGTTGAGATGGCCAATATTTCAATAAAAAACTCTTCCATCGGAACTGTTTCAAACCGCAATGGGGAATTCCTTTTACGCATCCCGGCAAAAAAACCAGTGGTGATCGTGTTTTCTATCATTGGATATCAGGGTGTTGAGAAAAATATAACGGCTTATGAAGAGCAACGGCTTGAATTGAATGTTTCGCTACTGAAAAAGGATCAACAAATCGGCGAGGTCCAGATAACAGACCAACGGCGAAATAAAACAAATATGGATCGGATTGATCCCAAGTACATCAACAGCATTGTAGATGCAGGAACCGGCGGGGTAGAGGCACTGATTAAAACACTTCCCGGAGTCTCAACCAACAACGAGTTGAGTTCACAATATTCGGTAAGAGGTGGAAATTTTGATGAAAACCTTGTATATGTCAACGATATAGAGGTTTATCGCCCCTTTCTGATCCGGGCAGGGCAACAGGAGGGAATGAGTTTTATCAATTCTGACATGGTTTCGTCGATCGAATTTTCGGCAGGTGGTTTTGATGCCAAATATGGTGATAAAATGTCATCGGTTTTGGATATTAAATATCGTAAACCAACTGAATTTGCGGGATCGGCAGCTGTTAGTCTTTTGGGTGGTTCGCTCCAACTGGAAGATTTGAGCAAAAACGGTAAATTTTCTCATATTACCGGAATCCGTTATAAAACAAACAGGTATTTATTGGGTACGCTGGACGAAAAAGGAGAATACAATCCACGTTTTATTGATGCTCAAACCTACCTGACTTATAAATTCAGCAATACATTCGATGTTTCATTTCTTGGAAATGTGGCTCAAAATCAATATGATTTTATACCACAAACACGAAAAACCAGTTTTGGCACTTTTAACAATGCCTACAATGCAACTGTATATTTCGAAGGACAGGAGGTCGATAAATTCGTCACAAGTACAGGGGCTTTGGTTGCAAATTATCATCCGGGAGAACGTTTGAATTTGAAATTTATCGCATCGGCTTTTCATTCAAAGGAAGAGGAAACTTATGATATTCTGGGGCAATATTACCTGAATGAACTGGAACGTAATCTTGGATCGGAAAACCTGGGCGACAGTGTGCTGAACATTGGTTTGGGAGCCTTTCTGAACCATGCCCGTAATTACCTGGATGCCACTGTTTACAGCTTCGAACACAAAGGGGCTTATAATTCTGAAAGCCATTTGTTAAATTGGGGTGTCAAGGTTCAGACTGAAAGGATTAACGACCAAATGAATGAGTGGGTCTTACGTGATTCGACCGGTTATTCTTTACCACACGATTCAACCAATATGGACGTACCATACGATCCCAATGCCATAAGAGAACTTAAATTATATAGTGCAACCAATACTGATAATACGATGAATTCTACCCGTTTTACCGGATACATTCAGGATACTTATCAAATACCGGTTAACAAAGGTTCGTTGTATGTTACAGGAGGGCTTCGCGCCAATTACTGGTCATTTTCTAATGAGTTATTGTTCAGTCCGCGGGGAACTTTACGCTATTACCCTGATTGGGAGGCCAACTTTGTATTCCACCTTTCAGGAGGAATATACTATCAACCTGCATTTTACAAAGAGCTGAAAGACCGTGAAGGAATTATTTACCCCAACACAAAGGCACAGCGGTCAACTCAGGTACTTTTTGGGGCCGACTATATATTTCGTGCATGGGACAGGCCTTTTAAATTTACTTCTGAAATGTATTTTAAATTGATGACCAACCTGATACCCTACAAGATTGACAATGTCCGCATCAGGTACTTGGCCAATCAAACTGCAAACGGGTATGCCACAGGGCTGGATATGAAAGTCAATGGCGAATTTGTCAGTGGTATTGAATCGTGGGCGAGCCTTTCGATTATGAATACAGAAGAAGACATTCTGAATGACGGACATGGTTACCTTGCCCGGCCAACCGACCAGCGTTTGAGTTTTAGTGTTTTCTTTCAGGATTATTTTCCTGGAAACCCTACATTGAAAATGCATCTGACTGCCTTTTACGGTTCACGGCTTCCAACAGGACCGCCTAATTCGGAGCGTTATATGGATGTTTTTAGGATTCCTCCTTATCGTCGCATTGACCTTGGGATGTCCAAAGTGCTAATCGATCCTTCTCACAAAACTTATCGGTATAAAGCATTCAATTCAATTAAGGATTTGTGGCTTGACTTGGAGGTATTCAACTTGCTGGGCATCAACAATACAATTTCATATTTATGGGTAGCCAACAATTCGGGCGACATGTTTGGAGTGCCTAATTATCTGACAAAGCGGAAATTGAATTTAAAACTTACCATTAAATTCTAATACAGATTAAAAATAAACACATAGGTACATAGAGCAATAGAATTATTTTAAACTATGTGTCCTATGTACCCATGTATTTAAAAGATGTAAGCAGATGAAAAATAAACTCATAGGTACATAATCTACATAGATTGAACTTTTTTTTATATCCTGAGGCCTCGGGATGTGTTTATGTGTTTAAAATTAAAAATATATGAAACTTTCACTATTTCATGCAGACGCTTTTGCATCCAGCCTTTACAAAGGAAACCCAGCTGCTGTAGTGCCATTGATTAAATGGCTACCGGACAAGACGATGCAACAGATTGCAGCAGAAAACAATCTTTCGGAGACTGCCTTTTTTATTCCTGAAGATGACCATTTTCACATTCGATGGTTTACTCCAAAGGCTGAAGTGAATCTATGCGGCCATGCAACACTGGCCACTGCCCATGTTCTTTTTACTGAACTAAATTTCCAAGGTACTGAACTAAATTTTAACAGCAAAAGTGGAATTCTTACAGTCCGAAAGACTCAAGACAAGTTGCAACTTGATTTTCCAGCTGATCATGTTCACCCGATTGAACTGAACCCAGTTTTTGCTGATGCCCTGGGAGTTGAGGCAACAGCTGGTTTCAAAGGAGGCACAGACTATCTGCTTTTGTTCGAAACGGAAGAAATAATCCGGAATATAAAACCCAATTTTCATCTCTTGAAACAAACTGAGGCACGGGGGATAATCGTAACATCTGCCGGAAAAGAAGTTGATTTTGTGAGCCGGTTTTTTGCTCCCATGGTTGGCGTTGATGAAGATCCAGTGACTGGTTCAGCACATACTTCGTTGGTTCCATTCTGGTCGGCCAGACTTTATAAAACAGAGTTCACTGCTCTCCAGCTTTCAGAAAGAGGAGGCCAGCTGTGGTGTTCCCTGGCTGACGACCGGGTATTGATTGCTGGAAAAGCAATTACTTATCTGAGGGGCGAAATTGAAATTTGATATTAGATTTCTTTAAAACTTTCTTTCCAACTGCTTGTTTCCTTTGCATATTAGAATCTACACGATATGCAAAATCATAAATTTACCAACGAACTTATCCATGAAACTTCGCCTTATTTGCTGCAACATGCGCACAATCCGGTAAACTGGCAGGCATGGGGAGAGAAAGCAATGAGCCGTGCAAAAGCTGAAAATAAGCTTTTACTGGTAAGTATTGGCTATTCAGCCTGTCATTGGTGCCATGTGATGGAACATGAATCGTTTGAAGATCCGGAAGTAGCAAAGATGATGAATGATCATTTCGTGTGTGTTAAAGTTGACCGGGAAGAACGCCCTGATGTTGATCATATCTATATGAATGCTGTACAGCTTTTAACCGGGCAGGGAGGATGGCCGCTTAATTGCATCGCTTTGTCTGATGGCCGTCCTATATGGGGTGGAACATATTTTCGAAAGGAAGACTGGTTGGAAGCTTTAGAGTCAATTGCTGATTTTTATGCTGAAAATAGAGCCAAAACAGAGGGATTTGCATCAAAACTGCATGAAGGGATTGTACAAAATGCGTTGATTGCGATATCACCTGTTCAGACTAATGCCGATCCGTTATTACTTCATTCACTTCTTGCGAAATGGGAGAATCTGTTCGATACCCAAAATGGAGGAACCAAAGGTGCGCCTAAGTTTATGCTTCCCAATAACTGGCAATTTTTATTGCGTGCCGGAGTTCAGTTTCAGAATCAAAAGATCCTCGATCAGGTAAAACTGACTTTACGTATAATGGCGTTTGGGGGTATTTATGATCAGGTTGGCGGTGGTTTTGCCCGCTATTCAACGGATGAAATATGGAAAGTCCCGCACTTCGAGAAAATGCTGTACGACAATGCTCAGTTGCTTGGTTTGTATGCCAATACTTATAAAGTTGATCCGAATCCTATTTATAAACTCGTGATGGAGGAAACCGTTGAATTCTTAAAACGCGAACTTCTTTCTCAGGAGAACGGATTTTACTCGGCCCTTGATGCAGACAGCGAAGGAGAGGAAGGGAAATTCTATGTATGGACAAAAGCTGAACTACAGCAAATTATAGGTGCTGACTTCGTACTTTTCAGCCAATACTATAATGTGAATCCTTTAGGGTTTTGGGAACGCCAATATATTCTATTGCGTACCGAAGAAAATACAACATTTGCTGCCCGGCATGATCTTTCAGAAGATGAATTGACAGCCAAAATTGAAAGCTGGAAATTACTGTTGCTGGCGGAACGTAAAAATCGAATCCGACCCGGATTGGACGATAAGATTCTCACTTCATGGAATGCACTGGCTATTTCCGGATTAATTAGTTGTTATAATGCTTTGGGAGAGCGGCAGTATTTGGAACTTGCTTTGGGAAATGCCCATTTCCTGAAGCAAAAATTAATGGATGGCGATGGTCAACTGTTTCATTCTTATAAAAACGATCAGGCAAAGATAGGTGGATTTTTGGAAGATTATGCATTTGTAATTGAGGCTTTTACCTCGCTTTTTGAAAGTACGGGAGAAATAAGTTGGCTCAACGAAGCTAAACGGTTAACTGAAATTGCAATTACTGAATTCTTTGATGCAGATAAATCCATCTTCAGCTTTACTTCTTCAAATCAGACAGACTTAATTACCCGCACATATGAAATTCATGACAATGTTATTCCGGCTTCAAATTCTGTGATGGCACGAAACCTGTTCCGGCTCTATTTACTGCTTAACCGATTTGATTATTTGGATATTGCAAAAGCAATGCTTGGTTATATCGTTGGAAGTATGACCGTTTACCCTTCAGGATATAGCAATTGGTCGCAACTGGTGATGGATTTGACGGAAAGCCATCTGGAAGTAGCTATTGCAGGCACCCATGCAATCAGTTTACTAAACGAATTTCAGAAAAAATATTTACCAAACGTTGTATTCTGTGCCGGAACTAATGAAGTTAACCTGCCCTTGTTGGCAAACCGATTTGTTGCGGGGAAAACCCTGATCTATATTTGCCAGAACAACAGTTGTCAGCTTCCTGTTGAAACAGTGGAAGAGGCATTAGAAATAATTGGACAACTGGAATTAAAGAAGGCTGAACTTTAAAAGATTACCTCTATGCAAAATAATAGAAAACTCATTCTATATATCGCTATGAGCCTTGATGGTTATATAGCTAAAAAGGATGACGACATTAGTTTTTTATTTGAAGTAGAGAAGGAAGGAGAAGATTATGGGCATTCAGCTTTTTTGGAAACAGTGGATACCATCATTGTGGGTCGTAAAACATACGACAAAATACTTTCAATGGGTATTGAATGGCCTTATGGATCGAGAGAGGTTTATGTTTTAACCCGTTCACTGAAGCCCGACTCAGGTACTCTCCATTTTTATAACGGAAATTTATCTGATTTGATTTCGAATCTCAAAAATCAGGATGGAAAGCATATCTATTGTGATGGGGGAGCAGAAACGATTCATCAGTTGTTGTTGGACGATTTAATCGATGAGATGATCATTTCCATCATCCCCGTTTTGCTGGGAGATGGAATTTCATTGTTTAATGAAGGCTTTCAAGAAAAAAAGCTTCAACTTTTAAGTGCTGACTCATTTGAAAAAGGGCTGGTTCAACTACACTACATTCCTTTGCGGGAGTAATAACGAACCTTCGATATAACTATAAATTAAACGAATACTTGCAATAAACAGGTTTTAATCATAGCAAGGGCACAAACATTCCTGATATTTCCGACACCAATGACAATAGGATTTGCAGAAAAGGCTTAGGAGAACATCTTGCCAAATCCAATTTTTGAAAATAGGCTTGTTTTTCAAAGTGTTGCTTAAGTCGAACTCACGTTAGTAAGTATCCATGCTTTTTCGTATTTTGTCAGACCAAAATAAAGTTGGTCAACTCGTATGAAATACTTTCTCTTCTTTATTCTGTGCCTGAACTTATTAAATACTTTTGGGCAGACCGATAAACATTTGCTGGAACGCTCATTGTTCAATCTTCCGAATGTATCGTTTTATGATGTCAGCAAACCGGATGATTTGTTTCTGACGTACGATTTACTAATCAGGCAGCCGCTTGATCATCAACATCCTGAAAAGGGAACTTTTAGCCAATGGGTACAACTTCGCCACAAAGGATTCAAACATCCAATAGTTATTGAAACCCATGGCTATGAAATGTCAAAAGGAAGAAATGAAGTTGAGCAAATACTGGATGCCAACAATATTGGTGTTGAATATCGGTTTTTCGGAAAATCGGTACCTGATTCCCTGCAATGGGAATATCTGACCATTGAACAGGCTACCGCTGACCTTCATATCATTCATGAGCTTTTAAAGGAAATTTATAAGGGAAAATGGATCAGTACGGGCATCAGCAAAGGCGGTCAGACCACCATTTACTACAAATATTTTTATCCCGGTGATGTTGAACTTGCTGTACCCTATGTGGCGCCAATGGATGACAACCTGGAAGATACCCGTATTTACACGTTTTTAGATACAATCGGGACTCCTGAATGCCGTAAAAAGATTGTTGATTTCCAGAAGTTTTTACTCATCCATGAAACAGAAGCGGTTGAAAAACTCAAATGGTATTCGAAAGGGGCAGGCTTAAAATTTAATTATATCGGAGGCATTGGCAAATCGTTTGAATATGCTGTGCTGGAATATTCATTTTCATTTTGGCAATGGGGACGTTCCTGTGATAGCATACCTGCCAGCGAGTCAGTGGATGAATGCCTTGATGAATTGCTAAAGGTTACCAATATATCTTTCTTCTCCGACAAGGATATGGAAACCTATGGGCCTCATTATTATCAGGCAGCAACGCAGTCTGGTTATTATGGATACAACATTGCACCATTGCGCAAATATCTGAAACATTTTAGTTCGAATCCTTCAGCCCTCTTTCCTCCAAAGTCGGCTACTAACCAACCTTCAACAGGTGAATTGAATAAGAAAGTGCAGGCATGGCTAAAAGAGAAAGGAAATAACATCCTTTACATATATGGTGGCATTGATACATGGTCGGCTGCTCGTGTCTTGGTTTCTGATCAGGTGAACTCCAAATCATTCCTGATACCGGGAGCCAATCACGGATCTGCCAGAATTAAGAATATGCCAGCCGCCATGCAGCAGGAATTCACTCAACTGGTAAAAAGCTGGACTGGGTTAGATTGTAAGTTAAATGTTTTGAAAAACAAATAGATATATTTGCTTCAAATTCAACAGCTTATAAAAACTTTCATTGGTTGATTGCTGAGATTGCAAGTTTCTCCTTTTCTATTTTTATGACCTTCTCTCCCTTTCTTAGCTTTGATTGAATGTTAAGTAAAAACAAGGAAATGAATAAAATACTAAATGTGCAATCTCAGCAATCTCGGCAATCAACCAATGACAGTTTTTTCAACAAAGATGGATTTCTTTGATAGCAATAGAACTGCCGATTACGTCAATTATGTAGATTACGTAATTTGTCGCGTGACACCTAAAAGGACGCTGCGACTTATTAATGGTAACATATAACATCGAAGGTTTTTATAAATAATATGCACATTCAAAAACAAAACAACTACAAACATGTCGGTTGTAGGTTGTACCCTTGTAATATTTTAAACAGCAGTCACTTGAATCATTTTTGGGTACAACCAGAGATATTTAAGGTTTTACCCCGAGTACTC
>Ga0123339_10000315_pt1 | contig 39760 bp, 39 predicted proteins | sample lystaG_FD_89956 | JGI IMG/M metagenome (GOLD analysis project Ga0123339, IMG submission 89956) | Glacier valley bacterial and archeal communities from Borup Fiord, Nunavut, Canada, to study Microbial Dark Matter (Phase II) -... | ecosystem: Environmental > Aquatic > Freshwater > Ice > Glacier ...
GAAATGCATCGCTCATGTGGCATCGTCGCACCCGGCCGAGAAGGGAAACCGTGTATCTCAAGTCGCTCACGCTCAAGGGCTTCAAGTCCTTTGCCGACCGCAGCAAACTGTCGCTTGAGCCAGGCGTCACGGTCATCGTCGGCCCCAACGGTTCAGGCAAATCGAACATCTCCGATGCGGTGCTGTGGGTCCTGGGCGAACAGTCCGCCAAGTCGCTGCGCGGCAACTCCATGGAAGACGTCGTCTTCGCAGGTTCCTCGGCACGACAGGCGGTCGGTGTGGCCGAGGTCGACCTGGTACTGGATAACTCGGACGGAACGTTGCCGCTCGAGTTCAATGAGATAGCCATCACTCGCCGCATGTTCCGCAACGGTGAGAGCGAATACCTGATCAATCAGTCGCCGTGCCGTCTGATGGACATCCAGGAGCTGCTGCATGACACCGGCCTGGGCCGTGACATGCACTCCATCATCGTCCAGGGCCGCCTGGACGAGATACTCAACTCCAAACCCGAGGACCGTCGTGCCCTTCTTGAAGAGGCTGCCGGCGTTCTCAAGCATAAGAAGCGTCGCGACAGGGCGTTGCGCAAGCTGACGTCTATGGACGTGCATCTGGAACGCATCAAAGACGTGATCGCTGAGATCGACCGGCAGTTGCGTCCGTTGCAGCGCCAGGCGAGCAAAGCGGCCGAATACCGTGGACTGTCGGCGGAGCTCTCTCAGCTGGAAGCGGCGCTCGCGGTCCTTGACCTCACCGCCCTGCAGCAGGAGTGGGACGCACTGGGCAAGCTCGAACGCGAACAGGACGCCGAGGTGGAGCTTGCACGATACCGGCTCGCTGAAAAGGAGCGCGACCTCGACAAGTTCCAATCGCTGTTGGAGGAAAAGGGCCTGTTCGTCGGCGATCTCTCAGAACAGCGCAGACGTCTGCAGTCAGTCCTCGAACGCCTCAACACCGGGCTGCTGCTGCTCGAGGAAAAGGGCAAGAATCTCGTCGAACGCCTCTCCGAGCTCCGCGCTAAGATTCACCAGAGCCGTTCGCGGCTCGGACAGCGCAGCGGTGACCTTGAGCAGATCGCTAGCGATCGTGCGACCACCGAGGGTCGCCTGAAAGCGCTGTACTCTCAGCTCGGAGCCGTTCGTCGGGAGGCTGAAGCCTCAAAGAAGGCCCGACTGGCTGCCGAGGAAGCGCTCTCGGCGCTCACCAGCGAACAGCGAAAGACACGCAAGCAACTCGACGATGACCGCAACCAGGCCGCATCACTGCGCCAGTCGCTCTCCTCGTTCACCATGGAAACCGACATGCTGACCGAACGGGCCGATGCGCTCGGCCAGCAGCGTTCGGCGACCGCCTTAACGCTTTCAGCGCGACGAACTCGCATCGACCAGCTGCAGGCGACCCTGGGTCACAGCCGCAAAGAGCTTTCGCTAGCCGAGTCAGACGTCGACAAGCACGTGCGCCTGACGGAATCCCGTCGCGCCGATCTCGCACGACGCCGGGATGACTTTGCCGAGCTTCGTGCTGAGATCCGCGCCCTTGAAGAAGTGGACCGATCGTTTGAGACCGCTTCGCCCGCACTGGCATGGCTTGTGGCCAAAGAAAAAGAACTCCCGGGCGTTCTCGGGCCGCTCAGTGACGTCATCCGCGTGCCCAAGGGCTACGAACGTATCGCCGAGAGCGCGTTGTCCGGCGATGTTTTCTGCGTCCTCATGCGCACGCGCGCAGATGCCGCAGAAGTCGTAGAAGTCCTCCAGGAGCACGGCACCGGTGATTACTCGCTGCTACCGGTGGACGGCCCCGCGCTTGCGTTCGACGCAAACGGTCCCGGTTCGCGCCTCGCCGACGCCATCGAGTGCGACGAGAACGTCCGTCCCGCGCTTGATGCCCTTATTGGCGACATCCGCGTGGTCGACAGCCTTGAAGACGCACTGCGCGCGGCAGACGTTCAGGGCGCCGTCTCACGCTATGCCACCACCGCCGGACTGCTCGTATGGCCCAGCGGCAAGGTGCGCGTCGGTCCGGACATGGAGGAAGGCGCGGGAGTACTCGGCCGCAGGCGTAAGCTCGCCGATCTGCGTGACGCTTTCAGCGCGGAAGAAGCGGCTGTGGGCGAGGCCGAGGCGTCGCTGGTGACGTCCAGCGAGAATCTCGCGTCAGCTCAACAGCAGGCGCTCGATTTTGGTCAGAAGCTCGCGACGCTCGCTGCCGAGGAATCCTCCTTACGAGAAGAGATCGGTCGGCTCGAGCAGTCGATCACCGGCATCGACAAAGAAGCCGGAACCATCGACGTCCGTATCCGTCAGATTCAGGAGAAGACGGCCAAAGACCGGCCACGCGAGCGAGCGCTCAAACAGCGCATCGAGGACGGCCAGAAGCTCTTCGATGAGCTCGACGAGAGCATCGCCAAAGGCCGTGAAGAACGCGATGCCCGTATGTCGGCTATGTCGCTCGTCGCCGACCGCCTGTCCACATGCCAGGTGGAGATCGCGGCGGTCTCTGAGCGCGACGTCCACCTCAAGCGTCGCCACTCGGCCACCATCGCCGAGACAAAAGAGCTCGACTCCCTCGTCGAACAGTCTCTGGCGACCGAACAGGCGCTTGAGGCCCTTAGAGGCCGCATCCAGCCCCTGCACGACCTGTATGCCTCGTTGCTGGAGCGGGCCGAGCACTGGGCCGTCAAGCTGCGCGACCGTGCCCGCTTTGAACAGGCGGACAGCGAGTCGCTACGCACGACCATTCACGACGCGCAGGATGCCGTCCGCACCGAGCAGTCGAGCGTAGAGGCGCTCAACGCGCAGATGAGCGACCTGCGGGTTCAGAAGGGGCAGCTCGAGGTCAAGGTCAACACGGCTGCGGCGCGCATCGTCGATGAACTCGGCGTACCGCTTGAAAACGCGCTGCAAGCTCCGCGTCTGGAAGACCGTGAAGCCGCGACCGGTCGCATGCATCAGCTGCGCAAACGGATTTCAAACCTCGGCCCGGTCAATCCCGTTGCCGTCGAGGAGTTCGACGCGCTGACGACTCGCCGTGACCACCTCCAGCAGCAGCTGGACGACCTCACGGCCAGCCGCAAGTCCCTGCAAAGGATCGTCGCGGCCATCAACCGGAAGATCCGCGAACGTTTCTTGGATACCTTCGAACTCGTGGACAAGCACTTCCAGGAGATTTTCGCAGTCCTCTTCCCGGGAGGGACTGCCTCCCTGGCGCTAACCGATCCCGACGACCCCGAGGCCACCGGCGTCGAAGTCATCGCACAACCGAGGGGCAAACGGGTCGTCAAGATGTCGCTTCTCTCCGGCGGCGAGAAATCGCTGACCGCCCTGGCGCTTCTGTTCGCCGTCTACCGCACGAGACCCTGTCCGTTCTACATCCTGGACGAGGTAGAGGCCGCGTTGGACGACACCAACCTGCGGCGCTTTATCGCGCTGGTCGACAGCCTGCGCCACCAGACACAGTTCCTCGTGGTCAGCCATCAGCGACGCACTATGGAGATGGCTGACGTGCTCTACGGCGTCTCGATGCACGCGGATGGCGTGAGCAAGGTCATCAGCCAGCGTCTCGACGAGGCCGACCGCAATGCGCGGGAGGTGAGCGCCGATGTCCCCAGCATGGTTTGAGAAGCTCTCTGACGGTCTGACTCGCACTCGCGACTCCATCTCAGGACAACTCAATGTATTGCTGCGTAAAGGACCCGACCTCGACCAGGCATTCTGGGACGATCTCGAGGACACGCTGATAGCCGCGGACATGGGCGCACTGGCCGCCGAAGCGATCATCGGTCGGCTGCGCAGCACCGCCACGCGTGAGGCGCTGCCTGACGCCGCTGCGGTCATCGACCGGCTGACCGACGAGATAGAGGCCGAGTTTGCATCGGTGCCCACAGATCCGCTCTCGGAGTCTCCTGTGGTCGTATTGATGGTCGGCATCAACGGCACCGGCAAGACCACGACGGTGGGCAAGCTCGCAAAGCGCGCTTCTGAGCAGGGGAGGCGCGTTCTGATCGGCTCGGCGGACACGTTCCGGGCCGCGGCCATCGAACAGCTGCATATCTGGGCGCAACGCGCCGGCGTCAATATAGTGGAACGTGAGCGTGGCGCCGATCCAGCGTCGGTGTGTTTCGATACGCTGCGTGAGGCCAAAGCAATGGGTGCCGACCTCATACTGATCGACACGGCTGGCCGCCTTCATACCTCACCCGACCTTATGGCCGAGCTGCAGAAGGTCCGCCGCGTCACGGAGCGTGAAAGTCCGTGGCCGGTCAAAGCGGTGCTCGTCATGGACGCCACCACCGGCCAAAACGGCTTGACGCAGGCCGCCGAGTTCCACCGTGCTCTTGGCCTCGATGGTGTCATCCTCACCAAGCTCGATGGCACCGCCAAGGGCGGGATCGCTGTCGCGGTATCGCACACTCTCGGACTTCCGATACTGCGTGTCGGCATCGGCGAGGGCGTCGATGACCTGCAGGAATTCAACGCGCACGACTTTGCGCACGCGCTTATTTCCAACGACTGACACAGCCCGTTTCCAAGGCCGTATGGAGGCACCATGTTCGAGAGTCTGTCAGATCGCCTGCAGGGCGTCTTATCCAAGCTCAAAGGCAAAGGACGCCTTTCCGAAGCGGACGTCGATGCGGCGATGCGCGAGGTGCGTATCGCTTTGCTTGAGGCCGACGTCAACTTCAAGGTCGTCAAAGAGTTCGTCGCAACCATACGCGAGCGCGCTGTCGGCGCCGATGTCATGGCGAGCCTCACTCCGGGCCAGATGGTCATCAAGATCGTTCTGGAAGAGCTCACCTCCCTCATGGGTGGCACGCAGGCGCGCCTGGCGCTCAGCAATCGCATACCCAACGTCATCATGCTCGTCGGCCTTCAGGGCTCCGGAAAGACCACAGCGGCGGCCAAGCTGGCGCGGTTGCTCAGCAAGCAGGGACGTCATCCGCTTCTGGTCGCCTGCGACGTGTATCGCCCCGCAGCCATCGACCAGCTGGTGGCTCTCGGCGCAGAAATAGACATCCCTGTGTTCACCGGCGAGGGCGACGCCCCGGTCGCTATCGCTGCAGCAGCCATAAAAGACGCCGTCGCCCGTCTCTACGACGTTGTGATCGTCGACACCGCGGGTCGACTTCACATCGATGAAGAGATGATGGCCGAGGCGACCCGCATCAAAGCGGCGATCAAACCTGACCAGGTGCTCATGGTCATCGATGCGATGACCGGTCAGGACGCGGTCACCGCAGCCACGGCCTTCTCGGAACGCGTGGCATTCGATGGCGTGATCGTCTCCAAGCTTGATGGCGACGCACGGGGCGGTGCCGCACTCTCGGTCAAGGCGGTCACCGGCAAACCGATCATATACGTGGGCGTGGGCGAGAAGCCCGATGCCATCGAACCGTTCTATCCCGATCGCATGGCGAAACGAATCCTCGGCATGGGCGATGTCGTCTCGCTCATAGAGAAAGCCCAGGATACGGCCCCCACCGAGATCGATGCGGGTATGGAAGCCCGTCTACGTGAGGGTCGCATAACCCTCGACGACTTCCTCGGCCAGCTTCGCCAGCTCAAGAAGATGGGATCGGTCACAGACCTGCTCGGAATGATCCCCGGTATGGCGGGCCGTGTGCCTAAAGACGCCAAGATCGACGAGAAGGCGCTCTCACGAACCGAGGCCATCATCCAGTCGATGACTTCGGCTGAGCGCAAGAAGCCGTCGCTCATCAACGGGCGTCGGCGGGAAAGGATCGCTGCAGGATCCGGCACGACGGTCTATGATGTGAACCAGCTGCTCAAGCAGTTCAGCGAGATGCAGAAGATGGTCAAGCAGATGCGTCCTTCCGGCAAAGGCTCCAAGCGGCATCGTGGCATGCCCGGTATGCCTGGTATGCGTTCACCGTTTTAGGGAGTACCGGATGCGTTTTGACCGCGCGGTAGTCTTGGCATATCATTAGCAGTCGCTTTTTGCTCATAAGTGGCGTCCAAAAATGGTCGCCACCTTACACGGAGGTGAAGGTTTTGGCACTCAAGATCCGCCTGGCACGCGCCGGTGCTCACAAGGCGCCGTTCTATCGTGTGGTCGCTGCCGACTCACGCGCTCCGCGTGATGGCCGTTTCATCGAGATTCTCGGCCGTTACAACCCTCGCAACCAGCCGTCGATCGTAGAACTCGATATCGAGAAGGTCGACGCATGGATCGCTAAGGGCGCTCAGCCCACGGAGACCGTCGCCAAGCTCATAGCGATCGCCAAAGGTGAAACGCCTGCTCCTGTGGCAGGCAAGAAGATGTCCAGGAAGGCCAAGGCCAAGGCAGCTGCGGCCGAGAAGTCCACAGAAGCGGCTGAGTAGACCAGTGTCTGGCGGCGGCGACGCGGACGTTCTCGTTCGCTACATCATTGAAGCACTCGTAGACAAGCCTGAAGCCGTGACCATCACCAAGAACGATGAAGGTCGCCAGACTGTCTACGCAGTGACCGTGGACGCCGATGACGTAGGTAAGGTCATCGGCCGCCAGGGCCGCATCATTAAGGCGATTCGTACGCTTGCGCGCGCCGCCGCTTCAGTCGACGGTGGAGACGCTACAGTGGAGATTATCGGCTGACAGTATGACGCTGCCATTCGTACCACTAGGCAGGATCGTAAAGACGCACGGGCTTCGAGGGGAGGTCTCGGTGAAATTGCTCACCGACCTGCCCCTCGAATATTTTGAGGGCCTCGAGCTCTGGATAGCGCCACCTGCGGGTAAGCTATCGGTGACTCGCGTGCTGTCTGTTCGTCCAGGCCCCAAAGGACCGCTCTTCCAGCTCGAGGGCGTGGACGGCGCCTCTTCAGCCGACGCCCTGCGCGGACGTACTCTGATGGCTCGCGAGTCAGACGTGCCCGAGCTGCCGCCTGAAGACGATCCCGTTGGGCTGACCGTGACGGATGATGAGCGCGGACTTCTCGGTACGGTGACCGACCTCATCATCACGGGTGCCAACGATGTATGGGTCGTTCATGGCGATGCCTTTGGCGAAGTGCTCATTCCCGTCATCGAGCAGGTCATCGTGGATATCGACTATGAAGGTCGTACCGCGCAGGTCAGACTGCTCCCCGGACTGATCGAGGACGAACGCTCATGAGGATCGACATCATCACGATCTTTCCGGGAATGTTCGAGTCAACGCTCTCCGGCTCGATGCTCGGCATAGCACAGGACAAGGGCCTCGCCGAGTTCCATGTCCACGACCTGCGCGACTGGACCACCGACCGCCATCGCACGACCGATGACGCGCCGTTTGGTGGCGGTCCGGGAATGGTCATGAAGCCCGAACCGTTCTTTCGCGCACACGAGTCCGTGTCAGCGGAAGATCCTCGGTCCGCCAAGACGCTCCTGATGTGTCCGCAGGGTCAACGGCTCGATCAGACCGTCGTTGAGTCACTTGCCGGCGAGGAGCGGCTGATCATCCTCACGGCACGCTACGAGGGCTACGACGAGCGTGTGCGCACGCTGGCTGACATGGAGCTGTCCATCGGAGACTACGTGCTCACGGGTGGAGAACTCGCGGCGATGGTCGTCGTCGATTCCGTGACACGTCTCTTGCCGGGTGTTTTGGGTGGAGCGGAATCCGCTACCGAGGAGTCTTTCAGCTGGGGGCTGCTAGAGTATCCGCAGTACACACGCCCTGCACAGTTTGAAGGGCTGTCTGTGCCGGACATACTACTCAGCGGCGATCACGCCAAGATCGATAGCTGGCGTCGTCGAGAAGCGATCATCCGCACAGCCGTGCGCCGTCCGGATATCCTGGCGACCGCCGAGCTGACCGACGAAGAGCGCGCTTTCGCTCACGAAGTGGCACGAACCGGCCGTCTGGATGAGGAGTAATCATGTCTGAGATCATTGACGACCAGCTTTCCGATACGCAGCCTGCTGAGGAGGATGCGCCGGGCACTTCCGAGATGCCCGAGGCGGCCACAGCCACCTCACCGGCTCCACCTTCCTTCGCCCGGTGGATGGCCGAGACGCTGGGAATGATTTTTCTCGCTTTCATCGTCGCTATGGGCATGCGCACATATGTCATCGAGACATATGAGATCCCAACCGGTTCGATGATCCCTACGATCAAGATCGGTGAACGTGTGCTCGTCAACAAGTTCATCTATCGCTTCACTACGCCCAAACAAGGTGAGATCGTCGTGTTCGCAGACCCCACGCATTCAACGCCGAACCTGATCAAGCGCGTCATAGCCGTCGGCGGACAGACGGTTGATGTGGAGGACGGGCATGTTCTTGTAGATGGCGTCGCGCTCACAGAACCGTACACCGATAGTGCAGACAACGAACCTGGCGACCTGCAACTTCCCGTGAAGGTACCAGAAGGCAAGATCTGGGTGATGGGCGATAACCGAACCAACAGCTACGACTCGCGCTGGTTCGGTCCGCAGCCTGTCTCCAAGGTCAAAGGCAAAGCGATACTCCGTATATGGCCGCTGAACAGATTCGCAGCATTCTAAGAGGGATTCGCCCGTTGCACTGCCCCCTTGGGCTAGTCTATACTATCCAACCGTGTCTTAACGCCCACCCGCTCACGCGGTAGAACAGGAACAGGAACACAATGAACACTATTCGCGCCATTGAACAGCAGCAGATCCGCGAGGGGATTCCCGAGTTCCGCGTGGGCGATACCGTAGAGGTCAGCTACAAAGTCGTTGAAGGTACTCGCGAGCGAGTGCAGCTCTTCAAGGGCATCGTCATCTCCCGTCACGGCGCTGGAGCGCGCGAGAACTTCGCAGTCCGCAAGATGTCCTTCGGCGTCGGTGTGGAGCGCAAGTTCCCGGTACATTCGCCCAAGATCATGGGGCTGAAGGTCGAGCGTCGTGGCGATGTCAGCCGCGCGAAGCTCTACTTCCTCCGCGACCGCATCGGTAAGAAAGCCACCGTCAGAGAACTTCGCCCCTAACGGAGGTTTCGTGCCGGAACGTGACAACACCATGTCTGATGACAAGACCCGGGAGACTTTTCAACCCGGGTCTTGTTCTATTGAACCCGATGCAACGGATTGTATGCTTGCGCCCGAAGAGTCGTCGGAAAACGTGAGCGTGGGCCGTTGGCTGTTCGAGACCCTCGCGGTCGTCGTGCTCGCGCTACTCCTGGCCACAGGGATCAAGACATATGTGATGCAGCCGTTCCTTATTCCCAGCGGCTCGATGGAACCCACCTTGCAGATCAGCGATAGAGTGTTGGCCGATAAGCTCTCGTTCCGGCTACGACAGCCCGAGCAGGGGGACGTGGTGGTGTTTCTCTCTCCTGATTCCGGTTCAACGGACTACATCAAGCGAGTCATAGCCGTCGGCGGACAGACGGTCGATATCCGTAACGGAGCGATCTACGTAGATGGCAAGCGTCTCTCGGAACCATATACGCACGGTCAGGTGAACACCCCGGGGACGGTCGAGCTTCCGATCACTATCCCTGATGGCTACGTCTGGCTCATGGGTGACAACCGTTCCCATAGCGAGGACAGTCGCTGGTTCGGAGCGCAGCCCGTCTCTCGTATGGTAGGGCGGGCCATGAACATCTACTGGCCGCTCTCCCATATCGCGGGACTCTAGAACCATGGCCTCCACCGTTGCCGCGATCCGGGCACTCCTGGACGCAGCAACGGCTGATGAACTCCCAGCGCTGGCTGTCCGATATGCCGATGACTCCCGCGCTGGGGTCGGCGCCGCTGTCCACGCGGCGCTCGCACGTGCACAGCGTGCTCAGGATGAACGCGACCGGCTATCACGCCTACACACGCTAGAACGGGAGCTGCACGAACAAGGCTACCGGATCGTTGCGGGTGTCGACGAGGTCGGTAGAGGTTCGCTGGCCGGTCCGGTATCAGCGGGTGCGGTCATCCTGCCCGATAACGCCTTCATCCCGGGCCTGAATGATTCCAAGCGTCTCAGCCCATCTCGACGCAGAGAGATAGCGGCTCGCATCCGCGAGATCGCAGTCGCCGTAAGCGTCGCGCACGTCGCGCCCGCCTGCATCGACGAGATCGGCATCGCGGGAGCGACGACCCGAGCGATGCGCGAGGCTCTCGCGTCGCTTGATGTCTGCGCGGACTACACGATCGTCGACGGACTACCTGTTCACCTGGATAGAAGGGCACGATTCGTCGTGAGCGGCGACCATCTCTGCGCTGCGATCGCCGCGGCTTCAGTTGTGGCGAAAGTGGAACGAGACGACCTGATGTGCCGGCTGGATAACGACTTCCCGGGCTATCTTCTCGCAGTCAACAAGGGCTACGGCAGCCCAGAGCATATGGACGCGCTCCGTCGGCTGGGCCCGAGCCCCATACATCGCCGTTCATTCGCCCCATGCAGCCCATCAGGTCGGTTCTAAGCCACCTTCTGGTCAGCTATTGGTCAGACTCCGGCAAGGAGCATGCGCCACTCTGATCGAGAAGGAGTGGTGCAGATGACTGTAGAGACCAATCAGCTCGGAGCACGCGGCGAGGACGCCGCAGCTGCTTATCTCGATCGCATCGGGATGACCATCGTTGACAGAAACTGGCGCTGCAAGCTTGGAGAGATCGACATCGTGGCCCTTGATGGCACCGATCTGGTGCTTGTGGAGGTCAAGACGCGCCGAAGCGTCCGCCGGGGGACGCCTGAAGAAGCGGTTTCGACCACCAAGCAACAACGCATCGTACGGCTTGCGCGCAGCTATATTGCAGAGGCCGGCCTTCGAACCGCGGGCGTGCGTTTCGATGTGGTAGCGATCACAGTTCTGGCCGAGGACCGCGCACTGCTTCGCCATCATCGCGCCGCCTTCACGGTCTCGGACTGACGATGCATGCCACCGTCATGACGGCAACGCTCTCAGGCGTAGAGGCTCTGCCAGTCGAAGTCCAGGCGGATGTGACATCCGGTCTGCCGATGTTCAGCATCGTCGGATTGGGCGACACCGCGGTCCAGGAGGCCAGAGAGCGGGTACGCTCAGCGATACGGGCATCGGGACTCGAGTTCCCCAACGCGCGAGTCATCATCAATCTGGCGCCCGCACCTTTGCGCAAGCACGGAACCGGCTTCGACCTGCCAATCGCTCTCGCCATTCTCGTCGCCACCCGACAGATTCCGACCGCAGTCGTCCAGCGGGTCGCGGCAGTGGGGGAGCTCTCTTTGGACGGCAGCGTCCGCTCCGTGCCCGGCGTGCTCGCACACGCTTACGCTGCAGCCCGTAACGATCTCGCACTGCTGGGACCGAGCTGTATCCTCCCGGCGGCATCCGCGGTCGGCGGCGTGCGGTATCGCGTCGTTAATCACATCCGATCGCTTCTAACGGAAGGTGACTACACCATCGCACCAGACGCGTCGCTCGCCAGCGATGCTACCAGCGTTCCCGATCTCGCAGACGTAGCTGGCCAGGAGAGTGCCAAGCGTGCCCTCGAGGTTGCGGCAGCCGGGGGACACAACCTGCTGCTTGTGGGTCCGCCTGGCTCAGGCAAGACGATGCTCGCCCGGCGTCTATGCGGGATATTGCCACCGCTATCTCATGATGAACGCCTTGAGACCGCTCTCGTTCACTCGGTAGCGGGAATTTCGGAGGAGGCCGTTCTTGCAGGACGCAGACCGTTCCGATCTCCGCACCACTCATCATCTGTGGGAGGGCTTGTGGGTGGCGGTGCGCCATGTAGACCAGGAGAAGTGAGTCTCGCTCACAATGGAGTGCTGTTCCTTGACGAGCTGCCCGAATTCGGACCCGCCGCTCTCCAGTCGCTACGCCAGCCCCTCGAAGACGGAACCGTGACGCTCGTTCGTGTCGAGGGCCGTGTCACGTATCCCGCGCGCTTTTCTCTGATCGCGGCTATGAACCCATGCCCATGTGGTTATCTCGGCGATTCCGAACGCATGTGCCGATGCTCGGAAGCTGCACAGTCACGATACGTCTCGCGAATCGGTGGCCCGCTACTCGACAGGATCGATATGCAGTTGCGAGTCGACCGCATCGATCCGCAGCAGATCATGGAAGCCGGCGATACCGAAAGCTCCGTGATCGTCGCGAGACGCGTCGCCGCCGCGAGGGAGTTCGCGCTGGAGCACAACAGAACCTTCGCAGCTCCCGGATCACGATTGTTCAGCGAATATGCCATACAGCCTTTGGCACGCAGGACCATCGAGTCTTACTGTCGCACGATGCACCTCTCGGGAAGAGCGGTCACTAAACTGGCACGAGTCGCGCGTACGATCGCCGACATAGAGCTTACCGACACCGTCTCGCAAGACCACGTCTATGAAGCGATCCGGTTCAGACTGGATGTATCCTGATGGCTCCAACGCAGTGGGAGCTACAACTCTCCAGCCCCGACTATCCGCAAGCTTTACGAGATACGCCCGATCCTCCGAAGACGTTGCACGGCTTCGGAGATGTGTCACTGCTCGGACCATCGTTGGCGGTCGTGGGTTCCCGACGCGCAACTCCGTACGGAATCGCCTGCACGCGTCGTTTTGCAGGCTGGGCAGCGGCGCATGGCATCACCATCGTGTCAGGTGCGGCTATCGGATGCGATCTCCAGGCACACCAGGCAGCACTCGATGCGGACGGCAGAACCGTCGCTGTGCTGGGCTGCGGTGCCGACGTCGACTATCCGCGCAGGGCACGAGAGGTGCTGTCCCGACTGCGAACGGATCACGCCGTCGTTGCTGAGGCGCCTTGGGGCTGCCAGCCACAACGATGGACGTTCACACGCAGGAATCGCATCATCGCGGGGCTTGCATCGGCGGTTCTTGTGGTTGAAGCCGGTCTACCGAGCGGCACGTTCAGCACAGCGGATTTCGCGCTCGCTGCCGGCCGGGAGGTACTGGCAGTACCCGGTTCCATACTCTCGCCGGAATGCCGTGGTTCAAACCGACTGATATCTCAGGGAGCCACGCCGATCACCGATGAGTCTGAACTGCGTGAAGCGCTCATCTCATGTGGACTGTCACCATTCACGGACCAAAACGAGTGCCTGTTCGATCCCTCTTCCCCTGGTGGCGGACCGTTGCTGCGAGCGCTACGCGCAGATGCCATGAGGCCAGACGACTTGGCACGTGCACTCAAACAAGACGTAGTGACGCTTGGAAGGAATCTCGCGGCGCTCGAGGCCGATGGGCTTGTGGTCCGCTACCGCGACGGAAGATACGGTGTAGCGTGATACACTGCCCGCTATCAGATACCTGTGAACCTCAAGCGAGGATAGGGAGTTCCAGTGACCTCATCAGTCCCGGTGGATGTGATCGGAGCCGGCCTGGCCGGTTCAGAAGCCGCCTGGCAACTGGCTTCTCGCGGCATACCTGTTCGGCTTACAGAGATGCGCCCCGCGGACAGCACTCCGGCACACCACACGGCGAGCTTCGCAGAGCTGGTCTGCTCCAACTCCCTGAAGAGTATCGATCCCAACAGCGCTGCGGGTATGTTGAAGCACGAGATGGACGCCCTAGGCAGCCTTATCCTCGCTGCGGCTCGGCACTGCTCTGTGCCCGCCGGCGGCGCTCTAGCCGTGGACAGAACAGCCTTCTCATCCCTGGTGACCGATGTTGTCTCATCGCATCCATTGATCACAGTCATCAATGCGCGAGCCGACGTCGTGCCGTCGGGTCCCGCGATCATCGCCACCGGCCCTCTCACAGCTGACGCACTCGCAGACCGGCTCGTCTCGGTGACCGGTGAGCAGGGACTGTCGTTCTACGATGCCGCTGCACCCATCATCGATGCAGCCTCGCTGAATCGCGCGGTCGTCTTCGCCGCTTCTCGATACGACAAGGGGAGCGGAGCCGACTACCTCAACTGTCCCATGGACCGTGCGACCTACGAACGCTTCATTGAGGCACTCGTGGCCGCCCAGCGAGTCAACGCTCGCGAATTCGAGAATCGTGAGCTGTTCCAGGCATGCCAACCCGTTGAGGAGATCGCTCGTCGGGGAGCAGACGCACTGCGTTTTGGACCGATGAAACCTGTAGGCCTTACCGATCCACAAACAGGCGGTCGCCCGTGGGCGGTAGTTCAATTGCGTTCCGAAAATCGAGATGCGACCGCATACAATCTCGTGGGTTTTCAAACCAATCTCACCTTTGCCGAGCAGCGCAGGGTCTTCTCGATGATTCCCGGGCTTGAGAATGCGGACTTTCTCCGCTACGGCGTCATGCACCGAAACACATTTATCGACTGCCCCCGCCTGGTCACGCCAACGCTGGCTCTTCGCGCGATGCCGGAAATTCGCGTCGCCGGGCAGCTTCTCGGAACCGAAGGTTATATGGAAGCCGCTGCAACCGGCCTCTTGGCGGCACTCCACACCTACGCAGCTGGCTCTGGCGAGGATCTTGAACCATTGCCAACGCACACTGCTCTCGGTTCGCTTATCGCGTACGCAACGGATCCAACGACCTCCCCGTACCAGCCGATGCACGTAAACATGGGGCTGCTCCCTTCTCTGGAGACACCCGTACGCGGCAAACGCGAGCGCTATGCGGCATATGCCGCTCGAGCTTCGGACGCTATGGAGGCCTGGCTGCAATCAAATCCGCGTCTCACGCAAGACATCACTCGCCTGCGCTCCTCGACGCTTGAAGCCATTTCACAAGGGGAGTGCCATCATGCCCGACAATGATGCCGACACGTTCTTAGACGGCTTCATCGAACACCTCCGCGTGGAGTGCAACGCGTCTCCTGAGTCCGTCCGGGCATATGCCAGCGACCTCCGGGCTTACCTGGACTGGTGTGAGCGATGTTCTCTTGACCCGGTGACGATCACGCCTCGCCAACTCCGCCGTTATCTCGCTGAGCTGGATGCAGCCCGCTACGCACGCCGCACAGTCGCACGAAAACTCTCATCGCTGCGATCGTTTTTCGAGTATCTTCAGCGTGAGCAGATCACCGACACTGATCCAGCCATGGCGCTCGGTACTCCAAAACTTCCCCGAAATCTGCCTGAGACGCTGAGCGCCGACGTGGTGAGTGCGCTGCTTGATGCACCTGACCCCTCCAAGCCGCTCGGCATACGTGACCGCGCCATTTTGGAGCTGCTTTACGCCACAGGTATCCGTGTCGCTGAACTGTGCGGACTCGATCTTGGAGACCTCGATCTGGTCCAGGGACAGGTGAAGGTGATGGGGAAGGGCTCCAAACAAAGAATTCTTCCCATTCACCGGTTGGCCATCAGCCGTCTGGACGGCTATCTCAGTGAAGCGCGCGGCACATTGGGTCCCGCACCGGAAGAAAGCGCTGTCTTCCTGAACCGCTGCGGTACCAGGCTGTCGACGGGCGGAGTACGACGTATGCTCAAGCGCCAACTTGAAGTCATCGGGGCCGATCCGGGAATTCATCCCCACGTGCTGCGACATACCTTCGCTACCGATCTGCTCGATGCCGGAGCAGACCTACGCAGCGTCCAAGAACTGCTCGGCCACGTTGCGCTGTCAACGACACAGATTTATACTCACCTGAGTTTGAGGCGGCTCAGAGACGTTCACAGAGACTCGCATCCGCGGGCTTGACCGGGGGTTTTGGAGGATGAGACAAGACCCAAAGACGGATGTGTCCGCCTATTGGGCTGCGTATGAGTCCTCTCAGGACATCGCGGCCCGTGATGCGCTCATCCTCAACTATTCACCGCTGGTCAAATACGTCGCCGGGCGTATCTCGTCCAACCTTCCTCGCAACGTTGAGACGGCCGACCTTATCTCGTACGGCGTCTTCGGGCTCATCGACGCGATCGATCGCTATGACACCGAGCGTGGAATCAAGTTCGAGACGTATGCCATCGCACGCATCAAAGGAGCTATCCTCGACGAACTACGATCACTGGACTGGGTTCCCCGTTCCGTTCGATCACGCGCCCGGGAGATTGAAAAGACCTACATCGTCCTTGAGAACCGCCTGCGTCGTCTTCCTAGCGACGCCGAGGTGGCCGCCGAGATGGGCATCTCTGAGCGAGAGCTTCAGGCCCTGTTCACCAAACTATCCTACACATCCGTGGTTTCGTTTGATGAGCTATGGACGTCTAACGGTGATTCCGATGGTCGGCCTCATGTGTATGCGACCATCAAGGATGAAGCGGCAGACGATCCGGTCACCACATTCGAGGCGGTTGAGCTCAAGCAGATACTTGCAACCGCCATCGATCGCCTTCCTGAACGAGAGAAGACCGTAGTCGCGCTCTACTACTACGAGGGACTCACACTGAAAGAAATCGGAGTGATACTCGGAGTGACCGAGTCACGCGTGAGCCAGCTACACACCAAAGCAGTTCTACGCCTGCGAGCCCGCCTTCGCAGTTCACGGGAGTGCATAACGGCGTCTTGACCGGAAGAGAGGTGCGCATGCCTGCAGAAAAGATCCTCGTCGTCGAAGACACGCAGTTGCTTCAGCATATGTATCGCGACCGACTGGTCGCCGATGGATTCAACGTAGACGTTGCCTCTGACGGACTTGAAGCCCTCAACATCCTACGTACAGACACCATGGATCTCATGGTTCTCGACCTCATCATGCCCCGTATGGGTGGACTCGAGGTGCTTGAGACGGTCAGGAACGATCCGCGCCTCAAAGACCTCCCCGTGCTGGTTCTCACGAACCTGGGCGAAGAAACCGCCATTCAGCATGCGCTGGAACTGGGTGCCATCGACTACCTGATAAAGAACTCATCCAAACCTGCGGACGTGTCCGCGAAGATCCGGCTCACACTTGATTCTTTTGGGCCGACTCACGCGAACCATTCTCTGAAGTTGAAAGTGAAAGACAGGGAAGGCGACGCGGATCTTCTCGTCACACAAGCCCGCCTACCGCGCCGTTTCTGGTGCCCTGCGTGCGAGACAGAACTTTCGCTTGAGCTCATTCCCAACGCCCAGAAACCGGGATGGTACGACTCGCACTTCGTATGCGACAGCTGCGGTCGGGATTTCTGAAGCGCCAGCAGCGCCTCCATCGCGTCCGCATTCGTTCTCTGCAACGACACCGTCTGCGGCTTCACTTGATGCCCACGGTATGCTAGCCTGTGTCGGTTCATATCAAGCACGTTCGCGGACCCTCGCGCCTGGTGCTGCCTCACGAGGCGGTGGCGCATTCAGAGGGGTTGATGCGAGCGGAAGTAAAACCGAAGACCAGGAGGAAGCATCATGACCGTAATTGCAATGAAGGATCTTCTCGAAGCAGGTGTCCACTTCGGACATCAGACCCGCCGTTGGAACCCGAAGATGAAGCCGTACATCTTCACCGAGCGTAACGGTATCTACATCCTCGACCTGCAGCGCACCCTGCGCGAGATCGACGGCACCTATCGTTTCGTCCGTGACCTGACCGCCAAAGGCGGCACGGTACTGTTCATCGGTACCAAGAAACAGGCGCAGGCCACCATCCGTGAGCAGGCACAGCGCTCCGGCCAGCCCTACGTCGATCAGCGTTGGCTGGGCGGCATGCTCACCAACTTCGTGACCATCCGTAAGCGAATCGGCCGGATGATCGAGCTGGAAACTAAAGAAGAAAGCGGCGTTATGGCCAGCCTTCCCAAGAAGGAAACCACCAAGCTACGCACTGAACTCGGAAAGCTCCAGAAGAACCTGAACGGCATTCGTGACATGCACTCGCTGCCTGACGCGATCTTCCTCGTAGATACCAAGCGCGAGACGATCGCCGTGGCCGAGGCTCGCCGTCTGCACATCCCGATCATCGGCCTGGTAGACACCAATGCCGATCCTGACGAGGTCGATTTCGTGATCCCGGGCAACGATGACGCCATCCGTTCCATCAGCCTGATCGCGCGCATCATCGCTAATGCCGCTATCGAAGGCAACGGCGGCGGCAAGGATGACGAGCAGGTTGCGCCCGAAGTCGCTGTGGCTCCCGTCGCTGAAGCTCCTGTTGCCGAGACGCCTGTTGCCGCACCGACCGAAGCCGCACCCGCCGCTGAATAATCCACGTCGCGTACAACGCGTCGTTCATCTTAAGGAGGAATCAATGGAGATTACTGCCTCTATGGTCAAAACCCTGCGCGCCGAGACTGGCGCCGGCATGATGGACTGCAAGAAAGCACTGACCGAAGCCGATGGCGACATCGAGAAGGCCGTCGACATCCTGCGCACCAAAGGACTCGCCGACCTGGCTAAGAAAGCCGGCCGCGCGACGTTCGAGGGCATCATCGGCAGTTATGTAGCCGACGATGGTCGCTCCGGTGTCCTCGTTGAGGTCAACTGCGAGACCGACTTCGTCGCCCTCAACGACGACTTCAAGACCTTCGTCGCGTCCATTGCCAAGCATATCGCTGCTTCCGCGCCCGAGGACGTTCCTGCGCTCATGGCACAGCCGTTTGTCGAGCGCCCGGAGCTTACCGTGGAGAAGTACCTCGGCGAGTACGTTGCGAAACTCGGCGAGAATATGGTCATTTCGCGCTTCACGCGCTACGAAGTCTCTGACAACGGCGTTATCGGCGCCTACGTCCATGGAGTCGGCAATATCGGTGTGCTCGTGCAACTGGCGACCGACAGCGCTGCATCCCAGGCCCCCGAGTTGGCTACGCTGCTCAAAGATCTTGCGATGCAGGTGGCTGCATCTGCACCCATCGCGGTTTCCGAGGAGCAGGTTTCGGCCGAGGTCATCGAGCACGAGAAGTCCATCTATATGGCGCAAGCCGCCGAGACAGGCAAGCCGGAGCAGATCCAACTTAAGATCGCCGAGGGTCGTCTGCAGAAGTTCTTCAAGGAAGTCTGTCTACTTGAGCAGCTCTTCGTCAAAGATCCCGACATCACCGTTGGCAAGCTCGTCACCAGTGTCGGCCGTGAACTGGGTATCGACATCAAGGTGGTTCGTTTCACGCGATTCCTTCTCGGTGAGACCAACCCTGAAGCAAAGCCACAGACAGCCTGCTGATAAATCGCACTCACGAAGGGGCGACGCATGCATGCGTCGCCCCTTCGGATTAGAATCCAATATACGCACCAGAATCATCCGAGGGAGGACCATGGCCGACTATCACTACAAACGCGTCTTGCTGAAGCTGTCCGGCGAAGCTTTGATGGGCGATGCCGACTATGGCATCGATCCGAGCGTACTGGATTCGATCGCCAGCCAGCTCAAGGTGGTTCAGGAGACCGGTGTACAGGTTGCCATCGTCGTCGGCGGTGGCAATATCTTTCGCGGAGTGGCCGCTTCGGCCACAGGGATGGACCGCGCGCAGGCCGATTCCATCGGCATGCTAGCCACGGTCATGAACTCTCTCGCGCTACAGGATGTGCTCGAGAAGCGGGGCGTCTACACGCGGGTCATGTCGGCTATCGAGATGCAGGCGGTCGCTGAGCCCTACATCCGGCGGCGTGCCATCCGCCATCTTGAAAAGGGACGTGTCGTGATATTCGCGGCCGGCACCGGAAACCCGTACTTCACAACCGACACCACCGCTGCACTTCGAGCGCTGGAGATCGGTGCGGACTGTATAATGAAAGCTACCAAGGTCGATGGCGTCTATGACGCTGATCCGATGATCAACCCTGACGCCGTCAAGTTCGATGAACTGACCTATCTTGACGTCCTGAGCAAGGGACTGTCCGTCATGGACAACACGGCTATCTCGTTGTCCATGGACAACGGACTGCCGATCATCGTGTTCAACATGGAACGCAAGGGTAATATCGTTCGAGCCCTTGCGGGGGAGAAGGTCGGTACGATCGTCCGAGGAGGAAACTGATGTCTGACCAGTATCTAAAAGAATCCGTCGAGCGGATGGACAAAGCCATCGCGTCGCTCAGCCATGAGTTTGCATCCGTGCGAACCGGCCGCGCGAGCGGTTCGCTCCTCGATAAGATAACCATCGACTATTACGGCGTGTCTACGCCGCTTCTCCAGATCGCATCTATCAGCGCCCCTGAAGCGCAGCTCCTGGTGATCAGCCCCTATGATCGCTCGGCCATCGGCGCTATCGAGAAGGCGATCCTGACCTCGGATCTGGGCCTCAACCCGTCCAACGACGGTGCGGTGATACGAGTGCCGTTCCCGCCGCTGACTGAAGAGCGTCGTCGCGATCTCGTCAAGCTGTGCAAGGGTTACTCGGAAGACGCCCGTGTGGTGATTCGCAACATCCGTCGCGACGCCAACGAGCACTTCAAACACAGCGAGAAGGAACATGAGATATCGCAGGACGATCTTCGCCGCCTTGAAACAGAGGCTCAGAAGATCACCGACTCGCACATCGCGCAGATTGACGACATGATGAAGCGCAAGGAGCAGGAGATCTTGGAGGTGTAGCCGCATGGCGTCGAGCACCCCATCTCCACAAGACTTCTTTTCATCAAAACGTGATCAGCGTCTTTTGGCGACCGTCGCGCCCGATCGGATCCCGTCGCACATCGCGATAATCATGGATGGCAACGGCCGATGGGCAGCCAAACGAGGCCTGCCCCGGATTGCCGGGCACAGCGCCGGCGTCAAGGCCGTCCGTGAGGCGATTGCTTGCTGCATAGAGCTGGGCGTGCCATACCTCACGCTCTACTCTTTCAGTTCTGAGAACTGGCGTCGGCCTACCGATGAGGTCGACGGGCTGATGTCACTGTTCGTAGACGTGCTGAATAAGGAACTGGCTGAACTGCAGGAACAGAATGTCCGGGTACGCGTCATCGGCAGCGAGACCAAGGTGCCGGACAGCACCATGCGAGCTTTTCGCGAGACAGAACTCAAGACTGCGGACAACACGAAGCTGACGCTCTGTATCGCGCTCAACTACGGTGGACGCGAAGAGATCGTTCATGCTGCACGTACACTGGCCACGCGTGCGCTTGCGGGCACGCTCGACCCTGCCCAGATCGACGAAGCCGCCTTTACCGGCGAGCTTTATACAGCAGGTCTGCCCGACCCTGATCTTCTCATCCGCACAAGCGGAGAGATGCGTATCTCCAACTTCCTGCTATGGCAGATCGCGTACAGCGAGCTATGGGTCACGCCGGTGCTCTGGCCGTCGTTCAGGCGCACCGATCTGCTGCGCGCGATCGTAGAGTACCAGGGACGCACACGAACCTTCGGGGGTCGCTGATGCGCCTTCCACAGACACCTGAACGCGGGTTCTCGGCCATTTTGGTCCGAAGCGCCACCTCACTGGTCATAGGCGTCGTATTCCTGAGCACGATCATCTACGGCGACACGCTGGGTCTGGCGATTCTGGTGGCTGTCGTAGCCACGATGGCTGCATCCGAGTTCTACGCGCTCAGCCGCATTGAACGACGCCTGCCCAATGAACTGTTCGGTCTTACGGCGGTGGCGATCATGCCCTTTGCCGCTGCTTCCTACGGTTCATTCGGCCTTATGGCGGTTGTAGCCGGATTGGTCGTCGCGTCACTGCTCTGGAGCCTGTTCTTCCGTCAAGTTCGTACAGTCGACACCGCTATCACTGTCTTCGGCGCGGTGTACATCGGTTTCACGCTGTCGCATCTGGTGCTCATCCGCGAACTGCGGTCCGGGCTCGTACTCACGCTCGCTCTCGTTATGAGCGTCTGGGCAAACGATATCTTCGCGTACCTGGTGGGCTCATCGCTCGGCAAACACAAACTGGCACCACGCATCTCCCCAAAGAAATCATGGGAAGGCGTCGCCGGGGGGACAGCTGGCACCATAGCGGTGTGGGTCATTCTCGCCATCACGACCAGTACCGGAATCTCCCTGCGCGACCTCGTCTTGGTGAGCCTCATCGCCTCGGTCGCGGCAGTGATCGGGGATTTGGCCGAATCGCGGATCAAACGCGATGCAGGGGCTAAAGACTCCGGTGTGACACTCCCGGGACACGGCGGTTTTCTGGATCGTTTCGACAGCCTCATCATCATATCGATGGCGACTTTCTACACGCTGGCATTGGTCGGCGTGACTGCGGGTGGGACCCTGTGAGCCGACTGCGAGTCGTCATACTCGGCTCCACCGGTTCGATCGGTCGACAGGCGCTCGATGTCGCATCCCGTTTTCCCGAGCGTATCCAGATCGTGGGTCTCGCAGCTAACAGCGCGGCGGAACTCATCGCCGAGCAGGCTCATGCCTTCGATGTCGCGTCGATCGCGCTCACGGATCCAGCTGCGGCTTCACGTGCCGCGCTGCTCCTCGATGAGACACGAACAGTCGTCGAGTCCGGTTCAGACGCGGTAGCCCGCCTCGCGTCGCTGCCGGAAGCCGACATGGTGCTCAACGCGCTCGTCGGCGCAGCAGGTTTACGCTCCTCGATGACAGCCCTTACGGCAGGTAAGCGTCTAGCTCTCGCCAACAAGGAGTCGATGGTCGTGGGTGGCGAGCTGTTGATGGCGCTACCGGCCGCACGCGACATCATACCGGTCGACAGCGAGCATTCGGCTATCTTCCAGTGCCTCGTGGGCGAGGATGCCCGAGAGGTCGGCCGTATCTGGCTCACCGCCTCAGGTGGTCCGTTCCTCGGCCGAAAAGCCGAGGAACTCGCTGATGTGACGGTCGCCGAGGCGCTTGCGCACCCCCGGTGGACGATGGGGCCCAAGATAACCATCGACTCGGCCACGCTCATGAACAAAGGGCTCGAGGTCATCGAGGCCCATCACCTGTTCGACGTCGGTTACGATGACATTCGCATCGTCGTCCACCCGCAGTCCTGCGTACACTCGATGGTGGAGTACCGTGACGGCTCGGTTAAGGCGCACCTCGGCGCCACTGACATGCGCGTTCCGATCCAGTACGCGTTCTCCTATCCAGCACGTTGGGATGCACCTGTCACGCCCGTGGACTTCTCCGCACTCGGACATCTCGACTTCCAGGCACCCGACGAGGCCACATTCCCGTGTCTGCGCCTTGCGCTGCACGCAGGACGAGTCGGCGGCACGCTGCCGGCCGCGATGAACGCGGCCAATGAAGTGGCTGTAGCCGCATTCATCGCGGGTGCGTGCGGGTTCAAAGACATTCCGAGGGTCGTCGAGCAGGTCATGCTCGCGCACGATGCGCAACCGCTTCAGAGCATCGAGCAGATTGCGGATGTCGACCGCTGGGCTCGACACGCAGCCGCCGGGACGCTCGGATCCAATGGTGTGATGTTTGCTTGATCCAACGACGTATTCTGGTCGGCATTTCGGTGCCAAAACGCAGTTCAAGGGATGATCATGAACGTAGTTGCAACCATATTCTGGGGTGTCATAACATTCTCGATCCTCGTTGTCATTCACGAAGGTGGCCATTTTCTTGCCGCGAGGGCCTTTGGTATCAAAGTCCACGAGTTCATGATCGGCCTTCCAGGTCCGGCGTTGCGGATCAAGACCAAGAACATGACGTGGGGGATCACCGCGATACCGCTCGGCGGCTACGTCCGCATCGCGGGCATGGAGCCTGGACCCGAGGACAAACTGCTCGCGCCAGCACTGAAATGGATCGACATCCACGGGCGCGCAGACTCAGCGTCGCTGTCAACAGCCCTGAACGTCGATACGCCCCGCGCTGTGGCGCTGCTGGTCACGCTTGCTGACTGGGGCGCGATCGAGCCCTCGACCGACGACGACACGTCCTATGTCGCGCTCGTATCGGTAAGCGAAGACGCGGACGAGCGCGCGCTGCTCGACCAGGCGCGAGCCATCACGTTCCGTGGCGCCAGCACGACCAAGCGGATCATCGTCCTGTCGGCAGGTGTGGTCGTGAACCTGGTGACAGCGCTGCTGACATTCACTATCGTGCTCACCGCTTTTGGCTACTATGAAGCGGCGCCTACGGTCTCCAAGATCATGACCGGTACGCCCGCCGCAACCTCCGGGCTGCGTGTCGGAGACAAACTGGATCGCATCGACGGCACGGACGTGACCTCGTGGAGCATGTTCACCTCTACGGTCAGCGCCAACGAGTCAGGTACTGTGGTCTCAGTCCAGGTCATTCGCGATGGCAAACCACTGGAGCTGAGCGCGACCCTCACCGGCAAAGACGGCCACGGCTATCTCGGCGTCGCACCTGGCATGCGGCATGTCCGGCCGAGCATCGGTCAGGCGATCGGTGACTCGTTCGGCTACCTTGGAGCGGTATTCAAGGCGATCGGCGGCTTTTTCACGCCATCCGGCTTCCAGACCAGCGTGCAGAACTCGGCAGGCATCGTGGGGATCAGCGTGATGGCCGCACAAGCTGCCGAGTCTAGCCCTCTGGACTATGCGTTCCTCATCGCGCTACTGTCCCTGTCGCTCGGCGCGATGAACATCTTGCCGATTCCTCCGCTCGACGGTGGCAAGATCGTCATCGAACTCGTCGAGCGCCTCATGGGCAGGCCCCTTAGCCGCAGGGTCTCCGCTGCATTCAGCGTTGCAGGTGCGGCGTTGCTGTTCAGCTTTATCGGTTACATCATGTACGCGGATATCGTACGGCTGCTGCACTAGGGGAGTTGGGATCATGCGACGCGAGAACACACGACAGGTACACGTCGGTGCGGTGCCGGTAGGCGGAGGCGCACCGGTCAGCGTCCAGTCGATGACCAACACCGACACGACCGACCCGGCCAGTACGCTTGCCCAGATCGGTCGGCTGACAGACGCCGGATGTGAGATCGTCAGGGTCGCCATCCCGCACGCGGATGCGCTCAAGAGCTTCGCCACCATCTGCGCGTCTTCGCCGCTGCCTGTCGTGGCCGACATCCACTTCGATCACCGCCTCGCCATCGACGCCGCGGCTCACGGAGCGGCCGGCTTGCGCATCAACCCCGGCAACATCGGTGACATGTCGCGCGTGGACGCCGTCATCGACGCTGCGGGTCACGCAGACATTCCAATCCGCATCGGCGTCAACGCCGGTTCCCTCGCTGCAGAGTATGCAGAGCGCGACGACCTTTCGCCGGCCGCCAAGCTCGTAGAAAGCGCCGTCTCGTTCTGCAGTCACTTCGAGTCGCGTGGTTTTACCGATATCGTGGTTTCAGCAAAGGCCTCCTCCGTGATGACCACGGTGGAAGCGTATCGCCTGCTAGCGACCCGCATCGGATATCCGCTGCATATCGGCGTGACCGAAGCGGGAACGGCATTCTCCGGCACCATAAAGTCTTCGGTAGGCCTCGGGATACTGCTCGCCGAGGGCATCGGGGACACCATGCGCGTATCGCTGACCGACGACCCCGTCCGCGAAGTCGAGGTCGCTTGGGAGATACTGGCCGCGTGCGGTCTTCGCAGACGCGGACCCGAGCTGGTGTCATGCCCCACGTGTGGCCGCTGCCAAGTCGACCTGGTTCCCATCGCACAAGAAGTCGAGCGGCGGCTCGCAACCATCCGCACGCCCATCAAAGTCGCTGTTATGGGCTGCGTCGTCAACGGCCCAGGAGAGGCGCGCGAAGCTGATGTCGGCGTTGCCGCCGGTACTGGCGTAGGCCTGATCTTTCGCAACGGTGAACCCGTGCGCAAGGTGCCTGCCGACATGATCGTCGACGCACTGATGGCAGAGATAGCCTTACTGGCGGGGGAGGGCACGGATTGAACGAGTCCGCGTAGTTCCTGCTATCCTCTTCCAAAACACCGACAAGGAGTCGTTCATGACAGTCGCTCTGAAGATGTCCACTCTATATGCGCCCACGCTCAAAGAGGTTCCCGCCGAGGCGGAGATTCCTTCGCATCGTCTGCTTCTGCGCGCAGGCATGATCCGCAAGGGAGCGGCAGGCATCTACACCTACCTGCCACTGGGATGGCGTTCGCTGCATAAGATCGAGAACATCGTGCGCGAAGAGATGGATCGCATCGGTAGCCAGGAGATGATGATGCCGGCCATCCAGCCCGCGGAGCTGTGGCACGAGTCCGGTCGATGGGACGACTACGGTCCCGAGCTCATGCGTCTCAAAGACCGCCATGGACGCGAGTTCTGCCTCGGGCCCACACATGAAGAGATCATCACGGCCACCATCCGTCATGAGTTGCGCTCATATCGTGACCTGCCGCTGTCGCTTTACCAGATCCAGGTAAAATTTCGCGACGAGGTCCGGCCCCGTTTCGGACTTTTGCGCGGCCGTGAATTCATCATGAAAGACGCGTACTCGTTTCATGCGACGCAGGAGTCCCTGGACCAGCATTACCAGGAAATGGCCGCCGCATACGGACGCATCTGCGAGCGTCTCGGTCTTGAATACCGTCCCGTTCAAGCCGATTCCGGCCAGATAGGCGGAAAGGTCACCACTGAGTTCATGGCCCTGGCCGATAATGGCGAAGCCGAGCTGGTCTACTGCGATTGCGGCTGGGCTGCCAACGTCGAGGCAGGCACGTCCGTGGTACCCAGACATCCCGCCGTCACCGAGCCGGTCCCCATGGAGAAAGTCCACACGCCGGGCATGCGCACGATCGCCGATCTCGCAGGTTTTCTCGGTATCTCCGGGCATGACACCGTCAAGACGATGGCCGCGCGCGCGGGAGACCGTCTCGTGTTCATGCTGATACCGGGCGATCGCGAGCTCAATCCCGTCAAAGCGCAATGCGTTGCGCCAGGTTTGCAATTGCTTGAAGAGGATGACTTCAAGACCTTCGACATCCCCAAGGGCTCCCTTGGCCCCGTCAACGTTCCCGACGGCACGCTCGTCGTCGCTGACGTCAGCCTCCGTGACGAGGTCTCATGGGGAGTGGGCGCCAATATCAACGACTACCACTTCATCCACGCCATGCCAGGTCGTGATTTCGAGGTGGCCGAGTGGCTCGATCTGGTCACCCCTAGGCCCGGCGACGGCTGTCCGGTCTGCGGCGGCGTGCTCAAGGGCGCTCGCGGCATCGAGGTCAGCCAGGTCTTCCAGCTCGGTACCAGGTACTCCGAATCGATGGGTGCCACGTTCGCCGATGAACAGGGCGAGGAGCGTCCATTTCTCATGGGATGCTACGGCGTTGGCGTCAGCCGCTCGCTTGCGGCGGTCATCGAGCAGTACAACGACGACACAGGCATCAAGTGGCCGCTCTCTATAGCTCCGCTTGAGCTCGCTATCCTTCCTTTGACTGTTGGCGATGAAATCGTCGCACCCGTCGCCGAACGTCTCTGGAACGAACTCGCCCAAGCCGGCGTCGAGGTGATCATCGACGATCGGGACGTCCGCGCGGGAGTCAAGTTCGCGGATGCCGACCTGATCGGCTGGCCCCTGCAGCTCGTCGTTGGCAAGAAGAGTCTTGCGGCCGGAGTGGTCGAGCTCAAGCATCGCGCAACCGGTGAGCGCACGGAGCTACCCCTTGCCGATGCGGTAGCACGAGTCGCGGCACTGGTAGCGCAGGAGCGCGCTCGCTACGCGTAGCGAGCCCCACGTCCGTTGACCGACGTTGCTCGTGTGATACAATCCCAACGAAAGGAAGACTGTCCTCCAAGAAGTGGGCTGACACCCGCTTCTTTTGTTCTGGATGAAGGTAGGTGGTGTTTGTGCCCGACCTCGGTGCCGAGCTCACTGCACTGCTTGAACCTCTGTCGCGCGACCATGGCTTCGAGCTCGTGGCCGTTGAGATAGCCGGTGCTCAAGGCTCTCCGATCGTGCGTATATTCCTGGACAAGACCGACGGCCTGACGCTCGATGAGGTAGCGGGAACCAACGAATGGGTCTCGCCTGTCCTCGAGGATTATCCTGGTCTTCCCGGCGCGTTTACGCTGGAACTGTCCTCACCGGGAATCGAACGGCCGCTTAGCAAACGGACCGACTTTGAGAAGTACACCGGGAGCAAAGTCAAGATCAGGACGAGCGAACCTATCGACGAACGCTCAGCGTTCACGGGCACCATCGCCGCTGTGCAAGGGGAGCATGTGGTGCTTGATTGTGATGGAGAACGTTACCGCATACCTCTAAGCGGGATAAGGAAAGCAAACTTGAAAGTCGACATCGATTTCGGCAACGACGAAGGAGTGCCACGATGAGCTCCGAACTCATGGACGCCCTGAGACAACTTGCGCGTGAGAAGAACATCGACGAGTACGGTATGCTCGACAAACTCGAAGACACGCTCGCGCAGACATATCGCAAGACCCTCGACCTCGAGAACGACGCAAGGGTGACCATCGACCGTGAATCCGGCCGCATCTTCGTCTATGAACTCGTTCCCGTCGGTGGCACGGAAGAGGAGCCTGTGTTCGAGGAGATCGACATCACTCCTCCAGACATCTCCCGTTTCGCTGCTCAGGCCGCCAAGCAGGTGATCACGGCGTCTATTCGTGAGGCTGAGCGTGTGCAGATATTCGATGAGTACGCCGACCGCATCGGCGATACGATCACCGGGACGGTACAACAGTCTGACTCGCGCTACACCCTCATCAAGGTGCGCGAAGGCGTAGAAGCACTGCTTCCTCCAAGCGAGCAGCCTTCTTCGGAACGCTATGACCACAATCAGCGTCTCAAGGCGCTGATCATCGACGTGCGCAAGACCTCCAACGAGCCTTCCATAGTCGTTTCCCGTACGCATCCCAACCTCATCAAGCGACTTTTCGAGCTTGAGGTTCCTGAGATCTACGACGGAGTGGTCGAGATCAAGAACGTCGCACGTGAGCCGGGGCTCCGCAGTAAAGTCGCGGTGTCCTCTCGCGAGCCGGGTCTCGATCCAGTAGGTGCCTGCGTCGGCCCTAAGGGCAGTCGGGTTCGCATGGTCGTCGCGGAGCTTCGCGGCGAGCGTATCGATGTGGTGCCGTGGTCCGAGGATTCAGCGACTTTCGTCGGACACGCACTGTCTCCGGCAAAAGTGACAATGGTGCTTATCAACGACGACGAGCATACGGCTACGGTCATCGTTCCCGACGACCAGCTATCGCTTGCGATCGGCAAAGAAGGCCAGAATGCGCGACTTGCAGCCAAGCTCACCGGCTGGCGCATCGACATCAAGAGCGGTTCGCAGGCTAGCGCGGCCGGTATCTCGGTAGCCACGGTCGGCGAATCATCCTCGGCTCCACACGGAGACGGACGTTGCATCGCCGTGACGAGCACCGGGATACGCTGTCGCAACCAGGCACGACCGGGTAGCGACTACTGCGGCGTGCACGAGAAGGAGGGCGCGGCTCAGTGACGAAGACGCGCACGACGCGGTCACGTACCTGCGCCGCGTGTGGCGCGACCGCGGAGAAGCGCGGTCTGGTCCGCATCGTGAGGACGCCCGAGGGCGAAGTCATGGTGGACCCGAGCGGTAAAGCGAATGGCCGAGGCACATACATATGCCCCACGGTGGAATGCTTTGAGCAGGCCGCCAAGCGCCGACGCTTCGCAGCAGCGCTTCGTGTCTCCCTCTCCGAGGAAGACACGGACCGATTGAGACACGAGTTCGAGCAGGCTATCGGCAAGTAGACCTGGTCGACTGAATGGACGGTGACACCTATGCCTTCAATGCGCGTACATGAACTCGCCAAGGAGTTCGGGATGAGCTCTAAAGAGCTTCTCGAGCATCTTCAGGCGCTTAAGATCCCGGCAAAGAACCATGCATCAACCCTGGTCGAGGCCTATGTGGACAAGATCCGCAAAGACCTCGCTCCGGTAATCGCCGAGCGTCAGGCGCAGATCGAATCACAGCGCGAGAAAGAAGAAGCCGCGCTGGAAGCCAAACGTCAGGAAGCTGACAAAGCGCAGCTCAAAGTCGAGCAGGCTGAATCGGTGCAGGCACAGGTCAGAGCAAAAGAGGATGCCGAGCGCAAACAGCGCGAGGATGAAGAGCGCAAACAGCGCGAGCTTGAAGAGACCGCCCGCAAGGAGGCAGAGATCAAAGCAGCAGAAGAAGCAGCTCGTCTGGCGACCGAGACCGCATTGCAGGAGGCCCAGGAGACGGAGCGGTATCGCCGCATGGCCAAGGAAGCTGAAGCGACGCAACACACGCCCGCAGCAAGCATCATCGCTGAGGCCGCAAAGATGGCTGCTGCCTCTGGTCCCGCGAACAAGCAGAAGAAGAAAAAGACCAAGAAACCTACGGGCAAGCGCGAGCAGACTGAGCCGCGAGTGAGCAGCCAGCAGTCTCCCCAGGCGCCGACTCCAGGCAAGGAGGCGACAGTCGCCTCAGGCGCAACGGTCGCAGTCTTCGCCCAGGCGATCGGAATCTCCGCCACGGAGATCATCAGGCGCCTCATGATGCTGGGCGAGCCTTTGACCGTCAATCAACCCATCAGCCACGAGGTCATGGAGATACTCGCTGACGATATGGGTGTGAAACTGACGATACAGCGTCCGGAAGAAGAAGCTGCAATGGTCTTCCATGACGAGCCCGAGGACTTGAAGCCACGGCCCCCCGTGGTCACTGTCATGGGTCACGTCGACCACGGTAAGACTTCGCTTCTCGATGCCATCCGAGAGACCGGCGTCGCTGCCACTGAGGCTGGCGGTATCACGCAGCATATCGGTGCATCCATCGCTTACCACAACGGCAAGCGGATCACGTTCATCGATACGCCCGGCCACGAGGCGTTCACCGCAATGCGTGCTCGCGGCGCCAATGCGACCGACGTGGTCGTTCTGGTCGTAGCTGCGGACGACGGTGTGATGCCCCAGACAATCGAGGCCATTCACCATGCCCGCGCAGCAGGCGTGCCGATAGTGGTCGCCATCAACAAGATCGACAAAGACGGCGCCAACCCCGATCGCGTGCGTCAAGAACTCGTTGAACACGAGGTCGTACCCGAGGAGTGGGGCGGCAAAAACATCTTCGTCAATGTCTCCGCGCGCAAGCGCATCGGCATCGATGACCTACTGGAGATGATCTTGCTCCAGGCTGACATTCTCGAGCTGAAGGCCAACCCTGATACGACTGCTAGCGGCGTCGTCGTCGAGGCTAAGCTCGACAAGGGCCGCGGCCCGGTGGCCACCGTTCTGGTACAGCGCGGCACGCTGCGTGTAGGCGACTCGCTGGTTGCCGGAACAAGCCACGGTCGTGTCCGTGCGCTGACCGATCCACACGGTGTTGCGGTCGTTACAGCCGGCCCCGCCGATCCGGTGGAGATACAGGGTCTATCAAGCGTCCCGAGCGCAGGAGACGACTTCCGCGTCTTCGCCGATGAGCGCGACGCCCGGCATCTCGCCGAGGAACGTGCGCTCAAGCAGCGACTTCTGGCGCAGGAGCACAAGACGCACGTCACGCTCGACGATCTCTTCGCACGCATCCAGGAAGGCGAGCTCAAAGATCTCAACCTCGTCGTCAAGGCGGACGTGCAAGGTTCTATCGAAGCGTTGAAAGACGCTCTAGACAAGATGGACCGGTCCGAGGTGCGTATCAACGTCATCCACTCCGGCGTAGGTGGCATCACCGAGACCGACATAAGCCTCGCGGATGCGTCCGACGCGATCGTCATCGGCTTCAACGTTCGGCCGCAGCCCAAGGCACGCGATCTCGCCGAGCGCACCAAAGTCGACGTCCGTCTGTACCGCGTCATATACAAAGCCATCGAGGACATCAACGCCGCTCGTGTCGGCATGCTCGCTCCCACGTTCGAGGAGCACGACACGGCCCACATCGAGATTCGCAGCCTGTTCAAGGTGCCTAAGTTCGGCGTCATCGCCGGTTGCTACGTTCAGAGCGGCGAGGTCTCTCGCGACGATCAGGTGCGTCTGGTACGCGACGGAACCGTCACCTGGGAAGGCAAGATGGCTTCACTTCGCCGCTTCAAAGACGATGCCAAATCAGTGAAGGCCGGTTATGAGTGCGGTATCGGGCTCGTCGGCTTCCAGGACCTCAAGGAAGGGGACGTCCTCGAGACGTTCAGGACCATTGAGGTCGCACGGGAGGAGTGATTCCGTGAAATCGACACCTCGCAGCCGCAAAATGAGCGAGGCGGTCAAAGAGGCGATCGCGGCGATCCTGCTTGAAGAAGTCCAGGATCCGCGAGTCGCCCTGGCGACCGTCACGTCAGTAGACGTAAGCACAGACATGAATCTGGCCGATGTCTACGTCGTCACGCATGGAGACGCCGAGAAGCACAAAGAACTCCTGGCGGGCCTCACGTCCGCCAAGGGTCGCATACGCAATTCTCTCGGCAAAAGAGTGATTATGCGCGTCGTCCCGGATCTGCGTTTCCGCATAGATCCCAGCGTCGACGAAGGCATGCGCATCAACAATGCGATCATGCATGAGGCTGCCAACCGGCCGCCAAGCACCGGAGAGTAGCATCATGGCCGATCACGACAGCTCGTTGCCCACGATCGCTGCGGCGCTCAAAGAAGCACGTTCTGTCGTGATCGGCGCTCACGTCGATCCTGATGGCGATGCCATAGGCTCGGTGCTTGGCCTAACCCTTGCCTGTGACCTCGCAGGCATACCTGCGACTCCCGTGTTCGCAAGCAGCTCTGCCGTGCCGGGCTCCTACGGATTTCTGCCCAGCGTGAATCGATTCCGCCGAGCAGCCATGCTGGAAGCCCCGGATGTGTTCGTCGCACTCGATACACCGTCATTCGCCCGCCTCGGCGAAGCTGAGCCGCTTGCGCACAGCGCCGGCCGCGTGATCGTTATCGATCATCACCCCGATAACGCGCGCCTGGGCGCGATGTCATACGTGGACCCTACGGCGGCATCCACCGGGAGCATCATCTGGAACCTGCTGCCCTGGCTCCGCGTCGCCGCAAACAGCGACATAGCCACCTGTCTGTACACGGCGCTTCTCACCGACACCGGTCGATTCTCCTACCAAAACACTTCGCCCGAGGCTCTTCGCACAGCGGCCGCCATGGTGGAGCGCGGCGTCAACGTGCAGCAGGTGTTCACGCACGTCTACGAGAATCGCTCGGCAGGCGCGCTTGCCTTGATCGGACGCACCCTTTCACGCATCACGTGCGTCCAGGCAGGCAGCGTCGCATACTCATGGGTCAGCTCCGATGACTTCACTCAGACCGGCGCACGGCCTGAAGAGACAGAGAACCTCATCGACCAGGTCCGTTCGCTTGGCGGCGTCAAGGTCGTTTTCCTCATGAAATCTTCCGGTGACAGCGTCCGCGTCTCTCTGCGCGCCAAAGCCGACGCCGATGTGGGACATATCGCACGCAGCTTCGGCGGTGGAGGCCATAAAGCCGCAGCGGGCTTCACCTGGAGCGGCGAGGCCGATACGCTGCTGCCCGTATTGCTTCAGCGCGTCAAACAGACGCTCTCGTGAGCAGACGGAGAGGCGCTACCGGTCTGCGGGGGATCCTCGTTGTAGACAAGCCGACCGGACCGACGAGCCATGACGTGGTGGCACGATTGCGCCGCGCCAGTGGCGAGTCACGCATCGGTCATGCCGGCACTCTCGATCCGCTCGCAAGTGGCGTGCTCATCGTTTTGGTGGGCAGTTTCGCCCGGCTGGATCGCTACCTCACCGGCTGCGAGAAGGAGTACGTCGCCGAGGTGTCTTTTGGCACCGAGACCGACACCGATGATGCCGAAGGATCGGTCACGATGAGCTCCCCGGTACCCGATCGCATCCTTGACGCCGAATATGCGACGTCTGTCCTCGAAGCTCTGCGCGGTCCGTCACTGCAGAAACCGCCTGCCTACTCGGCGATCAAAGTACAGGGCCGCACCGCCTACAGCATCGCGCGCGGCGGGGGAGAAGTGATTCTGGAGCCCCGGCCCATCGTCATCCATGAAGCCGAGCTGCTGGGTATCGATCCTCAGATGTCATCGTGGCAGGTCCGACTCCTTGTCTCCAAAGGCACCTACATCCGCTCTGTGGCTCGCGACCTCGGACGTTCGCTGGGATCAGCGGCGCACCTCAGCGGCCTTCGTCGCACAGCTTCAGGCGTTCTCGGGCTCGATGAGGCCATCTCACTTGACCAGGCGCTGCAGGCCGGCGTCGATGGCACGCTGCCGTCGCTGTTCGCCTCTGCGCCCCGCGCGCTGGGGTTCCCGGTCGTCGAACTCTCACCTGCCGAGGTAGCCGCCGTGCTCGTCGGCCGTTCGCTGCCCGGTGACCTCGCGGGCGACGTTGCAGATGCTGATCAGCGCGTATCTCTCACTCGCGATGGCGAGCTGATCGCCGTCTATCGCGGCAAGGACGGGTTGCTGGTGCCCGAGACCGTCATGGTGAGCCAGTCATGACGCGCGTCGTAACCTGGACTCAGAACGTCGAGCCGCTCGGCAGGGCTGCTGTGGCGATCGGAGTCTTTGACGGAGTGCATCTCGGTCACAGACGGCTCATAGAAGACACCATCTCTCTGGCCCGTGACCTGGGCGTGCAGGCTGCCGTTGTCACGTTCGACCGTGATCCGGACACCGTAGTCTGCCCAAAGACCGCCGCAGCTCAGCTGACCGCGCTTCCCGACAAGCTATCTCTACTCGGCGAAATCGGCCTCGACCTCATACTCGTGATCCCCTTCACGCCGCAGATGGCGATAGCCACTCCCGAGCAGTTCATCGAGGAGATCTTGCTGGCGTCGTTCCCGCTCGTTGCCGTAGAAGTGGGCAAGGACTTCCACTTTGGCTGCAAAGCATCCGGGGACGTGACCACGTTGGCCGAGTATGGACGCACCCATGGCTTCCCGGTAGTTGCTCACGACCTCCTCCAGGTCGAGGACGCCCCCATCACCTCGACCCGCATACGCACCGCCATCGCGCGCGGTGACGTCAATGAGGCCAGACTGCTTCTCGGCAGACCGCATCGCCTTGACGGCGACGTCGTCACCGGCAGGGGAGAGGGCGCCGCGATGGGCGTGCCCACTGCCAACCTTTCAGTCGATTCAGCCTGCGCGATCCCGGCAGACGGCGTCTACGCGGGCCTCGCCGTCATCGACGGCGCACGCTACGCGGCGGGCATCTCGATGGGCGTGCCGCCCACGTTCCCTGCTGCTCGAGACCGCGTTGAAGCGCACCTGCTCGGCTATAGCGGCGATTTGCGCGGCAAGCGCATCAGCCTCGAGTTCATCCAGCGCCTCCGCGACCAGCGCCGATTCGACGATCTCACCTCGCTGATCGCCACCATCCAAGACGATCTCTCACGCTGCGAGGCACTGGCCAAGCCGTTGCTCGGCTGACGATCTGGCCGCGCCATCAGTTGGGCAGCTATGCTATACTTCGTGGGCTAACGTCAGTACCCCTCTCCTGGACAGACGCGTCACCGCCGTCTATCTCGGACAGGGGCGAATCCCGAGAAAGGTGAATCACTATGCCACTACCCAAGGACGTCAAGACCGAGATCATCGCCGAGTTCGCACGCGGCGAGGCCGACACCGGTTCTGCCGAGGTGCAGATCGCGCTGCTCACGCGCCGCATCCGCGACCTCACCGAGCACCTGCGCTCGCACAAGCATGACCATCACTGCCGTCGTGGCCTGCTCCAGCTCGTAGGACAGCGCCGTCGTCTGCTCAACTACCTCAAGAAAGTCGACATCGAGCGCTACCGCGGCATCGTGGCCAAACTGGGCCTGCGCGGCTGATCGATCGCACGAAGACGTCCGTGACCAACGTCACGGACGGTGCGGGGAGCTTGCTCCCCACCCGAGGTTTCCGCAAGGGGCGGGGGCCGCGTAGCAGAGGAAGAGGAATGGGAAAGGTAACCGAGAGTTTCGAGCTTTACGGCAAGACATACACCCTGGAGACGGGCGAGCTGGCCAAGCAGGCCGGCGGCGCGGTTCTCGTACGTCAGGGCGACACTATGGTGCTGATCGCTGCAACCGCCAGCCGTCACCCCAAGGATATGGATTTCTTCCCGCTCACCGTGGATTTCGAGGAGCGGATGTACGCTGCAGGCAAGCTGCCCGGCGGCTTCATCAAGCGCGAGTCTCGCCCCAGCGAAAAGGCTATCCTGACGGCTCGTATGATCGACCGTCCGCTGCGCGCCTCGTTCGCTGACGGTTTCCGCAACGAGGTTCAGGTCATCGCCACGGTGATGTCCGCGGACCAGACCAACCAGCCGGACATCATCTCCATCATGGGTGCCTCGGCCGCACTCCTCGCCGCAGGCATCCCGTTCGAGGGACCGCTTGCCGGTGTTCGCATCGCACATGACGCCGACGGCGGGTTCATCGTGAACCCCTCGTTCGAAGAAACCGAAGCTTCCGACCTAGACCTGGTCGTAGCCGGCTCGCGCGACGCCATCTTCATGATCGAGGCCGGAGCGGCCGAGGTTTCCGAGGAGGACATGCTCGAAGCCCTCGACTTCGCGCAGGAGGCTATCGCCGAGTTCTGCGACGCTCAGGATCGGTTCCTCTCCACGGTCGATATCACGCCTCTCGAAGTTACGCTGCAGGAGCCGCCCGCAGGTCTCAAAGAGCGCATCTTCGATGCTGGCTCGGCGGATATGCGTGAGGCGCTTCACAATCCTGACAAGCACGCACGCATGGCATCGGTCGCAGCCGTCAAAGATGCGATCAGCGCGACGTTCAGCGATGACGAGCTGGCCAAGGACGGAAAGTACGTCAAGGCTCTGCTCAAGTCCCTTGAGAAGAAGGCCATGCGCACGATGGTCCTCGAGGAGGGTGAGCGCGCCGACGGTCGTAAGGCCGATGAGATTCGTCCCGTCAGCTGCACTGCCGGTTATCTGCCGCTGAGCCACGGCTCGGGCCTGTTCACTCGTGGCCAGACGCAGATCCTCTCTGTGCTCACGCTCGGTATGCTTTCCGAGTGGCAGCGCATCGACACCATCGATGTCACCGAGGGCAAGCGCTACATCCACCACTACAACTTCCCGCCATATTGCACCGGCGAGGTTGGTTTCATGCGTGGCCCGAAGCGACGTGAGATCGGCCATGGCGCCCTCGCAGAGCGCGCACTGCTGCCGGTGGTTCCCGCTGAAGAAGACTTCCCGTACACGATCAGAATCGTTTCCGAGGTGCTCGAGTCCAACGGCTCATCCTCTATGGGATCGGTCTGCGGTTCGACGTTGGCGCTGATGGACGCTGGAGTACCGATCAGCGCTCCGGTGTCAGGTATCGCTATGGGCCTCATCAAGGAGGGCGACAAAGTCGCCATCCTCTCCGACATCCAGGGCCTCGAGGACTTCCTCGGCGACATGGACTTCAAGGTCGCAGGTACGAGCAAGGGCATCACGGCGCTGCAAATGGACAACAAGGCCAAGGGTCTGTCCTATGAGATCCTCAGCGATGCGCTGCGTCAGGCCAAGGCCGGTCGCGCATTCATCCTGCAGAAGATGCTGGACACGATCGCTGAGTCTCGTCCCGCTCTCAAGGACTTCGCGCCTCGCGTAATCACGGTCAAGATTCCCGTGGATAAGATCCGCGACATCATCGGCCCGGGCGGCAAGGTCATCCGCGGCATCATCGAGGAGACCGGCGCTCAGATCGATGTCAACGAAGACGGCACCATCTACGTCGCGTCCCGTGACGCTGGCGGAGAAGCCGCAGTACAGCGAATCCGCAACATCGTGCGCGACGTCGAGGTCGGCGAGCACTACACCGGCCGCGTGGTCAACATCATGCCGTTCGGTGCGTTCATCGAGCTCATCCCCGGCAAAGACGGCCTGCTGCACATCTCGCGTATGGCCAAGGGTCGCGTCGATAAGGTCGAAGACGTCCTGAACGTCGGCGACGAGGTCGAGGTCGTCGTGCTCGAGATCGACGATCGTGGCAAGATCAGCCTGGACGCAGTCAACAAGGTGGAAGGCAAGGCTTCAGCGCCTCGTCATGACTCCGAGGGTAAGACCGAGTCACATGACTCCGACTCTCACGGTGATGACTCGCGCAAGCCACGGCGCCGCCACTAGGCCCATCGTTGCGTGAGCAAGCGATTTGACAGGCCCGGCAACGCCGTTCGCGGCGACTGCCGGGCCTTCACGCTAGCCGATGAATACCGACATACGGAGGCAACCGGTCACCATGTTCTACGAGAAGACAGTACTTCCTAACGGCATAACGGTTATCACTGAGACGATGAGCGCAGTGCGTTCCGTCGCCATCGGTATCTGGTCGGCAGTGGGAAGCCGAGACGAGACTGCGCAACAGGCCGGCATGTCCCACTTCATGGAACACATGATGTTCAAGGGCACGCCAACCCGTTCGGCACGCGATATCTCTGAGCACTTCGAGCAGATGGGTGCGGAGCTCAACGCCTTCACGACCAAGGAATACACCTGCTACTACGCAAGGATCTTGGACCAGCATGTCGACGACGCTGTCGAGGTCCTCTCGGACATGGTGCAAAGCTCGCTGCTCGCAACCGATGCCATCACCTCTGAGCGTGAGGTCGTCATCGAGGAGATCGCCCGCTACGAGGACACTCCTGAAGACATGATCCACGAGCTGTTCTCTTCGACGCTGATGCCCGATCATCCACTGGGCCTTCCAGTGCTGGGGCAGCGGGCGACGGTGGGGGCGTTTGACCACGATCTGTCTGCATCGTTCAAAGCCAGCCACTACGGTAGCGGCAACATCGTCGTCGCCGCGGCGGGAAATATCGAGCACGCCACACTCGTGGAGCTCGTCAAACGGCATCTGGATCTGCCCGTCGCCGAGCGCGCGGTGCGCGCCGAATCGCGCCCGACCGCCGAGAGGCACCTGGAGGTCATGCGCAAAGACACCGAGCAGGCTCACATCTGTTGGGGCGTGCTAGGTCTTGAGGCGCGCAGCGAGGATCGCTTCGTTCTTTCGATCCTGGACTCAGTGCTGGGTGGCAGCATGGCCTCGCGACTGTTCACAGAAATCAGAGAGAACCGCGGACTGGCCTACGCCGTCTATTCCTACAACGCGCTACACCAAGACACCGGGCAGTTCGTAGTCTACGCCGGAACGCGTCCTGCCAATGCCGAGCAGGTCGTAGGTCTTATCGAGGCCGAGGCTGACAAGATGGTAGCGCACGGGATCACCAGCGAGGAGCTGTATCGCGCCAAAGAGGGCCTCAAAGGGCACCTGGTGCTCAGTCTCGAGTCCACCCGTAGCCACATGACGCGTCTGGGCAAAAACGAGATGATGCAGATCGACTCACTTTCAGTGGATGAGATAATCGCTCGGATCGACACCATCACCACGAGCCAGGTCCACGAGCTCGCACAGCGACTTTTCGAAACCCCGCGCACGCTTGCAATGATCGCGCCGTTGGACGCTGGCGACATCGCCGCTGCGTTCAAAAGCTGAGGAGGCACGATGATTCGCGTTATCGTCACCGGAGCTGCAGGACGCATGGGCACATCCGTCCTGACCGCCGTCAGTGCTGAGCCCGACATGGAAGTCGTCGCAGCCGTCGACCCTGCCCATGCGGGGGAGAGTATCGCCATCAAGAGCGGCGCACCGCTTGTGATCATGCCATCGCTGGAAGAGGCGATAGCGGTCTCGGGCGCACACGTGATGGTGGACTTCACGCATCCTTCCGTTGTCGAGGGGAACCTGCGCACAGCTTTGAAGGCCGGCCTGGACTGCGTAGTGGGCACCACGGGGATATCGAGCGAGACGCTCGAGGCCCTGGCAGCCGTCGCGCCCGAGGGCACCTGCCTGTTCGTGGCTCCCAACTTTGCCATCGGCGGCGTGCTGATGATGCGCTTTGCCGAGCAGGCTGCGCACTTCATGCCGCACGTCGAGATCATCGAGCTGCACCACGATCGCAAGGTCGACGCGCCATCGGGCACCGCGATTCGCACCGCACGCCTGATCGCCGCCGCACGAGCGAGCGTCCCTGCCGCACCCGGTCGTGAGACCGAGGTGGCCGAGGGTGCCCGCGGCGCGCTTGTCGACGACGTGACGATCCACTCGGTGAGGCTCCCCGGACTCGTAGCGCACCAGGAGGTCATCTTCGGCGGGCTGGGTCAGACGCTGACGATTCGCCATGATTCGATCGATCGCACCAGTTTCATGCCAGGCGTCGTGCTCGCCGTTCGCAATGTGGCACAGCACAGCGGCCTGGTAGTCGGTCTCGAGAACTTCATGGACCAGTGACACCGCGATGACCGGCAACGTCATCATCATGAAATTCGGAGGCACATCCGTTGGCAGCGCCTCCGGACGCAAGGCC
>Ga0123339_10000321_pt1 | contig 39146 bp, 62 predicted proteins | sample lystaG_FD_89956 | JGI IMG/M metagenome (GOLD analysis project Ga0123339, IMG submission 89956) | Glacier valley bacterial and archeal communities from Borup Fiord, Nunavut, Canada, to study Microbial Dark Matter (Phase II) -... | ecosystem: Environmental > Aquatic > Freshwater > Ice > Glacier ...
TCGTACAAAGGAAAAATTCTTAAAATCTCACATGAATGGGGGGTGGTAGTAAAAATGGCAGCAAACTTTCAGACTCAGGAATACCTGGAATCAGAATCATACGAAGAAATAAAGACAGACCTTCTTTGCCAATTGGCACAGGAATGGATATCAAATAAGTATTATATCGATCTAGTTAACGATTATATGGATCTTTGGGTTACGAAATCCCTATTAGTCGATGACATTCAAGAGCGCGGCGTGTCGATAACATACGACAATGGAGGCGGACAAACAGGCTCCAAGAAAAACGACAGCATTGAACAGCGAATTAAGGTTAGCGTACAGATGTTGAAGATCCTAGATTCGCTAGATATAAAACCGTCAAGACAGGGCGGCGATAAGGATGACGGAGAAATGTAATTATCATCCATACATTGATTCATACATGGACGATATTCGCAATGAGGTAATTCCATCATCAAAAGAAATTAAACAGGCAATGGATTATGTCGAGTCAAAACTAAACGATCCAGACGTGTTTATTGATAGCACTGCAATTGAAAAAGGCGTAGAGCTCATGGAAAGGTATTTTGAATTCAAACTACTCGACTGGGAGCTCTTTGTTTTTGCCTTGATCCATTGCTTTTATAAATCAAACGACACAGTTGTCTTCGACGAATTCCTAATTGTGATGGGCAGAGGGAACGGAAAGAATGGTTTCATATCTCCGGTGGCATGGTATCTAACTACTCACTACCACGGAGTGAAGGCATACAACGTTGATATCATAGCCAACAGTGAGGACCAGGCTGGAACGTCGTTTGGCGATGTCTACGAAATGCTTGATAGAACATGGGTGAAGTCGAAGAAGTTCTTTTATAAGTCAAAGGAAAAGATCGTAAACCTAAAGACGAATTCCTATATAAAGTTCAATACCTCAAACGCCAGGACAAAAGACGGTAAGAGAACAGCTTGCTTGATCTTTGATGAGATCCATGAATACGAGAATTATAAAATGATTAGCGTGTTTACTTCCGGTTTCGGTAAGAAAAAGCACTCAAGGACGTTCTATATCACAACTCAAGGCCACATAAGGCAGGGCGTTATTGACGATAAGTTGGCACTCTCCAAGGATGTCCTAAACGGTACGATTAAAGAGTTGGGGTTATTACCCTTGATCTACAAAATAGACGAAGAGAAGGAAGCCTTAGAGCCTGAAATGTGGCATAAGGCAAATCCTTCTCTTCGCTTTTTTGCTGAACTTCAAAAGGAAATGAACAAAGAGTTTATTCAATTGAAGTACGAGCCACATATTGAGCAGGAATTTTACACCAAGCGCATGAACTGGCCCAAGGGAAACAAAGAGCTGATAGTCTCCGAATGGGAAAACATTATCGCCACTAATCAAGAGCTTCCAGATATGGAAGGATGGGATTGTACAGTCGGCATCGACTACGCTTCAATCAATGATATGGCGAGTATTAATTTCCACTTTAAAAAGGATGGCAAACGCTATGATATATCGCACGCTTGGTTGTGTCTTAACTCTGGCGACTTAAAGCGAATACAGGCGCCGTGGAGGACTTGGGCGGACGAAGGATGCTTGACGTTAGTAGATGACAAGGAGATCAACCCTGACCTATTGACCGACTACATCCAAGAGTTAGGCGCTAAATACAACATTATTGGATTAGCGTTAGATAATTACAGGTATTCGCTCCTATCGTCATCGTTGAAAAAGATTGGGTTCGACGCAAAGGAAAGTAAAAACGTCTACCTTGTAAGACCCAGTGATATTATGAAAATTGTTCCTGTGATTGGAAGCTATTTCACTAATAAACTTTTTGTTTGGGGAGATAACCCGCCACTACGTTGGGCTTGCAATAATACGAAACTTCTTAAAGCTGGAAAAAGAGAAGGAACAGACACGGGCAATTATTACTATGGCAAGATTGAGAGCAAGACCAGAAAAACAGATAGTTTTATGGCTCTTGTGGCATCAATTGTAATCGAGGAAAGAATGGGCGATGAAGAAGAAGTAGTCGCAGACATGCCGGTTTATTCGTATTAGAGAGGGGGTGAACGAAATAGGGTTATTAACTTACATCCGAGACTTTATGACTGGCGGAATAGTAACCGCAACACCGGTGACAGACGAAGAACTCTATGCCATCGTCGCAGAAATCCAAATTCGTGAACTCGCTTTTTGGTCATGTGTCAACATGGTGGCCAACTCCGTTAGCAAGTGCGAACTTAAAACCTTTGCAAATGGAAAAGAAGTCAAGGGAAAAGAATACTACCTATGGAATATCTCACCCAACAAGAATCAAAACTCCACCGCATTTATGCACAAGCTAATATCCCAACTTTACCTTCATAACGAGTGTTTAGTCATTGAGGAAAACGACCAACTCCTTATTGCCGATTCCTTCCAACAAACAGAATACGCATTAATTGACAATGTCTTCGAGGGCGTTACCGTTGGAAATTACACGTTTGGAACTAAATACAGAATGAGTGATGTGATGTATTTCAAACTGTCTGAGAAGGATATGCGACAAGTAACTAATGGTATTTATGAGAGTTATGGAAAGCTCATCACCTATGGTATGACGGCCTATCAGAAATCTCGTGGTAGTCGTGGGATACTGAACTATGAAACCATAGCACAAGGTAACGAGAAGGCGAAGGAAGCCTTTGACGATCTAATGAATAATAGGTTCAAAAAGTTCTTCACGGCAGAGAATGCCGTATTGCCATTACCGAAGGGCTACACTTACAGCGACACTGGATCAAAGACCTACAGCAACGAAGGAACCAGAGACATCCGCTCTATGGTGGACGATATAAGCGACTTCACAGCCAAGGGATTTGGCATTCCACCAGCATTGGCGAAGGGTGATATTGCGGGTATCAAAGATGCTATGGTTACTTACCTAACGTTCTGTGTCGATCCCTTGGTTGATAATATTGCTGAAGAGATCAACCGAAAGAGAAATGGTTATTCTGGATTCGTTCAAGGGAATTACTTGAAGATTGATACCAAGTCGATCCTTCATGTGGACCTTCTGAGTGTATCGACCGCCATCGATAAGCTGATTGCAAGCGGAGCATTCACGATCAACGACATCCGCAAGCTTGTCAACGAGGAACCAATTAACGAAGAGTACGCAAATACTCACTTTTTGACAAAAAACTACAGTTCTATTGATGATGTCCTGAACGCTTTGAACACTGGAACAACAGTGTAATTGAAAGGAGGTGAGAATGTGAAACAAATGTGGGAATTAAAACAATCCGCGCAGCCGGACACTCTGGATATGTTTGTCTATGGAACAATCGAGGACATGAAGCTTGATTATGAAAATTGGACAATAACCCAATCGGAGAACTCTGCCAAGCATTTCAAAGAGGAGTTAGTAAAACATCCTGACGTAAAACAAATCAATGTCTTTACTAATAGCCTGGGTGGTTATGTGGTTGAAGCTATGGCGATTAGAAACCAACTCAAGCGACATCCGGCCAACGTCACAGGATACGTAGATGGATTCGCGGCGAGTGCTGCCTCATTCCTCCTGACAGGATGCGATCAAGTCAAGATGTACTCCAATACAATGCAAATGTTGCATAACGCCTTAAACGGAGTTGTGGGAAATGCAAAAGAACTTCGCAAGGGTGCAGATGATCTAGATGCAATTATGACCGGAAACAGAAAGGCTTATCTTGAGAAATCAGGAGGAAAGTTGACTGAAGAAAAACTGATAGAAATATTGGATAACGAATCATGGCTGAATGCCGAGCAATGCCTTGAATACGGTTTGTGCGATGAAATAATTGCGGAGGAAAAAGACCTGACTATGGCTAAACAAATGCTCCAAAAGATGAATGTATCAATTGAGCAACAAATTAGTTATAGCAAATTCCTTTCTGCACAGCTTCGACAATTAGCAGAACCGATCCCGGATCCAACTCCTGATCCTGAACCTATCCCGGATCCAACTCCAACACCAGAGCCAGAGCAAAACAAAACACAAAAATTAATGGCGGCATTGTTCCGTTAAAAGAAGGAGAAATGTTAAATGAAAAACGCAGACACTTTACAAGCCGAGAAAACCGCAATCATGCAAGCAATTAGCCAAGCAATGAAGGATGGCAACGAAGAAGCATTTGCCAAAGCCTTCACAGATTTTCAAATGAACATCCAAGAATCAGTAATGGCCGAAGCACAGTTAATGGTCCAATCCGCAGACAGCACAGTCCTTGCATCCCGTGGAGTTAGGCAGCTAACCTCTGAGGAAAACAAATACTATCAGGGCGTTATCGAAGCAATGCGCTCGAACAGCCCGAAACAAGCCCTTGCTGACCTTACGGTTGTAATGCCAATCACCACGATTGACGCTGTATTTGATGACCTTATGGCGACACATCCTCTCTTAAACGTCATCAACTTCCAAAACACTAGCGGCTTGATTGAATTCATCGTGAATACAAACGCCAAACAGCTCGCAACATGGGGAGTATTGACCGGCACAATCGTTACCGAGCTCACCAGTGGATTCAAGAAAATCAACTTATCCCTGATGAAACTGTCTGCGTTCTTGCCTGTCGCTAAATCGATGCTGGATCTTGGTCCTGCGTGGCTTGATCGTTATGTTCGTGCGATCCTATCTGAAGCAATCGCCTTTGGCCTTGAGGCTGCAATCATCAACGGAACTGGTAAGGATATGCCGATCGGCATGAATCGCCAAGTGCAGGACGATGTTGTTGTAACTGCTGGAGTTTATCCGCTCAAGGCAACAGTGGCCGTCACTGGCCTTGATCCTGTTTCCTACGGCGCTTTACTTGCTGGCATGGCTGTAGATGCAAAAGGAAACGCTCGCGTTGTTAACGGTGTGGTTATGATTGTCAACCCTGCTGATTATTTGACTAAAGTAGTGCCAGCAACCACGGTTAAGGATGCAAACGGACAATATGTAAACAATGTTTTCGCCTTCCCAACTACGGTTATCCAATCCGTAGAAATGCCAGCCGGTAAAGCTATCTTCGGCCTTGCTAATCGCTATTTTATGGGAGTTGGAACGGCTAAAAGTGGTAAGATCGAGTATTCAGATGATTACAAATTCCTCGAAGATGAGCGCATTTATCTCGTTAAGCTGTACGGCTATGGTATGCCCTTGGATAACACAGCCTTTGTCTATGCCGATATTAGCGGCCTAGTCCCAACAATTCAAACGGTTTACAACATTCCGGTAGTGTAATATGAAAGTCTTAGTTTTGAAGACCTTCATCGACAAGATTAACGACATCCTATACAAGCCGGGGGATGAAATTGAAGTATCAAAAAAGCGGTGCGATGAAATAAATCGTACCGCTTCTTTCGTCGAAGAAATCAAGAAAAGTAAAAAGTAGGTGTGCAAATGACACCAGGAGAACTGCTTGAACCTGTCCGTAATTACCTAGATATCACATGGGCGGACAGTGAGACTGACGTAAAACTTACCGGAATAATTGGCAGGGGAATTGCTCGATTAAATAACCTCGCAGGGGTTGATCTTGATTACTCAATCGAGGACTTACCGCGCGCCTTGCTGATGGATTATTGCTTTTATGCAAGGGCAAATGCTCTTGATGAGTTCGAGAAAAACTATCTGCCCATGCTTCTATCTCTCCAGCAAAGGGAGGAGGTAAAGGCCTATGTTATCTCACAAATACCAATCGTTTGAGGATGGGGTAGTCAGTATCTACAAAGTTGGAGATGTTGCACTCCCGGGCGATATGCCCAGTGAGGGGTTGATCCTAAAAAACTCTCTCAGGTATAAAGAACGAACCGTAGGGATGGGTAGGTTCTACTCGGCAATGCAAAATAACATCAAGGTTGACTCCGTGATCCGGTGCCCAGAAGTCAGAGGGTTGTCAGAAAAGGCCACAGACATCCTGGTAGCAATTCTGATCGATGGACAGCAATACAAGGTTATGCAAATCCAGTATATTGAAGACGCTCATCCACCCAGTATGGATCTGACACTCGAAAGGCTAGGTGAACCTTATGCAACTAGCTGATATTAAAACAGCCCTGCTAACAGTCACTAGCAACGTCAGAAAGTTTGATGGCACAGGAATGCCAACACCGTACATTGTGTGGTCTGAGGATGGGCAGGAAGCCTCAGTGTGGGCAAATGGCAGGATGCAAGCGCAGGCCATCACTGGGACCATTGATTACTTCACTCTGCTTGATAATGATCCGAATTGTAAAAAAATACAGGATGCTTTAAACGATGCCGGGATATCCTTTAGGCTTGAATCGGTTCAATACGAACCAGACACCAAGAAAATACACCATGAATGGGTGTGGTCTATTTGGCTCGCATGACATTTATGGCCGGTGACGAGTTTGCACTTGCACTCTCGCGCCTTTCCACACAATCCGACGAGATAGCGAAGAAGGCTATTTACGAGGGTGCAAAGGTAGTGGCCGACAAGATAAAAAGCAATCTTGAGGGGATATTGTCCTCGGAGGCAAGCGGTGATATGCTGGCCTCTTTTGGTGTTACCCCAATCGAACGAGATAGCGATGGTAACTGGAACACGAAGCTTGGATTTGATGGTTATGACAGTAAAGGTGTGCCGAACCAACTCAAGGCCAGAGTCCTAGAAAGTGGATCTTCCAAACAACAGAAAAAACCATTCATGCGACCGGCAGTAAATGCAACCAAGAGAGCTGCGGTTGAAAAAATGGGCCGGGTTATCAACGAAGAGATCCAAAGACTAAGTTTGTAGGAGGTTAAACTATGCCGGAAATTGTAAACAGCGCGACCACAGGAATAAAAAAGCTAGTGTACGCGATCATGACGGATGAGGTGCTAGAGACTTACGGGACTGTAAAAACTGCACCTCCACTTATCAATATTAAAGTAGCACCAAAAGTGGACAGCGCCACGTTGTACGCTGATAATCGAGCGGTGGAAACAGCTACAAGTGTAGGTGATATCGCAATTGATATCGAGACACAGGATATGCCACTAGAGGTGCAAGCTGACTTCCTAGGGCATGTGCTCGATCCGATTACAGGTACATTGACATACAACGTCAGTGACCAGGCTCCTTACCTAGCGCTTGGCTACCAACGGACAAAGGGAAACGGTAAGAGTAGATATGTTTGGCTGTTTAAAGTGAAGTTTCAGGAAATAGCTGAAGAGGGTAAAACTGCAGAGGATAAAGTTGCATTTCAAACCCCGAAAATATCCGGACTCGCCATTGCCAATATAAATGGGGACTGGAAGAAAGTCGCCGATGAAAACTCTGGGACAACTCCTGTTACTGAAACCTTCCTTGCGACTGTACCGGGAACCGTATAATTAAACCGAGGGTGGAAACACCCTCTTTTTATTTAAAGAAATGAGGAATCATTAATGGAATTAAAACTTGAATTTGTAACCGGCCAAGACGAAAACGGTGAAGACGTTGTTGAGGTAAGAACTTTCACAACTGGAAAAATGAAATCGAGGCTCGTAGTGGCAGCGCTTGAGGTAAGGCAAGAAATTAATTCTACAGACTTTGGGCCAGATAGTGTTCATAAACTTGCTGAATTCGTGTGCAAGGTTTATAAGAATAAATTCACGCGGGACCAATTATACGATGGGCTTGACTCCGAACAGTTACTACCGACATTAAAGAAGACCATGGAAGGTGCAATAAGCGGTGTAACGAACAGACTGGACACGTTTCCCCGCCAGTAATGGAACGGGCGAAACACTTACAATGAATGACTGGATAAAGGAAATGTATTTAGGATTGCTAAATAAAGGTTGGACGCTTAACGACATCGACGAGATGGATATATACCTCTATCTTGACTTATTAAGCTACGAAGCAAATAAGGTAATCAGAAAACAATCAAACGCGCTTGATGACGCAGGGTTGTAGAAGGGGGATACAACCATGGCAGAAACTTCTATAGGTCCACGCATAGCTGTTACAGGGGAACAAGAGTTTAAATCGGCAATGTCTAGCATTAACAATGAATTCAAGCTTCTCGGGTCAGAAATGAAACTTGCAGTATCACAATTCGATAAAAACGACAAATCAACAAAAGCCCTCACTGCTCAAAACCAAGTTCTCGGCAAAGAGATGGATGCCCAAAAAGGTAAAATCTCACTCCTAACTGCTCAGTATGACAAACAAAATGACAAACTTTCTACCTTACAAGCAAGTCTTGAGGCGACAAAAGCGGCGTTTGCGGCCGATTCAGCTGAGGTGGCACAAGCGCAAAGGGCATACGATCGGCAAAATAACGCTGTAATCGCCTTACGAACTCAGCTTAATGGAGCTACCGCTGGATTAAACAACATGGAAAGAGCGTTGGAAAGTAATAATCAGGCGATTAGCGATAATTCAGAGAACATGGGCGAGTTTGGTGAAAAGGTGAAGGCAATGGGAGCTGCGGTTGCTGTTGGATTCGCTGCTATTGGCGCAGCATTTCTCGGGGCGGTTGTTGCTGGGGTTACGATGTCTGACGATCTAACTAAAGCATTGAACGGATTACAGGCAAGTACGGGTGTAGCAGACGAACAGATGGCCGGCATGGAAGAGACCATGTTGGATATTTACAATAACAATTTCGGTGAGAGTTTTGAGGATATCGGGGCAGCTATGACAAGCGTCTCGCAGCAAACAGGACTACTTGGGGTAGAGCTGCAGGTGGCTACCGAGAGCGCCTTGGCTATGCGAGATACCTTCGGCATGGATGTTGTGGAATCAATTCGTTCGGTTGACATGATGATGAAACAATTTGGGATGACAAGCGATGAAGCTTACAATTTGATTGCTCAAGGTGCTCAATGGGGACTGGATAAAAACGGGAACCTTCTAGATTCTATTAACGAGTATAGCGTTCACTTCGAACAGCTTGGATTCGACGGCGAAGAAATGTTTAATATGATGGCCAACGGAGCGGCCAGTGGCGTTTTTGATGTGGATAAACTTGGGGATGCCATGAAAGAATTTGGTATCAGGTCAAAAGATGCCAGTGACGGATCAGCGGCGGCATTTAAAGCTTTAGGACTAGACGCGACATTAATGACTGCGGCGTTTTCCGAAGGTGGAGATAAGTCGAAGACGGCGTTTGACAAAACTACCGCAGCCCTTCTTGCTATGGATGATAAGGTAGCTCAAAATATGACAGGGGTAGCTTTATTTGGCACACAGTGGGAAGACGTCGGGATCAAAGGCATCGCAGCATTAACGAATACTCAAGGGGAAATATCAAACACCGTGGACGCTCTTGGTAAAATAAATGAAGTGAAATACAATGATTTCGGTTCTGCAATTGAAGGTATCAAACGACAATTATTGACCGGGCTAGTATTGCCGTTAGGGCAAGAAGTCTTGCCTAAGTTAAACGAGTTCAGTAATGAGCTTAAACAAAATATTCCAAAGATTATTGAGGACGTAAAGCCGGTAATAAACGGATTAGTGAATTCTTTCAAATTCCTAGCTGATAATATTGGAATTATCGTCCCTGTTTTATCGTCAGTAGTGGCTGGGTTCGCAGCATTCAAGGTTATTACTGGAATCGCTTCCGTGGTTAGCTTATTTAGTGGGGCGATGGCAGTCGCTACAGCTGGAGCCGTAGCAGCGACACCTGTTGTTGGGCTATTGGCGGGGGCATTTACATTGTTGACTGGACCGGTTGGGCTAGGGGTTGCAGCTGCAGCACTGTTTGCGGGCGGAGCTGTCCTATTGTCCAATAAACTTAAACAAGAAGTAATTCCCGCCACAGATCTATTTGGAACATCTGTAAGCGATTCGACGAAGGCGGCAGTAACGTCCTACATGGATCTAGATAACAAAGTGGGTGTTTCTCTCCTTTCCTTTAAGGCAAATAACACAACGATAACCAAGGGAATTGCCAACGAAATGGTCGGGACCTTTGAAAAAATGGGTACTGACATTAAAGCTGGACGAGATAAGCATTATGCGGAGGATTTAGCTAATCTAACTAAGTTCTATGCGGATCAGGGGCTCTTGGATTCCGTGGAAGCTCAGTACGCGTTAACTAGGATGAAAGAAGAGCACACCAACAGAGAGACAGAGGTGACGAAGTTCGAAGCAGATGTTGCAGCGATAGTTGCGAAGGCAGCCGCTGAAAATAGAACCTTGACCCAAAAAGAAGAAGACGCGATTGCCGCGATTAAAGCGCGAATGGCAAAAATGGCGATTGAAGCCTTGACGAATTCCGAAAAAGAGCAGGGAGATATTTTAACGAGGATGCGTTTACAGGCCGGAACCATTGCCACTGAACAAGCTAGTGATGTGATTAAGGCCAGTGCTAAACAAAGGGATGAAACAACAAAGCTTGCGAATGATCAGTATGAGAAAGTCGTGGCAACTATTACGAGGCAAAGGAACGAGGGTGTTATAACGTCTGACGATCAAGCTAAAAAGATGATTGATGCCGCAGAAAGGCAACGAATCGCGTCAATAGATAAAGCCAAGGATGTGCACGAAAAAGTAGTTTACGAGCTACAGCAACAAAACGAGGATGTCGCCAAGCAGATCAACGAGCAGGATGGAACCGTCAAAACGGGCTGGGATAATTTGAAGACATACTTCGACAACAACCCAATTATTCGTTGGATAAAAACTAGAAACGAAGAAACTAGCAGCAGTCAAGTAAATAGGCAAAACGGAACAGTAGGAAATAACGCCGAAGGAACTGACTACTGGAGCGGCGGTCTAACATGGGTGGGGGAAGAAGGGCCTGAAATCGTAAACCTTCCGAGAGGTAGCCAAGTGATACCTAATAATAAGATTGGCATGGGCGGGGGAACGACGATCCACATCATTAACCAAGGAACCATTGTCGGCTCAAATGGCATGAGCGAATTCGCGGACATAGTTAGTCGGAAGATTGCAGGGAATTATGGCCTCGGAACAGGAGGAGTGTTCTGATGCAAACCGTAATCAAAATAACTCCTCCTGGCGGCGAACAGCAGACCATAAGAATATTTGAGACGTGCCAAACAAATCTATCAACTACGGATAAGGCGGGTTCTTTCAGCTTGACACTGCCAGCCTTTAACAGTCTGCTCATTGACGCATTCCCTGTCGGTTCAGACGTGCAAATAAGCCAAGAGGGAAATGAGTTCAGGGGTTGGGTAGTTAGCCCGCCGAAGACCTTGAACGGAATAGTAAGGACAGTCGAGCTCAGTGGATCTACTTACACTTCTAGGACCCAAAAGATTATCGTCACAGAAAGTTATACCAATGTGATAGTAAGTGCTATTGTGGCCGATCTCTTCACTAAGTACGTTCCGTGGGTTGAAACGTTTAATGTGATGGATTGTAGTAAGCTAATAACCATTAAATTCAGCGATGTATATCTATGGGATGCAATGGAGCAACTTTGTCAAATATCCGGCTATGATTGGTACATCGATGTGACCTAGAGGAGGTGTTAACTTGGCAAATTATTTTAATCTTACCTTAGATACCACTGGACCGCAGGGTGTAACCTCAAATATTAACTCGGGAGCATCATACGCTACCGCTCAGATAGTAACTGTAGCTATCGGAACGTCGGACGGAGTCACTACCGGGTACCAAATGAAACTATGGGGAAATGTCGACCCCGCTTATGACGCAAACGTACAAGCGACAGAGGGTGCTTCCGCATGGGTGGCATACGCTACCTCTAAGCAAGTTAAACTTCTAACTGGTGATGGAAGCAAAACGGTCTATGTAAAAGTTCGTGACGATGTTCTCAACGAGAGCGCTCAAGTGTCCTATACCATAACCCTAGATACTAATCTTCCTGTAGCAACTATCTCCTCTGGTCCAGACGTTACTAAGGTTTCTAAGATCGCCACAAAGGACACTTGCACTATTAGCTTTACCGTGGATACCCATGTGCAATCTTGGAAAGTAAAAGTAGTCCCTGCAACTAACTCGTTAGAAAGTACAGGGACACAAATAGGTATCACTAACGGTTCAACAGGCGTAACGGGCGGAGCGTTAGCTTCTGCAACTCCTCAAACGGTATCTATTAAGGGCGCAGACTTAGAAGTTGCAAGTGCCGGTGACGGTGCTAAAATCGTTAAGGTTTTTGTCCAGGACGATGCCGGTAGCTGGAGCGTGTAAAAAGGGGGCTATTCTATGACCGCTCCCATAATAACGGTCGTGAGTTTTACGAGGAGTAAAATAAGCAGTGTCGTGGGGGACGACATATCCACGGTACTTTTTCGAGCGGACCAAATCCTTACAGATTGGGAGGCTAGGGCGGGCGGGGCAGGAGTTGGTCAAGGGTTATTAGTTGGTAAGGCGGCCTCTTCTTTGGTATGCGGCACGTCTATTCTATGTTCTACCTCTTTAAAATGTCAGAGCGCAAATAGTTTCCCCGCTAACTCAGATCTATATTTTGACGTAGATCACGGGGAATTAACTAATGGTGATGGGATATACCGAATAAATACGTACGGTAAAAACACGGGCGGGGAGTGGACGGCCTATGGGAGCTAGTTTTACCCTAGAACTGCATACCACCCCGCCGGTGGCAGAAATGGTTGCTCCGATAAAGACAACCTATCCCACAGAGACTTATGCCCAAGTCCATATTACAGCAGACGAGGCCCTAGCACTTGATTGTCAATCCATTTACATTATTGATGCGAAGGGCTTTAGGCACGACTATTCATTTGGATCGGATGGGCTTGGTGGCTTGATAAAGGATATAAACTTCTCCCTTATTCGCGGCGGTATGGCAACGATCTATGCCATTGTAGCAGACGAACTTTGGAACAGCGTTGAAGTGGAGGTGATGGTGAATGTGGAGAAAGCACTTCGAGTAAATTTTATTGCACCTGGGTCGACGATCAATCCAATCGTTTTGAGTCAAGCAAACAGAAACTATAAGAAAGGATCGGCAAGCTTCACCCCTGACGCATCAAAACTTGTAAATAAGTTATGGGTTAAGGGTGGCAAAGCAACCTCCGATCCATACACACAAAACATTACGGTAAGTGGCACAACACCGATACCGCTTTTTTATACCCCAAGGGCTCCTGATGGAGAAAGCGTAGCGGTAATAATTGATGGCCTAGCTAAGAGTGTTGGTATTCAAAACTTAGACAAGGCCGGGACTAAAGACTTTCTCCTGAATGTAAGCGAGAAATTGCTAATCCCTGACCTTTGTGTAATTGGAACAGGAACGATTATTTACAGATATGAGTACCCGATTAAGATACTCATTGAGGACCTTGATTCTTACTCAAAATACGGTCTATTCGAGGATACACTCAAGGTTGATACGGATGATAAGATTCTCGCCAAAGAGCAGGGATTACAGCATCTAGCGAAGTATGCTAACCCTGTTGTTACCGGTAAGATATCCCCCATGTTTGGAGTGTTTAAACCAGGTGAGTTAGTAAAGATTGAGATTCCAGACCTAAACATCGACGAGTACATGAAAATTTACACAGTCCAATGTTCCAGCTCTGGCAGATCTAGACTGGTTGATAAATCCTTACAGCTTGTGAGCCCTGAACGCGATGCGGTAAGTATCCTTAAGGATTTAAACAATCGCCTAGCAAGGTTGGAAAAAACCATCTACAACGATACCGATGGGCCCGTCGAAAAGTATGTTGCTTTCTCTGACAGCATACTAACCCCGACATTTGTCGACGATGGCCTAACGTGGTTTCTACACCAATACCATATCTGCGGGACAGGAATCTTTTGCAGTCCTGATCTAATTATTTAGGAGGTGCCGAATTGGTCACAAACGAGGCGAATGTATTAGCGCTCAACTCTGTAATAGCGTCGACAATGGATTCTATTACTGTAATTTCTATTCAAAATGTATCAGGAGAGTTTTTCAGGAAGATTCCCACGGAGACTGAAGTAATAAGTCCTCAAAAAAAGCAGTTCACTTTCTGGCTAAATGAAAATGAGGGCAATGGGACCATAGCTGGGGTTTCCTTATACGGCAATGGGGCCACAGTAGAATTGAGTACCGGAACAGAAATGGTATCTCAGGCGGTAACCATCGAGAAGGATAATACCAATAGCCTAACGGTTGTTTGGACAACGGAGGTGACTCAATAAATGGCCTATGAAAAAACTATTTGGACTGACGGGGTAACCCCTTTATCAGCGACTAATATGCAAAAGATTGAGAACGAATTATCTGAAGGGTGGCAAAAAATTGCCGAACAAACCCTCGCTGGTGCAGTTGCACAGGTTGATTTTGCCAGTATACCTAGTGGGTACAAAGAATTTAGGTTAGTGTTTGAAGGCAACAATACGACAACTGCAGGAAACGCAAATATCATATTTAATAATGATACAGGCGATAATTATTTGTATCACACTACTCGTTTAAATATAACACCTACTGGTAACTCATCATCAGGTTCAACAAGCCTTACCCTTTTTAACGCCTTGGCAGATAACGCTAATAGGAATTACTGCACGTTGACTATCTCAAACACCCCTTTGAGGAAAAAACTAATCATAGGACAGCACAGTGCTCACCTTTTTCATTATGCCTATGGTGGTATGTGGGCCAATGTTACTGAGGAAATTAACAAAATATCTATTAAGGCGGCAAATGGCACTCTTCTTTTCGCTATTGGAAGCAGATTCGCTCTATGGGGGTGTAAGTAATGGATAAATTAGTTTTAAACTGCACAACAGGCGAAATGGAAGAAGTTGCCTTCACTCCCGAAGAAATAGCACAAAGGGAATATGAAGCGAGCTTGCCGCCTGTTATTCCAGAACCAACAGAAATCGAAATCCTTCGCCTCGAGCAAGCCCAATCCAGCACAGAAATGATCGGTCTTATGATGGCCATGTTAGGGGGTATGTAATATGGTATTTACTACTCAGTCGCAGATCGTAAAAAACTATGTATTACTAATCCAAAGTGGCTTGAAGACTATGGACGATGTTCCGAATTTGTACAATTTACGGGAAGTGGTTCAAAGTGTTCTCAACGCTTAGGACGTTTATCCAAATAATTAAAATGTTGAAGGAGTTGTTTATTTTGGTATTTAAGAAAGATTCAAGAATTGTGATGAGCTATGTGATTTTGATCTTGGCTGGGCAAATGACGTTCGAGCAAGTGCCTAATCTCTTTAATCTTAGGGAAATGGTCGCCTTGGTTTTGACTGAAAGCGCAGTTGCTTAGGCATTAACTCCAAAAGGGCAAAGCAGGGACTAGAGATAGTCTTTTTTCTTTGCCCTTCAACTACATACAATCGCCTAGCAAGGCGTTATTTTTATGGGTAGCGCAAAAGGGGCGAAAGCCAGAAAAGAGGGCTCGTTAATGGTAAAGTGCAGCGGTTCAACAGATTGCGAATGGATGATAACCTACGCCGCGCATAACGAGGCCATGCGCTTAGCGGATATCAGATTCCAAGATGAACGTGATCGGCGTTATGCCGAGGTAAACGTCGAAAAGGAAAAGGCGTTAAAAATCAAGGAAACTGCGGACCTTGCGGCTCTAAGCTTAGCGAGAGAAAGCCAAGTGTATAAAGATCAACAAGCCGATGTTATGAGGGAAAAGAACTTAGCCGCCAGCGGTGTTTATGCCACTAATGCAGACCTAGCCTCTGTCGTGGACAAATTCGAGAAATCAATTAAACCTCTCATTGAATATGTAAACTCTCAGCAAGGGGTTGAAAAGGGTGTAGCACTAACGACAGGTAAATTGTTTGCCATCATTGGAGCCGTTGGGGTTATTGTGGGGGTTATAGTTAAATTTTTATAGAAAGTAGGTGAGGTTATTGCCAAGGATTTATATTAGCCCCAGCACACAAGAGCGTAACCTAGGCGTCGGGCCATTCGGCACAGAAGAGGCTGAAATGAATAAGATATCAGGTTTCCTCGTAGCTCTCTTGTTCAAGGATGGGCGTTTTACGGTAAAATATAATCTCCCATCCATGGACGTTGCGCAGATCGCAGTAGACTCTAACAACTTCAAAGCGGACCTCCATCTCCCGATCCACAGCAATGCCGGCGGCGGAGAGGGGACTGAGGTATTTGCCTACGGTCCGGGTACCGAGTCTGAGAGATTTGCAAAGGCCCTGTATAATCAGATCGCTCCATTAAGCCCGGGCAAGGATCGGGGGATTAAGTTTAATCCGGGATTGTACGAGGTCGGCGACAGAGTTAATGCCACAGCCGCATTGATCGAGCTTGATTTCCACGACTCTGCCAAAGGGGCAACGTGGATCGCGTATAATCACCAGTCTATAGCCAATGCGCTCTATCGCGGAATCTGCGATTATTATGGGTATGATTACCGAGCTTTGGTCGTTGTCGCACCTCTTGCCCCTACTGTGGCTCCCGCAGACTACGATATTTATCTATCTGTTCGATGCTACAAAAGCAAAGCGGATCAAGCTATCAAGGATATTAATAAATTGGGGTTTGCAGCGAAGGTTATGGATCTAGCGTAATTTTGATGGTGACAAGAATGTCGGGATCAAATCGGCAAGCGCTTGCCAAAATGAAAGGAATTGAGTATTTATGACAAAGAAATGGTACGCTTCAAAAACCCTATGGAGCAACGCAGTTATGCTGGCCGGTGTAGTGATCCTCAACACGACAGGCAAAGACTTACTCACCCCAGAGGTTCAAGCGGCAATCATTACGGTTGTTAACGTGATCCTCAGAGTTGTCACCAAAGAAGAGATTACTTGGTAAAATGGACATAACGAAAGGGCCTCAGCTTAATTGCTGGGGCCTTTTTTGTGGTTGAATGCTTATTGCTGTTGCTCTACTGTTATCTTCCACGGGGTATTCGCCGCGTTAACCTTTAGCGAGTATTGACCGGGGGGTATGTGTAAATATGACACATCCTTGCCTATGCCCTGCATGTTGGCAGCGACCGCTGAGGGGACACCCTTGCTATCCTGTACATAAATCTGGAAGATACCCTGTGCGCTAGTCGTTTCCCAATTAATGCGCGTGTTTTCTGTGACTGCAAAGTTTTCTGTATCTTTTGCGCCATTGCCGGACCATGTATTTGTTACGGCCCATTTCTTTTCTGCTGCAACAACGGGGGCTGGTGCGGGGGCAGGGGTAGGGGCTGGTACAGCAGCAGGAGCAGTGGCGGGAGTTGAGCTTTGTGCCACCTTCGTACTAATCTTTTCATTAACCTTTTTAATTGCCGAAGCGTCACCGTTCATAAACCCAACAAAATATACCAAAACAAACGCAATTCCGAGAGCTACAATTTTCTTCTTACTCATTTCAAACCACTCCTTCTAATTTTATTTATGAAAACTCTTTAGGCATTCAACGTTTGGCGGGGCTTTTCCTGCTTTACGATGAGAATTATTTTGCTCAATACCTACCTAAATACCTACCGACCGATTAAGTTATATAAATAATCTTTTTAAATATATTTAAACGTTACTAAATAAGCAAGAAAACGGACTATACATAGGTTGTCGACGAATAGCGGTATTCTCGACTTTATGTTAATATTACGTTAAATGTAATCCGCTACCTTGGGGTGGTAGAGGTCGCATGTTCGAATCATGTCGCTCCGACCAGTAAACATGCGGACCGTAAGGAATCTAATCTTTTGACCAAAAACGTAATACCTACCAAATACCTACCACCCATGCTAATGTAGCTCTTTAGGTGTTCTCGTTTTGTTGGAGCTCGATAATTCTCTGGTTTATTTTCTTCCTCTTTTCAGCTCCAAGATGCTGGTATTTAGCTCTTAACATTTTAACATCGTGCCCTAGTCGCTCGGCTGCTAATTGATCTAGTACATCATTTTCGCAAAGCCAGGTGGCATGATAATGCCGAAGAAAGTGCAAACGAGTCTTCGGCATTTTTTTTGTATCAACAAGTTTGGCTAGGTAACTAGAATAACTGTCTGGCCGCATCGGAAATATAAAGCTATCGCCTTTCGTTTGCTTAGAAGTTATTTCCGTTACCTTTGTAGACTTAGATTTCTTTTTATTGAGACTAATGCCATTGCTTATTGCGTTCCTTAATAGGTCCATTAGGTATGGGGGAGCAGATACATCTCTGATGCCATTTTCTGATTTTGTGTCCTTGAGTTCATATTTTCCCTGATCGTTAATAACGTACGCTTTATCAATCCTTATCGAGTTTTCTTTAAAATCAAGGTCATTAGGTTTAAGTGCAAATATTTCCTCCCTCCTTAGTCCACACCAAGCCGCAAGGAGAATGATTGGCTCATCCCTTGTCCCCCGTACTGCGTCATGAATTTTTTTGAATTGTTCTGGCGTTGGTATAGTTGAATAGTCTACCCTTTTTTCCTTGGGATTCTTTATGTCCCTCATGGGGCTCCCACCCTTCATGGCATCATACAAGATAGGGCGCAAACACGACATTACCCTCCTGGCACTCGTAGAGGACATTTTTCCAAGAAGCTCATTAAGGAATTTCTTAAGATGGATTTCTTTTAAATCTTTAAATTTAGTTTGGTTGAAAAAAGGCTTATAGTGGTTTTTTAGATAGCCCAGGTACAAAACATATGTACTTGGGCTATATTTATTTTTATGAATTTCAAGCCAGCTCTTAATCCATTCTGCCACACGAATATTATCAACATCAGTTAGTTTTCCCTCTATATTTTCCTGCTCTATTTTCTGCGCGGCCTTTTTGCATTCGTGCCATCCTTGTTTTGTTACGTATTTATTGATTCTCTTACCGTTTTCATCTTTGCCAATATAAATTGTTGCCTGATAACTCCCGTTGCTAAGCTTTTTTATACTTGCCACCTAGCGCACCTCCGATTGAAATAATATTGCCTTGCCTAAGATACGGACCTCCTTCATATCTTTTTTTGTATATATCTGATCGGGAAAGTTTGGGTTTTCAGCCCTTAAAACAACTGTCCCGTTGATTTTATAAACCCGTTTGAGTGTGGCAGCGTCTCCATCAACCAAGACGGCGGCTATTTCTCCTGTCTCGACATCCGACTGCTGACGTATATATACTAGGTCGCCATCTAATATTCGCGCGTTGATCATACTGTCACCCTTGACCTTTAAGCAAAAGTCCACATGAACGTTATCGGGTATAAATTCATAACCAAGTATATTTTCATCCGCCAGTATGGGTAAACCAGCTGCAATTATCCCGACAATCGGAATTCGCTTTCCCTTAATAGTGTAATCTGGGTACTTGTCTACATTCGCACCCATTAACCACGCAGGATCAACATTTAAAATTTCAGAAAGATTAGCGATGGCATCTCTGCCGGGACCATGTATAGTATTTTCATATCTACTAATAGTTGCTTCACTAAGACCAACCTTAACCCCTAATTCCCTGACAGATAAGCCTAGGCTCTCTCTACACTCCTTAAGGCGTTCACTGAATAGTTTTAGATTAATTACTCCCATAATATAGCCTCCTTTGTAATTGCTATTATATAAAAACATTACACTTTATGCAAGAGACATCTAAAATAAATATAGATTATTACACAAAAGGTATTGATATAACAAGAATATTATGTTATCGTTGTGATAGTTACTAAAAGCGTAACAAAACGACAATATAGAAGGGTGGTGTTACTAAAAATGAGAAAGAAAAGGGTAGTCAGCGAACCGTTTGACAAGATTTTGGGGAAAATGCGCGAAATGAGACTTACACAGCAACGCTTGTCCGAGGAACTAAATATATCCATTGTTACGCTCAACAAAAAATTGAACGGTAGTTTTAATTTTAGTTGGGAGGAAATGGAGGCACTAATCCGCATATTAGATATTCCGAAGGAGGAAGTTGCGGAGTATTTTTTTGCCGACCTGTTACGAAAACGTAACAGAATTGCCTAAGTTTGTGAAGAAGTTAATTAAGGAGGGAACCATGAACAAATTAGTTTTCCTAGAGCCAAACGATCTGAATGAGATACCTTTCACTACTTCGAAGGTCATTTCGGAACACGGGAAAGTTAAGCACCACGCTCTACAAGTTATGATCTCAAAATATCAATCTGACTTAGAAGAGTTCGGAAAGGTCTCATTTGAAATCAGACCTTTGGAAAGCGGACAGTCGGAAAAGGTTTACAAGCTAAACGAACAGCAAGCTACATTATTAATCATCTACATGAAGAACACCTTACCAGTCAGGCAATTTAAGAAAGCCCTGGTCAAACAATTCTACCTAATGCAAAAAGAACTTATCAGTCGCAAGGTAACGCGCCAAATTGGAAAGCAAGCCCGCGAAGCTCTAACGAACGCTATCCAAGGTCTACCTGAAAGCCCACACAAGTCCATGAAGTTTAAACACTACACGGATCTCGTTTACAAAATAGTGTTTGGCAAGAACACGAAGCAACTCAGAGATGCTTACGGTATCACCAAAAAGGACAACCTCCGGAACAGGTTTACGGCATCGGAGTTGTCACAAGTCGAGAGGATAGAGGTCCAGATAAGCTCGTTGATCGATCTTGATTATGATTACCAGTCTATCAAGGACGTTGTTTCAAGGAAGTATCTTAAATCAGCCTAGTTTGTGAAGAAGCGGGTTAAGGGAAGCGAGGAAATATCATGTATCCATTAAGAAGTAACGAAGAATTCTGCTTTACTGAAATTGAAAAAGGCGAAATGAAATCAATTGCAAATGAATTAGTTGACGGATTAAGAAAGAAAAACCTCACGTATATACAAGCAGTTGAAGTGCTTGAAATATGTAAGGCCAATCTTAAAATGTTATCACTTAGCTAGTTTTTCCAAAGCTGAGGCAAATAGGCACTTGCCACCTCTGTAAAGTGCACAGGTAGATTTACAAAGATTATTGGCATGAGTGATAAAAGGACAAGTCAAATTAAACACCTCCTTGCGTATCGACATCGTTAGTCTGGACAACTACCATTTCGACACGAAAGAGGAAAAACCTGTAAATACGAAAGCGAGGAACCAAAATGCTCAGACAAATCCTCGAACACACAACTGGCCCATTAACAAATGCCCAATTTGCTGAACTAATGGATCTCACCACAACAGACATTCGCGTCAACGGCATCGGCTTCGGGAGATTGACCAGCCTTGGCAATGTGCTCCAAGTGGCAGAGATTAGTTTTAGGGTATTGAGTAGGTAGAAAGAAAGAGAGTGATTCAAAATGGCAAAATTCCAACTTGATTCTGATTTAGTATCCGAGCGTCATCACCCAAGACAAATCGCGGTAGCCCTTCAAACCAGACGCAACCAACGCAGAGCATTGGCTAAGAAGGCAAAGCGCACGCCTAAATGTTTCAGGAGCTTCCACAGTCGGGCAACACGTTTTTCGTTAACAGCTTAAGGAGGGCTTATGAACTTACAAATTATCAAAACGGATAGCGGCCTAATGGTGGACAGTCGGGATGTAGCAGAAATGTTAGGCAAGAGACATAGTGATCTTTTGGAAAGTATCGATTTTTATATCACAACTTTAGAAAACGGAAATATCCGTTATCACAATTTCTTTATCAAGAAAAGCTACACGGTTGAAGGCAACAATAAAACGTATCCCTGCTACCTCCTAACCCGCAAAGGCTGCGACATGGTAGCGAACAAAATGACCGGCGAAAAAGGAGTACTCTTCACAGCCGCTTACGTCACCAAGTTCGAGGAAATGGAAAAGCAACTCCAACCCAAGCTACCTACCACTTACCTTGAAGCACTCGAAGCGCTAGTTGCATCCGAAAGGGAAAAGCAAATACTTTTACCCAAAGCTCAATACTTTGACGCACTGGTGGAACGTAACCTACTTACCAATTTTCGAGACACAGCGAAGGAACTTAAGGTCAAAGAGGGATTGTTCATCGACTGGCTGTTAGATAAAAAATATGTCTATCGAGATACGGCCTCAAAACTCAAACCATTTGCCCAGCATGTTCCAAAACTCTTCGAGATCAAAGAATGGAACAAGGATAAAAAGGCTGGAAATCAAACGATGATCACGCCAAGGGGCAGGGAGACGTTTAGGCTGTTACTTGCTCAAGCGAATGAATTGGTGGTTTTTGTATGAGAAGTTCATTTAATGCAAATCTCGGAAAACGCCTAATGGAGTTAAGGAAGGCCAAGGGATTAAAACAATCTGAATTAGCCGAAAGAATTGATATCGGGCGTGTATCCGTCAGTAACTATGAACTCGGAGATCGCACTCCTGATGCAGAAATCTTATTAAAATTTGCCGATTTCTTTGAAGTATCGACCGATTACCTATTGGGTAGAAACGAAAAAGTTGATATGGAACGAGTGGCAAACATTGAAAAGCTTAATTCAATTACTACTGCATTAATCGAGTCCTTCAGAAAAGGCGTTTGAGTTTATCCGGTGCTGGTCACCGAGAGTTCAGTAAAAGAAAGTGAGTGAATTGAAAATGAGAACAACGACTTTTATCTGTGATGTATGCAAGAAAAGCGTGGGAGAGTTTGACCTTTTTAAAGTTTCTACTACTATCGAATTTCCCCAACGCACCGGAAACTTCAGGACTAACAAACTAGCTCAATGCCAAAAAGATGTTTGCCGAGAATGCTTAGAAAAGAAAGGCCTAGTGACTGAGGGGTATGGAGAAAAGGGTAAAGAGGAAGAATCAGCTGCAAAGAATCAGAAGACATTCGAGGATAAGTTTGTCGATTTTCTTGAGGATATTGGGGTTGCATTTGTCGAGTGAAGGAGGGGCAAGTACCATGTTTAACGGCTTCAAAATCGAAAAGCGTGACCAACTCCGTCGGATGAAATACCAGGAGCGTCAACGGCTGGAAACAAAGCAATCATTCGGCAAGGAGCAATCCAAAGGAATGCTCGGTAAGTTCGCGATTAGGTTGATTAAGTAAAGGAGTGAGTTTATTGAAAACATGGGAAATGATTAAGGCTTTGACAGAAAATACGAAACTTAAGGCTAAAAGCGACAATCTGACAGTTCACCCGGTAGATGGAGGCCTAAAGTATTGTGATTGTTCATTAAGAGGGCAGCACGTAGAACTTAGCCGGGAGTCCTTGGATTACGAATGGGAATTAGTCCGTGAGCCAGTTGATTTTATGACAGCCATTAATAGTGATAAACGCATTTCCACGGAAGATCGCTCCATTCACCTATGTGGAGCAAATTGGCTATTGCAGAATAGCGGATTAACCTTAGCTCAAATCAATGGCAAATGGTACATCGAGTAAAAGGAGGGCGCCACATGCAAAAGCAATCCTTGAAATCCTGCCTATGTGGACAAGCCCTAGATCTCCCTGAAGGCGAAGTCCTAACCGTCTGCCGATGCGGGTCCGTGTGGGAGATTGATAACGGTGGTTTCTGGTTTTCCAATCTCATCATCGGGTTTGATCCGCCGGCGCCAAAACTAAAGCTTAACCACTACGAAAAGTACATGAAACAGAGAAAGAAGGCGGGAAGATGCTGAAAAAGATCACGAAGGTTGTTCGACAAAACCTACTCAAGTCCGATTGGATTAAGGCCAAAGTTAAGACAGTAACGGAAACTCCTGAAAAGCGTCATAACGATATCCTTTTCGCCAAGATCCTGCAAATTGGGGGAACAGTCCACAACCTCGTGCCAGTGAAGCTAGAACCTTATCAGACGCTTGCAATCGTGACAGATGATGGACTGGTTGAAGAATATATGAATGGTCGAGTAGTTGGGCAGGGGTGGATAGATAGCGTTAATTGGGGAGGGACGAGACTTTAGTGGATTATTTAACTTTTCTAGAACGCAAAAAGCCAACATTCATAAGCAAAGGAATTGCTATAAAAGACATTGAGCTCAATCAATTCCTATTCCAGTTTCAAAAGGACATCGTCCGATGGGCTTTAGCCAAAGGAAAGGCCGCAATATTCGCCGGTACTGGATTAGGTAAAACAGCAATGCAGCTAGAATGGGCCAATCAGGTACACATTATTACCGGTCTAGACGTTTTAATCCTTGCTCCGTTAGCCATATCAAGCCAGACGGTTAAAGAGGGTGCAAAATTCGCTATTGATGTTAATTTATGCAGGGACCAATCAGACGTAAAGTCCGGTATTAATATCACGAATTATGAACTTCTACACAAGTTCGACCTTTCCAAGTTCGGCGGCGTTGTCCTGGATGAAAGCTCAATCCTTAAATCATTTACCGGATCGGTAAGAACAGCCATCATTGAAGGATTTAGGCACACTCAATTCAAACTAGCTTGTACAGCTACACCAGCTCCTAACGATCATATGGAATTATGCAATCACGCTGAGTTCTTAGGAGTTATGACACGGTCTGAAATGTTGGCAATGTTCTTTGTCCATGATGGAGGATCAACGTCGAAATGGAGAATCAAAGGCCATGCGGTAGAAACCTTTTGGATATGGGTGGCAAATTGGGCAGTAATGATGCAGAAACCATCTAATTTAGGATATGAGGATTGCGGGTTTGAACTTCCGCCATTAAGGATTCATCAAATAACTGTAGATGTGGAGAATAGCAGTTTTCCGGGTGAAGCTCTTACCTTGTCAGAACGACAACAGGCCCGAAGGGAAAGCATTGACGAACGCGTGAGGGCATGTGCCGACCTTGTAAATGGATCAAATGAACCTTGGATAGTTTGGTGCAACCTGAACGATGAGAGCGAAAAATTAACTCAGGAGATTGAGAATGCTATTGAAATTCGAGGGAGCCATAAGCCGGAATATAAAGAGCAAACAATGATCGGATTCACTGAGGGAAAAGTCCAGAAGTTAGTTACCAAGGCGTCTATAGCCGGGTTTGGTATGAACTGGCAGCATTGCTCCAAAATGGCGTTTGTCGGCCTGTCGGATAGTTTTGAACAACTCTACCAAGCAATTAGAAGATGTTGGAGGTTCGGCCAAACTAAGCCGGTTGACGTTTATATCATTACCGCAAAGGCAGAGGGCGCGGTGGTTCGTAATATCCAACGAAAGGAAGATGATTTTAACAAGATGCTAGATGGAATGATCGCCGCAACTCAGGAAATCACTAAAGAAAATATCAAGAGCACGATTCGAGACGAAGCGACTTATCAAACGTCAGTTGTTGAAGGTCCGGGATGGGAATTAAGACTAGGGGACTGTGTTGAAGAAACCCGCAAAATTCCAAGTGATTCTATCCACTACACAGTATTTTCCCCGCCATTTGCTAATTTATACACATACTCAAATAGCGACCGCGATATGGGGAATTGCCGCAATGATAATGAATTCTTGGAGCATTTCAAATACCTAGTTAGCGAATTATACCGTGTGACTATTCCGGGAAGGTTGTTAAGTTTTCATTGTATGGAATTGCCTATGATGAAGTCAAAAGATGGTGTTATTGGGCTAAAGGACTTGCCAGGGATGCTCATAAAACTCTTTCAGGATGCCGGATACATTTATCACAGCAAGGTCGTAATCTGGAAAGATCCAGTCGTTGAAATGCAGAGGACTAAGGCGCTTGGGTTACTCCATAAACAAATCAAAAAAGATAGTGTTATGTGTCGCCAAGGGATGCCTGATTATTTAATAACAATGCGTAAGCCTGGTGAAAATCCAGAAAAGGTTTGTCACACGCCAGAGGAATTCCCGGTCGATGTTTGGCAGAGATACGCGAGTCCGGTTTGGACAGACATTAGACAATCTGACACATTACAACGTCAATCCGCCAGAGTCGAAGCTGATGAAAAGCATATTTGCCCATTGCAGCTTGAGGTTATCCAAAGGGGATTGGAATTATGGACAAATGTGGGCGATACCGTGTTGGACCCGTTCAATGGCATTGGGAGCTCTGGATACGTAGCCCTAAAGATGGGGCGAAAGTATACGGGAATCGAGCTAAAGCCTAGTTATTTTGAACAGTCAGTCGGAAACCTTAAAGCGGCAAACGATGAAATGTTTGAAAAGGCAAACCCTTTAACGGTATTTGATTCGTTCGACCCAAACATTAAGCCAATTAGGGGGAAGAAAAAGGACGATAGACCGGTTGAGGTCTTGTCAGGAGGCATGGAAAACTTAACGATATTTGTTTAGAAAGGAGAAACCTCATGAAAAATCCCAAATCACCAACCATGGCCCAAAAGAACAGACTCAAGGCACTTGGACTAATCCCTGATAACTGGCTGATTAGCAAATGCTCACCTACGGAATTCGTGGTCGTCCATCGGGTATCGGGCGAAGTTCGGAGGTTGGGAGCATGAATCTAAACTGGTTCGAAGGTGCTCAAACAAAAGATGAAATGAACATTCTCACCATCAGTGAAATCGAAATAATCATGGGCGATTTAAGCACATCGGCTGAGCAGAAAGTCATTTCTACCAATATGGCACTATGGAGGCTAAGGGTAGCTTGGAACGTGAAAAAGGCCCTGTTGCAAGCAGAGCCCGAGGAAAAAATTATTCTAAATAATTGTATCACAAAAAATCTAACTGTAAAAGAGAAACGCGTAAGGGTGATTAAGTTGACACAGGGGCAAGTTGCCTTAGTAGACGAGGAGGATTACGAGGAGTTAATTAAGTACAAATGGCACGCCACAAGGAGTAATCCCTCGAAACCATTTTACGCCACAAGGACAATCTATACACCTGATAAGAAATACAAAACTGAGCGCATGCACCGGGATATCATGTCTCCCCCAAAAGGAATGCAAGTGGATCATATATCTGGTGACACCCTAGATAATACGCGGTCAAACCTGAGGATAGTGACACCCAGGGAAAACAACCAGAATTACCATAGGCGTAAAAGCTCCATATTCCCAGGTGTATGCTTGCATTCTCCTCGCGGTAAATGGCAAGCGAAGATTGAAGTGAATGGCAAGAATCATCACATTGGGCTTTACGAGTCGGAGGTAGAGGCATTCAAAGCTTATCTTGAGGCTTGCGTAATGAATGGCTTTTCAATTGAGTTTTTGATTAACAAATTTAATATCTCACTCCAGGAACATCGTGAAGAAGTATCCCAACCTTTACGTGGTATAGATGTCGCAAAAGTTGAATCCCTCCTCGACTTTCCACTAATCGAACGTGGGCCAGCCTGCAAAGAATGTGATTGCTTCAAGTGTAACAAATCGCCGAATTGCCACATTGAATTTCCGACTACCCTCCATTACTGCGAAAAGATATGCAACGGAAAAATCGGAATTGTATTTTGTGAGCATAGCCAGAAGGGCATTGAGCGGAGAGCAAAACGAATTTTAAGAAATGGGGCGTGAGCATGCGAGTATCAAGAATAGAGCTAAGTAATTTCATCGGGATAACTGAATTTAAAATGGATCTTGGAAAAGTCAACCTCATCACAGGCCACAAAGGCAGTGGTAAGTCGAGCATTGTGGAGGCCCTCCAAAAGGGATTCACCAACAAATCTGAACGAACCGAAGTCATCCGCCATGGCGAAGAAGAGGCGACAATATTTATTCAGGCAGATACAGGCCTTGAGATTGACCGCAAGATCAGAACTGGTGGAAAGGCAGATTATTTCAAGATCAAGAAGCCTGGCGAAGCTATCCCAAGCACCGAAAAATATCTCAAGCAGTTTACCCCCGGTGATTTATTCAAACCTCTTGAATTCATCAATAAATCTGCAACTGAGCAAGCAAAGGCTATTCTTAATCTCCTGAAAATCCCTTGGACCATGGCCGATATAACAAACTGGTTTGGAGAGATCCCCGACGGCGTTAACTATGAGGCGCATATCCTTCAAATCATCAAGCAGATTGAAACCTATTACTACAACCAAAGAGCATCCGTTAACTCCGATATAACCGTCCTAAAGGCTCAGATTGCTGGCTATCGAAACGAGTTGCCACCGAACTATGACGGCAACGAATGGCGAGAAAAGAAGGTTGCTGAGTATTATAACAAGGTCCACGATGCCGAGCAGATTAATAAGTCGATAGATAGTGCCAAGAATTTGATTGAGGGGCTAGAGGGGCGCATTGCTACTGTTAGGGCTGAGGCTGAGGCCGAGAAGCAAAGTAAGTTAAATGAAATGAATCATAAGCGGAGCGAGACGAAGGAATTTAGGAAATTCCTCGAAAACAAGGTCACGGTATCCTATGAAACCATCGCTCAATCGGGTGAAAAAACTAAGCAAGTTGAAGATTCTCTCAATCTTGAACATGACCGTAAACTACAACAATTGAGGGAAGAACACGCTATTAAATTGCAAGAATTAAAGGACGAACATGCAAGTAAAATGCAAGAATCTAAGCAATTAATTGCTGATGGCGTTACTGCAACTGAGAAATTAATTGTCAGTTATGGGAAGTCCATTGCCACCAAAGACCAAGAATTACTGAACATCGACGAACTTGAAGCTCAATCCCTTTTGGCTATTAGTGAAAAAGCGGACGAGCGAATCAAAACCGAAGACGCCAAAGTTGGCAATGCTCGGGAAACACTTGCCAAGACTGTAGCCGTTGATGTCGAACCCCTCAAGCTAGCCGCCGAACGCGTCGCTGATATGCAAAGCTACCTCCGCGACTTCGACCTCATGGCCTCCATGATTCGCGAGAAGTTGGCGCCAAAGGAAGAGTTGAGCAAAACCCTTACCCAGCGAATTGAAAAGGGCCGCGAAATGCCAATGGAATTGTTGAAGATTGCGGCGCTTCCGATCCCAGGGATTACGGTGGATGGCGATGGACTGATCCGCATCGGAGAAACACTCATCGATGGCCTCAGCGAAGGTGAACAACTTGAATTAGCTTTCAGGGTTGCCAAGGCTCAGGCGGGGGAATTGAAGCTTATCTGCTTGGATGGCTGGAACAAGATTAATCCTAGTGACCGAGAGTGGATCGAGAAGGAAATTGCTGAGGATGATTTCCAATATATCGTGCTTGAAACTACCGAGGGCGAGCTGAACGTGAAGATTGAGGGGGAAATTTGATATGGGATTAGATTTTAGTCATTGCGAAGCGCGTTGGGGATATTCGGGATTTATGAATTTCAGAACAAAACTTGCGGCTGAAGCTGGAATTGCCCTGCTTTGCATGAAAGGTTTCGCAAGTTCCCCAATTGGTAAAGGATTTGATGTTTTAACTATTGCTGGTGAATCAGGAGAGAGTGGAAAGATGCCGGGATTTGATAAATACGTGGGAAGGCAACAAATAATTTCATGGGACAGTATCAAGGATGATATTAAGCCATTGCTTGACCATTCGGACTGCGACGGAATATTAACTCCCGAGGAATGCACCAAGGTTGCCCCTAGATTAAGAGAATTGGTATCCGCTTGGCCTGATGATGACCGCGACAAGATTAAAGCCTTATTGCTCGCTGAGGGAATGGATGAGGCCGTAAATAGCGGTGAAAATCTAGAATTTTGTTAAAAGAAATTGAGGGGGAAATATAAATGGCTAATATAGTTGTGAAAAACCCAACAGTGGCGCAATTCTTGGGATCCGTAGATATAAAAAGATACATCGAGGGAGTCTTAAAAGAGCGAGCAGGGCAGTTCGTGACCTCGTTAGTGTCAATGGCTAACTTAACACCAGGACTAAAGCTTTGCGACCCTGAGACGTTAATGTATTGCGGTCTAAAAGCGGCAAGTTTGAACCTTCCGCTAGATAATAACCTTGGATTTGCTTATGCGGTCCCATACGGGAAAGAAGCTCAATTCCAAATTGGTTATAGGGGATTCGTCCAACTCGGACAACGAACAGGTCAGTACAAAAACATGAACGTTATTAACATCCATCAGGGAGAATTGATTAGCTGGGATCCATTCACAGAAGAATTAGAACTTGAAATGATGCAAGACCAAGAGGCCCGAGCAAAGCTGCCAGTGATCGGATATGCGGCGGTATTCACTTTATTGAATGGATTTAAGAAGGTTAGCTATTGGCCTATGGCAAGGGTCGAAGCCCATGCCCGAAGATTCTCAAAGGCATATAACAATGGGCCTTGGAAAACTGATTTTCATGCTATGGCCAGAAAGACGGTCTTGAAGGAAATGTTGAGCAAGTGGGGCCCGTTGTCCACTGAAATGGCGGAGGCGGTCAAGTTCGATCAATCGGTCATTCGGAAGACTAGTGATGGGGATGAGTATCCTGAATATGTGGACGGCGATGTGGTTGATCCAGATATTAAGACGTTGCCAGAGTCAAGCGTTGATGCTGAATTTAGATTGGCTCAAGAAATGAAAGCTGAGAGTTTACGACTGGATGCTGAGATCGCGGCCAAGGAGGATGCCGATGCTAAAGCTAACCAAAGCTAATTATCACAGCAATCAATCAAACCGCGAATACATGTCACGCGGCCAATATAAATCCTTCCTAGAATGCGAAGCCAAGGAAATTGCGAAGTTGAACGGGGCATGGGTGGACGAGCCATTCTTGCCCTTCCTAATCGGTCAATATGTCCATAGCTGGAATGACAATACTCGGGGCGAGTTTATAGCTGAAAACCCTGGCATGTTCAAGAAGGACGGTTCCCTGAAGGTTGAATTTATCGGTGCAGATAAAATGATCGAATGCCTGAAGAATGACGAATTTGCGATGTACTGTCTTGATGGAACCAAAGAAGTAATTATCACCTTTGAAATGTTCGGAGTTTGGTGGAAAGTCATGCTTGATGTTCAGAACAATGAGCGCCGGAGAATTGTGGACCTAAAGACAACTAGGAGCATCACAGAGCGCGTGTGGGATGAGGTAGAGCGCAAGAAGGTAAGTTTCATCGAGGCTTATCAATACCCGCTTCAGATGGCTATTTATACAGAGGGCGAACGGATCTCCGAGGGTAGGGCAGAGGGCGATTGGTCAGAGTTTTTGATTGTTGCTGTCAGTAAGGAGAAATCGCCAGACAAAGCGATCATCAACATGACTGATCCAGAGCGATTGGTTAAGGAACTGGCTGAGGTCGAACGTAATATGCCAAGGATTTTAGCGGTTAAGTCTGGGGTTGAGGAGCCGGTTAGGTGCGAGAATTGTGATTATTGTCGGTCGACTAAGGTATTAACCAAGGCAATCCATTATTCAGAGTTATAAAGGGGGTTCCAGGATGACTATAGGATACTTTACAGATTGCGAAGACTGCGAAAATTACGAGAATGAAGATGAATGTTTAGGGTGCGTCCATTACGACGACTGGGTTGATAACTTCATTCCGATCAGTCGGGAGAAAAAGGCAGAACGCTCCAAGAAGGAAAGACAAGAATTTCTTTCCCAAATACCAAAAGAGATTATAACCATTGGACTAACTCCTGAGTTCATGAACCAGCTATCATTGGCGTGGAAATTCGCCACGAAAATCGAACAGTTGAACTCTAAATTATTCTGCGTGTATTGCACTAAAGACCATTTGATGGCTTGCGATACGTTCAAGGCGGCCAAAATAGACTGTGATGCTCCTGCTGAATTAGTGGGAAAACACATAGTTTGGGACGTTGATGAAAATAGGCTTTATGTCAGGCCAAATGACTATGTAACACCTTTATCAGATGGCCAGTTTCAGGCAGTGTTCGATAAGGCTGCTGGACGGGAGATCAGAGGAATCAAGAGTTCTATTCCTTTCAGTGACGTTAATCCTGATGGAGAAAAGGACAGATGGAACGATATCAGGTTAAACAATTCAATCAGGTTAAATAGAGAATATGTGAGCGATGTTTTTGACGCTATACACGACGATGAGGAAATAGTGGTCATTTACAAAGGGAACCACGATCTAGTAAAGATTAAAGCAATGGGAATTGAAGCTATTATATTGCCGATTAGGGAGTGAGCGCGTGCATCGGATAAGAGAAATCATAGTCGATAACTTCGCTGGTGGAGGAGGTGCATCGACAGGCATCTCCCAAGCCCTCGGCAGATCAGTCGACATCGCCATCAACCACGATCCCGAAGCCATCGCCATGCACAAGGTCAATCATCCCAACACCGAGCACTACTGCGAATCCGTATGGGAAGTTGACCCGAGAAAAGCGGCAAATGGTCGTCCGGTGGCATTGGTTTGGCTGAGTCCAGACTGCAAGCACTTTAGTAAGGCCAAAGGCGGTAAGCCGGTAGCCAAGAACATACGAGGCCTAGCATGGGTAGCAGTTCGATGGGCAGCCACCGTCAAGCCTCGTGTGATTATGTTAGAGAACGTGGAAGAGTTTAAAACCTGGGGCCCGTTGCTCAAGGATGGAATGCCAGATCCAGACAAGAAAGGTCGCACGTTTAACGCATTTATAAACGCACTCAAGCGCCAAGGATATCAGGTGCAACATAAAGAGCTAAGGGCGTGTGATTACGGAGCCCCGACGATCCGCAAACGATTCTTCTTGATTGCTCGGTGTGATGGTCAACCAATAACATGGCCAATATCCACACATGGGGATCCGAAGAGTCCGGATGTTAAGTCCGGTAGGTTGAAGCCTTGGCGGACAGCCGCCGAAATCATAGACTGGTCGTTACCTTGTCCTTCAATCTTCGAACGCAAAAGACCTTTGGTTGAAAACACAATGCGAAGGATTGCCCGGGGAATTCAGAAGTTTGTAATGGAGAATCCAAATCCTTTTATCGTCAAGGTGAATCATAAGGGCGAGCAATTCCGAGGCCAAGAAACTAGCGATCCACTACAGACTATAACCACTAAAAACGGGTGGGGCTTTATAGCTCCCACACTGATTCAATACCACTCAGAAACAGCGAATCACGAGGCAAGAGGCCAAGTCCTAGATAAACCTATCATGACCCTAGACACATCGCCAAGATATGGCCTCGTGACAAGTTTCCTCACCAAGTTTTACGGCACCAATACGGGCCAAGAGCTTACTAAACCCCTTCATGTAGTGACTGCAGGCGGAAATCATTTCGGAGAGGTCAGAGCCTTCTTGATGCAATATTATGGGGCTAGCGTTGGACAGGAAGTAACCAATCCATTGTTTACTGTGACAACTAAGGATAGATTCGGGCTCGTAACAGTCCACGGTCAAGACTACCAGATAGTCGATATCGGAATGCGAATGCTGGAACCGAGAGAACTATTCAACGCTCAGGGATTCCCGTCCACTTACATCATCGACCACGACAGCGAAGGAAAGGTCCTTTCTAAGTCGACTCAAGTGGCGAGGTGTGGTAATGCAGTGCCTCCTCCATTTGCAGAGCACCTTACTCGGGCTAATCTACCTGAGTTGTGTACTGGAAGAACTGAGGGAGAGCTAGGTCAATTAGCATTTTTTTAACTGAAATCATAAGTGGGTGATTAAATGGCCGGGTGGATAAAACTCCATCGCAAAATACTTGATAATCCGATCTTTTTGAAGCCCGATCTATATCAACTTTTCTCCTATTGCATCCTTCGCGCGAACCATAGTGAAACAAAAATAATCTGGAATGGAGAAGAGGAAACACTTGAGAAAGGGTGTTTTATCACAGGGAGAAAGGTGATAGCAAAGGACACTGGGCAGAACGAAAGGACAACATACGACCGTTTGAAGCTTTTAGAGAAATTAAAGATGATAACGCTAAAATCCAACAACAAGTTCAGCGTTGTAAAGGTGCTTAATTACTCACTTTATCAGGGTGAAGAGTGCGATATCCAACAACCAGCCAACAACAAACCAACAACCAACCAACAACCAGCCAACACAGACAAGAATGTAAAGAATGTAAAGAATGATAAGAATATATCTAGTAGTCAGAAAAACAAGTTTTCCGACGATGCAATTGAACTTTCTCTTGCTAGTGAACTTTTTAATTTGATTCTTCAAAACAATCCCAGCGCCAAGAAACCCAATCTGCAAACATGGGCCAAGTCAATTGATTTAATGATCAGGGTAGATAATCGAAGCGTATCGGATATTCAAGAGGTCATACGTTGGTGCCAGAAGGACAGTTTTTGGCAAGGGAACATTTTATCAACAGCCAAGCTGAGAGATAAATACGATCAGCTGGTTATGAAGATGAGATCTCCAAGGCCTTCGTCGAGGGGATCAGGGCCATCCGCCAATCTTCCGAAGACGCCTAAAGACAAGTACGATAACTTTTATTTGTGAGGAGGTACAAGTCTATTTACACCTACTACATCACACCTGATCACTATGACACAGCCGCCAAAAATGGCATCAATTCACACCTATTGAACCGGCGCGTACGTGGTGGAGGATGGGACGTTGAGAGAGCAATCGCGACTCCTCCGAGGGTTCAAAAGTATAAACACTGGCTGGGAGTAGCAAAGCAAAATGGAATATGCGGCCCAACATTTTACGCGAGAGTTCGCAAGGGGATAGAACCGGAACAAGCTGCAACGATGCCAGTTATGACCATGGTGGAGGTTATAGAGTTTGTTCATCGTAGGTATAAAAAAGCTGTGGATTAGTAAAAAGGAGGCAACCTGAATGATCGAATCTAATCAAGCCCAACTTCGGCGCAGATATCCAACCATGAGCCTATTCGAAACGGCCATAAAGGCAGCAGGATCTAAAGCGGCCCTTGCGGGGATGTTGGGGATGATACCGGCGCAATTAAGCCATCACTATCAATTTCTGAAAAAGGGTGAAAAAGTTCAGGTGGTCGCTCCGGTACCTGGATTAAATAATTGTGATTTTACGGATAAGGAGTTGGATGCGCGGATCAGGGAAATGTACGGCGGTAGGTATGAGGCGGTCAAGGTGTACAAAATCACAGATGGGTATGTACCGGGTCAGATGGGAAATGAGGGCTTGGAGTTTTTGAGGAATGATGTAAGCCAGACATCGTTGAGTTATTGGGCAAGAGGGGGAATGAAGGCATGAGTTGTAAGTGCGCAACTTTCGATCCTGATGATGGACGCTATGAATGTTCAGTTAGTGGTAGTGGATGCATGTACTTAACACCTGACTCTAAAAGATGCGCCAAGGAATACGGAGAAGGACCTGATGCGGCATACGAAACTAAGGAGGATGATTCAAACGCTTAATCGAGTTGTATTAATCGGTCGCCTAACGGCTGATCCTTCCTTACGCTACTCGCCAAGTGGTGTAGCAATAACAAACTTCACGTTAGCCATTGATCGTAAATTCAAGAATGCTCAAGGTGAAAAGGAAACGGATTTTATACCTTGCGTTATGTTTAAACAACTTGCTGAACTATGCGCCAACTATTTGGCCAAAGGAAAGCTCGCTTCAGTCGACGGACGTATCCAAATCAGGACATACAACGATAAGGACGGTCAGAAGCGATGGGTTACGGAGATTGTGGCTGAGGATGTACATTTCTTGAGTCCGAAGGATAGTGGGAGCACAGGATCGTCGCCTCCAAGCGCTGGCAGTAAGTATGGCCATGAAGTTAATTTGGATGACACAATCCCATTTTGATCATGGAGGCAGGAATGAAAGTGTGTACGAATTGTGGATTACCTAAAACTCCTGAAGATTATTACCCAATGACACCAAACCAATGTAAAGAGTGCGTAAGGGAAAGAGTTAGAGAAAATAGGTTATCCAAATTAGAATACTATCGCGAATACGACATCAAAAGGTCAAAGCTTTCACACAGGAAAGATCTCAACAGCTCCGTTGTGAGTAATTACAGATTAAGCCATCCAGAACGCTACCGAGCCCATACTGCAGTAAATAATGCTGTTAGGGACGGAAGAATCCATAAGCCTGGTTATTGCACCCGATGCGGCAGGGGTGACAAAGTTATCCACGCACATCATCATGATTACGCTAAACCGCTGGAAGTTGAATGGCTTTGTGTAGTTTGTCACTCGGAAGAACGAGGTAAACCGGAATCTGAAAGGGTTGCGTACAGGCAGCCAGTATTTAATCAAATCACATGAGTGATAGGGAGGAGTGAGACGGATGAGTAGAGAGATTAAGTTCAGGGCGTGGAATACGGAAGCAAAGTATATGATTCAGGATCCCACCTCAATGGGAAGTGTAATGCGAGATCATACGCGCAAAGCCCTTGATTTAAACGGGAAATTGATAGGTGGAAATTACGAGCTTATGCAATTCACTGGCTCCCATGACAAGAATGTTGCGCAGATCTTCGATGGAGATATTTTAAGATACTACTCGGATGCTCGTATGTACATGCCTACCAAGGATGGTGGATGGGAATTACAAGGTAACCCTCGTCTGGAAGAAAGAACAGTCGTTGAATGGTCGGATGAACTTGGAGTCTACATGGTGCATGGGAGTATGTATCTCCACGAAATAAACGATAAGTCAGAAGTCATTGGCAACATCTACGAAAATCCCGAACTCTTGGAGGTGGAAAAATGAACCCATTAGTAACCGAAAATCCGGAAGGAAATTACCAAAACCTTCACAACATGACTGGCATTCATGCGAACAAGGAAGTATTCCTTCGTGATTTAGGAGGCGAAGGAGATATAAGCCTAGTTGACTATTGCAAGCATGAATGTAAGGTGAAATGCGATATTGACCAAGAGGGCAATGCAGAAGATTTTGCGGAAAACATGGATTGTGATTGTCCTGTAACTTTGATCTACCATATGGCGGTAGGTCATGCGGAACTAAGAAATAGATTAGGGCAATATGAATCATCCGAGCCTGAAGTTTGTACTTGGGAAGAAGATGCCGATGGTATTTGGTCGTGCTCCAATTGCACTATCGCGTGGTCATTTAATGATCAAGGACCTAAGGAAAATGATGTAAATTATTGCCCTCAATGTGGCAGGGAAATAGCTACGATTAACAAGTTTGAGGGTGAAGAAGATTAAGCACCAAGAATCAGACGAGCAAATTTCCCTCTTTCAGTGGTCAAAACTAGCGCAAGGCAAATACCCCGAACTCTCTCTACTCCATGCAATCCCAAACGGAGGAAAACGGAATATCAGAGAAGCAACACGATTAAAGAAGGAAGGGGCATTGTCGGGAGTATCGGACGTTTTCCTGCCAGTCGCCAAGGGTGGTTTCCACGGTCTTTACATCGAACTAAAGGTAAAAGGCGGGAAAGCTTCAGACAATCAAAAATGGTGGATAGCGGAAACGACCAAGCAAGGGTATTTGGCAGTTATTTGCTATGGATGGATTGAGGCAAAGGGAGTTATTGAGGAGTATTTGGAGGGGGATAAAACATGAGTGGAAAGGGATGCGGGACATGTGGACATGTGAAAAATAATAGATGCGAAAATAAATCAACGTGCGGACTAGAGCATGAAAGGTGGATTCCTAGGTCAATGGTAACCGGAGTCAACTCTGATGAAAAAGTGTCCAACGAACTCGGGGGAAAACAGTCAAAGCTCGAATATCGATTCGACCTGATTGACACCAAAGCAATCTTTGCACTAGCTAATGTCTTGCACACTGGCGAGCAGGAGTATGGCAAGGATAATTGGCGGAAGATCGATATGGAAAGTCATTTGAATCACGCCACGAGCCATATTTACGCATATCTGGCAGGGGATAAGCAGGATGAACACCTTAGTCATGCCTTTTGTCGGTTGATGATGGCCATAGGTGTTGAGGGAGTATGAAAATGGAAGAAATACTTCTCCGTCTCAAAATCCTAGCTGAAAAGTATTTAGCCATGCCGGATGTGAACGATCAGAAGAGAGGGGATTAGGCTATGAGCGTGAATGAGGTAAATGGATTAAAGGTTTATCGTATCGATGACTATGACTGGGTATGCGCCAAATCTGAAGAAGAGGCTATTGAGTGGTATCTAAAAGAGACTGGCGTTAGCGAAGAAGATATTTATGACATAGAAGATATCGCAGAATGTGATCTAGATAAAAATTATATGTTCATCGACGAAGAGCATACTAAAAAGATCACATTCAGAGAATCGTTAGAATCTGGGGAATTTATGAGCGATACAAAACCCTGTATTTTTTGCTCGACTGAGTATTGAGGATGGGGGTAGAGTAGATGAAATGCCCTAAGGAAATACGCCAATGCCCTCATGGGTGGGTTGACTGTTCATATTGTGCCAATAAGCAACGGTGTGACGATGGAACGTATGAGCCAGAGCCAGAGCCGATAGAGACTGATCTGGATGTCGTTATCAGGGCGGCTGAGGTATCAGAGAGAGTTGTACAGGCTGAGGTTATGGAAAGTGTGGAGAAGATCAGAGGGACTTGGGCTGAGAGATTCAATGTTATGAGCGAGGATGAACGATGGCAGGAACATGGAAGGTATCAGGTGCCTAATATAAACTCTAAGGAACCATATAAGGCAATGCAGGGAGCAATCGTGCCGGGTGGTGGAGGGAAGATAAAGACCAAGAAGGATACAAAGGGACATAAACCAACTGTATATGTATGGGGGGTATTCAAATAGTTAAGCATAACACTATTGTCAATCATTGACAACATGTAGTATACTGGACGTAGGGTTGTGCCCTGAATTAAATTAGCAATAAGACGTGCCGAAGGGTGCGTCTTTTCTTATGCCCAAAAACAAGGAGGTTTGCCGCAATGAATATCAGGTGTGAACACTTCGAACCAAAGCCAAAGAAAGAGATTGGTCCAATACCTACATCAGGAAGTTGCGGCGAATGCTTACTATGGGTAAGTCCAAAGTGCCTAGACCATATACAGCGCGTTAAGATTGCGAAACACGATATGTTAATTGAGCAAATGGATCGAATGATGCGGACGAATAAAGGTGTGTGGCTTGGCTGAGATTGGGCAGGATTTCGCTAGTAAGTTCTACGAATCTAAATACTGGCGCAGGTTACGCAAAGAAGTATTGGTTGAAGATAAGTATGAGTGCTTACATTGCAAGGCTAAGGGCAAGTATGTGAAGGCTAACACAGTGCATCATGTGAACTACCTCAAGTTACATCCAGAGTTAGCCCTTGAGACGTATTACAAGGACGATGACGGGGTTGTGAAGAGGAACCTGATCAGTCTATGTCATAACTGCCATGAACACATTCATGAGTGGGTACAGAAGGAGAAGGTCGAACCATTGACTATAGAGAGGTGGGACTGATTAAATAAATGTGGTAATATTGATAACAGAAGAAGGGGGTAGTAATATGCGTTGGTTAGATAAACTGCTAGGAGAAAAGAAGCTGTTTCTTACTCATACTGGCGGTGCTTATAAGATAGGCGATAAGGTTGATTACCCATATGAAAATCATAAGATAACTAAAATAATTGAAACAAGTCCAACGGCGTTATATGGAGGCGGGAGTGCTAGCTGTTGTGAAGTATGGGGAAAACATTTATAGATAATAGATGTCGTAAATGGTAAGAGAGGGTCTAAATTATTTAGGCTCTTTTTGTTTGTAATTAAAAGGACCCCCGGTCCAATAAATAGCAATATTAATGCGATACCGTCTCTCA
>Ga0123339_10000323_pt1 | contig 38991 bp, 34 predicted proteins | sample lystaG_FD_89956 | JGI IMG/M metagenome (GOLD analysis project Ga0123339, IMG submission 89956) | Glacier valley bacterial and archeal communities from Borup Fiord, Nunavut, Canada, to study Microbial Dark Matter (Phase II) -... | ecosystem: Environmental > Aquatic > Freshwater > Ice > Glacier ...
ACGATGTTGGAGGAGGAGCGATAGTTCTGCTCTAGCATCACCACCTTCGCCTCCGGGTAATCTTGCTCGAAGTTGAGGATGTTGCGGATGTCTGCTGACCGCCAGGAGTAAATCGCCTGGTCGCTGTCGCCGACGACAAGGATGTTGCGGTACTTGTCGGCAAGCTGCTTGGCGAAGACGTACTGCGCGTGGTTGGTATCCTGATATTCATCTACCAACAGGTGCCTGTAGCGTTGCTGATAGCGTTCTAGCACGGCAGGCTTCTGCTCGAACAGTTGCACGGTGACGTAGATCAGGTCGTCAAAGTCGAAGGCGTGGTTGACGCGCAAGGTCTCGTTGTACTTCTTGTAGACGCGGGCGGCCAGTTCCTCCCAGTAGGTGCCAACAGCCTCGGCGTAGGCGGATGGGCTGACCAGTTCGCTCTTGGCCTTGCTGATCACACTGAGGAAGCTGCGCGGGGTGTGCTGCTTGTCATCCATGTTCAGGGCTTTGAGGGCCGACTTGACCGCGCCGATCTGGTCATCGTCGTCGTAGATCGCGAACTCGTTGTCGAAGCCAAGCTGGGCGGCTTCGCGGCGCAGGATGCGGACGCAGATGCTATGGAAGGTGCCAACCGTAAGCTGGCGCACCTGGTCGCCGATCAGCCGCTCCAACCGCTCCTTCATCTCCTTCGCCGCCTTGTTAGTAAAGGTGACAGCCATGATATTGTATGGATCAACAGCGCGCTCGCCGATCAGGTAGGCGATGCGCTGAGTGAGAACGCGGGTTTTGCCGCTGCCAGGGCCAGCGAGGATCAGCACTGGGCCGTCACCAACTTCGACAGCAGCCTGCTGGGCAGGGTTGAGGCCCACAATCTTAGTGATTTCAGTCAAGGGGTAACTCCTCCAGGCGAGCGGGCAGTAAGGGTTTGCTGCTGTGATTCTACCAAATAGGGGGGGAGATGGCTAGCCGAATGTGCCTTTCCAGCCCTTCATTTCGGCCCAGGCTGCTAGATCGCTGGTCGGGCGGCCTGACTCGCTAACTGCCAGTGGGTTTGGACGAAAGCCAGGTTGCAGCAGCTTGCGGTAATAGGCTGGCAGAGAGCAGCTACTTACTGCTCAAAGGTCACTACCTTGCCAGGGTTGAGCAGATTGTGGGGGTCGAGGGTGCGCTTGACCGCCCGCATCAGGGCGTAGGCAGGGTCGCCCACCCCCGCTGCCAGATACGGTTGCTTGCGGCTGCCCACCCCATGTTCGCCAGAAACCATGCCACCGAGGGCAAGGGCCGCCTCTACTATCGCGCTCTCTGCTCGCTTAGCCGCCGCTGCCTGGGCGAGGTCACTGCCATCGAACAGGATGCAGGGGTGGAGATTGCCATCGCCTGCGTGACCAGCCACCGCGATCTGCACGCCCGTCTCTACCGCTATCGCTGCCACCCGCCCTACCAACTGGGGGATCACCGAGCGGGGAACCACCACATCCTCCAGATAGAAGTTCGGCGCAGCAGCGACCATGCCGTGGTAGACATTGCGGCGGGCCAACCACAGGCGCGCTCGCTCCTCGTCACCAGTGGCTACCGCCAGCGCACTCGCGCCAAAGCTCTCGCAGATGTGCTGAATGCCCACCAGTTCAGCGGCCAACGCATCACTGAAGGCACCGTCTACCTCGACCAGCAGCAGTGCGCCCGCCTCAAGGGGCAAACCCAGGTGAACGACGCTCTCTACCGCGCGGATCGTCGCCTGATCCATCAACTCGACCGCGCAGGGCTGGCAACCACTGTGTAGCACCGCCGTCACTGCTTCGCTGGCGGCCAGCAGGGTGGGAAAGAGGGCGGTGAGGGTGGCGCGGGCGGCAGGGCGTGGGATCAGGCGCAGGGTAGCCTCGCAGATCACCCCCAATGTACCCTCTGAGCCAACGAACAACTGGCTGAGGTTGTAGCCAGAGGACTGCTTGTGAGTCTTGCTACCCAGGCGCACGATCTGCCCGTCGGCCAGCACCACCGTCAGGCCCAGCACGTAGTTGCGGGTCATGCCGTACTTGAAGGCTCGTGGGCCGCCAGCATTGCAGGCGACATTGCCGCCGATGGTACACCAACTGAGGCTAGCCGGGTCGGGGGGGTAGAACAGATTTTGGGCCTCAACCATCGCTTGCAGGTCGCCAGTGACCACCCCCGCTTCTACAGTTGCGGTCATGGCCGCTGCGTCAAGCTCGACGATGCGGCTGAGGCGGGCCATGCTGAGGACGAGACCACCAGGCTGCGGCACCGCACCGCCAGCCAGCCCACTACCTGCACCCCGCGTCGTCACTGCCACGCCCGCCCTGGTTGCCAGCCGAACGACAGCCGCCACCTCCGCCACACTGCCAGGGGCGACCACCAGGCCAGGCAAAGCAAACTCCTGCGAAGCGTCCCCACCCCAGGCGGCCAGGTCGCCTGTACTAACCTGCTGCTCACCAACTATCGGGCACATCGCTGCTGCTAGTCGGCCCATAACTTGCTCTATTGCCATCAACAATCCCTCCGAGGAGGAAGTATAGCACCAGGCTGGGTTGGCTGACAACCACTGCTGCGCATTGCTAGCTGCGGTTGGCAGAATACCAGCGACACGCAAATCTAATTGCTCAATACACAATGGTTCCAACAAGGCTTCTGAGAAGGAGAACCGATGACGAAACTGAAGATTGCGGCGGCGGCGGCTGGGGCAACCATGGCTCTGGCAGGTGGGCTGGCCTACGGCCAACGCTACAAGGTGGTCGCTGACCGCTTTGGTCTGCCGCCAGCCAGGTTCGGGGTGAAGATCGAGCGCAACCTGCGTGTGCCGATGGCTGATGGCGTGATCCTTGCCGCCGACCACTACTACCCCAGCACCCCCGGCGACTACCCCACCCTCGTCCGCCGCACCCCCTATGGGCGCGACAACAAGAGCGGACCGTTGGGCGTGTTTGCTGCTACCATCGCTTACCTCTTTGCTGAGCGTGGCTACCACTTCATCATGCAGGATGTGCGAGGCCGCTTCGACTCTGGCGGCCACTTCCTACCGTTCGAGAACGAGGGTGAGGACGGCTACGCTACCCTTGAGTGGATCAGCCAGCAGCCCTGGTTTAACGGCGCACTTGGCACCTGGGGTGAAAGCTACAATGGCTGGACGCAGTGGACGTTGACCCGCAAGCTGCCGCCCTACCTCAAGGCTATGGTTCCCTCGATCACCAGTGCCTACTCCTACTCCTATGTCTACGGCGCAGAGGGGGCGTTCGCCACTGGTGGGCTGCTCAGTTGGCTGATGAGCCTGGAGGCGGGGGCGAATGGCTGGTCGCCGCGCCGCATCCTGAACCAGGTGCGCTCGAAGCAAGCGGCGGCCCGCTTCAGCAAAGCTACCAACCACCTACCACTCGGCCAAGCCGACGAGATCGCTGTTGGTCGCCCGCTACACTACTTCCGCAAGTGGCTGCTGCACCCGCGCTCCGAAGACCACTTCTGGGAGTTTAGCGTGCGCGAGAAGCTGGCGGGGCTGACCGTGCCAGTCAACCTGATCGGCGGCTGGTACGACATCTTCCTCTACGACGTGCTAGCCGATTATGCCACCCTGCGGCACGGCGGCCAGCAACCCTACCTGACCATCGGCCCTTACGGTCACGACCTCCAGGCGGTGATGGCTAGCGTGCGCGAGGGGCTGCCCTGGTATGAAAGGTACTTGAAGGGCGAGGCTGGCAACCTGCGCGCCCAGCCAGTCAGCATCTACGTGATGGGGGCCGACGAGTGGCGCAGCTATGACGCGTGGCCGCCGCCTGCGAGCCTCAATCGCTACTATCTGCAAGCCGCAGGCGGGTTGGCGGCCAGTGAACCACCAGCGGATAGCCGGGCCGACCACTATCGCTACGACCCCGCCGACCCCACCCCGTCGCTGGGTGGCCCCCTGCTCACCAGCGATGCAGGGCCGGTGGACAACCGCCCGTTGGAGGCCAGGCCCGATGTGCTTACCTACACCACTGCCCCCCTGACACAGGCGATAGAGGTAATTGGCCCGGTGCGCCTGGAACTGTATTGCCGATCCAGCCTGGACTACGCCGACTTCTTCGCGCGCCTCTGCGACGTGCAACCTGATGGCCGCTCGATCAACATCTGCGATGGCCTGCTGCGTGTGCGACCGAGCGTAGGTGAAGTGCAACCCGACGGTAGCCGCCGCATTGTAGTTGAGATGTGGGCCACCGCTCAACGCTTTGCCGCAGGCCACCGCCTGCGCCTGCAAGTCTCCAGCGGCGCACACCCGCGCATCAATCGCAATCTTGGCACAGCAGAGTCGGTGCTAACCGCCACCCGCCTGCTGACTGCCGACCAGACGATCTACCACGATGCAGCCCACCCCTCGGCTTTGGTACTGCCCGTCGTTTAGTTTAGTCCAAAGGAGAAGATTATGACGAAGATAGAACTTGGATTTGCGATGCCTGGCAGCTTGCGCGACAAGAGCAGGCAGTCGGAGTGGCTGCCTGCTCTCCACCGCGCCCTCGACCTCGCCAGCGGCCATTGTGCCTCGGCCTGGATTATTGACCACTTGCAGTTCGATGACCGCCTACTGCTTGAGGGCTGGGTCGGCCTCAGCTACCTGATGGGCCAGTATCCACAGTTGCAGTTCGGCCACGCTGTCCTCTGCCAATCGTTCCGCAATCCTGGCCTGACCGCGAAGATGGCGGCTAGCGCGCAGGTGTTGAGCGGCGGTCGCTTCATCCTCGGCATTGGTGCAGGCTGGAAGGAGGACGAGTATGCTGCCTACGGCTACGACTTTCCGCCAGCCGGTCAGCGGGTAGACGAGTTGGCGGAGTACCTGCAAGTGGTTAAGGCACTCTGGACGGAGGAGCGCGCCAGTTTCAGCGGCAAGTATTACAGCGTAGAGCAGGCATGGTGCGAGCCGAAACCAGAGCCGCTGCCACCGATCATGATCGGGGGGAGCAAGCCCAGGATGCTGCGCCTCGTCGCCCAATACGCCGACTGGTGGAACGTTAGTTGGACAGGGATTGCCGACTTCCGCGCTCAGAGCGAGCAGCTAGAGCGCGCCTGCGCCGAACTGGGCCGCGACCCCGCTAGCTTGCGCCGCACCTGGTTTGGCGGCTGCATAGTCGGCAAGGATGAGGCCGAGGTTGAGCGGCTGAATGCGTGCCTGGGTATTACCAGCGAGACCGCCTTCATCGGCACCCCCCCACAAGTCGTAGAACAAATGCGCCCCTTCGTCGAACTGGGGGTGGACTGCTTCATGCTCGGCTGCGGCGGTTTTCCAGAACTGACGACCCTGGAACTGCTGATCGGCGAGGTGCTGCCTGCCCTCAACCGCTGAGTGGCGGTCAGCCTCATGGCTAGAGCAGCAGGCTGCCTGCACTGGCGTTGCTGCAACCTCTACCACCTGCCCACCGTTGTATTGGTGGGCGGCTTTTTGTGTCGCCCAAGTGGCTGTGGTACAATGCCATTGTAGTAGCTGAGCAGGTGTAACCGCTCCCTGGAAGGGCGGCGCAAAGGTTGTTTCGCGGGGCAGGAGGTCAATGGTGACTGAACCCAGAGGGCGCGGGGCGCAGAGCATGGTCAGCCTCGTTTGTTTGCTGGCTCTTGCCCTGGGCAGTGGCCCTGCGCGCGGGCAGGAGGTGGCTGGCCGCTTCTATCCACCCAGTGGTCACACCCTGGCGGCTGAGTTCATCGGCTACTACGACGCGCATGGCGGCCTAGACCTCTTTGGCTATCCGCTGACTGAGGGGCGCATGGAGGGTGGCTACCGCACCCAGTATTTTGAGCGGCAACGGCTTGAGTTGCATCCCAACCTGCCGCCAGAGTATCGCGTCAGCCTGGGGCTGCTGGGCCGTGAACAGACAGCCTTCCGCAGCGCAGAGGCCTCCTTTCGAGCAACAACAGCGCAGGTGGACAGCGACTACTTCGCCGAAGTCGGCCACAACCTGGGCGGAGACTTCCGCGACTACTGGCGGCAGCATGGTGGGCTGGCGATCTTCGGCTACCCGCTCAGCGAGACATACCTCGAAGGGGGCTTCACCGTGCAGTGGTTTGAGCGGGCGCGCTTCGAGTTGCATCCCGAATTGCCCACTGCCTACCGCGTAACCCTGGGCCAACTTGGTCGTGCCGCCTTGCCCTATGCTGGTGGGCCACAGGCGACAGTGCGGATCAGCAGCCAGCTTGCCCCATCGCGTAGCCTCAAGTTTGGCTTTAGCGAGGGAGGCGAGAGCTACGACCCGCGCTTCTTCAACAACGTAATTGAGCGTAGCAGCGACCTCCACCCCCGCTTGATCCGCCTCGACAACATCTTCAACTACTACAACGTTGTCAACTTTGATAAGCAGGGCAACATCTACTACAACTGGACGGGGCTGGATGCACTGGTGGATGCGATCTACAAGATGGGGGCCGAGCCGATGTTCGCCCTCAGCTATATGCCGCCCAGCTTCGCCCCCAAGACTGGCGGCAGCAACCAGCATATCAGCCCACCGGCTGATTACGCCCGCTGGCAACAACTGATCTACGACACCGTCCACCACTTCAACGTGGAGCGGCTAACCCCCGTCCACTACCTCGCAGTGTGGAACGAGCCAGACTCGCCCGGCTTCTGGCGTGGCACTTACGCCGACTACTTCTTGCTCTACGACGCTAGCTACCGCGGGGCGACTGCTGCCGACCCGACGATCAAGCTAGGTGGGCCGGGGCTGACTAGCTTTATCCCCAACCTGCTGGACGACTTCCTGCAACACTGCACTGCCACTGGTGCAAGGCTCGATTTTCTCGACTGGCACGCCTACGGTCGCTCAGGGGAGCAGGTGCGCCGCGAGGTAGAAGCGGCTCGCAAGCTGCTGGCCCGCCACCCCAGCCTGCACCCAGAGTTGATGATCAGCGAGTGGAACGTGGCAACCGGCGGAGCGGACGACACCAGCCTCAACAACCTGAGCGACACTGCGGCGGCAGCCGTCCACGCCCTCTCCGTCCTCAATGGCATGGAGCGGGGGGGATTGGACTGGGGGCTGCTGTTTGAGTTGAAGGACGGCTACCGTGAGGGCAAGCCATACTGGGGCCGCTGGGGGGTGATGAGCGAAGGAGGAGGGCGCAAGCCGATCTACCACGCGCTACAAGCCTACCAGGCACTGGGCAACGAGCGGCTGGTGGTGCAGACCAGCAGCGACCGGGCGGGGGCTATCGCTGGGCTGGGCGGTCAAACAATCGTCGCCTGGTTCGACAGCGACGCAGCCGGTCGCCTCAGCCTTGCGCTCGCCACTGGCCTGCCACGCAGCTACGATCTCTACCTGCTCGACCCTGATCATAGCAACCCGGCGGCGGGAGGTAGCGATGAACTTCAGTACGCTACCAGCATTACCGCCGATAGCAACGGCCTGCTCACCTTCAACCTCAAGCCCCAATCGGTGCTGATCCTCAAGGCGCGCTAAACGGTAGCGGTCAGCCACTCGCGCACGACACGCTCGAACTCAGCCGCCTCCTCATCGTGGGGGAGCAGGTTGCTGTGGTTGAACAGGTGGATACGGGCGTGGGGGTTTGCGTCGGCGAAGGCTTCGGCTTGCCAGACTGGGGTGATGCGTGCCGCGCGGCCCCAGGCTACCAGCAGCGGCTGGCCCAGGCGGGCAAAGTTAGCCCGGATGTTGAGGTTGAAGCGCGCACCGAGGAAGCTGGCGGGGGCATAGCGTGCGCCAGGCTGGTGGCTGGCGATGTGGTAGTCATCCACCAAGTCGTCGCTGATCTGCTCCGCGTCCATGTAGCCGTCCCGCTTGAGAAAGTTCCGCAGGCTACTTTGCGAAACCAGCAGGTTGAACAGCCACTGGCCGAAGATTGGCGCACGCAAGAGGGTGTAGAGGAGGTTATTGATCGCGGCGGGCTGGTCTACCAGAGCCTCGATGCCGGTAGGCTGGATCAGCACCAGGTGGGCGAACAACTGCGGCTCCCGCGCCGCCGCCTCGATCAGGTGTGCGCTGGTCAGCGAACTGGCGACCACCACTGTGCCGCGTCCGCTGCCGACTACCTCGCGGGCAAAGTCGATCAGCAGTTGCACGTAAATCTCTGCCGTGTACTCGATGGCGGGACGGTCGCTCTGGCCGTAGCCGAGCAGGTCAGGAGCGTAGACCTCGTGATCGCTGCTAAAGCAATCGACTAGCTTTCGCATCTCATAGCTGCTAGCCGCCGCGTTGATGCCGTGCAGCAACAGCATGGGGGTTGCGCCTGCCAGCCCGCGCCGCTTGTAGAAGATATCGTGGCCGCGCCAGGAGTAGTAGAGGTTGTCACCTGCGATCACGCTGTCTAGCTCTGGGGTCATCGCCGCAATAATCGCATTGCTGGCCGCCATACCGACCAGCGCAAGGCCCAGGCCAACTGCCAGCTTCTTAGCCTTCGCCATCGTCATCCTCCTCTGCATCCACCGTCGTTGCGCCCAGGTAGCGGCGCAACACGCTGGGCAGGTCGGTCATCACCTTGCGGTTGGCAAGCACAGCCCTTATGCCCGCTGCCTTTGCACGCCGCAGCAGGGAGGTGTCGGTGTGTGGCCCAAAGGCAACCACCGTCACGCCCGCTAGCAGCCCCGCCGCCTGCGCCACCGCAATCGCCCCCTCCCAGTCCTGCCCGCGCACCATCAGGTCTAGCAACAGCAAGGGCGGGTGGCTGGCTAGCGCGTCGTTCAGCTTCTTCACCGTCACCGTCTGAGGGGCATAGCCAAGCCGCTTGAGGTCATTGGTCAGCTTGATCGAGAACATCAGGTCGCTAACCAGCAGCAGGACGACCGGCGCATCTACTTGTACTGCTTCACTCATTATCAACCTCATTGCTGAACCAGGGCCAGCACCAAGCCCACGACGGAAGGGGGGCAAGCGGCACCCGCAGGCCTGGTCAGCCACACGTCCAAGAGTAGCAGGCCCGCTGACCGCCAGCAGCAGACACCCGCCAGCAAAGCCAGCTGGTAGTCACCCGCAATAGCCCTTAAACCCCAGGACAGGCTATGAGTTGGAGTTCTGTCCTGCATTCTGGCGTGGCTTCGCCAAGATGACGAAGGCCATCACGTCAGGCGACTGCTCCTCTGGCATCCCAGGACGGGTTAGCTGCTCCTGCGCGACCGCGAACAGGTCGGCATCGTTCAGCAGGGTCTTTAGTTGCTCGGCGGTGTAGCTAGCGACGGCGGCATCGCTCTCACCTGCGCCGCTGCTTGGCTCGCTCACTGGGCTGGCATCCACCCCCCGCGTGTTCGAATTATCTTCCCCGCGCCGTACCACGTCGAAGACGAGCAACTGGCCGTTGGGCGTGCGGAGAACGCGGCGAGCCTCCTTTAGCACAGCCAGCAAGTCGCTGCCAAACTTGTGCAGGGGGCGGTGGATGGTCACCAGGTCGAACTCCGCTGCGGCGAAGGGCAGGTCATCGGCCTCAGCCTGTTGGAAGTAGATGTGGCCGCCACCCGCCACCTGCTGCACCTCTGCCTCCGCTGCGGGGTCGCGATCAACAGCGATCACCTCGGCCACCTTCGGCGCAAAGGCGGCTGCCGCTCGCCCATGCTCGGTGGCGATATCCAGCAGCCGCTCACTACCGTGCGGGGCAGCCAGCTTGAGCATCACTGCCACCTGGTGGCTAGCAAGGGGAGCGGCCACCGCTGCGCTGCTATCGGCCTGGGTTGTCGGTTCGCGGAAGTCAAGGTCGGCCATCGTCTGGAAGTTGCCAGCCTCAGTGGCCTTGCTAGCCTGTGCGCCAGGGCCGGTGGACTGGTCGGCAATGTTCGGGTTCTGCTTCGGTTGCTCGGTCATGGTTGCTAAGCTCCTAAGTGTAGATTGCAGATGCACAAAGTATCGACTACAAGCTACTAACTCCTGGGGCCGCCTGCTGCGGTAGAGCCTTGCCAGCGGCGCGAAGTAGTCGTAGTCCCACGCTCCGACGAAGGTGTAGAGTTGGCCGCCGAAGCCTTGCTTGAAGCGGTAGACCCCCCACAAGCCGTCGCGCACGTTCTGCTCCTCGTCGCCAGCGTGGGCGGCTTCGGCAGCAACGATGTTGGCTGGCACCCCCCACATATCATAGCGGGTACAACTGCGCCCCTTGCACCACTGGATCGCCTCCCACTGCAACAGGTGGTTGGGCATGGCGGCTCGCCCGCGTTCGCCACTTGCGCCGTACATATAAATGCCTTCGGGCGGCAGAGCGAAGGCGAGCAGCCCCGCTATTGGCGCATCACCCTCAGTGGGCAGGTGAGCAAGAAAGAGGCCACAATCACCGCTGCCCCCCGGCCCGAAGATGCGGAAGCAGTCGCGGTAGTATTCTAGGGCGTGAATGCCGAAACTGTCACGGCTAGCCGTCTCTTGCATCAGAGCGTAGAAGCCATCCAAGTCAGCTTCGGTAGTAGCCTGGCGCACCTGTACCCCACGCTTGGCCGCGAGGCGGATGTTGTAGCGCGTCTTAGGCTTCATCGCTGCTAGCACTGCCTCAGCTTTGGCCGATATGTCTACCGCGATTGTGTTGCGTGGCTGGAGCGGCGGCGAGGGGCTGAAGCCGAGAGCAGTCAATCGCTGCTGCATCGTTGCAGCCTCCGCCACGTTCGGTTCAAGGGTCAGAGCGATAGCCCGGTGGCGGCGGGCGACCGCGTGTACCTGCTTGAACAACTGGCGCACCAGCCCAAAGTCTCCCCAATCTACTACTGGCCCACGCGGGATGTAGGCTACACTGAACGGCCCCACTCGCCGTAGTAGCAGCAATGCCGCCGCCCTGATCCTCCCACCGTCGTTAGCAGCGGGAGGGTCAGTCAGGGCAAGCATGAGCGGTCGCCAGCCGTGCTGCTGCTTGAGTTCGGCCCAACCGGAGGACTGTAGCACGCTGCCGCCTTGCTCGCGCACGAAGCTGTCCCAACGGCCAGCGTCGCGGGCAGTGAGGATCACGGGTTGCAGGCGGGGGTTAGTAACGAGGCTCATTGTTCACTGGCGGCTGGGCTGGCACCCAGTTGACGGGGTAGTTGCGGAAGATTTCGGGGATAGTCGTGATCTCGGTGAAGTGATCTGCCGCCGCGATCAGGTCGTTGGCTGTACTAGAGCGGAAGCTGATTAGCTCGAAGCGCACTCCCTTGCTCTGCACGGCCTGCACCAAGCGCACAAAGTCACCGTCGCCGCTAACCAACACCACCACGTCTAGGTTGTCGGACATAGTGAGGATGTCCACCGCCATTTCGATGTCCAGATTAGCCTTGACCCGCCCGCTATCATACTTGTGGATGTCCTTGCAAATTACCTTGTAGCCGTTGGCGCAAAGAAAGTCAATGAACTTGCGCTGGTTGGGGTTGTCTGGGTCAATGCCAGTGTAGGAGTAGGCGCGGATCAGGTTGCGATTACGCACCGCGTAATCTAGCAGGCGGCAATAGTTGACCTCCACACCAAAACTCTTGGCCGAGTAAAAGAGGTTGGACACATCCACGAACACGCCAACATTCAGGCAACAGTGACCAGCTTCTTGTGTATACATCTATCTACCTTCTATTATGACCAACGAACAGCGCAATAGGCTAGCAGTCGGTGATGGTACATTTGGCACAGGGGTCTTCGCTGTCGCTTATTATAACCTACTTTGGCCCAGATGTACTACGTTTTGCACCGCTCAAACTAGCATCGCTACAGCACAGTGGCGAGGGTGCGGCCCAACCGCTTGATCCCTTCCTCAATCTCGTCGGGCGTATTGTAGCTGAAGGCGAGGCGTAGGTAGCGGCTACCTTCCCCACTGGCGAAGCAACGTGCGCCTGGCACGAAGTCTACCCCCTCCTCCCAGGCCCTTTGCTGGAGGGCAGTGGTGTCTACCCGCTCTGGCAGCGTCACCCAGATGAAGAAGCCGCCTGTCGGTTCAGTCCACTGCACACTACGCGGGAAGTAGGCCCGCATTGCCCGCAGCATGATGTCGCGCTTGCGCCGATAGTGCTGGCGCAGGTCGGTGATATGCAAGGCCAGTTCGCCCGCTTCGGCGAAGGTGGCGGCCACATGCGCGGCAAAGGGGTTTGTGCCACCATCATCCTTGAAGGCAGTTAGCTTCTCGATCATCTCCGCTGGGGCGACCACCCAGCCCAGGCGCAACCCGGCGGCCAGTATCTTGGAGAAGGTGCCGGTGCGGATCACGTGGCCGCGAATGTCGCCCGTGCTATCAATAGCGAACAGCGAGGGTGGCACTTCGCCCTCAAAGCAGATGTCGCGGTAAGCATCGTCCTCTACGATCAGCGCACCATGTTCTACCGCCAGGTCGAGCAGCTCGTGGCGGCGGGCGAAGGACATGGTAAGGCCAGTGGGGTTCTGGAAGCTGGGGATGGTGTAGATGAACTTGGCAGCTCGGCCCTCCGCCTGCAAGTGGCCGAGGGTGCGATCCAGGTCGGCAAAGCCAATTCCCTCCTCATCCAGCAGCACCTCGTAGGGGGCAGCCAGGGCGCGCAGGAAGGTGTTTACTGCGCCAACGAAGGTGGGGGCTTCGACCACAATCGGGTCGCCAGGGTCAAGCAGCACGCGTGCGATCAGGCTGAGGGCGTGCGACGAGCCGTTGGTGATCAACACCTGCTCTGGCGTGACGGTCAGCCCTTCATCATCCTTAAACTTCTTGCACAGTACCTCGATCAGGCGGCGATAGCCCTGCACGTTGCCATATTGCAGGGCAGTAGCGGCATGGTCGCGCAGCACCAGTTCGGTAGCGGCGGTTAGCTGGTTAGCTGGGAAAGTAGCTGGGTCAGGGAGACCCCAGGCCAGGCTGATCATGCTAGCTGTGCGCGGAGTGGTCCCCCAATCAGTACGGTTGCCCCAACTGCGGGCCTGCGCCGACCATAGCTGCTCGTAGAGCGGGTTAGTATCCAGCATAATTTAGGCTTTCGTAGGCAGGCGGGCGCAGAACCTCGCACTCACTCGCGGTTGCAAGCTACCTCTACAAAGGGTTGAGCGGATCACTGGTCAGGCGCGCTTCAGAGATCGCCTCTTGGGCGGCTGCACTGGTCGCTTCGTCGGGGCTGGTGGCCGCTTGGCGCAAGGCATTGTTAGCAGTGGGGCCACCGATCTGCCCCAACGCCCAGATCGCCATCAGTCGCACTTCACTGTCCTCGTCCTCGATCAGGCCCACAAGCTGTGGCACTGCCTGGGGGCTGCCGAGTTCACCGCTGGCGCGAGCAGCCTCGTAGCGCATCTCAGCGGCATCGCTAGCAAGCTCGTCTAGCACCGACTCCAGCCAGCGTTGGTCGAGATTGCGGCCCATCGCCAACACCGCACTGGCTTTCTGGCGCGGGTTGCTGTCAGCATAAGCAGCAGCGATCAGCTTTGTCACCGACGGGTCGTTGCTCAAATAAGCCACCGATTCTAGGGCGCGGCGTGACACATCGAGGGGCTGGTCTGCGTCCTCGGCCAGCTTCAGCAGGGCGGCCCGCAGTTCCTCGCACTGGCTAGGCCGCAGCTTGCCAGTCTCGGCCCGGTAGACGAAGCGGCCCAGGGCAGCAGCGGCGGCGGCTCGTACTTCGGGCTTCGCATCCACCGTGCGGTCGCTAATCGCCGCCAGCACTTCACTGCTCTCATCTTCCCACAAGCCCTCGATAGACTTGCGGCGCACCACAGGGTCAGTGTCAGTAATGGATTGGAGGTAGAGATTGCGAAAGTTGTACTCGACATTATCTTCTTCAAGCTGGGTAAGGATGTCCACCATGCGGCGGCGGCGAGCGGGGGCGATCCGGTTCCAGGCGCGGGCCAGTTCACTTGCCTCGGCACGGCTGAGATCGGACAGGCCGATCAACTCGCGAGCAGCAGGCTCCTTGTTGCCACCGATCAGGTCAGTCAACAGGCTGGTAAAGCGGGCCGACCGCCCATCACGGGCTTCACCGTCGGCAGCCAGTTGCGCCCGCAAGCGTTCACTCTCCAATTCCTCCTCGTCGTCACCAACTAGGTGCATCCCCTTGACGACCAACTCCTCTGCCGAAGGCTCGTCTTGTAGTGCCTCATAGTATTCTTTTAGTTCGCGTTCGTCCATTTTCTTCTCTTTGCCGATTGGTATTGGGTAATACAACGAATGATCTAGAAGTCCTGTAGAGTGGGGGCGGGCAGACACCCGCCCCCTGCTTGCCTGTTGTTCGTTGCTACTTCTTGCCTGGGTTGTAGTAGTAGACCCCTTCGTTCTCGCTGTCTGCGCTGAAGGCGGGGTACTGGCTGCTGCTCATCAAGGCGCGCAGGTAGGCGCGGCTGAAGGGGCGTTCGATGTTGACCACCGGAAGCAGGTCATCTAGCAGGGTCATCAAGGCCGAATGGCCGTCACGCTCTACCGTCTCACCGATGCTCTCGAATGCATTGGCTAGGATCAGTTCGGGCTTCTTGCGCTCGGCCTCCTCCAACTTGTGCGAACTCTCAAGCCGGGGATACTTCGCCTCGGTGATCAGGGCTGCCGGGTCGGTTTGCACGTTGAAGACAACTGGGCGGAAGATGTAGCGGGCGCGCCGCTCGTCGTACTGCAACAGCCGCTCCTCCTGCGATCCCTTCAGCCGCTCGTAGGTCAGGGTGTAGACGTTGGCTCGACCAGTAGCTTCTAGCACGAAGGTAGCACCAGGAACCAGGTTCTGGTAGAACTCGTCCAGGCCAACAATGTAGCCGCCACGGTTGCCGCTGCTGAAGCGCAGTTCGGTGAGGAAGCTGAGGTAGAGTTGGGGCGACTCGAAGCGGAAGACTGCCGCCCGCTGATCGTCCATCACTGGGCCAGGGAAGAACTGCTTGGCCGCCTCGTCATAGGGGATCAGCCCGTTCTCGTATTCGTAGTAGGTGAGGGTGTGGCGCAGACGTTGCTTGCCACCGACCTCCTCTACCACGTTGAAGCCATCGCCGCTGAGGCTAGGTTCCTCAAGGAAGCGGTAATCCTGGCCGAGTTCGCTGGCTTTGCGCTTCTGGGGAAAGAGGGTGGCCCCATTCGCCAGCCAGAGCCGCTCATCGGCCACGCCCACGAACTCGAACTCCTTCTTCTCCTTCAGCAGACGGTAGTTGAGGCTAAACCGCCAGACCTCATAATCGGCCTGCTCTGGTCGCTTACCGAACAGGTCGGCAAGGAAGGCGCGGTCGGAGAGCGCATCGTTGGTTTCAGCCAGGTAGTCCTTGATCTTACGGAGATCGCCCTTGCTGAAGCGTTCGACCATATCCTCCAGGTACCACTGCCCAGCGAAGCTGACGAAGCGGAAGTCGTCGCTGATGCTGCGGCGCAAGAGGTTAGTGAACTCGGAGCCATACTGGGCAAAGATGCCGTCGGCATTGTTGGCAAAGTCCAACGTCTGTTGACCGTTGGCAGTGTCCAGCAAGTAGGTGAGGTTGCGAGCGGGCGTGGGTGGCACCTCGACCAATGGTACAACCGGGGCGGTTGGCACGGTCGGCGGCGTGAGTGGGACGGCGACAACCGGGGTTGGCGCAACTGGCGTGGCCTGCTCCACTGGCGTGGCCTGCTCCACTGGCGTAGCCTGCTCAACCGGGCTGGCCTGCTCGACCGGGCTGGCCTGCTCCACTGGCGTAGCCTGCTCCACTGGCGTAGCCTGCTCAACCGGGCTAGCAGCTAGCGAAGGTGTGGCAGCAGTTGGGATGAAAGAGTCGGCGGTGAGGTCGCCCGCATCGGCCTCGATAGAGGCAATGGATGCGTAGAAGTCGTTGCCCAGCAGGTCATCATCCATCCCGCTAGACTGGCTCTGTCCGGCCAGCATCTCAGCGGCGGCAGCGGTGGCAAGGCGCAGGCTCTCCTGCTCGGCACGCAGCGCATCCTCGCGGGCGCGCAACCGAGCGGCGCGGTTGGCCGAGGCGCGGGCCGCATACTGCTCGCTGATCTCCTGCCGCTGCTCGCTAGAAACGTCGGTGGCGGTGGTACTCATGCGGCTGGCAAAGTTGTGGGTGGGCTTCCAGTCGGCCACCGGTGGGGCGGTGCGGCCCGGCTTCTCGGTGCTGAAGTAGACAGTGCCGCCCCGCTCCTCGTGCTGGAAGCGGTCGTCGGCGGTCAGGGTAGCAGCCAAGTTGGCAGGCTCCACCCCCAGGGCGGCGGCCAACTGGCCCAGTTCGGCGGTCACTTTCGCGCCGATTGGCAGCAGGGTGGCCCGCTTGAGCATGGCGGCAATTGTCCGCTCGACCAGACCCACATCCGCCGCTATTACCTTACTAATAGTCTTCGTCATTCTTCGCTTTCCCCTAACGTCCCTTGCTGGTGGCTTCTTCGCGCATGATCTCGACCAGATGGCGGCTCATCTCCTCCAGAGACTGCGGCTGGCCGCCACGACGCAGCCACTCGATCAGCTTCTCAATGTCGCTAGACTTCACCTTAATTACCTCATCAGCCATTATCTACTCCTCAAAGGCGCATCACGCGACCTTACATTTGTCAGGCATAGCAAACCTAACCTCACGCGGGTGGGGCTGTTACATTCTACTACATCTGCGCGCTTTTCGCAAACCAGTAGGGGTAGGTAACTGTTCAGGGTTGCGAGGAACAGCCAGCGAGTCCATAGAAACCAGCGCGACCAGCCAGCTTCTAGCTCTCCTTTGCGCTGTGCCAAACCCTGGGTTGCACTTGTCCCCGCCAAAAGTCAGGGCAGTGCATCCAGTGCATGGAGGGCAGCCAGGCTCTCCTCGGCGTATGGGTCAGTGTGGAGGGTACGGAGGTCGTGGGCGGTGGCGTAGGCGGCGCGGGCAGCAGGCAGGTTACCAGCCCGCTGCTGCGCAATGCCGATCAGGTGCTGCGCGGAGGCCAGCATCAGCGGTGCGCCAAGTTCCGCGCTGATCTCAGCGGCCTGCTCGGCTTGGGCGAGGGCTGCGGCGGGCTGGTCAAGGGCCAGGTAGTCAGTGGCGAGGGTGGAGTGCGTGCGAGCCAGCCGTGGCTTGTTCTGCACCTGCTCGAACCAGGCCAACGCTACCTGATGCTGGGCCAGGGCTTCCTCGGCCCGACCCAGAGCCAGGTAGGTGCTACCCAAAGCACTGGCAACGGCCCCCCGCTCAAACTGGTCGCTGTCTTCGACCAATGCCTGCGCCCCAGCGTGGTAATCAAGGGCTAGTGGATAGTCATGGCTGGCAGTGTAGTCTTCGCCCAGGTGGGAAAGGGCGGAGACGCGGCCATCGCGGTCATCACACTCCACCGCGATCTGCAAAGCGCGCTGGTGCATGGCCGTAGCAGCGGCCACGTCGCCCAGGCTCAGGCGGGCCGCGCCAAGATCGTTCAACACCGCCACCTGCCCGCGTTGGTGGCCGCGCTCCTCAGCAATCGCCAACGCACGATGGTAGTATACCACCGCTGCCTCGGTCTGCCCAAGAGCGGCGCAGATCACCCCCAGGTTGTTGAGCGCACCCTCCTGCACCCCTGGGTCACCGCCCGCTTCGGCCAGGGCCAGGGCGCGTTCGCCATACTCGCGGGCGGGCATCAACCTGCCTAGCATCAGCGACGAGCGGCCAAGATTGGTGAGGGCGCGCGAGACAGCCACAGCATCGCCTGCCTGCTCAGCCGCCGCTAGCGCACCCTGGTAGTAGACCATCGCCTGGGCCAGATCGCCGCGCATGGCGTAGACAATGCCCATCCTATTATATATATTGCTAACCCGTGCCGAGTCGCCCAGTTCCCGCGCCAGGGCCATCGCCTGGTTGTAGCAGGCCAGGGCGCGCTCCCCCTCACCCAGATAGTTGTAGGCCAGGCCAAGATTGCTCAAGACCTTCACCTGCGCTGTGCTTTCCAACGCAGCCTGGGCTGGAAGACTGATTAGCCTGCCGAGCAACTCCGCCAGCGTCGCATACTCGCCCCAGAGGTAGAGCCGCTGGTAGAGGCTGTCGTCTGCATTGCCATCCGCTGCTGGGCCAAGTGGCTCCTCCAGGAGGTCGTAGGCAGCCACATAGCTGCCCGCTGCCGCGTAGTGGTAGGCGGCATTGAGCAGGCTAGCCAGGTCTGCCAGAGCGCGCACACCGCCGGGCCTCAAGGTGAGTGCGAAGCTGCGGCGGTAATATTCGGCGGCGGCAATGTGGTAGAGGCGGCGACGTTCGAGCAACAGGGTGCCGTAGGCCACCTCCTGAGTCAGGGAGTGGCGAAAGAGGTACTCGTCGCGCTCCACCAGCACCATCTCGCGTTCCGTCAGCAGCAGCAGGTTGCTCTCCTGCGCCGCTGCTCCATCCAGCGCACCCAATACCAGCGGGCGGAAGCGACGGCCCAGCACACTAGCCACCTGCAAGGAGCGGCGGGCTGCCTCTGGCAAGCCGTCAATGCGCGCCCCAATAATACCCTGCAAGGTGGCTGGTACCTCCGGCGGCACGTCGCTGCTCGCTACAGCCCAGCCATCCACGCTGTGTACTAGCCAGCCACGGTCGATCAGGGTTCGCACGCACTCCTCCACATAGAAGGGGTTGCCGTCCGCCCGTTCCTCTACCAGCAGGCGCACAGCCTCCGGCAACTCTGCGCTACCCAGCAGGTTGGCGACCAGCTCCTCGCTAGCAGCGTTGCCCAGCGGTTGCAGGTTGATCGCCTCCCACCGTCCTCCCCCGTCGTCAGCGATCAACCCGCGCAGGAGGTCGGCGGCCTCCCCTTGTGGGCGGCAGATGACGACCAGCAGCAAGGGCAGGTCGGCCAGCAGAGGCACCACCGCTTGCAGCAGGCGCAGCGAAGGCCCATCGGCCCAGTGCAGGTCTTCTAGCACGATCACCAGGGGGTGGCTAGCTGTAAGAGTGCGGCAGAGGGCAGCAATCGCGCTGGCGGCAGCAGCAGCCTGCTGGCTAGGGTCACCCTCACTTGCCGCCAGGCCGAGGATGTGGCCGATCTGCTGGCGATCCCGCGCATCCTCACCAAAGCCAACTGCATCCAGCGAGCGATCAAGCTGCTCCTGCGCTCCTACACTACCCTCTGCCTCCACCCCTAGCAGGGCGCGCAGGACCTCCTGCCAGGGTTGGTAGTCGAGGTTGGCCCCGTAGCTGAGGCAGCGGCCAAAGGCAGGAGCAGTGGGTAGCTGTGATACTGCCTCATCCACTGCTTCTTCTATCAGTCGGCTCTTACCCAAACCCGCCTCGCCAAACACGGCAACGAAGCTGCCCTTGCGCGCCTGCGCCCCCGCTATCGCCCTCCTGAGCGTCGCCAGTTCAGCAGATCGCCCCACCAGCGGGCTGTGCAACCATGTGCCACGTAGCTGATTGGTCAGCCCTTTTGCCCCCAGCAGGCGGTAGAGGATCACTGGCTCGGCCTTACCCCGAATCTTTACGCTGCCCAGGTCGACCCACTCGAACAGCGACCCAGTTAGCTGCCAGGTCGCCTCACCAACCAGGATTTCACCCGGCCCCGACAGTCCCTCCAGGCGGGCAGCCAGGTTCACCGCGTCGCCCATCACACTGTAGCTCTTATTCGTTGCCCCCACCTGCCCAGCCAGCACCAAGCCCGTGTTGATACCGATGTGCAGGTTTAGCAACTGTGGCAACTCAGCGGCGTGGCTAGCGTTGTACTCAGCAAGGCGGCTCTGCATCGACAGCGCACAACGCAGGGCGCGGGCGGGGTCGTCCTCATGGGCCAGCGGCGCGCCAAACAGCACCATGATCGCATCGCCAATGTGCTTGTCAATCGTGCCATCATAGAGGCTAACCGCTTGCTCCAGCACACCAAATACCTCTCCCAGCAATGCACTAACGTGTTCTGGGTCGCGCTGTTCGCTGATAACGTTGAGGCCCGCAACGTTGGCGAAAAGGGTCGTCACTACCCGCCGCTCGTCGCTCGGACTGACGGGTAGCTTTGCCCCACAATTGGCGCAAAACTTGAAGGCGATGTTGTTAGCACTCTGGCAGTTTGGACAGCGCATCTGGGCAGCAGCACCTCCTGATCGATTACTCTATTGTACCACAGCTGGCAAGGCTGCCAGCCAGCTGGCAACATATGGCGGGCTGCATCTGCTTCTGCAATCCTAAAAACTTCCACCGCTAATTTGACAAATTGGGAGGGGGTAACTATAATGCTGACTACGCCACTATTGGTTGGTGGCGAGAGTCTATCTCTGTGCAGCCGGTTGCGGGTGAGCTTCGCGCTTGTCCCTCAGTTGGCAGCTATGGGCAAACAAGGAGATCGGCTTGTTCTTTCGGCGCGCAAGCGCATAGGATACCCTCAAGGAGGAACTGTTTAGTATGAAGTCATTTTCTAAGGCTGGTTCGCTGTTGGTCGCCGTGCTGATGTTGAGCATGGTATTGGCCGCCTGCGACAACAACACTACCGCGACTCCGGCTCCGGCAGCCGTTGCGACTGGTACCTCGATGGTGGCTGCGGCTACCAACACCACCGTGATGGCTGCGGCCACCATGATGGCCACCCCGATGATGGGCATGACCCCGATGATGGGCATGACCCCGATGATGGGCATGACCCCAATGATGGGCATGACCCCGATGATGACCGGCACCATGATGTCCACCCCAATGATGGGCATGACCCCGATGATGACCGGCACCATGATGATGGGTATGACCCCAATGATGACCGGCACCATGATGTCTACCCCGATGATGGGTATGACCCCAATGATGACTGGCACCATGATGTCTACCCCGATGATGGGCATGACCCCAATGATGACCGGCACCATGATGTCTACCCCGATGATGGGTATGACCCCAATGACCGGCACTGGGATGATGACACCAACGGCAGCCGCTGTTGTCGCTGGCGAAAAGGGTAGCAAGGGCGTAATCCGCATCGCGGTCGACCTGCCCACCAGTGGCGCGGATGCCAGCATTGGCGTACCAACCCGCAACGGCGTGCAGCTCGCCATTGAGCAGGCCAATGCGAAGGGCGAGATTGTCCCTGGCTATAAGCTGGAGATGTATGCCCTCGACGATGCCGTGAACGGCGTTCACAATCCGCAGCAGGGCGCGAACAACGCCCAGGCTTTCATCGCTGACAGCCAGGTTGTGGCGATGGTCGGCCCCTTCAACTCCAACGTTGCCCGCGCGATCATGCCGATCATGAACGACGCAAACCTCGCCCACATCAGCCCCTCGAACACCAACGAGAAGCTGACCAAGCCAGAGTTCGGCGAGACTGGCACCTACCGTCCTAACGGTACTATCACCTACTTCCGCGTCTGCACCACCGACGATATCCAGGGGCCAGCCCTCGCGGATTACGCGATCACCAAGCTCAACCTTAAGAGCGTCTACATCCTGGACGACCAGGAAGCCTACGGCAAGGGTCTGGCTGACAACTTCGAGAAGGAGTACAAGGCCAAGGGCGGCACCGTCGTCGGCCACGATGGTATCCCGAAGGGAACCACCGACTACAGCACCATCGTCCCCAAGATTGCGGCGGCCAGCCCGGCCCTCGTCTTCTACGGTGGCACCACCTCCAATGGGGTTGGCTTGTTCCGCAAGCAGATGAAGGACAAGATGGCTGGTGTCCCCCTACTCGGCGGTGACGGTATCCAGGACGACCAGTTCCTCAAGGACGCGGGCGACAACGCTAATGGTGGCATTGCCTCCGTGGCTGCGGTTAACGCCGAGTCGCTGCCAGATGCCAAGCAGTTCCTGGCCGACTACGAGAAGAAGTTCGGCGCGAAGGTTGGCGCGTATAGCGCGAACGCCTACGAAGCCGCCAACATCATCATCGCCGCGATCAAAGCCAGTGGCAGCAAGTGGAAGGATGGCGATCAGGTCAGCAACCGCGAGACCGTGCGCGCCGCTATCGCTGCGACCAAGGACTTCAAGGGCGTGATCGGCAACACCAGCTTCGACGCGAACGGCGACACCACCAACAAGATCATCAGCTTCTACCAGGTCAAGGGCGGCGCATGGACCTTCCTCGACCAGACTCGCTTCGGCGGGCAGTAAGCTACCTAACCCTGGCCTGGCCCTCCTGATGGAGGGCCAGGCCAGCCCTTTCCGCTTCCAGGGCGGCTGGCCCACCCCCAGTGAGCAAGCCTGGAGAACCAAGACCACAGCCTCGTAGTTAGAAGGAAGGAACAAGTAAGGATGAAATCTCTACACAAGTCTGGTTCGCTGCTGGTAGCTTTGCTGATGATCAGCATGGCCCTGGCCGCCTGCGACAGTAACAATGCTGCTGCCCCTACTGCTGTGACCGCCGCCACTAAGGCTCCGGCAATGGCTGCGACCAACAGCCCAATGATGGCCGCTGCGACCAGCACCCCCGCGATGGCAATGACCAGCACCAGCATGATGACCCCAACGGCAGCCCCAGTGATCGTTGGTGAGAAGGGCAGCAAGGGCGTAATCAAGATCGCAGTTGATCTGCCCACCAGCGGTGCAGATGCTAGCGATGGTATCCCCACCCGCAACGGCGTGCAACTCGCCATTGAAGAAGCGAACAAGGCAGGTGAGGTACTCCCTGGCTACAAGCTGGAGATGTACGCCCTCGATGATGCGGTGAACGGTGTTCACAACCCGCAGCAGGGCGCAAGTAACGCCCAGGCCTTCATTGCCGACAACGATGTGATCGCCATGGTCGGCCCCTTCAACTCCAATGTTGCCCGTGCGATTATGCCGATCATGAACGATGCGAACGTGGCCCACATCAGCCCCTCGAACACCAACGAGAAGCTGACTAAGCCTGAGTTTGGCGAGACCACCACTTACCGCCCAACTGGGATCATTACCTACTTCCGCGTCTGCACCACCGACGATATCCAGGGGCCAGCCGCCGCTAACTACGCCTTCGACAAGCTGGGCGCAAAGAGCGTCTACATCCTGGACGACCAGGAAGCCTACGGCAAGGGTATCTCTGACAACTTTGAGAAGCAGTTCAAGAGCAAGGGCGGCACCATCCTAGGTCATGACGGCGTGCCGAAGGGGACGACCGACTTTGGCACCATCGTGCCGAAGGTAGCGGCCACCAATCCAGCCCTCGTCTTCTACGGCGGCACCACCTCCAACGGGGTTGGCCTGTTTCGTAAGCAGATGAAGGACAAGATGGCAAACGTGCCGCTGATGGGTGGCGACGGGATCGTGGAGCAGCAGATGGCTGACGACGCGGGCGATAACAGTACTGGCGTGTACGGCACGGTTGCCGCCGTCAATGCAGAGACGCTGCCCGAAGCCAAGGCCTTCCTCACCAACTACAAGGCTCGCTTCAACGCTAACGTTGGCTCCTACAGCGCGAACGGCTACGAGGCGGCCAACATCATCATCGCTGCGATCAAGGCCAAGGCCAGTAAGTGGAAGGATGGCAACCAGGTTAGCAACCGCGAGGCTGTGCGGGCCGCTGTCGCCGCCACCAAGGACTTCAAGGGCGTAACCGGCAGCACCAGCTTCGACGCGAACGGTGACACCACCAACAAGTACATCAGCATCTACAAGATCGAGGGTGGCGCGTTCAAGTTCATTGACCAGATCAAGTTCGGCGGACAGTAAACCATCCTCCTACGCGAGCCGAAAGGCGGGGCCAAATCCCCCGCCTTCCTTACCCAGAGGCGCAAGGTGGTGCGCCCCAGACACGGAGGGGGCGGCAGCCAGCCGGTTGCTACCCCCACCTGTTACCCTCCAAGTCCAACCCCCTAAAATGCGGAGGCTGCTGATGGATCTGCTGGTACAACAGCTACTTAATGGGCTGGTCAAAGGCTCGATTTACGCCCTGATCGCCCTCGGCTATACAATGGTCTACGGTATCGTTGAACTGATCAACTTCGCGCACGGCGATATATTTATGCTCGGCGGCTTCATCGCCCTGGCAGTCCTCGGCTTCTTCGGCGTAGCAATCAGCCAGGCTCTCAACCCAGCCGGGTTGGTACAGGGCGGCATCCTCCCTACGATCTTCGTGCTGCTAGCTACCATCCTACTAGCCATGCTGATCACCGGCCTGATCGGGGTAGTCGTCGAGCGCGTAGCCTACCGCCCGCTCCGCAACGCCCCCAAACTCACCGCCCTGATCTCGGCCATTGGTATGTCCTTCATCTTGCAGAACGTCGGCCAAATCTGGCACGGCCCTGCCCCTGTCCCCTACCCCGAAGTCTTTGCCAATAACAGCTTCACCCTTTTTGGTCGGGTGACGATTGGCTTGAAGGATATTTTCGTGGTATTGATCTGCATCACGCTAATGGCAATCCTTCAGTTCTTCATCCAGCGCACCAAGCTGGGCAAGGCAATGCGGGCTACCGCCCAGGACTACGACACCAGCAAGCTGATGGGCATCAACGTCAACCTGACCATCACCATCACCTTCTTCATTGGCGCAATGCTAGCTGGGGCCGCCGGGCTGATCTACGGGATGCAGGTGCATAGTATGCAGTTTGTGCAGGGCTATCAGGCAGGCCTCAAGGCATTCACCGCTGCCGTGCTTGGCGGGATCGGCAACATACCAGGGGCAATGCTCGGCGGCTTCCTGATCGGCCTGATCGAGGCGATTAGCGACCAGTACATCTCCACCGCCTGGACTCCGGTCGTTGTCTTTGGCGTACTGATCTTGATCCTGACACTGCGCCCCTCTGGGCTGCTGGGCCAGCAAGTTCCTGAGAAAGCGTAGGCAGGCAGATGCAAGCAACCAAAACCCCGGCTACCCCCACCCAGGGGCGCACCATGCGGCGCGTCTTGGAGGGCAGCTTTACCAGAGGCCAGATCATCGGCGGCCTGATCGCCCTTGCCGTGCTGATCGCTCTCCCCTTTATTTACAACAAGGATAACCTGACTGCCTGGAACATGAAGGCGATATTCGTTGAGCCGCCGGTGCTAATCGGCACCATGGCCGACGCTGCCCAGTACGTGATCCTCGCCATCGGCCTCAACATCGTGGTCGGTTTCGCGGGGCTGCTCGACCTGGGCTACGCTGCCTTCTTCGCCTTTGGTGCCTACACCTACGCCTTCCTCGCCAGCGGCCACCTGGCCCAGCTAACTGGCGGCAAGATACAGATTCACTTGTCGTTCTGGCTGGTGCTGTTCATCGCCGCTGCCGTCTCGGCCTTCTTCGGCGCGCTACTCGGCTCACCTACCTTGCGACTGCGCGGTGACTACCTGGCAATCGTCACCCTCGGCTTCGGCGAGATCGTGCCAGCCGTCTTCCTCAACCTCGGCAACATCAAGATCGGCGACACCTCGATCAACCTGACCGGCGGGGTGGACGGCATCAGTGGGGTGGACAAACCGGGGATTGCCACCTTCGGCCTCGGCAGCGGCATCTGTCGCAACCTCAAGATGAACCCCAACCCGCTGACTGGCGGCTGTCGCCTGAACAACCTCAACCCAGAACCATACTACTTCCTCTACATCGGCATCGTCGTGCTGCTGGTAATTGCGGTCAGCAATATGCGCTCCTCGCGCCTCGGTCGCGCCTGGATGGCGATCCGCGAGGACGAGATAGCGGCAGCCGCGATGGGTATCGACACGGTTAAGACCAAGCTGCTCGCCTTCGCCAGCGGTGCAGCCCTGGCTGGAGTCGCGGGCGTGATGTTCGGCGCGAAACTGAGCCTGGTTGGGCCAAACAGCTTCGACTTCAACACCTCGGTCTTCATCCTCTGCATGGTGATCCTCGGCGGCATCGGCAACATCTACGGCGTGATCGTCGGTGCGCTGATCCTCTATCTTACCCAGACCATCTTCCTGATCAACCTGCCTAACGCCCTCAACAAGCTGGGAACGGACAACAAGATTGAGTTCCTGGCGAAAACGGACTGGTCAGGTCTCAAGTTTATGATTTACGGCATCATCCTTGTAGTGCTGATGATCGTGCGGCCTGAGGGACTGATCCCTAGTGCGCGGCGCAAAGCCGAACTGCGCGGTGAGACTGGCGAACCACGTGCGCTAGTGGCCGGGGCAGCGGGGCGCGGCAGCGACGAGGCAGAGCGGGCGAATCCGGTCGCCACCGCCGAGCGCGAGAGCCTCTACGACGTGCAGACCGAGGAGCAGCCGACCGAGAGGAATGACCGCTGATGGCACTACTTGAAGCAAGCAAAGTAACCAAGCAATTTGGCGGCCTTACTGCTGTCAACAAGGTTGACTTTGACATCCCACAGGGGGCTATCGTCAGCCTGATCGGGCCGAACGGCGCAGGCAAGACGACTTTGTTCAACATCATCACTGGCCTCTACAAGCCGACGACCGGGGCTATCATCTTTGACGGCCACAACATCGGGGGCGGCAACCCCAGCAAGATCACCGAACTAGGCATCGCCCGCACCTTCCAGAACATCCGCCTCTTTGCCAACATGACCGCGCTGGAGAATGTGATGGTCGGCACCCACAGCCGAATGCGAACCGGGCTGATCGGGGCTATCCTGCGAACCCCCAGCGCAATGCGTGAGGAGCGCAGCGTGGCCGAGCGTGGCCTCGAACTGCTCGACTTTGTTGGCCTCGGCGGGCAAGAAGACGAGTACGCCAAGAACCTACCTTATGGCGACCAGCGCAGGTTGGAGATCGCCCGCGCCCTCGCCAGCACCCCAAAGCTGCTGCTGCTGGATGAGCCGACGGCGGGCATGAACCCCAACGAGACGCGCGAGATGACCGACTTCATTAGCAAGCTCCGCAGTGAGCGCGGTCTCAGCATCCTCTTGATCGAACACGACATGAAGGTGGTAATGGGCATCTCCGACCGCGTATCGGTGTTGGACTACGGGGTGAAAATCGCCGAGGGTTCGCCCGACGAGGTACGCAACAACACGCGGGTGATCGAAGCCTACCTGGGCAAGGGCCAGACCAACAGCAAACCAATCAACCCGGACGTGGCAGTGGATACGGCTGGCTAAGAGGACAAAATACGATGCAGCAACAACCTGGCAGCGCATACAGTGGGCAGGCGAAGGACGTGGCGAAGCCAAGGGGCGAGCCAATGCTGATAGTAGACGGCATTGAGACCTACTACGGTAACATCCGCGCCCTTGCCAATATTTCGCTCACCATCTACCCCGGCGAGATCGTTACCCTGATCGGTGGTAACGGGGCGGGCAAGACGACCACGCTCCGCACCATCTCTGGCATCACCCCGCCCAGGCGCGGCGCGATCACCCTCAACGGCAAGCGCATCGAACGCACCCCCCCAGAGCAAATCGTGCGCCTGGGCGTATCACAGTCGCCAGAGGGTCGGCGCGTTTTTAGTCGTATGACAGTACGCGAGAACCTGGAGATGGGCGCGTTCAGCCGCAGCGACCGCGAGAACATCGCCGAGGACACCGAGCGGGTGCTGAACCTCTTTCCGCGCCTGCGCGAACGGCTGGAACAGAAAAGTGGCACCATGTCAGGCGGCGAGCAACAGATGTTGGCGATCAGCCGCGCCCTCATGTCGCGCCCACGGCTGCTGCTACTGGATGAGCCGAGCATGGGCCTCTCCCCGATCCTGATCCAGCAGATTTTCCAGATCATCACCGACATCAACAAGCAGGGTACTACGATCCTGCTGGTCGAGCAGAACGCTCTGCAAGCCCTCTCTATCTCCCACCGCGGCTATGTAATCCAGACCGGCAACATCGTGCTGGAAGATAGTGGCGCGAACCTGCTCAAGAGCGAGATGGTGCGTAAGGCGTACCTGGGAGAGGACTAGTGCGCTATGTAGAAATGCGCCGCCACACCATGCGCGTCAAACCAGGTGATCACCTCTCCCAACCAGGGGTGACCCTGGCCCGCAGGGTGGGTGAGCAGCTTGGCCCCTTCGCTCTGGTGATCACCAGCAAGATCGCTCGTGCCTTTGAAACAGCCCTGGCGATGGGCTTCGCGGTAGACGAGCAAAGCCAGCTACTCAATACCTACGGCAGCTTGGCAGAGGCCGAGGTACCGTTTGGCGACACCGATTTTGCGGGCTACGCGGCAGCAGTACGGGCTGGCGGGGCGGCGGCAATCTACGCTCTGAAGCTGACCGCCTACCTGCGCTCAGTCGCTGGAACCATGCCGGAGGGTAGCACCGCCCTCGTTATCGCGCACGGTGGGGTGGTCGAGCTTGGTGCAGTAGCCTCCGTGCCAGAGATCGACTTCGCGGCCTGGGGTGATTACTGCGACTACTGCGAAGGGGTGCGGCTAGCCTTCGACAGCGGGCAGTTTGTCGCCGCTGAGGTGCTACGCCTACCGTAGGTGAGTACTTACCGCCTAGACCTCCTCCACATCCTCATCCTGATCCATCGTCACGTGCAGGTCGTTCAGGCGGGCGTTGAGGGCGGCCAAATCCTCTACGCCAAGCTCCTCCATCAGGTCTAGCACCTCGCTGATCGCAGCCTCGTCAGGGTAGGCCGCCAGCCGTGCCTCGGCCTCCGTGCGGCTGCTCACCCCAATCTCCTCCAGTTGCTCACGCAGACTCTCCAGTTCATCCAGCAGCACCATCGTCTCATAGCTGTCGCGCTCGGTAGTCATCGCGTTCCTCCTCGCCCAATGAATAGTGTATAATAGCTGACACGTACTATACGCCAGCCAGCCAGCGGGGTCAAGCATGACAGACAGCAAGAGGGGTACCAAACAGGTCGGTGACGAGGGGGAGCGGCTGGCTGCCAGCTACCTGGTTACCCAGGGCTACCAGGTACGCGAACGCAACTGGCGGTACAGCAACGTTGGCGAACTGGACATCGTGGCCGAGGAGGGTGGAACGCTCGTCTTCGTCGAAGTCCGCACCCGGCGCGGCAGCGGCGCAGCGGGGCTGGCTGAGGAGAGTGTCGGCCCGGCCAAGCAGCGCAAACTGGCGGCTCTGGCCTACGCCTACCTGGACGCGCACCCTGCCGATAGCGAATGTGCCTGGCGCATTGATGTGCTAGCAGTGCAGTTGGTTGGCAGCCAGCCACGCTTCAGCCTCTACCGTGATGCGGTCGGTGAAGTAGATGCGTAAATCCAGCCAGCGGCTAGCGAACGTAAAGATGGTGAGTGAGCAGGCGGCTCCCGCTTGAAGGACGAGATGGACTACCACACCCTATCGGATCGGGAGTTGATCGAGCGGGTAGTTGCCCGCGACCAGGCCGCCCTCGGCACGCTTTACGACCGCTTCGCCCGGCCCGTGTACGCTCTTGCTTTGCGGATCATGGGCCGCAGAGAGCGGGCCGAGGAGGTGGTGCAGGAGGTTTTTGCCAAGCTCTGGCGCAAGCCTGCCAGCTACAACCCAGAACGTGGTAGCCTGATCAACTGGATTTTGAGCGTGACCCACAACCAGGCGATTGATCTCTTGCAGAAGGAGCGCAACTACGACACCGCCATCCCTCTCGATCTGCACGATGAGGAGGAAGGCCACCCCGCTCAGCAAGTGGTGGACGACTCCGCCGACCCCGCTACCCTCGCCTGGCACAGCGCACAGGCAGCGATCATCAAGCAAGCATTGCAGGAGCTACCAGAGGCACAGCGGCTGGTGATTGAACTGGCCTACTACGTTGGCCTGACACAGGTTGAGATCGCGGCGAAGTTGGGCGAGCCGCTAGGGACAGTCAAGACGCGCACCCGGTTGGCAATGCAGAAGCTGCGCGCCAGCCTTGCCGAGAAGGGTTTGCACAGAGAATCATGAACTGCGACGAGCTAGAGCAGAAGATCGCCGATTACGCAATGGGGACATTGCCCCCAGCCGAGGCCGCTACCTTCGAGCGTGGGCTAGCTGCCTGCCCCGATCTTGCCGCTGAGTACGCCGACCTCTGGCAACCAGTGGTTGCCGCCCTGCCCTTTGCCCTAACTGCCCCAGAGCTTGACCCCGCCATGCGCGCCCGCGTCCTCTCCTTCGCCACCACTAGCCAGCCAGCCGCCCTCTCCACAGCGCAGCAACCCGGCCACCTGGCTCGTAATGGTAGTGCCGACCGCAGCAGCAGCTACCAGCCACCTGTCCGCCTACTGCCAACAGCCCCAACACCGGCGGGGCAGCGGCTGACTGCCCTGCTTGCTAGCCCTCGTCTTGCCTGGGCCGCCGTGGTCTTGCTCCTGCTAGTCAACCTCGCTAGCGTTGGTTGGGGGGCGAACGTGGCTAGTCAGTTGAACGAGCGCATCGTTGCTAGCCAGCAAGCCAGCGGGCGAGCTGCCGCCACTGCCGCAGCACAAATGAGCGAGATCGACCGCCAGAAGGGGGAGATCGCTGCCCTGCTCTCCGAACGCGACGTGCAGATGGTTTCGCTCAAGCCGATGAAGGAGCCGAACACTGTGGTGCGTGCCTACTATGTGCCAAACAAGCATAGCCTCTATGTCGTCCTCAGCAACTTTCAGCCACCAGCCCAGAAGGGGGGTAGCTGCCAACTGTGGGCGCGCATGGACAACACTTACGTCAACCTCGGCCCAGTCGAGCTAAGTGCCGATGGTGGCAGCATTATGACCCATGCTGACCGCCAGATCGCCAACTACAGCGGCCTGGTGATCACCTGGGAGGTGGGCAAGAGCAGCCAGCCTTCCAACATGATGATCGCTGAGGGCGATATGACCGTCCACTGAGTGGTTGGAGCAAAAAGATGAGCGGGCGGATTGCTTCCACTATGCTACGCGAAGGTGCATAGTAGGAGAGACAGTCTGCCCGCTTTCGTCAGCCCTGGGGTTAGCTACCGCTTGTTGCGGTTCTCGCCCTGGGGTTCGGGTAGAGCGTTGGGGTCAATGCCAATCGCATTGGTATAGCCAGTATAGCCAACATAGCCGGTGCGCGGGCGGTTTTGCCAGTTGGCCGAACCCAGCACCTTGCGCCGCACAGTGTCAAACTCGCTGGGCGATAGGTTCTTCTGCAAGAAGCCGACCATGATATTGGCGATCTTCTCCGCCGTCGGGCGGTCGAGACCAGCCTGGAATTGCACTTCTTCAACAAACTTCTCTAGCATGACAAACCCTCCTTTATAGCCCCTAATCGTTGCCTTAATTTAGCACATCCCGTGCCAGATTGTCAAATCTCTCACAAACGGGTATAATCATGCTATGCGGGCGCGCTCATTGCGCCCCCTAAACCGTCCACAACCAGCCAGTTGTAAACTCAAACAGAGCGGAGAAGCTAATAAATGGCGCAGATTTTGGAGAAAGATATAATGCGCGCCCTGTCCCGCGTAGTTGACCCCGACCTCCATCGTGATATAGTCAGCCTCGGCATGGTCGAGAACTTGCAGATCGTGGGCAACGATGTAAGCATGACCCTGGTGCTGACTACCCCCGCCTGCCCAATCAAGGAGCAGATGAAGGCCGCCTGCGAAGAAGCAATTGGCAGCATTGCGGGCGTAGATGCGATCCTGGTCGAAGTTACCAGCCGCGTGCCTCAAAACCGTATCGGCGCAAACAAGGTGGCGATCCCCGGCGTGCGTAACACCATCGCGGTCGGCAGCGGCAAGGGTGGGGTGGGCAAAAGTACCGTCTCCGTCAATCTCGCCCTCGCCCTCGCCCAGGACGGCGCACGGGTCGGCTTGCTGGACGCAGACATCCATGGCCCCAACGTCCCCCTGATGCTCGGCATCACTGATAAACCCAAGCCTGCCAATGGCAAGATCATGCCAGTCGAACGCTACGGCCTCAAGGTGATGAGCATGGGCTTCTTCGTGGCCGACGGCGACCCGATTATCTGGCGCGGCCCCATGCTAGCCAAGATGTTGCAGCAGTTCCTCTACGATGTAGAGTGGGGCGAGATCGATTACCTCGTGCTTGACCTGCCGCCTGGCACCGGTGATGTGCAGCTTACCCTTGCCCAGTCCATGCCGCTCACTGGCGCGCTAATCGTCAGCACCCCACAGGACGTGGCCCTGATGGACGCAATGAAAGCCCTGAATATGTTCCTCAAGCTGGATGTACCGATCCTCGGTATCGTCGAGAACATGAGCTACTTCGTTGCCCCTGACGGTCAGAAGATCGAGATTTTCGGGCATGGTGGGGCGCGAGCGGCAGCAGAGCGGACGGAGGTTCCTTTCCTCGGCGAAGTGCCGCTGGACATGGCGATCCGCATCGGCGGTGACAGTGGTCAGCCGATCACCCTGCAAGAGGATGGCCCGCAGAGTGCCACCTTCCACCATATCTCACGCGGGCTGGCGGCGCAGGTCAGCATCCTCGCCCTCGGCCTGCAACAGCCAGTCGAGCCGAACCCCGTAAGCGCATAACCTGGTGGCTCGCTCCTACAAACAAACCACCCCAGCCTCCTTCTCCAATTGCTGATCCTTGACATAACGTGTACAATGAGGGTGCAGAAGCAGAGTGGGAGGGATGGGCGTGGCAGCAGACGAGCAGCCGGGCAGCCGCTTCGAACGTAGCAACGTAGTGGTCGCTGAGGGGGGAGCGGGCGGACAGGTTGCGCCGCTGCTGGGGCTGGGGTTGGTGGTCATGCTGCTGCTCGGTAGCCTCACCTACTGGCTGGCTGGCAACTCTCCCACCGCCAATAGTTCGCCGGTCAATCTCGGCCTGCTAGCAACGTCGACCGCCGCCAGCCGCTCCAGCCTGGCTGCTCCTACCACGTCAACCAGCCAGCCCGCCACCGCCCCAGCCAACAACCCCTTGCCAGCCCAACCGCCCCTGGCAACCGAGGAACTAGCCACCCCACCGCCCCTGGCAACTGAGGGCGCAGTGATCCTGCGCCTGCCACCCAGCCTCACCCCTGGCCCAACCAGCACCCCCACGCCAGTCCCCACCGCGATCATCTACCGCGACAGCCTGACAGGGCTGGAGATCAGTGCAGAGGAGGCGAACCTACGCCCGCTATTGGTGATGATCGACAACCACTGGGATGCAGCCCCGCAGTCGGGCCTTGACCACGCCAGCCTGGTGTACGAGGCACTGGCGGAGGGGGGGATCACCCGCTTCGCCGCCATCTTTGATGGCAGCAGTGGTGAGGTAGCCGAGATTGGGCCAGTGCGTAGCTCGCGCATCTACTTCGTAGAGTATGCGTTGCCCTATAGCCCTCTCTACGTCCACGCGGGTGGCAGCCCTGCGGCCCTAGACTACCTGACCAACCCGGCCCACGACCTCCTCAATCTTGACTTGCTGGAGGCTGGCCCTTCCTGGCGTAGCACAGCCCGCCTGGCTCCGCACAACCTCTATGCCAAGAGCAGCAGCCTGCGCGCCTACCTCAGCCAGCAGCAACTCTCTAGCCCTTCGCCGCTGCAAACAGCAGGCTGGCAGCACAAGGCCGACCAACCGCCAGCGACCCCCCCAGTCAGTACCACGATCAGTTTCAGCTTCAGCGATGCCAACCGCTCTGACGTGCTATGGAAGTACGACTTCGCCACCAACCGCTATCTTCGTTCGCAGTGGGGCGGCCCGCACAGCGACCTGATCAGCGGCGAACAACTGACCGCCCACAATGTCGCTATCCTCTTTGCTACCACTGCCCCACTGATTGGTGACGAGAAACTGCGGATCGAGGTTGCCACCAGTGGTGAGGGTGACGCGCTGTTTGCCATTGACGGTCAGTTGCGCCTCGGCAAGTGGCAGAAGCCGGGGCAGAGCGATCCACTTACCTTCACCTACGCCGATGGCAGCCCCGTCGCCTTCAACCGGGGCAACACCTGGGTGGAGGTACTACCCAGCAGCCGCAAGGTGCTGTTCAAGTAGCAGCCAGGGCTACGACTAGAAGGCATCAGTCCAGGGAGGCTGCTTCGCTGTCAGGCTGGAGGAAGCGGGCAACCAGGGTCAGCAAATCGTCTGCGTCAAATGGCTTGCTCAGGTAAGCATCGGCGCGCACCTTCGCCGCCTTGCTGGCTAGCAGGCGGTCGCCACTGACCAGGATCAGGGGGATATTGCGCGTGGCATGGTGGCGGCGCAGTTCGTAGCTGATCTCCTGACCGTCCATGCCAGGGATCATGATGTCGAGCAGGATCAGTTGGGGCTTGAACCGCTCTAGTGCGAGTTCGGCGGAGTCTGCGTCGCCCGCCCCCTGCACTGCATAGCCTTCGCTAGCCAACAACTCGCTGACGTAAAGGCGAATGCTCTCGTCGTCGTCGATCAGCAACACGCGGCGGGCTGGCGGGTCGGGCAGCAGCGTAACGCTCTCTGGCAATGCTGGTTGGGCGTTGCTCTCCTTCTTCTTGCTACGACGCAGCAGCCACGGCATGGCGATCTCCCTGTTTAGCTCGCAATAAGTAACGGTGCAGGCCACTAGATCGTGCGCTCCCAGCCAGCCTGACAAGGCAAAGTAGCAAGTTGAACACCTGGTGCCAGCAAGCATAACGGCAACGTGGCAAAGGCGTTCTAACGGACAGAGGTAAGAGACCTCATTGGCTAACCATTACTAAACAGGAGCATATTAGATGAAGACTGCCCGTTTCTCTGCCGCTATCTTTGCGGCCCTCGTGTTGACCTTCGCCCTCACCCTCGGTCAGGCCGCCGCCAGCCCCAGCCGCAGCCTCACCGCTGCGCCAACCCCCTTCCAGTTCCGCGTCGAGGCGGGTCAGAGCTTCCGCACCGCTGTGCGTGGCTACTGCATTGACTTTAGCAAGAAGTTCCCTACTGGCTCACTTGACCTGAAAGCTGGCACCGATCCGCGTGTCAGTTCGGCCCTGGCCTACGCCTTCGAGAAGGGCTACGCCGACAACAACTACAAGCAGACTGGGCTGGCTATGTGGTATCTGCGCGACAACACCTGGCACGACAGTGTTATTGGTGAGAGCAACCACAATGTTGCCCAAGAGATTGCCAATGCCGCCCAGGGCAGCTACACAGATGCGAACGTAGGTGCTTCGGCCTCGCTGGTGCAGGCAACCCAGGCCAATCAGGTGCAGGCCCGCATCGAGAACTTCCGCGCCATTGACCAGCAGCCCGCAGGGGCCAGCTTCTACGGCGAAGGCGAGTTGGTTGTCACCAACACTGGCACTACTGCCCTCAGCCTCTACCTGCCTTTCGGCACCGTCGGGCCTGCGCCCAGCGAGGGCTTCCAGAACATGGCTCTCTATGCCGTGGGTCAAGTGCAGCAAGCTCCTGCCACTGCCGAGGCTCTGGCGACTGCTGCCCCGACTGCTACCACCGCGATGATGGCACCAACCAGCAGCGACAGTGCTGGGGCAACTAACACCATGCCTACTACTGGCAGCGGTGGCCCGGAAATTGGAATGATCCTTATTGCCCTCAGCATCGTGCTGCTAGCCAGTGGTCTGGCCCTACGCCAACGCCACACCGCTTGACACGCTAGTATCTTAATCAAGCAGCCAGGGCCGCTCCGTTGGGATGGCCTTTGCTTTTCGCCAGAGGAGGTAGCAACTATGGATGACCAGGCCGACCGCCGCCACGACGCGGACACCGTTGAGCAGCAGGGCTTCGCCAACCCCGAAGCCACTATCACCGACACCACCGAAGGGGGCAGTCGCATCCGCCCGCTATCTATGCCCGACCTCAACAACGACCCACAGGCGAAGGTTGAGGGTGGCACAACGATTTTCAGCGACCACCTGGAGCTTGAAGATCAGACTCGTGACCAGGAGTTGGACAAGGAAGCACAAGCTACGATACTTGGCCGCATCCAAAGTGGCGGTTGAACGACCGCTAGAAAGAGGTAAGCAGTGGACAACCAACCAGTAGGCGATCCTGCCTCCGGTGACTACGACCCGCAGGATCAGGACAGTGGCACCTTCGCCGCTGCCAACGACGAGGGGGTGCTACTCACTCGCCCAGAGGACAAGGCAGGCGACTCGCTGGCTATCGCTAACAACCCGCTCGGCACCCGTGACCATCAAGACGTGGGCGAGGGCAACCCCAGCGGCGAACAAGTCTTCTTTGACCACCCAGAGGAGAGCGACGACGCAGGCCGTGACCCGCAGCAGACTATCGGTGCCTCGCCGACCGATATCCAGGCCCACGCTCTCGAACGGCTCCGCACAGGCGGCCCTGGCCTACCCACCACTGGCGGTTGAGAGTACAGACGCTTGAGATAAACACTAATAAACAGCCCCCTTGTTTGAGGGGGCTACTTTTTGGCCGAATGTGGGTTAGCCACCTGGTTAGCTGGCTCTCAATCAAACGATAGAGGCGAGGACGATGCCGTTGATCGTACTGGCCTGCTCTATCGTGTTCTGATAGGTTTTGTGCGTCACCCAACGCATACTGACTGCTCCCCAGGGAGTAGTATAGGGTTGGCCCCACTGCTGTGGCGAGAGGCGGGCGATGAAGGCGCACTCGGTTGAGCGCAGGCGGCGTAGCTCCTCGATCAGGTCGCTGATCGATTTCTCTGGACGCGGTATGTCCCAGCGATCTTTCTCCTCGGCGGCAAAGCTGAGGGCTGGCCCCATCTCCATTACGTAGCGCAGGGTTGGCACCGTCAATTCGCGCTCAAAGTTGTTCAACTGGTCTAGCACCCGCTGCGGCGACTGCTCACCCAGTTGCGTCCAATCGGGAGGGACCACAAAATAGCGGTTGGGCGGCAGGCATTGCATTGCCCAGGCAAACTCCTCGGCGGAGGTGACGAGGCGGTGGATGAACAGGTCGCGGTTGTCGTTTAGCATACCATTCCTCTGATCTCTATTGCTCTCATTATAGCACAAAGCAGAGTGGCTTGCACATCGATAAGGCTGAAAAGCGGTTGGGGCTTGATGCCGCTCGGTAGCTGTGCGCCACAGCCCTTGAGCGGCAGCCGCAACCCTGGCTTGCCAGCCACCCTCGTATCGTGCTAAGATAGGCTTACACAGACGCGCTCGCCGCCACAGAGCGGGCTGGTCAAGGATGACCAACGCAACGACAAAAAGGAGCAAGCCGACAATGGTTAAGCTGGTAGCATTGTTTAAGCACCCTGGTGCAGAGAACCTGACCGCCTTTGAGGATCATTACCTCAACACCCACCTACCCTTGATTCGCCAAGTGCCAGGTATGGTGCGCTTCGCGGCGACGAAGCTGACTAGCCTGCGCCCTGGGCAGGAAGCCCCCTACTACCGCATGGCCGAGATGTACTTCGCGGACAAGGGTAGCTTCGATACTGGCATGGCAAGTGCCGAGAACCGGGCGGCGGGCAAAGACCTGATGAGCTTCGCCCGCGACTATGTGACTATGCTCTACGCCGAGGAAGAAGCCTGAGATGCTAGACTATCCACGCGGTCTGCCGCCAGAGGAACTTGACTTCCAGAGCATCATCTACACCAAAGCGGCGGGGCGGGCGACGGTGACGCTCAATCGGCCTGAAGTCTACAACGCCTTCAACTTCCAGACCCTCAGCGAGATGGCTCGCGCCTTTCTCGATGCCTCCTGGGACGACGAGGTGGCTGTCCTGGTGCTGACTGGTGCAGGCGACAAGGCGTTCTGCACCGGGGCCGACCTTGATGAGCAGATGAAGTTTGAGCAACGCCCCCATGACTACTGGAAGTGGATGGGCGCGTTTATCGACGCACACGACCGCCTCCGCAATATCGGTAAGCCCACAGTAGCGCGGATTAACGGCATGGCGGTAGGCGGTGGCAACGAGTTCAACATGGCCTGCGACCTGGCGATTGCTGCCGACCATGCAATCTTTCGGCAGGTTGGCACGGCGCGGGGCAGCGTGCCAGCAGGCGGCGCGACCCAGTGGCTGCCGATCATTATCGGTGACCGCCGCGCAAGGGAGATGCTCTGGCTCTGCGAAGACGTATCGGCGGCGAAGGCTCTGGACTGGGGGCTGATCAACCAGGTCGTTCCTGCTACTGCACTTGACGCAGCAGTGGACGCAATGGTGGCGAAACTAATGGATCGCTTGCCCAACATTATGCGCTATGCCAAACAGCAGACCAACTTCTGGCGCGACTTCTCCTGGAGCATGACGGTTGGTCACGCCCGTGACTGGCTCAGTGTCAACGCCGACTCCGCCGAGGTGCGCGAGGGGCTGGCCGCCTTCCACGAGAAGCGGCAGGTCAACTACGACGCGATTCGTGAAGCACGGGTGGAGCGGCGCGAGCAGTAGCAGCTGGCTCGCTAACCGCAGGGCTGGTGGCTAAATAGCGATCTGTAAAGGGATGTACATCCTTCTGTAAAGAGGTTGCCGCAGCAATCTGCCGCTCCTGTGCTACACTGCCAACAGCACAGAAGCGAGGGGGGTAGGGATTGAGCGACCTGGTACGGCAATGGAGGGATTGGGCTGCTCTATCTGTATAGGCCGCTCAACCTCAGGCAGGATAGGAGCGGCAGGGTGACAAAGCTACCGACTGGCACGGTGAGCTTCCTTTACACCGACATTGAGGGTAGCACCCGCCTCTGGGAGCAACACCCACAGGCGATGCACGCTGCCCTTGCCCTACACGATAGGCTGCTGCGCCAGGCAATCGAGGCATGGGGAGGACACATCTTCCAGACGGTCGGCGATGCCTTCTATGCTGCCTTCACCACTGCGCCTGCTGCTCTTGCTGCCGCCGCCGCCGCTCAGCAGGCACTGCACACAGCAGCCTGGGGGCCAGTAGAGCCGCTCCGAGTGCGAATGGCTCTGCATACTGGCCCTGCCGAGGTGCGTAGCGATGACTACTTTGGCCCAACGATCAACCGCGTGGCTGCCCTGCTAGTGGCTGGTCACGGCGGGCAGGTGTTGGTTTCAGCGGCCACCCGCGAACTACTGCGCGACCTGCTCCCGCCCGATTTCAGCCTGCGCGACCTTGGTCAGCGGCGGCTAAAAGACCTGACTCAGCCAGAGCAAATATACCAGCTAGCTGCCCCCGGCCTGGATAGCAATTTCGGCCCGCTCAAGACGTTGGACACCTACCCCAACAACCTACCTTTGCAATCCACATCCTTCCTGGGCCGCGAGAGCGAACTGACAGACCTGCTCGCGTTGCTGCGCCGCCCTGATGTGCGGCTGCTTACCCTCGGCGGGCCGGGTGGTAGTGGCAAGACGCGCCTCAGCCTTCAGGTGGCAGCGGCCTTGCTGGATGATTACGCAGACGGCGTGTACTTCGTTCCGCTCGCGGAGATCAGCGACCCCAAATTGGTGATGGCGCCGGTTGCTCAAACCCTCAATCTGGCGGAGATGGTTGGGCAGCCTTATGGCGAAGCGGTTAAGGCTTATGGCCGTGAACGGTCGATGCTGCTGGTGTTGGACAACTTTGAGCAGGTGGTGGAGGCTGCTGTCCAACTTGGCGAACTGCTCACCGCTGCCCCACGCCTCAAGCTGCTGGTCACCAGCCGTGAGGTGCTGCACCTCTACGGCGAGCAGGAGTATGCGGTGCCGCCCCTGGCCCTGCCTGACCTCAAGCAACTGCCGCCCCTCGATGAGCTTGAGCAGTACGCAGCGGTCGCCCTCTTTGTCGCCAGAGTGCAGACGATCCGCCATGACTTCCGCCTC
>Ga0123339_10000327_pt1 | contig 38455 bp, 39 predicted proteins | sample lystaG_FD_89956 | JGI IMG/M metagenome (GOLD analysis project Ga0123339, IMG submission 89956) | Glacier valley bacterial and archeal communities from Borup Fiord, Nunavut, Canada, to study Microbial Dark Matter (Phase II) -... | ecosystem: Environmental > Aquatic > Freshwater > Ice > Glacier ...
CACGTCAATGCCGATGATCCGCACGCCATCAATTACCTTGGGCAGCCGGTCCAGCGGCACACCGGACGCGGTGGGCACGCACAGGTTGATGACGACCACGGCGTCGTAGTCCGCAGGCTTCGCCGTCTCGTATACCTCGTCCCGGATGTCCTCGTAGAGCTGGCCCTTGACCAGCGTCTCCGAGTTGAACGGCACGTAGCCGACGCTGCGCCGCGCGCCATAGAAGTGGCTGGTGAAGGTCAGGCCATACACGCAGCAGGCGCTGCCGCTCAGGATCGTTGCGGTGCGGCGCATGCGCAGGCCGACGCGCAGCGCGCCGAAGGCCGGGCACATGCTTTGCGGCTGGTCGTGCGGGCCGCGCGGGTAGTCCTGCATCAGCTGGTCCATCGCCGCGCTCTTGCCGGCCGCGCGTGCGGCGGCGTCCAGCGTGTCCCGGCCGCCGTGGCAGCCGGACCCCGTCGCGGGCGGGATGGTTGCGCCGCCGTCCATCAGGCACCCTCGTAGATGACTTCGAGGGAAGCGCGGTTGTTGACGGTGGCGGGGCACATGTCGGCCTCGGTCGCGGGTTGCAGCACCACACCACGGCCCACGGCGTCACCCTTGAACAGGCCCAGCAGGGCGTCGTGCGTCAGTGGCGTCGGGCGCACCGGCGGGGCGGTTGCGACCTGTTCGGCCAGCAGCTCGAACACCTGCGCCCACTCGCCGCCGGGCTTGCCGATGATCTCGTAGTTGGCGGACTTGCGGCGGATGTCCTCGTTGGCCGGGATGGCGGACAGGACGGGGATGCCAACGGCATCGGCGAACGCCTGCGCCTCCCCGGTGCCGTCGTCCTTGTTGATGACCATGCCGGCCACGCCGACGTTGCCGCCCATCTTGCGGAAGTAATCGACCGCAGAGCACACGTTGTTGGCGACATACAGCGATTGCAGGTCGTTGCTGCCGACGACGATGACCTTCTGGCACATGTCGCGCGCAATCGGCAGGCCGAAGCCGCCGCACACCACGTCACCCAGGAAGTCGAGCAGCACGTAGTCGAAGCCCCACTCATGGAAGCCCAGCTTCTCCAGCAGCTCGAAGCCGTGGATGATGCCGCGCCCGCCGCAGCCGCGGCCGACCTCGGGGCCGCCCAGCTCCATCGCGAACACGCCGTCGCGGATGAAGCACACGTCGCCGATGGTCACCTTCTCGCCGGCCAGCTTCTTCTTGCTGGAGGTCTCGATGATCGTGGGGCAGGACCGGCCGCCGAACAGCAGGCTGGTGGTGTCGGACTTCGGGTCGCAGCCGATCAGCAGCACGCGCTTGCCCTGCTGGGCCATCATGTAGCTGAGGTTGGCCAGCGTGAAGCTTTTGCCGATGCCGCCCTTGCCGTAGATCGCGATGATCTGCGTCTCCTTCTTGGGCGGCGCGGTGTGCACGGCATCCGGCTCGATGGCGGCTTCCGCGCGCAGGGCGTCCGTCATGTTCGCGGCGTTGGTGATGGCGTTCATGCGGGGCGGCTCCAGTCCAGGATCATCTTGAGGCAGGCCGCGTCGCCGAAGGCGGTGCGGTAGGCGCGGTCCGCATCGGGCGCGGCCTCGGTGTGGGTGATCAGGCCGTCCAGGCTCAGCGTGCCGGCGGCGGCCAGGGCTTTCACGGCGGCCAGGTCGGCGGGCTGCCATTGGGCGGCGATGCGCAGCCGGGCTTCCCGCATGAAGGCGGGGGCGAAGGCGAAGCTCAGCCGGTCCGAATAGAAGCCCGCCAGCACGACCTCCCCACCGGGCGCCAGGCGGCCGATCAGGGTGTCCAGCAGCGCTGGGTCCCCGCTCACGTCCGCGATCACGCGGTAGTCGCGGCGGGCGTCCTCGTCGGGGTGCATGACGGTATAGCCGGCGGCGCCGGTTGCGCGGGCCGGGTTGGTCTCCCAGACGGTGGGCGCACCGCCGTGCGCGACGGCCAAGCGGGCCATCAGGCGGCCCAGCACGCCGTGGCCGACGATCAGGTCCGGCAGGGCGTCCACGACGGCGTGTTGCGCCGTGGCAGCCAGCGCCAGCAGCACACCTTGCTTGCCCAGGCTTTCGGCAATCGGCGTCACCCGGACGCCCGGCACGACCAACCGCGACGCGGCGCCGCCAAACAGCCCGCGGACCGGGCCGAAGCACTTGGCACCCGGCACGAACACCCGGTCCCCGACCCGCTGCCCGGCCTCCGCGCCAGCCTGCACCACGCGGCCCACCGATTCGTAGCCCGGCACCAGCGGGTAGCCCATGCCGGGGAACGCCGGCATCCGACCGTCCCACAGCAGGCGCTCGGTCCCGGTGCTGATGCCGCTCCATTCCACATCGACCACCACGTCGGCCGGCCCAGCCTGGTCGATCGGGAGGTCCTGCAACGCGAGATGCTCGGGGGCGGTCAAGACTACGGCGGTTGTTTGCATCTTCATCCCTCCCTTCGAGGCTACCTTATCTGTCAGCTTATCGTGACAGTTATTTGTGTCAATCATCATTTACAGATCAGGGCCGGATGGCTGTCAGCACGCCGACCAGCAGGGGCGTCCGCGTGGGATGCCGGCGCACCTGGGCGAAGCCGGTGGCATGCAGCAGCGCCGTCAACTCGGCTGCGGTGCGGGTGCGCCCGCGGCCCATGGCCATCAGGTAGAAGCCGAAATAGGCGTCCCCGACCGGCTCCGCCCCTGCCGTGCCGGATTGCGGTTCGGCCAGCAGGACAGTACCGCCGGGCGGCAGCGCGGCGTGGGCGGCCGTGAGAATCCGTAGCGCGGCGCCATCGTCATGGTCGTGGATGACGCGCACCAGGCTGACGATGTCGGCACCGGGGGGCAGCGGATCGGCCAGGAAATCGCCGCCGATGGCCCGCGCCCTATCCTGCAACCCGGCCGACGCGAATCGCGCTGACGCCCGGGCGGCAACGGGCGGGAGGTCGAACAGACGAAGCTGCAACCGGGGCGTCCGCGCAGCGGCAGCCAGCAGGAAGCTACCGTCGCCGCCGCCCACATCCAGCAAGCAGCGGTGCCGCCGCAAGGGATAGGCCGCGAGTATCTCGCCTGCCACAAGCGGCTGGGACGCGGACATCAAGGCGGTGTAGGCCGCGACCTCTGGCCCCAGCCCGGCCGCGCCGGCATTGCCGGAATAGGCCCAGTAGGCGGACAGCGCGGTGTCCCGGACCTCCCCGCGCAACAGGGCCACCGGGTCCTGCAAATCGGCATAGAGCATGCGGTGGTGGCGGACCATCTCGGTGATGGCGGCGTTGCCGACCATGGCGGCGCCGAGCGTACCAAGCCCGATGCGTCCGCCACTGCGGCGCGCTGCCAATTTCAGGGACACCGCCGCCAGCAACAGCCTCTCTGCGCCCGCCAGCGGCAGGCCCAGCCGGCCGGCCAGGGCGGGGACCGTCTGCGGCCCTTCCGCCAGGATATCGAACAAGTTCAGCTCGACACAGGCGTGCAGCACCTGGGAATAGACGAAGCCCGCGCACAGGTCGAACAGCGCCCGGGTGCGCTGCCGGGCGAAGGGCCGGGTGACGGGCACGGCGGCGGCCAGCGCGCGGAAGCGCGGGCTGGCGACCAGACGGTCGCGGACGGCCAGCAACCGGTCCCACGCTGTGCCCGGCAGGCTGGGCAGCACGGCCGAAGGGGTCAAGCCGCGTGCCGGGCCAGCTCTGCCGGCAGCAGGCGCCGGGTTTCGGACAGGATGTGGCTGCGCAGCGGCTTGGCGCCGGGGCAGTCCGGGATGGACGCCACGGCGGCGGCGGCGAGTTCCTCCAGCAGGTCGATGGCGCCACTCAGGCCATGCCGGCGCACCGCGCTGGGCCGGCCAAGGGCAGCGTCCTTGCCAATGGGCTTGCCGATCTTGCTGGCGTCCCCGGTCGCATCTAGGATGTCGTCGGCGACCTGGAACGCCTCGCCCAGCTTCATGCCCAGCGTCCGCCACGGCTCATGCTCGGCGCCCGCGGCGGCAGCGCCGGCGACGGTGGCGGCGGCGAACAGGGCGCCCGTCTTCTCCTGTTGGTATAGTGCGAGGTCGGCTTCCGGCTCGCACTCCCAGGCCTGGCCGGCGACGATGCCGAACGGGACGCCGACCGAGCGGGCGACCGTCAGCACCAGGGCCGCCAGCCGGTCCGGCGCGGCGGCAGCGCCGTGCGCGAGGGTTTGGAACGCCAGCACGATCAGCGCATCGCCGGCCAGCACCGCCAGGGGGGTGCCGAACTCGCGGTGTACGGTGGGGCGCCCGCGCCGGGTCGCGGCGTCATCGAAGCAGGGGAGGTCGTCGTGGACCAGGCTGGCACAGTGCAGCAGCTCGATGCTGGCGGCGGCGGCGTCGGTCAGGGCCGGGCGGTCCTCGGCGCAGGCGGCGGCGACGGCCAGGCACAGGCGCGGGCGGATGCGGGCGCCGCGGGGGAACACGGAATGGCGCAGGGCGGCGGCCAGGCCCGGCGGGCAGCCCTCAACGTCGGCGCGGGCCACGGCGGCATACAGCGAACGCTCGATCCGGCCCATCACGTCCATGTTGCTCTCTCCCTCGTGCATAGCCCTTGTGTCAGGCTATGTTGTCATACCATACTGTCAGGCAACCTTGACACTTACGTCAAGCACAATCAGCGGGCGGGACAGGAGGCGGCACGCACCTGGTCCGCCAAAGCAAGGAGGGCGTGCGATGCCGGGACCAGATGTTCATGCCGCTGGCTTGGGTCACTTCGACGAGGCCGGCACCCTCGACCGTGGGCCGGCGCGCCAGCGCGTGCAGCCGGGCGGAACCCCGCGCTTCGACGCGCCGGTCGCACCGGGCGGCTACGCCTGGTGGTATGTCGATGCGCTGAGCGACGACGGGCAGCACGGCATCACGCTGATCGCCTTCGTGGGCAGCGTGTTCTCCCCTTACTATGCGCTGTCCCGCCGGTTCGGCGCCGGGGACCCGGCCAACCATTGCTGCCTCAACGTCGCCCTCTATGGCCGCCCCCGCCGCTGGGCGATGACCGACCGCGGCCGCGGCGCGCTGGACCGTGGGCCGCAGCATCTAAGCATCGGGCCAAGCGCACTACGCTGGGATGGCGAAGTGCTGACGATCGACATCGACGAGGTGACGGCCCCCCTGCCCTCCCGCCTGCGCGGCACAGTGCGGGTGCGCCCGGCGGCGCTGACCGGGCGCAGCTTCACGCTCGATGCCGCCGGGCGGCACCGCTGGTCGCCCATCGCGCCGGTGTCCCGCGTGGAGGTGGAGCTGACCCACCCGTCGCTGCGCTGGTCCGGCCCGGGCTACCTCGACACCAACGACGGCGACGCGCCGCTGGAATCCGACTTCGTGCAGTGGGACTGGTGCCGCGCGCCCACGCGGGACGGCGCCACCATCCTGTATAACGCCCAGCGCCGGACCGGCGGGGACCAGTCGCTGGCGCTGCACATCAACCGGTCAGGCATGGTGGAGCAGGTGGCCCCCCTGCCGCCCGCACCGCTGCCCTGCACCCGCTGGGGCGTGGCCCGGCCGACCCGTGCCGACGCCGGGGCGCTGCCGTCCGTGCGGCAGACGCTGGAGGACACGCCGTTCTACAGCCGCAGCGTGCTGGACACCTCGCTGTATGGGCAACGTGTGACGGCCATGCACGAGAGCCTGTCACTGGACCGGTTCCGCGCACCCTGGGTGCAGGCGATGCTGCCCTTCAAGGTGCCGCGGCGGGGCGGCGGCTAGGGGCTGGATGGCGGCCTCGGCTGTGCCTTAGCGGCCTTGTCCCCGGCCTGGCGGATAGCCCGGCGCGTGCGGATCAGTTCGACCACCAGCAGCGCCAACACCAGCAGCAGCAGGATCATCCATTCCCATTGGGCGACCATGTGCTTGCTCCCTGACTGCTAAACGAAAGCGCGCTAGCTGCCGCGCCGGAGGGCCTGCCGCTGGTCCAGCGCGCCCCACATGGTGCACAGCCACTCCACACGGCCGTCCAGCGCCGGCCAGCGCGGCGTGGCGGCGGGCCGCCCGGCTGCGGCAACAGCGTCCATCAGGAACCCGGCCGCGCCCAGCGCGGGCAAGCCCGGCCCACCTCGGCGCACTGTCAGCGCGGCGGCCACGCTGCGCGCCAGCAACGCCGCCTTGCGACGGCGCGGCACCACGGCGCGTCGGGTCACGCTGTCATAGCCCTGCCGGGCGACTTGCGCGCCGATCTCGGCATACAGCCGCCGGGCCGCGCCGATCCCGGGGCGGCACGCGAAGGGCAGCCCCGCGACCCCGGCATCCGACCGCGCATACAGGGCATCCGCGGCGCTCAGCAGCCGGGCCACTACGCCGCCGATGGCAGGCGTGAACACCGGGCTGGCCAGCCAGGCCTCGGGATCGACCCCGGCGTCCCGCAGCCACGCCAGCGGCAGGTAAACCCGCCTGGCCCGCGCATCCTCCCCCACGTCCCGGGCAATGTTGCTGAGCTGCATGGCGATGCCCAGGTCGCAGGCCCGCGCCACGCCATCCGGCGAGCGCTCGCCCATCAGGAGCGCCATCATGGCGCCTACCGTGCCAGCCACACGGGCGGCGTAGTCCATCAGGGACGGCAGGTCCTCATAGCGGCGCCCGGCGGCGTCCCACTCGAAGCCTTCCAGCAGTGCGTCCAGCAACGTGCGCGGGATGGCGTGCCGGGCCACGACGGCGGCCAGCGCCCGGTCGGCGGGGATGGGCGCGGGGCGGCCGGCGTAGATGTTGTCCAGCCGGGTCCGCAACAGGGCGAGGGCCGGCGCGGCGCCCCCGGCGTCGATCAGGTCGTCCGCAACCCGGCAAAACGCATACAGCGCCGTTGCGGGGCGGTGCACGCGGCGCGGCAGCAGCCGGGCGGCGGCAAAGAACGTGCGCGACCCGCCACGCAGCATGGCCCGGCAATCCGCCAGGTCGGTCAGGTAGTCAACACTATCCCAGGAAGGCTGCATCAAGGCACCGCTTGGTTGAGGACACGACGCGTGTGTCAGGCCATATGGACATCCTGCCCCAAGTGTAACCATGCCGTGACAGAGTCGGCCAGGGGTTATCGCCACACCCGCCGCAAGTCGGCCAGGTGGAATGCCAGCGCGCCCAGAAGCGGCAGCGACACCCAGCCCCACCACGCCCCGGCCAGCCCGGCCCGCATTGCCGCCAGCAGGCACATCCCCGACAGCAGGTTGGGCCACAGCGCCCCCGGCGGCACCCCGCGCCCGCTGCGGCGGAACAGCAAGATCAGGCCCGCGCCCTCCAGCGCCATGCCCAGCACGATGAAGTCCAGCACCCGGCCGCTGCTGATCCACTCGGTCATGCTAGGAGGGGCATGCCGGGGGCAGCACGCCGTGGGTGCGGCAGAAGCCCGTGATCAGCCCGGCCACCTCTGCGGCACGTTCCTCGTGCGCCAGGTGGCCCAGGCCGGGCAGCATCGCCAGGGCCGCGCCGGGCACCAGGTCCCGCACCTGCGCGGATTGCTGGGGCGGCACCGTGCGGTCCCCGGCGCCAGCCACCAGCAGCAGCGGCACGCGCAGCCGGGGCAAGTCCGCCAGCAGGGGGCGCAGGTCCCAATGCGCCATCATCGCCAGCGCGGACGCGGCATGGTCCGGGCGCCGCACCGCCTGGGCATACAGCCGCACCCCCTCCGCATCCAGCGTGGACCCGGTTGCCGCCAGCAGCTTCTGCACCACGCCGGGATCACGCGCCCGCCAGGCGAACAGTTGCGGCAGCCCCGGCAACCCCACCAGCAGCCGCGCGATGGGCGAGAACACCTGGCCCGGCACCCCCTGCAACGGCACGAACGCCCCGTTCAGGCTGACCAGGGCGCGCAGCGACGGCAACCCATCCAGCGCCATCCGCGCCAGGATCGCCGCCCCGGCCGAGTGCCCGGCCGCCACAACCGGCTGCATGTTCAACGCAACCAACAGCGCGCCCAGCGACTTCGCCATCCCAGGCAGGGACAGCCGCGCCGCCGCTGGGGCCTCGGTGTAGCCGTGGCCGGGCAGGTCGGGGGCTACCACCGTGAAGTGCCGGGCCAGCGCCGGTGCCAGGTCCCGCCACGAATGCGTCGCCGCCCCGGTGCCGTGCGCCAGCAGCAGCACGGGGCCGGACCCCATGACCTGCACATGCCAGTTCAACCCGGCCGCCCGCACGGTTCGGCTGGCGGCGCGGTTCGGCCAGTCGCGGCCGGGCAGGTCCGCCGTCATGTTGCTTGGGGTCGTCCGGAGCGCGCCGCCATGGCCACGACCTCTGACAGCATGGCGGCGTTGGCGTAGGGTAAGGGCACGTAGCGGGCCGCCATCTCCACGGCCAGGCGCTGCCCGGCGGGTCCGGGGCGGGGCGAGGTATCGACCAGCAGCGCCGCCACGCGCGCCAGGCGCACTTGCCGGGCGGCTTGCATCGCGTCGGCCTGCGCCCGCTCCCGCCCGCCGCGGCCGTCTTGCGCGACGTTGCCGCGGCCATCCGTCATCAGCACCAGGTTCGGCGTGCCGCCCCGGCGGCGCACCGCATCGGCCAGCAGGAACCCGGCGTCGATGCCCGCCGCCAGGGGCGTGCCGCCGCCGCCGGGCAGGCCCGCGAGGCTGCGCTTGGCACGTACCAGGCTGCGGGTCGGCGGCAGCAGCAATTCCGCCGCCTTGCCGCGGAACGCCACCACGGCCACCCGGTCCCGCCGCACGTAACAGTCGGCCAACAGCAGTTCGACGGCGCCTTTGGCTTCCGCCAGCCGGTTGAAGGCGCTGCTGCCGGAGGCGTCCACGACGAAGATCGTCGTCGTCTCGGCCCGCTGGACCGTGCGCGTCACGCGGAAGTCGTCGCGGCGGATTTGCAGGCGCGGGCCGCCGCCGCGCAGGCGCTGCCAGGGGGCGGCGGCGCGCAAGGTCTCGATCAGGTTCAGCCGCTCCGGCCCGCGCGGGTCACCGGGGCGGATGCCGGCGGGGCGGCCGCGCCGGCCGGCCTGCGCGGCGCCGGACACGCCGGCCGGGCTGCGGGCCGGGCCACGGACGGCGCCGGATTGCAGTTGCGCCAGAAGGCCCGCGGGAATGGCCGCGCGGGCTGCGTCCAGCAGGATGTCCTCAAGCGCACCCTGCCCCGCCGGGTCGTCTGGCTTGGACGACTCAGGCTGCGACGGCTCGGCCTGCGGCGCGTCGCCGGGGTCTGCGTCCGGCGGGGGCGGGTCGGGCTGCTGGTCGGGCGGCTGGTCGGTTTGGGGGTCGGGCGGTGGCGGGCTACCCTCCTGCGCGTCGGGCGGCGGCTCGGCCACCGGCAGCACCGTCGCCCGCGGGGCCAGCACCAGCCGGCAGGCCAGCGCCGCATCGTCCTCCGTCACCTCGTCGCGCCCCGCCAGCGCCGCCGCGGCGCAGGCCACCCGCAGCGCGAGCAGCGGCCCGCGCACCGACGCCACGCCCAGCGCCGCCGCCGTGCCGCACAGCGCCGCCAGCACCGCATCCCCGGCCTGCACCCCCGGCAGGCGCGCCCGGGCGGCCCCGATCGTCTCCACGCCCGGCGCCTCACCCTCCGGCTCCCGCGCGCCGACCCAGTCCAACTGCACGTGGAATGCCAGCCGTTCCAGCAGGGATGCCGGGGTGCGCTCGTCGTCTGCGGCGCCCTCGTCCAAGGCGATCAGGGCCAGCGGGGTGGCATCCAGCGCCGCGGCCAGCCGCCCGGCCAGCCCGGCCGGCGCCCGCTCCGCCATCGCCAGCAGCACGGCGCCGCCCTCGGCTTCCGCCAGCAACCCGCGCTCGGTGACGGGCCGCCCGGCCGCGAGGGTGGCGGCCAGGTCAAGCCCGCCCAGCAGGCGGCCATCGGCGATGTTCAGCGGCATCTTTCGCCAGGGTGCGCCTTCCGGCAGCAGCCCACGCAGCAGGGCCAGCCACCGGGTCCGCACCGGCCCATGCGACGCCCGCAGCGACACGCCGCCTGTGCCCACGGGATCGACTGCCATCAGCGCAGCCGCCAGGACGGCGTCGGCCCACGGGCTTCCGGGCGGCGGCGCTGCCTCCGTCACGCCCCGAACTGGTCCGCCAATGCCCGCGCCACACGCGCCGTGGACCCGGCGTCGTCCAGCGGGTCCCGCCGCAGCCGGTGCCGCAGCGCGCTGGGCGCGACACGCAGCAAGTGGTCCACTGTTACCGCCTCCACGCCATCCAGCGCCGCCAGCGCCCGGGCCGCGCGCAGCAACGTCAGCTCCGCCCGCAGGCCGTCGGTGCCGAGCGACATGCACAGCCGGGTCGCCTGTTCCAGCACCGCATCATCCACGGCCACCCCCGGTAGCATCGCCCGCCCGGCCTCGACCCGACTGCGGCAGGCCATGTCCTCTGCCGCCCATTCCGCCAGGAACGCGCCGCGGTCACGGTCGAAGCTGTCGCGGCGGCGGACGATGGCGATTCGGGATGGCACGTCGTCCGGCGTGCGCACCTCGACGGACAGGCCAAAGCGGTCCAGCAACTGGGGGCGCAGCTCCCCTTCCTCCGGGTTGCCGCTGCCGACCAGGACGAAGCGTGCGGGGTGGCGGACGCTCAGGCCCTCGCGCTCCACGACGTTCTCGCCAGATGCCGCCACGTCGATCAGGAGGTCCACCAAGTGGTCCTCCAGCAGGTTCACCTCGTCGATATACAGGAACCCGCGGTTGGCGCGGGCCAGCAGGCCCGGCTCGAACGCTTTTTCCCCGCGGGTCAGCGCCCGTTCGAGGTCCAGCGCGCCCACCACGCGGTCCTCCGTGGCGCCGAGCGGCATGTCAACGACCGGCACCGGGACGGCCTGGGCGGGGTGGTTGGTCCGTGCCTGGCATTCCTCGCACCAGGTGCCGGGCCGCGCCGGGTCACAGTTGTAACGGCAGCCCTCGACGGCCTGCATCGGCGGTAGCAGGGCCGCGAGGGCGCGGACGGCCGTGCTCTTGCCGGTGCCGCGGTCACCGAACACCAGCACGCCGCCGATGCTGGGATCGACGGCGGCGATCATCAGCGCCTGCTTCATCTCGTCCTGGCCGACGATAGCGGAGAACGGGAACAGACCGCGCGTTGGCGGCAACTGTGGGGGATGGGTGGTCATGCAGCCGATGATAGCAGCCCCATCACCGTTCCGCGACATCGGGAACCGAGAAAGCGCCGGGGCGTGATCGATCCGCCTGTTGTTGGAGGAAGCGCCATGGAACACAATATTTCGCTGCCCGTCATCCTGTCATTCGTCACCCTGCTGATCGTCGTCGGCATAGCCGTGTTCCAGTTGATGCGGGTCCGCCGCAGCCAGGCCAAGCGCGGCGAGCACCCGGGCGGCGTCGCCGGCCCGGAATAGCCTGCACAGGGCCGATGGAGCACTTTTTCCGCGACGTGCGCGGCCTGGGCAACGTGGCCGTCAGCCGCCATGCCCAGGCCCGCATGGCGGAGGACGGCATCAGCCCCGAAGCCTTCCAGCGCACCCTGCTGGAACCGACCCGGCCTGACCTGCGCGATGGCGCGGAGGTGCTGTGGCGGGAGCGCGACGGCCTGCGGATCGTGATCCTGACCAACCCGACGCCCAACCTGGGCGCCGTGCTGGTGAAGACGGTTTACCGCGTGGAGCGCCAGGCCGTGGCGCGCCGCTAGTTCCGCCGCCAGATCTCCTCGCTCAGTAATGTCGCAAAGCCCACCCACAGCACCAGCGGCACGCCCATCGCCGCGGCCGGGCGGTCCACCTGGCGTGCTGCCGCCACGGTGCCGGCGGCGGACACCAGCATGGCGCCTGTGACGGCCAGGCTGGCGTCCAGGCGCTTCTTGCCAAAGAACACCCAGGGGTATCCGGCCAGGCCCAGCGTGCTCAGCCCCCACCCCGCCAGTGCCAGGGTGCGCGCCGGGCTGCGCGGGGCGTTCATCAGGCGGTAGCCGGTGGTGGCGAGCAGCCCGTCCAGCACCGTCCAAGCCGCGCCGAACGCCGGGCCGGGCGGGGTGTAGGACGGCTTGCGGAGCATCGCATACCAGATGCCGTTCACCGGGCGTTGCGGCCCATAGCGGCCACCTGCGGTGGTGGCAGCCAGGACGGAGCCGAACGAGAGCAAGGCGGCCAGCGGGTTCTTCATCGGATGCGCCATGGGTTATATGAAGGGAGACGCACCTTAGTGCGTTACGCCCCTGCCCGGCACCGCACCAATCCGTGACCCGGCGCCCACCCGGCCCAGCAAGGACCCGCCCATGTTCCCCACCACCCGCCTCCGCCGACTGCGCCGCACCGAAGCCCTGCGCTCGCTGGTGCGCGAGACCCACGTCACCGCGCACGACCTGATCCTGCCGGTGTTCATCGAGGAAGGGATCGATGCGCCCGTCCCCATCGACTCCATGCCCGGCGTGTCCCGCATCCCGGAACGGCACCTCGCGCGGGAAATGGAGGCCATCGCCCGCGACGGCGTGCGCGCCGTGATGCTGTTCGGCATCAGCCACAACAAGGATGCGACCGGTGCCGACACGCTGCGCCCGGATGGCCTGCTTGCCCGCATGGCGCGCACGGTGAAGGACGCCGCGCCGGAGCTGGTGGTGATGACCGACAACTGCTTCTGCGAATACACCGACCACGGCCATTGCGGCGCCATCGGCCCGGACGGCGCCGTGCTGAACGACGTGACGCTGGGGAACCTGGCCCGGCAGGCCGTCATAGCCGCCGACGCCGGCGCCGACGTGATCGCGCCCAGCGCGATGATGGATGGGCAGATCGCGGCCATACGCCGGGCGCTGGACGGCGCCGGGCACGATGGCGTGCCGGTGCTGGCGTATTCGACCAAGTTCGCCTCGGCGTTCTACGGCCCGTTCCGCGCCGCATCGGGCTGCGACCTGCAGGGCGACCGCAAGACCTACCAGATGGACCCGATGAACGCCCGGGAAGCGCTGCGCGAAAGCATGGAGGACGAGGCGGAAGGCGCCGACATGCTGATGGTCAAGCCTGGCTTGGCCTACCTGGACGTGCTGGCCCGCATCCGCGAGCGCACCCTGCTGCCGCTGGGCGTTTACCAAGTCAGCGGCGAATATGCGATGATCAAGTTTGCCGCCCAGGCCGGTGCGTTGGACGAGGCACGGGTGGTGCGGGAGACGCTGGGCGCGTTCAAGCGGGCGGGGGCGGACATGATCCTGAGCTATTTTGCCCGCGACGTGGTGCGGGAGGGGTTCTGACCTGCGCGCTACACCCGCCCGTCAGGTGGGTTCAACTGCGGGGCAGGCTGCTTATGTCCGGCGGTATGGGACGGCAGCACCAAGCCAGGCACGACGATGCGGCTGCGCGGGACGACGAGGAGCGGTGCATGTTGTGCGGACGGCCCATCCCGCAGGGTGCGCGGTCGTCCAAGCACCACCTCGTGCCGAAGCTGAAGGGCGGCACGCACCTTGGCACCGTGCAGTTGCACCAGGTCTGCCACTCGGCGATACACGCCCGCTACACCGAGGCGGAGATTACCCGCCGCCTGGCCGACCCGGCGGCGTTGCAGGCCGATCCTGAACTTGCGCGATTCATCGCCTGGGTGCGGACCAAGCCCGACGGCTTCCATGCGCCGACCCGGACAGCCCGGGGGCGCACGCCGAAGTGGAAGTAGCCCCGGCTCAGAGCCGGCTCAGCCCTCCTTGGGGGCGTAAGCGACGCAGTAGCCGTTCGGGCTGATGACACCTGCCACGATCTTGCAGGCGTTCGGCTCCACCCACTGCGCGCAGGCGTTGCACTTCTGGCCATCCTTGGGCTGGGGCTGATACTGGACCAGCTCCTGGGCGATCTTCTCGTCCTGCGCCCGGGCCGCCGTTGCAACGGCAACGGTGCCTGCAGCGACCAGCAGTCCCTGGCGGAGCATCTCGCGGCGTGACTTGTTATCCTGCATGGAATGTCTCTTTAGCTGGAGGTTGATCGGCTCGGCTATCCTAGCCGGCCTTAACGGCAGGGATGTGGCAGGGTTCCTGGTCCGGTGAAGGGCCGGATGTCATGCCACCTGCCGCAACTCCAGTTGGGACCAGATCTCTGCCAAGGCGCCGACCAGGTGATCGATGTCCGCATCTGTGTGCAGCGGCCCGGGCGTGATCCGCAGCCGCTCCGTCCCACGCGGGACGGTGGGGTAGTTGATCGGCTGGATGTAGATGCCGCGGTCCATCAGCAGGTCGCTGATCGTCTTGCACAGCACGGCGTCGCCGACCATCACCGGAACGATGTGGCTGGGGTTGTGCATGTGCGGGATGCCGGCGACGTCCAGCGCACGGCGCAGCTTGGCCACGCGGTCCTGCTGCGCCGCACGCTCCTCGGTGCTCTCTTTCAGGTGACGCACGCTCGCCAACGCGCCTGCGGCGATGGCCGGGGGCTGCGACGTGGTGAAGATGAAGCCCGACGCGAAGCTGCGGACATAGTCCACAATCACGGCAGACGAGGCGATGTAGCCGCCGACGATGCCGTAGCCCTTGGCGAGCGTCCCTTCGATCACCGTCAGCCGGTCCATCAGGCCTTCACGCTCCGCGATGCCGCCGCCGCGTGGGCCATAGAGGCCGACGGCATGCACCTCGTCGCAGTAGGTCATGGCACCGTGCTTCTCCGCCACGTCGCACAGCTCCGCCAGTGGGGCGATGTCGCCGTCCATGGAATAGACGCTCTCGAAGGCGATCAGCTTGGGCGCAACCGGGTCCAGTTCGGCCAGGCGACGGTCCAGGTCCTCCGGGTCGTTATGGGCGAACACCTGGTAAGGGGCGCGGCTGTGCCGGATGCCCTCGATCATCGAGGCATGGTTCAGCGCGTCCGAGAAGATCGTGCAGCCCGGCATACGCCCAGCCATGGTGCTGAGCGCCGCCAGGTTGGACATATAGCCGGAGCTGAACAGCAGCGCGGCCTGCTTGCCGTGCAGGTCGGCGAGTTCTTCCTCCAGCATGACGTGGTAATGGTTGGTGCCGGCGATGTTGCGCGTGCCGCCAGCGCCGGCACCGCAACTGTCCAGCGCCTCGTGTACCGCTGCCAGCACCTTGGGGTGCTGGCCCATGCCGAGGTAGTCGTTGCTGCACCAGACCGTGACCTCATCCGCCGCGTTGCCGCGCAGGTGCGAGGCGCGCGGAAAGTTGCCGGCCCGGCGTTGCAGGTCGGCGAAGGTACGGTAGTTGCCGGCCTGGCGCAGGCCGTCCAGTTCCTTGCCGAAGAAGGCTTCGTACTGCATCGCGTCCTCTGTCAGTGATGGGCGCACCGGCCGGTGTCGGCGCCCTAGAGTGTTGCCGAAGCCCGCTCGCGTTCCGGTGCGAGGTGGACGTGCCCGGCGCTGCACGCAACCACGCGCCGCGCAGGCGCCCGCGCGGCCCGCTTGCTGACCGCCCAGCCCCACAGCTTGGCGAACGGCAGCGGCAGCACCAGGACCACATGCTCGATCACGGCGAGGGCTAGCATGGTGATGACGAACGTGAGGCCGGCGCCCCGCAGGGACCCGGTGTCCGCCTGCCCCACCAGCCACGCCAGCCACACCAGCCCGGCGCCGACCGACACCGGCATCAGCGGGTTCATCGCCCGGCGGCGGAAGAAGCTTTTCAAATAGGTGATCTGCGGCGGCAGGAACTCTTCACCGAGGTTCCGGACGCCGAGGAAGAAGTTTAGCTTGGCCGACGTGCGCCCGGCCCACAGCACCATGAAGGTCCAGGTGCCGACCTGGTTCGGCGCGCCCCAGCTTGCCCACACGATCACCCCGGCCGTCGCCAGGATCGCCAGCTCGTGCCACAGGCATGCCTGCACCGCGTGGCCGAAATGCGCCCAGCCGCCGCAGCCGTCCGGACAGGCCGTGCGCCGCGTGCCCGTGGTGTAGCCCATAAAGAACGCCATCTCGTGCCAGCCCCACGCCAGCACGGCATAGGTGAACGCGGCGTAGGCGCCAGTGTCCGACACGTCGGCGCTGCCGGCGCCCAGCCGGTACATGCACACCAGGAAGATCGCGGTGCCGCCCAGCATGCTCCAGCGGAAGGTGCGCTGGGGCAGGTTGTCCAGCCAGATGATCAGCCCCGTGCTGAACCACCACACGAACAGCGCATACAGGACGGGGCCGCCGACCTGCATGGCGCTACCAGGTCGGCTGCAGGCGGACCTGCTGCGGCATCGTGTTGTCCACCACAGGCACCAAGTACATCCGCACGAACGCCACTGCCGCCGCCGCCGTCAGCCCGGCGCCGCGGAGCTTGCCCATGATGCCGCCCTGCCGCCGCGCCGCCGCCTTCGCCACGGTGATCTGCCGCATCCGCTCGAACCCGCGGGCAAACGCCGGGTTGTCCAGGTCCAGGGACACCGGGAACACCTGCTTGGTGATCTCGGTCGTGATGCGGAACACCTTGAAGTCGTATTCGGTCGGATCGACGCCCAGCGCGGCATGGAACACCGGGCGGGCATGGTCGCGCACATACATCGTGGCGAACACTGCCAGCAGGAAGAACCTGATCCACAGCTTGTTGGTGCCGGCCAGCACCTTCGGGTCGGCGCGCATCAGCAGGGCGAACGCCTCGCCATGCCGGAACTCGTCGCCGCACCACTCCTCGAACCAGGCGAAGATCGGGTGGAACATCCGCTCGGGATGCCGCTCCAGGTGGCGGAAGATGGTGATGTAGCGGGCGTAGCCGATCTTCTCGGACAGGTATGTCGCATAGAAGACGAACTTGGGCCGGAAGTAGGTGTACTTCTTCACCTTGGTCAGGAACGACAGGTCCACGCCGACGCCGAAGTCTTTCAAGCTGTCATTGATGAACCCGGCGTGCCGGGCTTCGTCGCGCGTCATGAGGTTGAACAGCTCATGCACATCGCCGTGCTTGATGCGCTTCTTGATCTCGGCATACAGCACGCAGCCGCTGAACTCGGCGGTGACGGAACTGACGAGGAAGTCCAGGAACTCCGCCCGCAACGCCGGCTCCATGGTGGAAAGGTCCACGTCGAACCGCTCGTCACGGATGAAGTGGCCCTTGTTCACGTCCAGCCGCAGCTCGGCAATCAGCGCGTCCCACTCCTGCCGCACGCCAGAGACGTCGATACGCTCCATTGCGGCGAAGTCGGTGGTGTAGAAGCGCGGGCTGAGGACGGTGTCCTCCTGCGCCATGCGCGTGCCTTCGTTCATTGCCTTCGTGGTTGGGGCCTTGCTGGCGGGCGCCATCGTCGTGGACATCAGTGCGTCTCCTTCGGCAGGAAGCCGACCTCATAAAGTTCCGTCAATTCGAGCATGGCGGCAATCCCGGTCCACCAGCGCTCCAAGGCGCCGGCCCGGGTGACGGTGGCAGGTAGCCGCATCGTCCGGTGCTCGCCGAACCCCACCTCCGGGGTGCCGTGCACCACCACGGTGTCGCCCGGACGGATGTCGATCCCGTCCGGCACGGCGTGCGCATGGAAGCTCAGCGGGGTCTGCTCGATATCCACATCGCACGTGATCTCGACGGTCTCGCCGCCCAACAGCCAACTCACAGCGCCGGACCCGGCACGTGGACGGCCTGCTCGATCCGGGGCGCCAAATTCAACAGCCGTGCAAAGACAACGGCGTTTAGCGGCCCGAACGCCTGCAATTCCAGGTGCCGGCCCGTCGTTGCGTCGTCGAGCGTCAGGCGGCCATCTGTCCAAGCGGTCAGGCGGAACGGTGCCGCCGGACCAAGCCCCTCGCTGTGCCGCGCCCGGGCCAGGCCGCGCATCGTGGAGCGGATGAACCCCTGCTCGCCGGTCAGCACATCGACGGTCTGCTCGGTCCGGGCATCGGTGACAACGACGGCGCCATCTTCCCGGTCGTTGAAGCGCAAGTCCCGGGAGACGACGACCGACCCGGTATCGTCCACCGGGCGGGGGCCGCCGATCCTGCCGGCGATGGCCGTAGCGAGGCCAATCCCCATCATCGTAAAGACCGCTAATTGCGGCAGCCGCTTGCGAAGGGGTGTGGGCACGTCGGTCCTCCTGTTTAAGCAGCGACCGGCGCTTGGGCGCCGACGCCTGGCCGGTCTTGCGGCACCGCCACCTGCACCGGCATGTCCGCCGATGCCGCCAGCGCACGCGCCAGGATACGGCCCACGTGGGCCACGTCCGGTATGGCGCGCAACGCCGGCTCGGCCCGGGCCATGCGCCACGGCCGCGCGTGCGGCCACAACATCAGGTAAGCTAACCGGTCTTCGCCACGCAACAATAGGCAGATGTCACCGAATCCTGCTTTGCCATCCCGCAAAGCCGCAGATTCCACCTTGGCGAAGGGCAGGTTCATCGTCATCGGCACGACCAGGCCCATCTGCAGCACCACGCGCTTGTTGGTGATGGAATAGACCGTGCTGCGGCCCACCCCCCAGGAATACAGCGTCAGCACCAGGATCGGCACCGTCCCCATCCCGGCCACCTTCGCTGCCGTCAGCGCCAGGTCGGCCAGCGGTTCGCCGTCCATCAGGCCGGACACCACGCACCAGGCCACGATGGCGCCGAAATACAGCGCCAGGCCGCGGATGCGGAACACGCGCAGGGCCAGCGTGCGCCAGTCCGGCACGCCTTGCCACAGCAGCCGCTCCCCGTCCGGCAACTGGGACGGCAGGCCTTGCGGGGCCTCACCGCGGAAGGCCGTCTTCTGCTTCGTGCTCATATCAGAGGCTCCGTCCGCTTGGGTGTCGCATACAGGAAGCCGCCGCCGAAGTAGGCGACCAGCTTCTCCTCCTCCAGGATCGTAACGGTGTCCGCGTTCTTCAGCCGCGGCACGTCGTGGAACTGCGCCGTGGTGATGGCGCCGACGCGGATCTGCCGGGTCTTGCGGCTGATGCGGGCGAAGTGCTGCGGCAGCAGGACGTTGCCGCTGCCATCCGCCAGCTCGACCTCGAAGTATCGGATCACCACCTCGGACCGGTCCACCCAGCTATCGACCACGGTGCCGGCCAGGGTGCGGTCCAGGCCGAACACCGTCATGCCTTGCGGGTTCGGGTCCTCGGTCGCCACCCAGAACATCTGGTGGTTACGCAACGGCACCACCTTGGGCAACTCGTCATCGAAGGTGATGTCCGGCACGTCGGCGCGGTTCTGCGCCCAGGCCGCCGGCCCGACGCCGTCGACCAGCGGGTTGCCGGTCGGCGTCAACGGCGCCCCGGCCCACTTGGCGATGTGGACGCCCGCCACCCGCTCCTTCGGCTGCGGCCGGGGGGCCAGCATCTTGTGCCCGTCGTGCATGATGAACGCCTTGGGCGGCGGCGCGGGCGGGAAGCCCTGGACGATCTCACCGCGCTCCGTCACCAGCGGGTAGCCCTCCCGCTTGTTCTCCCGCACGAGGTAATAGACCAGCCCGGCGAAGAACAGCCAGAACACATACAGCACGATCTGCGCGACATCGACGTAGCCTGTGAGTGCACCGGTTTGCATCTTTGGACCCTCCTAGCTCAATTGTTCATGCGTCAGGGCGAAGGCGGGACGGGGCAGCGACCCCCGCACCAGTGGCCCCACGGCGATCAGGGTGCCGAACAGCAGGGCGACCTCGACCAGATAGACGGCGACGTATCCGGTCGCCGGGTTGACCAGCACGGGGCCGAGCGACCCCTGCTCCGCCAGCATCGCCACACCATCGCGCAGCAGCCCACCCACTGCCACGGCGCCGCCCGCGGCCGAAGCCTGCACCGCGCCCCAGATCCCGAGCGTCAGCCCGACCTGGCCGCGCGGCGCCGTGCCAATCGCCGCCGTCAGCGTGCAGTGCGCGAAAAGCCCGGCGCCGAAGCCGATCCCCATCACGCCCGACGTGAACAGCGCCAGGCTGTCAAACGGCGCAGCAAAGATCACGGCCGCGAAGGCTGCCAGCCCCGCCAGCGCCCCTGACCCCGCCAACCGGTAAGGGTCCGTGCCGCGCCGCAGCACCCGGGCCGCCAACGCAAATCCGAACAGCCCACCCACCGCCAGCACCGCGGTCATCGCCGTGGTGACGCCGACCGGCAGGTGCAGCACCTGGCCGCCATACGGCTCCAACAAGATGTCCTGCATGGAGAACGCGACCGTGCCGAACCCCAGCGCGACCATCCGCCGCCGCGCCTGCGGGCCGCGGTTGAAGCTGCGCCAGGTTTCCACGAAGGTCGGCGTGGCGCGGTCGCCGCGTGTGGCCCGGGGGTTGCGCGGCTCCTGCTTCCACAGGGCAACCGCGTTCAGCACCATGGTGGCCACCGCGGCACCCTGGATCACCTGGATCAGCCGCATCTGGCTGAAATCATGCAGCAACAGGCCGAACAGCAGCGCGCTGAACACCATGCCCAGCAGCAGCATCATGCACAGCAAGGCAACGACGGTGGGGTGCGACTCCGGCGGGGACAGGTCCGTCGCCAGCGCCAGCCCGACCGTCTGCGTCGTGTGCAGCCCGGCGCCCACCAGCAGGAACGCCAGCGCCGCCGCCGCCTGCCCGACCCAGGGCGCCGCGTTGCTGTCGCCCGACAGCAGGATCAGCGCGAACGGCATGATCGCCAGCCCGCCGAACTGCACCATCGTGCCCATCCACAAATAGGGCACCCGGCGCCATCCCAGCACGGAACGGTGCATGTCCGACTTCCAGCCCACGACGGCCCGCAGCGGCGCGAACAGCAGCGGCAGGGAGATCATCGTCGCCACCAGCCAGGCCGGGACGCCGAGTTCCACGATCATCACCCGGTTCAGGGTGCCGATCAGCAGCACGACCGCCATGCCGACCGTCACCTGGAACAGGGCCAGCCGCAGCAGCCGAGGCATCGGCAGCGTGGGGGACGCCGCATCGGCGAAGGGCATGAAGCTGGTGCCGACGCCGGCCCACTTGCGCCCTGCCCTGGCATTCAGCCCGCGCAGGCTGATGATCATGCCCTCGATGGTCCAGCCGGGGATGCCGCGTTCGCTCATCGGCGCACCAACTCCATGGCCTGGGACGTGTAGAAGCCGCTCGCGATCCGCACCGTGCGGACCTGGCGCCAGCCGGCCACCGGCGGTTCGCACCGCAGCAGGCCGCTGATGGTGACATGCCGCACCGGCTCGATGGCCGGGGCGCGGTCGCTGCGGGGGAACAGCTTGCCGGCGGCGTGCAGCACCGACAGCAGCGGCGTGCGCGGCGCGAAGGTGAACAGCACGGCCTTGTCCGCCAGCGCCACCAGTTGCGCGGCCACGCGGGCCATGTCGGCCGCGCGGTAGTGGATCAGGCTGTCCATGCCGACGACGTAGTCGAAGCGGCCCAGCGCCGGGTCGGTCATATCGCCGCTGCGCCAGTCGATCTGCAGCCCGGCCGGCATCCGGTCCCGCGCTACGTCCACCAGGGTCGGCGACAGGTCGATGGCGACCACCTCGGCGCCGCGCTGCGCCGCCTCGACCGCCAGCGCCCCGGTGCCGCAGCCGGCGTCCAGCAGGCGCATGCCGTGCATGTCTGTGGGCAACCAGGACATCAGCGTCGCCCGCATCCGGTCCCGTCCGGCCCGCACCGTGGCGCGTATGCCACTGACCGGCGCGTCCGACGTCAGGCGCGCCCAGGTGGCCGCGGCGGTTCGGTCGAAATAGGTCTCAAGCTGCCCGCGGCGGGCAAGGTAGGTGGCGCTGGCCATCAGTCGTATCCCAGCAGGTCGAAAATATCCCGGTCGCGCAACGGGCTGCCCGTCAGCGGCTCGGTCCCGACCCAGAGGCTCGCGGCCAGGCGCATGTATTCCGCCTTGACGGCCTCCAGTTCAGGGGAGGACTCCATCTCGAACAGGGTGCTCTTCTTCAGCCGGCTGCGGCGGATCACGTCCAGGTCCGGGAAGTGCGCCAAGCTCGATAGGCCCGTGGCGTTGTTGTAGCGGTCCACCTGGTCCGTCGCGGCGCTGCGGTTCACGATCACCCCGCCCAGGCGCACGTCGTAGTTCTTCGCCTTCGCCTGGATGGCGGCGACGATGCGGTTCATCGCGAAGATGCTGTCGAAGTCGTTGGCAGTCACGATCAGCGCCCGGTCCGCATGCTGCAACGGGCTGGCGAAGCCGCCGCATACCACGTCGCCGAGCACGTCGAAGATCACCACGTCTGTCTCTTCCAGCAGGTGGTGCTCCTTCAGCAGCTTCACCGTCTGGCCCACCACGTAGCCACCGCAGCCCGTGCCGGCCGGGGGACCGCCGGCCTCCACGCACATCACGCCGTTGTAGCCGGGGAACACGAAGTCCTCGACCCGCAGCTCCTCCGAATGGAAGTTCACCTGCTCCAGCACGTCGATCACCGTGGGCAGCAACTGCTTCGTGAGCGTGAAGGTGCTGTCGTGCTTGGGGTCGCAGCCAATCTGCAGCACGCGCTTGCCCAGCTTGCTGAACGCTGCCGACAGGTTGCTGCTGGTGGTGCTCTTGCCGATGCCGCCCTTGCCATAGACGGCGAACACCTTGGCGGTGCCGATCTTCAGCGCCGGGTCGAGCTGCACCTGGACGCTGCCCTCGCCGTCGCCTCGGCCGAACACCTTGTTCTTCACGGGGTAGGGAAGGGTTGCGACGGTCATGCAGCCAACTCCACTTCGACGCCTTCGAGGCGGTCTTCCAAGTCTTCCCCGGCGCGCCGCAGGGCGTCCAGGGTGGCGGCGTCCGGCGACCAATACTTGCGCTCGGTCGCCTCGATCAGCCGGTTGACGATCTTGCTCGACGCCTTGGGGTTCAGCCCGGCGATCCGGTCCCGCATCTCGGCATCCAGCACGTAGGTCTCGGCCAGGGACTGATAGACCCAGGGCGACACCTCGCCGGTCGTCGCCGACCAGCCCAGCGTGTTGGTCACATGCGCCTCGATCTCGCGCACGCCTTCGTAGCCGTGCTTGAGCAGGCCCTCGTACCACTTCGGGTTCAGGGCGCGGGTGCGGGTCTCCAGGTTCACCTGCTCCTGCAAGGACCGCACGGCGCCGTCGCCGCGGGTCTGGTCGCCGATCAGGACCGACGCCGCGACGCCGCCGCGGGCCTGGCGCACGGCCCGGCTGATGCCGCCCAGCGTGTCGAAGTAATGGTCCACGGTGGTGACGCCCAGCTCGATGCTGTCCAGGTTCTGGTAGGCCACATCGACCTTGCTCAGCACATGCGTCAGCAGCGCCGCCTGCCGCTCGGGCCGGCCCGTCACGCCGTAGGCGAAGCCCTTGCGGGCCACGTAAGCGTCGCCCAGCTCGTCCTCGTCCTCCCAGCCGCCGTTGCCGACCAGGCTGTTGACGTTGGCGCCATAGGCCCCGTCGGCGTTGCCGAACACCCGCAGCGCCGCCTGCTCCATGTCGCCGCCATGGGCGGCGATGAAGGCCAGGGCGTGCTTCCTGATGAAGTTGTCCTCAGGCGCCTCGTCGGCTTGGGCGGCCATCAACGCGGCCTCGGCCAGCAGCCGGGTCTGCAGGGGCAGCAGGTCCCGGAAGATGCCGGACAGGGTGATGACAACGTCCACGCGGGCGCGGCCCAGCTCGGCCAGGGTCAGCAGCCGGGCGCCGCACAGGCGGCCATAGCTGTCGAAGCGCGGGGCGGCGCCCATCAGCCACAGCGCCTGGGCGATGGGGCCGCCTTCGGATTTCAGGTTGTCGGTGCCCCAAAGCACCATCGCCACCGTCTCCGGCAGGCCGCCCGAGTCCTGGGCGTGCCGGGCCAGCAGGCGGTCGGCCTGGCGGGCGCCGTCCTCCACCGCGAACTTGCTGGGCAGGTGGAAGGGGTCGAAGCCGTGCAGGTTGCGGCCCGTGGGCAGCACCGCCGTGGTCCGCAGCAGGTCCCCGCCGACCGCGGGGCGGACAAAGCCGCCGTCGAGCGCGTGGATGATCGCTGGCAGCTCGTGGTCGGTGGCGAGCAACGCCTCCAACCGGGCGCGCTCCACCGGCTCAGTCACGCCGGCCAGGTCCAGCAACTCGGTGCGCTCGGCCGGGCTGGGGGGCTGGCCGATGACGTGCAGGCCGTTGGGGATCAGCGCGTATTCTAGTTCCAGCAAGGCGGCGCCCAGGCGGACGATTTCGGCGGCCGGGTCGGCCCAGGCCGGCTCGGCGTCGGCCAGGTTCACGGTGGCAGCCTGCGCCTGCAATAGGGCGGCCAACTGCACGCGCTGCTCGGCTTCCGAAGCAGGGTCCATGGCGCGCCAGCGGTCCAGCGATGCCTTCAGGTCCAGCAGGCCGCGATACAGCCCGGCGTGGGCCACCGGCGGCGTCAGATAGCTGATCAGCACCGCGTTGGCCCGGCGCTTGGCGATCATGCCCTCGCTCGGGTTGTTGGAGGCATACAGGTTGAAGTTCGGCAAATGTCCGATCAGCCGGTCCGGCCAGCACGCCGCGGACAGCCCGGCCTGCTTGCCCGGCATGAACTCCAGCGCGCCGTGCGTGCCGAAGTGCAGCACCGCATGGGCGCCGAAGTCTTGCGAGAGGTAGCGGTAGAAGGCGCTGAACGCATGGGTCGGCGCGAACCCCGTCTCGAACAGCAGCCGCATCGGGTCGCCCTCGTAGCCGAAGCCGGGCTGCAGGGCGACGAACACGTTGCCGAAATGGGCGCCCATGACGAAGATCGACCGCCCGTCCGTCAGCACCTTGCCCGGCGCCGGACCCCAGGACCGCTCGATCTCCGGCAGCCACGTCTCGCGCCGCACGTGGTCATCGGTGCTGACAAACGCCGCCACGTTGGCGTCGGTGCCGTAGCGCGCGGAGTTGCCGCCCTGGATGGCATCCTGCAACTCGGCCACGGTGGCGGGGACCTCGACGGTGTAGCCCGCCGCCTTCATCGCGGTCAGCGTGTTGTGCAGCGACTGGAACACGGCCAGGTAGGCCGCCGTGCCGGTGGCACCGGCGTTGGGCGGGAAGTTGAACAGCACCGCGGCGATCTTGCGGTCCGCCCGCGCAGTCCGGCGCAGCGCCGCCAGCTTGGCGACGCGGGCGGCGAGCATCCCTGCCCGCTCCTCGTGGGCCAGCATGTTGCGGCTGCACGTCTTGCCGACGCAGGGCGCGCAGGGATTGTCCGTGCCGGCCCGGCCGCAGCGCCCGCCGAACGTCATCGGCGCGATGCCACCATCCAGCTCCGGCAGCGCCACCATCATCGTCGCCTCGACCGGCAGCAGGCCGCGCGGGTCAAGCTGCCACTGCTCCAGCGTCTGGAACTCGACGGGGTGCGCGGTGACGTACGGCACGTCCAGCTTGGCCAGCATCGTCTCGGCGGCGGCACTGTCGTTGTAGGCGGGGCCGCCGACCATGCTGAACCCGGTCAGCGACACAACGGCGTCCACGGTCGTGACGCCGTCCTTCATGAAGAACCGCTCGACCGCCGGGCGCGCATCCAGCCCGCTGGCGAAGGCCGGCAGAACGCGCATGCCGCGCGCCTCAAGCGCATCGATCACGCCGTCGTAGTGGGCGGCGTTGCCCGAGATCAGGTAGGAGCGCAGCAGTATCAGCCCGACCGTGCCGGCGTGCCCGGCGCCCAAGGCGCCACGCGGCATCTGGTCCAGCTGCTCCACGATCCGGCCCGGCACGCGGGGGTGATAGAGGCCGACATCCGGATACTCGACCGGTGCGGCGACCGATACCTTGCCGGCCAGGGCGCGGCGCTCTCCGCTGGAATATTTGCCGACCAGCATGCGGATCATGCTGCCCAGGTTCTGCTCCGACCCGGCCAGCCAGTATTGCAGCGTCAGGAAGTAGGTGCGGACATCCTGGGCGGTGCCGGGGATGAACTTCATCAGCTTCGGCAGGCGGCGCAGCATCTTCATCTGGCCAGCGCCCGATTTGGCGGCGTCCGGGCCGGGCTTGCCGCGCAGGCGCTTGAGCATCGCCAGCGCGCCCGACGCCTCCTGCGACATGTCGAAGCGGCCCAGCTTGGTCAGCTTCGTGACCTCGCCTGCGGACATGCAGCACACCATGGCGTCGCAACTGTCGCGCCGGGCCTGCAATGCCGGCTGCACGGCGCGGATGTGGTCCTCCAGGAACAGCATCGTGGCGATGACGATGTCGCCCTCGGCGATGGCCTGGTGGCATTCGGCCAGCTTGGCGGCGTCGCTGCCCCACTCGTCGGCGGCATGGATGCTGAGCTGCAGGCCGGGGATGTCGCGGCGCAGGTCTGCCTCCGCCCGGAAGGCGGCGCCGGACAGGTGGCTGTCCATCGTGACGATGACCACGCGCGTGGGCACGACACCCGTCATTGCGACCGGGACGGCTCGGATCGGCAGTGCATCAACGCCCATAATGTGCCTTTGCGTCATAGAGGGTATCGACCGTGATGGTCGCCAAGCCGTGGTCGGCAGCGAAGCGCTCGGTGTTCCGCCGGGCCTTGCCGCGGACGAAGAACGGGATCTTGCCCAGTTCCTTGTCCGCCTCCGGCGCCCAGGTGAGCGGCCCGGCCACGGCGGCGACCGGCACCGGCTCGGCTGCCGGCGCGGCATGGCCCAGGTGGCTCGGCGCGGCATCCCCGCCGAACTCGAAGTCGCCGCGGAACATGCCGACCAGGTGTTCCTCCAGGCCCATCATCAGCGGATGGACCCAGGTGTCGAACAGCACGTTCGCACCCTCCCATCCCATCTGCGGGGCGTAGCGGGCCGGGAAGTCCTGCACGTGGACGGGGGCGGAGATGACGGCGCAGGGCACGCCCAGGCGCTTGGCGATGTGGCGCTCCATCTGCGTGCCGAGCACCAGCTCGGGCTGCAGGGCGGTGACGGCGGCCTCCACCTCCAGGTAATCGTCGGCGACCAGCGCCTCGATCCCGTACAGCTTGGCGGCGGCGCGGACCTCGCGGGCATATTCGCGGCTGTAGGTGCCCAGGCCCACGACGGTGAAGCCGAACTCCTCGTGCGCCACGCGGGCGGCGGCGATGGCGTGGGTGGCGTCGCCGAACACGAACACCCGCTTGCCGGTCAGGTAGTTGCTGTCCACCGACCGCGAGTACCAGGGCATGCGGGAGGGTGCGCCGGCCAGGGCGGGCGCCGGGTCGATGCCGGCCAGGCCAGCGACCTCTGTGATGAAGTCGCGCGTGGCGCCGATCCCGATGGGGACGATCTTGGTGCTGGGCTGGCCGAAGGTGCGCAGCAGCCAGGCGGCGGCGGTGCCGGCGACCTCGGGATACAGCACCACGTTGAAGTCGGCGTCGCCCAGCCGGGCCAGGTCGGCGGGGGTGGCGCCCTGGGGGGCCGACACGTTGATGTCGATGCCCATGCCGGTCAGCAGCCGCGTGATCTCGACAGCGTCGTCCCGGTGGCGGAAGCCCAGCGCGGTCGCGCCCAGGATGTTGCAGCGGGAACGCGCACTGCGCTCACGCTTGCTTCCCGGCACGGGAGCATGTGGCCCGGCGCAGGCGCGGACGAGTTGATAAAAGGTTTCTGCCGCGCCCCAGTTCTCTTTCTTCTGGTAGGCCGGCAGCTCCACGGCCACGACCGGCACCGGCAGGTGCAGCGCGCGGGCCAGGCCGCCGGGGTCGTCCTGGATCAGCTCGGCGGTGCAGCTTGCGCCGACCAGCATCAGGTCGGGCTTGAAACGGTCATAGGCGTCGCGGGCGGCGGACTTGAACAGCTCCGCCGTGTCCCCGCCCAGGTCCCGGGCCTGGAACGTGGTGTAGGTGACGGGGGGCCGGGTCTGCCGGCGCTCGATCATGGTGAACAGCAGGTCGGCGTAGGTGTCGCCTTGCGGCGCGTGCAGGACGTAGTGGACGCCCTCCATCGCGGCGGCGACTCGCATGGCGCCGACATGCGGCGGGCCTTCGTAGGTCCAGAGGGTCAGTTGCATCGCCTAGACCTTCAGCTTCATGCGGCGCACCAGGGGACGCGCGAACAGCTCGGCCAGGTCGGCTGCCTGGTCGTAGCCCTGGATGGGGGTGAACAGCAGCTCGATGGACCACTTCGTGCTGATGCCCTCGGATTCCAGCGGGTTGGCCAGGCCCAGGCCGCACACCACCAGGTCGGGCCGGGCGGCGCGGGCGCGGTCCAACTGGCGGTCCACGTCCTGCCCCTCGCTCAGCGCCGTGCCGGCCGGCAACAGCGCGAGTTCCTCGGCCATGTGCTGGCGGTGCAGGTAGGGCGTGCCGACCTCGACGAGGTGCATGTCAAGCTCGCGTGACACCACGCGGGCCAGCGGTATCTCCAACTGGCTGTCAGGGAAGAAGAAGATGGACTTGCCGGCCAGATCGGCCTTGGACCGCGCCATGCCCGTCAGGGCGCGGGCGCGCGGGGCGGCGATGGCGGACTCGAACCGGGCGGCAGGAACGCCGAACGCGTCGGCGGCGGCGCGCAGCCAGGCGGTCGTGCCCTCCACGCCTAGGGGGAACGGCGCCGGCAGGCGGGCGGCGCCGCGGGCGTCGAGTCCACGCGCCGTCTCGGCCAGGAACGGCTGGGCCAGCAGATAGACGGTGCCCGGCCCGACCGCCGGAAGATCGATGCCGCTGCGGGGCGGCAGGAAACGCACGTCGGGGATGCCCATGTCCAGCAGCAGACGGCGGAACTGGTCCTCCACCACGTCGGCCAGCGCGCCCACGACCAGCAGGGAGCGGGCGACGCCCGGCGCCTCGCGCGGCAGGATCGGCACCAGGGCGGCCAGGCAGGCGTCCTCGCCTTGGGTGAACGTCGTCTCGATGCCGCTGCCGCTGTAGTTCAGCACCCGCACCTGGGGCATGTGCTGCGCGGACAGGCGCTCGGCGGCGCGGGACAGGTCCAGCTTGATGACCTCGCTGGGGCAGGAGCCGACCAGGAACAGCAGGCGTATGTCGGGGCGGCGGTCGAGCAACTGGGACACCACGCGGTCCAGCTCGTCGTTCGCGTCCGACAGCCCGGCCAGGTCACGCTCGTCGATGATGGCGGTGGCGAAGCGCGGCTCGGCGAAGATCATGACGCCGGCGGCGGACTGGATCAGGTGCGCGCAGGTGCGGCTGCCGACCACCAGGAAGAAGGCGTCCTGTATCTTGCGGTGCAGCCAGATGATGCCGGTCAGGCCGCAGAACACCTCACGCTGGCCACGCTCCCGCAACACCGGGGCGTCGGTGCAGCCGGCCGCGGCCAGCGCAGTGCTCAAGACGACAGGCCCAGGCCGGGGGCGCCGGACCAGGCTGCCGCGCCGGATGTCTGCTTCCGGGCGGCACGCAGCTTGATGATGAACTGCGCGGCGTTGATGACGTAGGTGGAGTAGGCGACCAGGGCCAGCCACATCAGGCGCGTGGCGTCCATCTGGCCTGACAGCAGGCCGATCAGGTAGGCGGTGTGGAGCGCCAGCACGAGCATGCTGACCACGTCCTCCCAGTAGAAGGCCGGAGCGAACAGGTAGCGGCCGAACACCTCGCGCTCCCAGATGCAGCCGGTGACCATGATGAGATAGAGGAAGAAGGTCTTGGCGACGACGGAGGCGATGGCCACCCCCTCTCCGGCGCCAGTCTGCAGGAAGCGTGCGACCAGGCACAGGCTGACGAGGAACACCACGAACTGCACCGGGGCCAGCACGCCCTGCACGATCGTCCAGGGGGAGGCGTCGCGGCGGACGCGCTCCTCGGGCGTATAGAGCGGCATCGCCTGCGCAGGCGGGGGCGCGACGCCGCGCCCGGATGCCCCGCCCCAAGGGCTGCAATCGAACTGGTCCAGCGCCCGGTTGATCAGTTGCGTAAACATTGCTTGACAAGGCCTCCCCTGAGCGGTGCGTTAGGCTCGGCTCACGCTTTGGCGAGCCTTGCTTATCCACCTGCCTAGCGGCCCGGCCCCGGCGTATGGGGTCGTCCGATGTCAGAACGCTAAGACGCCGCGGGGCAGAGTGTCAAGCGCGCGTTACGTAAATCGATGTTGACACTAAGGGGCACAAAGCCCCAAGTGATTGGGAGCGGAAGCATGAGGCACATGGGTCAGCAATTCGCACTGCAGGACTACCGGTCGGAGGGGGAGCTGCTTGGCTCCGCCCGCCAACAGGGGCACCGTGCGCGCGACCAGCGCCGCCGGGCCATCCTGACGCGGACCGTGCAGTTGGACGTGATCCCGCGCCTGCTGACGGCGCATAACGCGCCATTGCAGGCCCCCCCGGTGCTGGTGGTCGATCCCACCCATGTGCAGGAGCTTGTCGGCCTGGTCCTGTCCCGTGGCGAACCAGCCGCCGTCGCCTTCGTCGAGTCGATGCGGGAGCAGGGCGCCGGGGCGGAGGAGATCTACCTCGACCTGCTCGCTCCCGCGGCCCGGCGCCTGGGCGTGATGTGGGACGAGGACGAGTGCGACTTCACCGAGGTCACGGTCGGCCTATGGCGCCTGCAAAGCGCCATGCGGGAGCTGAGCCCGTCCTTCCTGGACCAGCCCACGCAGCGGACCGATGGCCCGTGCATCCTGCTGGTGCCGCTGCCCGGCGAGTCCCACACCTTCGGCTTGTCCATGGTGTACGAGTTCTTCCGCCGGGCTGGGTGGAACGCCTGGAGTGGCCCGGTCGCCGACAGCGCCGACATGACCGCCATGGTCCGCGGCGAGCATGTGGACGTGGTCGGCTTCTCCCTGTCCTGCGACGAGCGGCTTGAGACCGTCTATTCCGAGATACGCGCGGTCCGCCGCGCCTCCCGCAACCCGTGCCTGAGCGTGATGGTCGGTGGACCCCCTTTCGCCAGCAATCCCCTGTTGGCCGCCCAGCTTGGCGCGGACGGCACGGCAACCGACGGGCGGCAAGCGGTCGCCCAGGCGCAGGCCCTGGTCGAAGACAGCCGGGCGCGGAGTTGACAGCGGCCCCCCGCAGGCATCGGGCGCAGCCAACCCCCCCAGGCCATACCGGCCACACCATCCCCGCGCGCCGCTGGCGCGTGGCGTCACGTTAAGGGAGCCGGTCCGTGCACTGGGGGATCTCGGGACTCGTGAAGACATTCGTCTCGCCGCAGACATCGCTCGGCGACCTCGACGCGGCCTCTGCCGCAACGCTCATCGGCGCATCGTCCGACATCACGCTGGTGCTGGACGGCGCCGGGGTGATCCGGGACACGGCGTTCCAGAGCGGCCAGCTTCTCGACGACCTGCCCGACAGCAAGGGGTGGGTGGGCCAGCCCATCGAGGCGACGGTGACGCCGGACAGCCGGCCCAAGATCGCCGCCCTGTTGCACGACGCCGCCGCGCGGAACGAGCCGAAGTGGCGGCACATCAACCACCTGGCCGCCGATGGCAGCAGCATCCCCGTGATGTATTGCGGCGTCCAGGTCGGCGGCGACGGCCGTGTGGTGGCATTCGGCCGCGACCTGCGCGCCATGTCGGCCCTGCAGCAGCGCCTGATGAACGCGCAGCAGGGCATGGAGCGGGATTACGCCCGCCTGCGGGACGTGGAGATGCGCTACCGCCTGCTGTTCCAGTTGTCGTCCGAGGCGGTGCTGATCCTGGACCCCGCCAAGGGCCGCGTGACTGAGGCGAACCCGGCGGCCAAGGCCCTGTGCGGCACCGGCACCGCGGACGTGACGGGCCGCGCCCTGGCTGACCTGTTCGACAAGGCGAGCCTGCCCGTCATCCAGTCCCAGATCGACGCCATACGCGCCGGCGGCCGGGCCGAGGACGTGCCAGGCCGGCTTTCCCCCGATGGCCGCCAGGTAACGCTGCGCATGTCGCTGTTCCGGCAGGAGAACGCGACGCTGGTGCTGTTGCGCATGGTCCCGGTGCAGGCCAGCACGGCCGTCAAGACCTTACCCGACCCGAAGCTGACCCTGCTGCGCGCGGTCGAGAGCGCGCCGGACGCCTATGTCGTGACCGACGACGACGGCGACATCATCACCGCCAACGCTGCTTTCCTGGAACTGGTGCAACTGCTGCACGAGGACGAGGCGTTGGGCCAGCCGCTGGACCGCTGGGTCGGCGAGAGCGGCGTGGACCTGAGCGTGCTGACTGCCAACCTGCGCAGCCGCGGGGCCGTGCGGTTCTTCAGCACCACGGTGCGCGGCGAGCATGGCGCGATGGCCCAGGTCGAGGTCTCCGCCGTTGCCGTGCCCGGCGGCGACCGGCTGGCGCTTGGCTACGCGATACGCAACGTCAGCTCCCGCCTGAACATCGGCTTGCAGGCCAGCCCGTTGCAGGCCGGCGCCGCGACGCGCGCGGGCAAGGCGCTGCCGCGGTCGGTCGAGCAACTGACGGAGCTGATCGGGCGCGTGTCGCTGAAGGAGCTGGTGCGCGAAAGCACCGAGGTGATCGAGCGCCTGGCCATCGAGGCGGCACTGGAATTGACCGGGGACAACCGGGCCTCGGCGGCCGAAATGCTGGGGCTGAGCCGGCAGAGCCTTTACGTGAAGCTGCGCCGCTATGGCATCGGCGACCTGACTGGGGCGGAGCAGGACGGATGAGCGGCACGACCCTACCCTCGCCAGGTGTTGCGCCGGGCTGGACCGATTGGCGCGCGGTGGCAGAGCTGCTGCATCCCATCACCTGGTTCGCACCCATGTGGGCCTTTGGCTGCGGCGTCGTGTCGTCCGGCGTGGCGCTAGGCGACCGTTGGCCGCTGGCGTTGGCCGGCGCGGCGCTGGCCGGGCCGCTGGTGTGTGCGACAAGCCAGGCCGCCAACGACTGGTATGACCGGCACGTCGATGCGATCAACGAGCCGAACCGGCCGATCCCGTCCGGCCGCATCCCCGGGCGCCGTGGCCTGCACATCGCGCTGGTTTGGACTGCCTTGTCCCTATTGGTTGCGGCAATGCTGGGCCGCTGGGCATTCGGTGCCGCGCTGGTCGGCATGGCGCTGGCATGGGCCTACAGCGCGCCGCCGCTGCGGCTGAAGCGCAACGGCTGGCTGGGCAACGCCGCCTGCGCCGCGTGCTACGAGGGGCTGCCCTGGTTCACCGGCGCCGCGGTCATGGCAGGCACCCTGCCGGACTGGCGCATCGTCGGGATGGCGGCAGCCTACAGCCTGGGCGCGCACGGCATCATGACGCTGAACGACTTCAAGTCGGTCGAGGGCGACAAGGCGATGGGCATCGACAGCCTGCCGGTGCTGCTGGGCGTGGATCGCGCGGCCTGGCTGGCGTGCTGGGTGATGGCGTTGCCGCAGGTCCTGGTGACCGGGCTGCTGCTGCGCTGGGGCCATCCCTACCATGCCTGCGCCATCGTGCTGCTGCTGGCGGCGCAGATGATCCTGATGCAGCGGTTCCTGGATGCACCCCGGCGGCTGGCGCCCTGGTATAACGGCACGGGCACGACGCTGTATGTGGCCGGCATGCTGGTCAGCGCCTTCGCGCTGCGGGCCGGGCTGTGATGACGTCCCCCTCTTCCAAGGCTCTGGGTTGGTTGGGCATCGCGCGGCTGGGGCTGGTGCAGGCGTCGCTGGGGTCCATCGTCGTGCTGACCACCTCTACGCTCAACCGCGTCATGGTGGTGGAGCTGGCGCTGCCGGCCATCATCCCCGGTGCGCTAGTGGCGCTGCACTATGCCGTGCAGGTGCTGCGGCCGCGGCTGGGCTATGGCTCGGACCTTGGCGGGCGGCGCACGCCGTGGATCGTGGGCGGCATGGCGGCGCTGGCGCTGGGCGGCACGGGTGCGGCAGCCGCGACAGCGCTGATGGCGACACAGCTTTGGGCCGGGTTGGCGTTGGCGTTGCTGGCGTTCACCCTCGTTGGGCTGGGCGTCGGCGCGGCCGGCACGGCGTTGCTGACCCTGCTGGCCAAGCGCGTCGCCCCGGCCCGGCGCGGCCCGGCGGCCACCATCGTCTGGCTGATGATGATTTTCGGCATCGCAGTCACGGCGATCACGGCCGGCAAGCTGCTGGACCCGTTCTCCCCGGAGCGCATGATCGCCGTCGTGTCGGCGGCGTCCGTGCTGGGCCTTGTCGTGTCGGCGCTAGCGGTATGGGGCATGGAGGGTTCGGCCACCGCCGCCCCGGCAGCCGCCGCGCACCAGCCCTTCACGCAGGCGATGCGCGACGTGTGGGCAGAGCCGCAAGCCCGGCGGTTCGCCATCTTCGTGTTCACGTCCATGCTGGCCTACAGCGCGCAGGAGCTGGTGCTTGAACCGTTCGCCGGCGCGGTGTTCGCGCTGACGCCGGGGCGCAGCACGGGGCTGACTGGGTTGCACCATGGCGGCGTGCTGGTGGGCATGGCCTTGGTCGCGCTGGGCGGCGTGCTGCGGATCGGCGCGATGCGGACTTGGACGGTGGGCGGCTGCATCGGGTCGGCGGTGATGGCGCTGGCCTTGTCGGTTTGTGCGCTGGGCGGGCCGGAAGAGGTGATGCGCGGGATCGTGGTGGCGCTGGGCGTTGCCAATGGCGCCTTCGCGGTTTCGGCCATCGGCGCGATGATGGGCTTGGCGAGCAACGGCAAGGCATCCCGCGAAGGTACGCGGATGGGCTTGTGGGGCGCGGCCCAGGCGCTGGCTTTTGGGGCGGGCGGGCTGCTGGGCACGGGCGCGAGCGACGTGGCGCGCGCCGTGCTGGGCGCCCCGGCCCCGGCCTATGCGGCGGTGTTCGTGGCGGAGGCGGCGGTGTTCCTGGTGGCGGCATGGCTTGCCGCCGGGGTGTTCGGGCAAGGGGCGCGCGCCCCGGTTGGCGTGGTGCAGATGGCATGATGGAGGGTGCGATGACCGAGACGTTCGATGCCGTTGTGGTTGGCGGCGGCCCGGCTGGAGCGACAGCAGCGGCCGACCTGGCGCGCAACGGGCGCAGCGTGCTGTTGCTGGACCGCGCCGGGCGGATCAAGCCCTGCGGCGGCGCCATCCCCCCGGTGTGCGTGCGGGAGTTCGGCATCCCCGACAGCCAGATCGTCGCCCGCGCCACCGGCGCCCGCATCGTGTCGCCGACCGCCAAGGAGGCCGACATGCCGATCACCGGCGGCTACGTCGGCATGGTGGACCGCGATGGCTTTGACGAATACCTGCGGGAACGTGCCGGCACCGAGGGCGCCACACGCCGGACCGGCACGTTCGAACGGATCGGGCGGGACCCGGATGGGGTGGCCGTCGTGCACTATGCCACGCCGGACGGGCCGGGTCAGGTACGCGCCCGTGCCGTGATCGGGGCGGATGGCGCGAAGTCCAACGTCGCCAAGCAGTGCGTGAAGGGCTGGGAGCGCGTGCGCTACGTGTTCGCCTACCACGAGATCGTTCGCGCACCGAAGGACCCGGCGGCGTTCGATGCCAACCGTTGCGACGTCTATTACCAGGGCACCCTGTCCCCGGACTTCTATGCGTGGATCTTCCCGCACGGGGACACCATGAGCATCGGCACCGGCTCGGCGAAGAAGGGCTTCGGCCTGCGCCCGGCCATCGGCGCGCTGCGCAAGGCGGCCGGGCTGGACGGGTTGGAGACGATCCGGCGGGAAGGTGCGCCGATCCCGCTGCGCCCGATGCGCCGGTGGGACAACGGGCGCGACGTGGTGCTGGCCGGGGACGCCGCGGGTGTGGTGGCGCCGGCATCCGGCGAAGGCATCTACTACGCCATGCTCGGCGGACGGCTGGCAGCCGAGGCCGTGGAGGCGCTGCACGCGACCGGCGACGTGCGGAGCCTCAAGCTGGCGCGCAAGCGGTTAATGAAGGCGCACGGGACAGTGTTCTGGGTGCTGGGGATGATGCAGTGGTTCTGGTATTCCAGCGACGCTCGGCGGGAGAAGTTCGTGCACATGTGCCGGGACCCGGACGTGCAGCGGCTGACCTGGGAATCCTACATGAATAAGAAGCTGGTCCGGCGTGACCCGCTGGCGCACGTGCGCATCTTCCTGAAGGACACGGCGCAACTGCTCGGCCTCGCCCGTGCATGAGGCTGCGATGGAATCCGGTGCTGGTGGCGTTGCTGGCAGCGGTCGCCGTAGCGGGGCTGGGGGCGGCGGCCACGGACATCGGGCCATGGTATCAGGCGTTGAAAAAGCCGTCCTGGCAGCCGCCGGACCTGCTGTTCGGCCCGGTGTGGACCACGATCTACGCACTGATCGCCATATCCGGCGTGAAGGCCTGGCGTGCCGCGCCGGACGTGCGGACCCGGCAGCGCATCCTGGTGCTGTTCGCCGCCAACGCGCTGCTGAACGTGACGTGGAGCGAGCTGTTCTTTGGCCTGCACCGGCCGGATTGGGCGCTGGTCGAGACGGTGGCGTTCTGGGCGTCCATCCTGGTGATGATCGCCGCAGTGTGGCCGCTGTCACGCACGGCGGGGTGGCTGCTGGTGCCATACTTGGCCTGGGTGACGTTCGCCAGCGTGCTGAACCTGGCCGTGGTGCGGCTGAATGCCCCGTTCGGGGCATGACTTTGACAATGCAAGGGCGCGGTCCAACGCGCCGGGACGGGGAAGCGGTATGGACATGATGATCGGACCGGCGGCCGTTGCGGTCTGCACCCGCCCGAGGGCGCCTGGGCCGCGGGTGAACCAGCACACGCATGGGCTGCCGCTGCGCGTCGGCACCCGGGCGTCACCGCTGGCGCTGGTGCAAACGCGCGCCTTCCTCGGCCTGCTGAGCAAGTTCTGCCCGGTGCTGCGCGGCATGGACGTGTTCCAGGAACATGCGATCCGCACCACTGGCGACGCCAGCCAGGCCAGCGGCGTGCGGCTGGCCGACATCGGCGGCAAAGGCCTGTTTGCCAAGGAGATCCACGAGGCGCTGCTGGACCAGCGCATCGACTTCGCGGTGCACAGCCTGAAGGACCTAGAGACGGAGCTGCCGCCGGGCATCGTCCTAGCCTGCACCCTGAAGCGCGAGGACCCGCGCGACGCCCTGATCCTGGGCACCGACGCGCCCCTGCCGACTGGGGACGACCCGTATGCGACGCTGCCGCATGGGGCCATCATCGGGTCCAGCAGCGCGCGCCGCGCCGCGCAGTTGCTGCACGCCCGCCCGGACCTGCACATCCAGACCATACGCGGCAACGTGCATGGCCGGTTGGACAAGGTGAAGCGCGGCGACTACGCCGCCAGCCTGCTGGCGCTGGCCGGGATGCGCCGGCTAGGGCTGGAGGACGAGGCGTCGGTGGTGATCGACCCCGAGGTGATGGTCCCCTCCGCATGCCAAGGCATCGTCGGCATCACCGTCCGTGCGGGCGACTCGGAAATTCAGGGCTTGCTCCGCGCCATCGAGGACAAGGCCGCCCGTGTGATGGCGACCGCCGAACGTGCGCTGCTGGGCGCGCTGGACGGGTCCTGCCGCACGCCCATCGGTGGGCACGCGCAGTTGCAGGCCGACGGGCGGATGCGCCTGACCGGGCTGGTGGCGCGGGAGGACGGCAGCTTCGTCCTGAAGCGGCATGTGGACTGCATGCAGGTGGATGCGGAGCGGGCCGGGCTGTCGCTGGGCGACGAGCTGCGGGCGGACAGCCCGCGCGACATCTTCGCCTAGATCGGGTATAAGCTGCCGGGTATGGCACCTGGCAGCATCCCTTGAACTGGTCCCTGATCGTGTCTCTGACTGCCGCCATGATGGTTTGTGGCGCCGGCGGTTTGGCGACTGATATCGGCCCCTGGTATCGCACCCTGCGCAAGCCATCGTGGCAGCCGCCGAATTGGCTGTTCGGCCCGGCCTGGACGATCATCCTGGGCCTAGCAGGCTGGTCGGCGTCGCTGGCCTGGGACGCGGCGGACGGGCCGGACCTCCGCCGCAAGGTCATCATCCTATTTGCCGTCAACGCGCTGTTCCACTTTGCGTGGAGTCCGCTGTTCTTCCGCCTGCACCGGCCGGACTGGGCGTTCTACGAGGTCACGTTCCTGTGGTTCTCGGTGCTTGCCTTCATCATCGGCGTGGCGCCGCTGTCGGCGCTCGCGGCTTGGATCGTGGTGCCCTACCTGCTGTGGGTCACGTTCGCGTCCTACTTGAACCTGACCGTCATCCGGTTGAACGGGCCATTCGGAGTGCAGGCCTCGCCGGGTTAGGCCGCCGCGAACTGCAACTCCGCCAGCCGGGCATACAGCCCGCCCTGGCGCACCAGGGCATCATGCGTGCCGGTGGCAACGGCGCGCCCACCCTCCATCACTACGATGCGGTCGGCCCGGCGCACGGTTGCTAGGCGGTGCGCGATCACCAGGGTCGTTCGGTCCCGGCTGAGCACGGACAGTGCGTGCTGCACGGCGGCCTCGCTCTCGGCGTCCAGCGCGCTGGTGGCCTCGTCTAGCAGCAACAACGGGGCGTCGCGCAGGATGGCGCGGGCGATGGCGACGCGCTGGCGCTGGCCGCCGGACAGGCGCACGCCGCGTTCGCCGAGGAACGTGCCGAAACCCTCCGGCAACTCGTCCAGGAACCCGGCCGATGCGGCGCGGGCGGCGGCGCGCACCTCGGCGTCCGTCGCGTCAGGCCGGCCATACCTGATGTTGTCCCATACGTCGGCGCCGAAGATCACGGGGTCCTGCGACACCAGGCCGATACGCCCGCGTATGGCGGCCGGGTCGGCATCGCGCAGGTCCACGCCGTCCAGGCGGATGCGCCCGGAAGCCGGGTCGTAGAAGCGCAGCAGCAGTTGGAACACCGTGGTCTTGCCGGCGCCGCTGGGGCCGACCAGGGCCACGGTTTCGCCGGGTTCGACCAGCAGGTCGAAGGCGTCCAGCGCCGAGGTTTCGGGGCGGGACGGGTAGCGGAAGCCGACACCCTCGAACCGGACCTGGCCCGATGGGGCGCGGGGCGTGGGCGCCGGCAGCGGGAGCGGGTTTGGCGGCGCTGCGATGGCCGGCACCTCCTGCAACAGCTCGCCGATCCGGTCGGCGGACCCGGCGGCGCGCTGCACCTCCCCCCACAGCTCGCTCATGGAGGCGGCTGATGTGGCGACCAGGATGGCGTAGAACACGAAAGCCG